>WNFZ01005368.1_pt1 | contig 11761 bp, 10 predicted proteins | sample 5400081 | NCBI WGS metagenome assembly WNFZ01 (sample SAMN13153365, study PRJNA577476) | soil metagenome | isolation source: 80 cm soil or saprolite under grassland replicate 1 | place: USA:California | collected 2016-06-15
TTGTCGGGCGGCGAAGCGCAACGCATCCGCCTGGCGGCGCAACTCGGCTCGAACCTCAGCGGCGTGCTCTATGTGCTCGACGAACCGACCATCGGGCTGCACGCGCGTGACAATCAAATGCTCCTCTCGACCCTGGGCATTTTAAAGTCGCGCGGCAACTCGCTGGTTGTGGTGGAGCACGACGAGGAAACCATGCGGCGCGCCGACTTCATCCTCGACCTTGGCCCCGGCGCGGGCGTTCGCGGCGGCCAGGTCGTCGCGGCGGGAACTCTGCAGGAACTGTTGCGGCACGAGGATTCCATCACCGGCCAGTGTCTGCGCGCGCAGACGGCGAAGAATTATCCGGCGCGCGGCCAGCGGCGGCCGGTCGGAGGGCTTACGGCGTTGGATTCGGAGCCTCCTTCAGACTTCAAAACTCGGACTTCGGAATTGAACCGGCTCACCCTCCAGCACGCCGCCGCGAACAATCTGAAGGACCTCACGGTGCACTTCCCGCTCAATCGCCTGATCGTCGTGACCGGCGTCAGCGGTTCCGGCAAGAGCACGCTGATCCGCGAATGCCTGCTCCCGGTGCTGGAACGATCTCTCAAGCGCAGGAAGGCCAACGCGCCAACGCGCCAACGCGCCAACGCGCCAACGTCCCCCTCCGTCTCCGGCTTCGAATCCATCAAGGCGGTTTACGAAGTGGACCAGTCGCCGATCGGCCGCACGCCGCGTTCCACCCCGGCGACCTACGTCGGTTTCTTCGACGAAATCCGCGGCCTGTTCGCCCAGTTGCCGGAAGCGCGCCTGCGCGGCTACACCGCCGGTCGTTTCTCGTTCAACAGCGCGCAGGGTCGCTGCCCCGAATGCGAAGGCGCGGGCACGATCAAACTGGAAATGAATTTCCTGCCGCCGGCGTTTGTGCGTTGCGAAACCTGCCGGGGGATGCGTTTCAGCCCCGAAACGCTCGACATCGAACTGGGCGGGAGAAACATTGCGCAGGTGCTCGAACTCAGTGTTGCCGAAGCCATCGAGTTTTTCGGCGCCTTTCCGCGGATACGCCGGCCGCTCGAAGCGTTGCGTGACACCGGTCTCGATTATCTCAAACTCGGCCAGACCAGTCCGACCCTGAGCGGCGGCGAGGCGCAACGGGTGAAACTTGTCACGCATTTGATTTCCGGCCTGAAGGAGCAACTCGAGCTTTTCGACCCGAAACAAAAGCGCAACCTGTTCATTCTCGAAGAGCCGACCATCGGTTTGCACATGGCGGATGTGCGGCGGCTGGTGGAGGTGTTGCAACGGCTCGTGGATGCGGGCCATTCGGTGATCGTGATCGAGCACAACCTCGACCTCATTGCGGAGGCGGATTGGGTCATTGACCTCGGCCCGGAGGGGGGCGAAGCGGGCGGGCGGATCGTGGTCGAGGGGACGCCGGAACAGGTGGCGCGAAATAAACACTCGCGCACCGGCCGCTTCCTCCGTAACATGTTGGGCGTGTAACGGCCGGCCCGGTGTGGTCGCGCCAGCAGGGTGGTGTGTGTTTGGTGGAGGCAGGCGTCCCGCCTGTCCCGATGCGTCGGGAGCATTCTCCACGGTGGGCTCGAGGGACATTGGCAGCGCGCACGACTTCGCGGCTCGGGTCCGGGCGGCAAGATGCCGCCCTCTACGGCAGCCAGGATGGCTGCCGCTACACGTCTGCCCGCATCGACCCGGCGCGAAAAATCGCACGGCCTGTTCAACGATTCAACGATTCAGCCAACCATGAGCGAGCCGTACGAAGAGATTGTCGAGGGCGAAACCTATCTGCGGATGCCGCCGGGCGCGCGTCACGAGCTGATTTGTTCGCGCTTGCATGACTTGATCGCCGCCAGCCTCGCCAACATTTCCACAACACGACTGTTGCCACGCCGGTCGGTGGTCCAAATTTCCTCGGGCACACTCGTGCGTCCGGACATTGCGCTGCTCACCGTTGCCACGGGAAAGATCTGGCTCGCCGCCGAAGTCATCAGTTCCGACGATCATCGCCCCGACACGGTGACGAAAAAGCAGGTTTACGAGGAATTGAATATCCCGCGCCTCTGGATGATCGACCCCCGTTACGACAACGTGGAGATCTATCATGGCAGCCAGTACGGGTTGGCGTTGAAGGGCATTCTCGCCGGCAAGGAAACACTCACCGAACAACTGCTGCCGACGCTCAAGGTCACCGTCGCGGAACTCTTCCGGGAATAACCGTGGGTGATGACGAACGCGGAATGACGAAAAACGAATGACGAAATCCGAAATAATGCCAAATCCCCAATGCCCAAAAACGCCAACCGACGCGAACTCCCAGATTGGGATTTGGGACATTGGGAATTATTTTGACATTGATCATTGGCCATTGGTTATTCCATTTGAGTCGCCGCCTCCCGATGAATGTCGAAAGCGCTTTTGCCGAAACAAACCAACAGGACCTTTTCCATCGATCTGTTCCCTTCGAGAAACCTTTTGATTTCCGTGACGGCGATTCGCGCCGCGCTGTCCATGGGAAAACCATAGGCGCCGGTGCTGATTGACGGGAAAGCGATTGTGCGCACGCCCTGCTGTTCCGCCAGAGCGAGGGAATTCCGATAGCAGCTCGCGAGCAACCCGGCCTCGCCATGTTTTCCATCGCGCCAGACCGGGCCCACCGTGTGGATCACCCATTTGGCCGGAAGCCGGTAGCCTTTCGTGATTTTCGCCTGGCCGGTCGGACACCCGCCAAGAGTCCGGCATTCCTCCAGCAACTCCGGTCCCGCGGCGCGATGGAGGGCGCCATCCACACCGCCGCCGCCCAGCAACGTCGTGTTGGCCGCGTTCACAATCGCGTCCACGCGCTGTTTCGCAATGTCGCCTTCAACCACTTCGATTCGGTTCTTCCGATTTTCCGAGTTCATGATAGTACCTTCTGCATACATCAAGACGCGCCTGTTTGGCTAACGGGAAATTGCCTGGACCAGACCGGCGATCAACCTTGGCCAGCGGCTGTAGGACGCTCGACCTGCGGCGGCGGCACATGCGGCGCCGAGGTGAAGCCCGATTGCGAGTAGTAATTCCCCTGTTTCACCACGGTTGGCGAGTGGGAAATGACAACTGGATGTCCCCGGGAACTTGATTTCAAATTTGCAATTTCAAATCTCAAATCAACTCTCGCTCCTCAGCGTCGCGGCGGAGCGGGTGGTCGGGCGGCAACTTGCTCAGCAAATCCTTCTGTAACGACTTCGCTTTCTTCGTTTGCTCCTCCTGCTCGCGTGTCCTACGGTTCAAGTGCCGCTGGCCTTTGATGTCGGAGTTCTGGAGTGAATCTGCCCAAGCGCGCAACTGCCGCGAGCAGGATTCGGCGATCGATTTTAAATCTAAAATCTGAGATTTGAAGTCGCTCATCCACGGCCGCCTCTGCAGCAGACAGAGCATCGACCGCGCTTCGCCCGCCGAACCGCGCGCGATGTAAATGAAAGCGAGAAGTTCGTTCGTGGTGCCGCGCTCGAAGCCCTCGGCGATGTTGTTGGAGACGGAGAGAACCGCCCGTTCAAGCTGGTCGCGGAAGGAGGGGCGCAGGCGGCGGGGCGCGTCTTCCAGAAAATCGTCGGCGCGGTCGTAAAGCCGGGCGGCCTCTTGCCATACGGGAAGGTCCTCGAAACGTTGATAGGTCATGTTGAGTCGGTGGTTGAGAGTTTGGAGTTGAGGGACTGGCGAAGTCGATCTCAGGATTTCAAATTTGCAATTTCAAATCTCAAAACGCCGACGTGCCGGTTTGAACACCGCCTGCCGTTTGCCTGTTCAACCAACTGGAGCAGTCCGGTGCGTTCCGGGTCGATTGCCGCAATTCCCGCGCCCCTTGAGTGGCGCTTCGACCGGCCCCGGCCTAATCCGCCTCGCATTCCGCCAGCAGCGTCCGGTACGTCGCCCGCGCGTGATCGTAGTCCCGCTTCGCCTGTTCCATTTCATCGGCCTTGATGAATTTCTGTTTCTGCGACCAGCATTGGTCCACGCCTTTCAAACACCAGTCCGCGCTGCGTTTTGACGCGCGCACCGGCTTGTCGCCGACCAAAACCCAAATCGGATTGCTGTGGGACGACGGCAGGATGCGCAGCGCAACCCAACTGCTGCGGTCGATCTTCACGTCGAACGCCAGGTCGCGCATAGTGCCGTCGGCCACGATGTTTTGTTTCGCCACCGGATAACCGTTGACCAGGACTTCCACCGGCACTTCGCGGGTGTCGCCGATGCGGGCGCGCTCGATGTCCCAGTAAGGCTTTTCATTGTAGCGGCGGTTTTTGATTTCCGGATTGGGCTTCTCGTTCAGCCGCGCCGCGACCCGCGCCGTCACCTGCACCGGGCCCGGCTGCGACAACTTCAATTCGCTGCCGTTCTCGCCCATGGCCGCGTTGTTCACCTTGAATTCGACCAAATGACTCCGGCCGTCGCTGACGTAATTGCGCCCTTTGCGGATGCCTTCGCACCAGTCGGCGTAATTGAGTTTGCCGTCCAGCTTCACGTACGACCGTCCCAGTCCCACCCGCTCCCCGTAGATGCAGGGGAAATCCGTCTCCCCGCTGACGCGCGTGCGATATCCGACGTTGAGCGTCTGGTACCACATGTTCAGCTCCCAGACGGAGGGCGTGTCCACCATCGAAAGGAAGTCCACCGCGGGAACGGGCTTGCCGTCCGGGCCGGGCACCTCGTGCGTCACGTCCATGATGTATTCGTTGGCGCCGATGCCGTCGAAGGGCGGCACGATATAGTTCGGCAGCTCGTCCGAGTTGACCTGCAGACCCCAGCCGGAATGGGCCGGGCCGCAAACCGCGCCCTGCTTTTTCGCCCAGCGCAGCGTGTTGAGGCACATCGTCGGCCAGTGCTTGTCGGAATCACCGCCCGGATAAATTTCCTCCTTGAGCCGCAGCAGGCAAAGATGACCGGATTGATGGGAGCCAAACCCGGAAACCTCCACGTCATAGTGCAGCAAATAAGGCCACACCGACACCTTGTCGTCCTTGCCGGTAAAGAACTGTTTCTGGTAATCGAAACACGGGCCCCAGGTCAGGTTGCAGCCGACCTTCAAATCTTCGCCCAGGCAATGGCGCATCATATCGGGCGCGTGGACGCCTTCGGTCGGTTTGGTGTAATGGGCGCAGCCAGCGGCGTGGATGTGATGATCGCCCGACCACCAGCCGAGCTTGGAAGGATCGACCCAGCGCTCGAGGTTGAACGACCAATTCTCCTTCCGGCCGTCCACCTTGAAGGCCGCCGTCTTCGTTACGTATTCCGGCCCGCGCGTGTATTCCACGGCGTACTCACCCGGCGGGAGTTTCTCCATCTCGCCGTCCGCCCGATAGACCTGGGGGTGAAAGGCGAAATCCGGCGCGAGCCGCTTGGCCTGGGACGGATAAACCAGACCTGCCTTGTCCCGGATGACGAACATGGCGGTGGTGGGCTGGTTGTTCTCGTCGCGGACACGGAAGATCACTTCGCTCGCCGGCAGGCACTCGAACAACAGGTCCGCTTCGTTGCGAAATCCGATGTCCTGCGTGCCCTGGCCGACGTTGAAGGCGATCTTGCCTTCGCGTTTTCCGGCGTCACGGCTGTACAACTGGATGATCCGGTACTCCAGGGGCAGGCCGCTTAGCGCGGGGCGCAGCGGCTGCGCATTCGACATCTGAAGGTCCAGCCACAGCTCGGCGGGACTTTCCGCGCCCTCGCCCTCGCCGCGTTTGCGGAATTGATCGTCCGAAACGTTTTTCTTCCCGGGCGAATTATGGACTGATTGCGCGTTGCGGCTGGCCGCCCGCAGTTCCGCGGTCACCCCGGCTTCGTTCTGAACCTTCACCAGGAACTGCCGCCAGCCTCTCTCCGACAACACCGGCCTGGCTTGTCCCTGGGCGACCTTCACGCGCGACTCCGGGTTGATGTTCACGCCGAACAGGCAGTATTGGTCCAGCACGCGCTGGATGGCCTCGCCGGCTTCGTCGGCGTCGGACTTCTTGAACGCCGCTTCCAACGCCTCCTTGTCCGCGGCGCGGAGCGGTGTCCCGAGATAATCGGTTGCTTCAATCACGCGGCGGACCTGCGCGACGAGCGGTTGCAACTCGACGTTTTTGACCATGGGCAGAGTCGGCGCGTCTGCCGCCGCCGCGCTTGAAGTCATTGCCTGGAGTGCGCCGAGGAGCGCCGTCTGAATCAAAACCTGTCGCTTAAACATGGCTGCCTCACTTTCCGTCTGGTGGTTGGTCGCCAGTATTCGACAAAACGAACGGTTTGGACAGCGGGAAATCGGGGCGATTTTCGTGAGGACGCATTGGTTTCCTGCAAATCGAGCACTGGTCCGCCGGGCTGGAAGCCCGGCTCACTGGCAGGCAGGACGCCTGCCGCCACCGTCAGGCAACACACTGCTTTTCTGTTCTGCTCATCGCTTCCTGCCCGTGCCGCAGCATGCGCTCGGTCGTTTCCCAGCCGACACAGGCGTCGGTGATCGACACGCAGTGACGCAAATCCTCCAGGCGTTTTGGAATCGGCTGACTGCCCTCCTCCAGATAACTCTCGACCATCAGGCCGATGAGAGCGGTGTTCCCGGCAGCGCGCTGGTGGAGGACGCTCTTCCAGACTTCCTCCTGGCGCGCGTGTTGTTTTCCCGAGTTGGCATGGCTGCAGTCCACCATGAGTACCGGCGGCAAACCGGCCTTCTGCAAGGTGACGATGGCGGAAGCGATGCTTTCGGGATCGTAGTTCGCCTCCAAACGGCCGCCGCGCAATACGACGTGACCGTGCGGATTTCCCGTCGTGCGGATGATGCTGGTGACGCCGTCCTGATCGATGCCGAGAAAACTGTGGGGCGTGCGCGCGGACGTCATTGCGTCAACGGCAATTTGCAGGCTGCCGTCGGTCGCGTTTTTGAAGCCGACCGGCATGGACAAACCGCTCGCCATCTCGCGGTGCGTTTGGGATTCCGTCGTGCGGGCGCCGATCGCCGCCCAACTCACCAGGTCGGCAAGATATTGCGGCACGATGGGATCGAGAAATTCGGTCGCTGCCGGCAGCCCCATCCCGGTGATTTGCAGAAGCAAACGCCGCGCTTTCTTCAAGCCGGTTTCGATGTCGTAGGAACCGTCGAGGTGCGGGTCGTTGATCAATCCTTTCCAACCGATCGTCGTGCGCGGCTTTTCAAAATAAACCCGCATGACGATGGAGAACTGGCCGGCCAATTGTTCGCGGAGGCAGTTGAGCTTTCGCGCGTATTCGAGCGCGCCGTCCAGGTCGTGAATCGAACACGGACCGACGACGACCAGCAGGCGCGGGTCTTCCCGGCGCAAAATCCGTTTTACCACTTCGCGGCCTTCGACGACCGTTTGGTTCGCCCGCTCGGTCATCGGGAATTCGTCCTTCAACGCCCGCGGCGGAAGCAGTCGAACGATTTCTTTTACGTGTAAATTCTGTGTCGGTTGCATGTTGAACGGTTACCATTTCTACATCTACCGGATCACCATTACGGTCGGCGCCAGCAGCCAAATCCTGGCCGGCCGGCCCGAGAGACTTTCGCGCGCCAGATTCAGCGGAACGGACAAATCAAATCCGGCATCGCGCAGCCATTTCCCCGCTGTCGGGCTGATCGCGCCCCTGATGTCATCGGTCGAATCGCCAAACAAATCGAATAATTCAAAGAAATTCTTCTTGCGCGGACGATGGATCACTTGATAGCCGGGTTCAAGTCCGGCTTCGCGCGCCACCGCCGCAAGCGCGTCGTCCAATCCGCCCAGTTTGTCCACGAGCCCCAGTTTGAGCGCCTGGGCACCCGACCAGACCCGTCCGCCCGCCATCGGGGCAATGTCCTGGACGGCGCGCCGGCGGGAACCCGCGACCAGTTTCAAAAACTTGTCGTAGATGTCGTCCACGAATCCCTGCATTCGTTCCTGCTCGTTCGGCGTCCAGCCGCGGTCGATCGCCATTGCGCCGGCCGATTCATCCAGCATCACGCTTTCCACCTTAAGGCCGATCTTTTTCAGGAACGGCCCGAAACTCAGCTTCAAGGCGAACACGCCGATGGAGCCGGTGAGGGTCTCCGGCTCGGCGTAAACCGGCCGGCCCACGCACGAAATCCAGTAACCGCCGGAGGCCGCCATGTCACCCATCGAAATCAGCGTGGGCTTGTTCTTCGAGAGTTTTTCCAGCGCGGCGCGAACGGCTTCGCTGGCGGTGGCGGAACCGCCGGGCGAATTGATGCGCGCCACCACCGCGCGCACGTTGTCATCGGACTCCAGCTCCTGAATCGCTTGCACGGTCGGTCCCGACACCAACATGCCGGGCATCTCTTTTTCGCCGTCCAGGATCTGGCCGTCGAGATGCAACACGGCGATCGCCGGTTTGTTCGCGCGCCGTTCCTGCCCGCCGCCCATGATTTTGCCCATCAGCTCGAAAAAGGAGAGTTGCTTGGGCCTGGCCTTCTGCGGCTCCACCCAGGTGACCTCCCGGCCGATGAGTTTGGCGACGTTCTCGCGCGCCGTGCCGAACGGGACGACCTCATCGACCAGCTTCGCCTCACGCGCCGCGGCCGGCGTGAAGAGCCGGTCGGATTGCACTTTCCGAAACTGTTCGCGCTTTAATTTCCGCCCCGCGCAAATCTGCTGGATGAGGGAGTCGTTCATGCTCTCGACCATGGATTTGTAATGGGCGCGCAGTTGCTCGCTCATCTCGGAGAGCGTGAATGGCTCGACCGCTCCCTTGAAATCGCCGGTGCGCGCGAAGCTCGCCTTCGCGCCCAGCAAATCCATCGCGTCGCGGAAGTGCAGCGTCATGAGAGAAAGCGATGGCAAATCGAGCGAGCCGAGGTCGGTCATGAGAATCGTGTCGCACGCGCTGGCAATTGCGTAGTGGATTGTGTCGGCGTTTTCCAGCCAGGCGAACGACCGCTTGCCCGCCTCGCGCAGCTTGTGGACGTGGCGGGACACCTCGGAGAGCTGCGCCAGGTTCAGGTGAAGTGTGGAGGAGGAGAGATCGAACAACACGTGCTGAATTTCCTCGTCCCTGGCCAGATCGTCGATTTTCTCGCAGAGGTCGAAGAACGAACCGGGCCTCTCCAGCCCGCCGAAGAACAGCGAAATCGGATCGATGTCGGAGGTCGAGGGATAATCGGCGTAATTTCCTTTGAGAACAATGATGCGCACCGCGGACTTTTTCGCGTCGGTTTTCGTCTGAGGATCGGCCTCCGCTTTTGCCGCCTGGTTCGCGTCCGCCGCCCGCGCGGGAAGGTTTTCGAGGAGCAGCGGGAAAAATAAAAGCGCCACGGACACCGGTGGGCACAAGGCGCGGCAGCGTACCCAGGCGGCGTTGATTGTTTTCATGGGTTCAAGGTAGCTTCAATGTTGGCGGCCAACAAGGATTAGCGCGCGCGTCATAAGGGACGTTAAATCGTTAAATCGTTAAATCGTTAAATAGGCACAACGGTCCGACACCGAATGCGGTTCCACGCTTTAACGGTTCAACGATCCGGGTTTCCCCGCAATTGAAAACCGGTCCGTTCTCGAATACCTTCCCAGCATGGCTGAAACCGTTGAACCGGTGGTCCTGCCGGAAATCGAGAAAGAAGAAAAAACCGGCGCCCAAAACGAGTTGGAGCCGGGTTACCTGGTGATTTGCTGGGACGATCCGGTCAATCTCATGGCCTACGTGACGCACGTTTTTCAGGTCGTTTTTGCCTGGCCGAAACCGAAGGCGGAATTCCACATGTTGCAGGTGCACAACCAGGGCAAGAGCGTCCTGATCCGCGAAAGCATGGAACGGGCGGAACATTACGTGCATCAGTTGCAGAGTTACAGTCTGCACGCCACCATGGAGCGCGACGAGTGAAATTCATCAAGCGAGACGGGGACCAATTCGTTTTCCAGGTTGGCAAACGCGAGAAGCGCCTGCTCCTTGAAGTGCTTAAACTTTATCCCCTCGTTCCCGCCACGCACCATCGCCTCAGCAAATCCGCCGACGCGAAGCAAGTCGCGGAGAACCAGAAATTGCTCGAAGAGGCGCTGGCCGAACGCAAGCGGGAGAACCAACGGCAACTGCTGGCCCTCCTGAACGACGAGCCGCGGTTCCGGGAAACCGACGGGGGCTACCAGCTCACCCTCGGCGCGCCGCAGATGGAATGGCTGTTCCAGGTGGTGAACGACATTCGCGTCGGCAGTTGGCTGGTCCTTGGCGAGCCCGACGAAAAGAAAGGCAAACCGATTGAGTTGAACCCCAAGAACGCGCGCTACTACGCGGCCATGGAATTCTGCGGCTACTTGCAGATGACCCTGCTCGAAGCCCTGGAACGGGAAGCCTAACCTCCTCGTGTCAACGATCCTGACCACGCGCCTTTGGTTTCCTGATCCGCGTTCGGCGAAACAGGGCGGTGAGTTTGACGGACTGGTGGCTGTGGGGGGTGATTTGTCCGTGCCGCGTCTGTTGCTGGCCTATCGCAACGGAATTTTTCCCTGGACGGACAATCCGATCACCTGGTGGTCGCCGGAGCCGCGCGCCATTTTTGAACTGGACCGGTTTCATGTATCGGAGAGCCTGGCCCGCGTGATCCGCAAAGGCGCTTTTGCAATCACGGTGGACCGCGCCTTTCGTAAAGTCGTGGAAGGCTGCGCCGCGCCGGCGCCGGGACGAAAGAGCACCTGGATCAGCGCCGCTTTTATCGCGGCCTACACGCGACTGCACAAAAAAGGCTGCGCGCACAGTGTTGAATGCTGGCAGGGAGAACAACTCGTCGGCGGCATCTACGGCGTATCCATCGGTGGTTTCTTTGCGGGCGAATCGATGTTTCACCGCGCCAGCAACGCGTCCAAGGCGGCCCTTTACCACTTGATTCAACGCTTGCGCAGTCGGGGTTTCGTTCTGTTTGACATTCAAGCCGCGACGCCCATCACGCGGCAACTTGGCGCAATCACCATCCCGCGCGAAGAATATTTGCGTCGGCTCGCCAAGGCCGTTGAAATGAACTGCGCGTTTGATCCGCAACCGGAAGCGTTGGAGCGTTGAAGCGCGGTGTGTCGGGAGACGTTGTGGCAATTTTACGATTGAACGTTTTAACGATTGAACGATTTAACGTTTCAACGATTGAACTATTGAACGGTCCAACGAATCTACGCGGGAAAACTTGGTTTCATGGCCGGGATGGGGTAATCAACAGGCATGACCGCGACGGAACAGACCCTTTTGCAGACGTTGGTGGAACTGAACAATGCCGTGCAGTCCATGCCCGCGGCGAATCCGAAACCGGACCTGTTGCCTCTGTTTGCCCGGATCGACGAACTGGCGCGCCAGTTGCCGAAGGATACGGATCCGACGCTGCTCCATTACCTGCACCGGAAAAGCTATGAGAAAGCACGGTTGTGGCTGGAAGGGCGCGAGACGGAGAACCAGGCGGGAAGCTGCGGACATGCGGGTTGAAAGTTATCAGGTTGTCAGGTCCAAGGGCCATCGCGCGCGCCGTGACAACCTGACAACCTGATGACCCGGCAACATCGACCGGCCCATGCTCGACGACACAATTGCCGCGATTGCGACGCCGCTGGGCGAAGGCGGGCTGGCGGTGGTTCGCCTTTCGGGGCCGCAGGCGCTGGCGGTCGCCGACCGGGCGTTTGTGCCGGTCGGCAAAAGCTCGTTGAAACCCTCCGCCGCGCCAACGCACACGATTCAATACGGGAAAATCGTGCGACAGGGACGAACCGTGGATGAGGTCCTGCTCTCAGTCATGCGCGCGCCCCGGACCTTTACGCGGGAGGACGCG
>WNFZ01005374.1_pt1 | contig 11755 bp, 9 predicted proteins | sample 5400081 | NCBI WGS metagenome assembly WNFZ01 (sample SAMN13153365, study PRJNA577476) | soil metagenome | isolation source: 80 cm soil or saprolite under grassland replicate 1 | place: USA:California | collected 2016-06-15
GCTTTTGATATCCGTCAACGGCATCACGCCGCAGTGATGCCAAAGACTAATTCATAGGGGCGATCGCCTTTGAGGCGACCCCACTCATCAAGCCACCGACTTTGTCGGTGGTGTCTGACTTCCGAGCGCGACGCGACCAGGCATTCAGGCACGAACTTTATGCGCTGTCCATGCTCGTGGACGGCCGAGGTCAGAACGTAATCGTCGCTCAGCGCCCCTTGCCATCGTTCTTTGACTCCGATCTCGTCGAAATTTTCACGGAGAATCGCCGTCGAGCCTCCCCAGGCGAATCCGGAACGCTCGCCGAGCAAGGCCAGCGCGCTCGAGTTCCACACCGAAAGCAGAACCGAAGCGAAACTCTGCGCCGGGTCGCCCCCTTCGTTCGAGGGCAAGTACCAGCGATAACCCGTCGTCGCCCCGACCTGCCGGTCGCCTAGCGGCGCGACCAGCTCGGCGAGCCAGTTGCGCGGCGGTCGCATGTCGGAATCGGCGAAGACCAGCGCCTCGACGCGGCGGTCGATCGAGCCCAGCGTATCCAGCGCCGCGAGCAGGTTGTGGACTTTCTGCCCTCGGTTCTTGGCCTCGCCGGCCACGACCATCCACGTCGGTGGGGACAGCCGGCGGCGCTGCTTTAGCAGACGCGCGAGGACGCCGTGCGCCGGATCGTTCTCGCTCTCGGTGACGAAGATGACCTCGTAATCGCGATAATCCTGCGCCAGTATCGCCTGGACGTTCTCTTCTAAATCATGTTCGAGTCCCCGGCAGGGGACTATCACCACGGCCTTGGGGTGATAACGCGTCTGTCGCGCCGGGCGCCGGCGTAGCGCGTAGCGCGCGAAACGCGCCGCCGCGATCAGCGCGAAGGCGCTCTGTATTAAGAGGAGTAAGCCGAAAATAGAGAAGAATGTATCCATTATAGTGGGACAGACTTATGGTCTTTGAGAAATAAATGACCCTAGTGTGGCGCGAGTTGTTTACTCGCGCCTCCCGCGGACGAAGCGGCGCGAGTAAACAACTCGCGCCACAACGCTGGCCGCAGCCTGGGCGCATTATTTTCTCAAAGACCGTTAGTCTGTCCGTGGTATGAATTGTTGACGGACAGACTAATAGTTTTGAAAATAAAGCGCAGCAATGTAGGGGCGCGTATTCCGCGCCCAATCGCCTTGATTACGACCGGGTCGGGGAAAAGGGCGCCCCTACGTCGGGACGCATGGTTGCGCTTAATTTTCAAACACCATTAGTCTATCCACTCTAGGTTATTGTGCGGAAGCCGCTTTGCTCGATTGTGTCTCTGCGATTTTTCGTTCGATCATCTCGACGATGCGGGGGGGCGGCTCGTCGGAGAGCGCCAGCCGCTTCGCTTCGATGACGAGCGCGGCCAGGGCCTGCGCCTGATCGCGGAAGCGCGAATCGCGGGCGATCAGGTCTTCGATGACGCGGCGTTCGCGTTCGGCGCGCGACACGCCCTCGCTCAGGCCGGCCGCGACGGCGTATTCGACGGGCACGGTCTGGTTCTTCATCATCACCAGCAACGGGTTGAATTCCTTTTTAACCTCTTCACGCAACCGGTTGATCTCGAGCAGCGACGATTTGAATCCCAGGCGTCCGCGAAGCGTGAGTTCTATGACCGGCGCCTCTCCGGCGGCTTCGGCCCCAGCTTCGGCCCCAGCTTCAGCCCCGGCGTCGGCTTCAGCGTTGTATGGATTGTGCGGGGTGACTTCAAGGCGAAGCTGTGAGAAGAGGGCTTCGCGCAACTCCTCGGGCGTCGGGTAGCCGCTGACGTCGAAGCTCAGCCGCAGCACGGGGCGCTGATGATAATCGCGCACCAGTCGGGCGGTGTGCTTGCCGTCCGAGACCTCGACCAGGAAGGCGCCGCGGACGTTCGCGTATTCGTCGACGCTGCAGGCTTCGAGCGACCCCGGGTTGTAAACCCATCCGTCGATCTCGAAGCTCTTGTGTGTGTGACCGAGCGCCAGGTAGTCGACGTAAGACTTGAGCTTGTTGATCTCCGCCACGGGCAGCGCCGGAATCGGGCGGTTGATCTGCCCCTCGACGTCGGTGTGCAGCATCATCACGTTGAAATGGCGCGGGCTGCGGTGTTCGCGCAATTGCTCGATCAGGGCCGGGAGCGATTTGCCGATTGTCGAGCCGTACCAGAGGGAGCCGAATATGCGGACGCCGTCGATATCGATATACGAACCCTTGCGCTGCTTATCGTCCCAGAGTACGAGATTGACGGCCCCGTCGTCATAGACCGGTTCGAGCAGCTTGATGTATCCCCATTGCGAAAGGCTTCGCAGCCAACTGAATTTGTTTTCTGACTCATGGCAATCGTGGTTGCCTTCGATCGCGATGACCGGGATACTGGCTTCGCGCAACCTGCTCAGACAGTACATGGCCTGATTCATGGCCTGCGGCTCGACTTTGCGCGCGTCGAAGAAGTCGCCCGCGATCAGCACGAACGACACATCTTCGGCCAGCGCGTAACGTTCGATGCAATCGCGCCAGGCGTAGAAGAAGTCGCGCGCGCGGTCTTCAGAGCGGTAGCGGCGAATTCCCAAATGGATGTCAGCGATGTGGAGAAATTTGACCATTAGCCTGGCGAGTATAGCACACACACAGCAATAGGCCGCCAGAAACCCTGAAGGTCGCTGACAGCCTAGTGTTGCTGGGGTGAGGACCCACTTTGCGCCACCGCGCTTCCAGCGGAAACTTTTCATCCGCTGGACTCTGGCGGATTTTGGTACTGTTAAAAGTGGCGCGTTATAAATGGAAAAATATGATGGTTGTGCTGTGGCTGTTCAACACAAATAACAACAGCCCCAACAATTGTCGAGTACGGCTCGCAGTTCACATCACCTGGTGTGCCCCGTTCCCCAAGCGATGTGACTTGCGAGCCGAAACTGTAATAACTCTAAAATTGCTGGGTGATTGATTTGATTGAAGCTTAGGTCTCGACTCGCAGGTTACGCAATTCAGTGTGCCCCGTTCCCTAAACCACGTAACCCGCGAATCGAAGCTGTGTTAGATCCGCAAGCTACGTCGCCCGGCGTGCCCCGTAATGCCGAGCGGCATAGCCTGCGGATCACTTCAAGCGGCGCCAGCCCAAATCCGACCCCCGTGTTTTCTTCAGGCCGGCAACCGCAAGCTCAAGATGTTTGATCCTTGATTGTCTCTCTTCAAAAAACTGTTTGTCAGTTTCGCTTGCTATCTTGTTTGCGCAATCAGCTAGAGCAATGAATGTGCCAAGAAGCTCAAGGACTTCTCGCTCGCGAGCTAAATGACTCAATAGTTAGACTTACTGTGTTTAATCGGATTTTGAAGACCAGCTTTGTTGCGTTGATGTTAGCCAAAGTCGTTTACTCTGTCTATTATTGTAGACATCTAGGAGTCGCCATTGTCTACAAATGGTGACAATAGTCGATTACAGTTTGCAGTTGCTTGCTGTTATGATTCTGCCGCGGACGCGATCGGTGATTTGATCAGCGAGTCGGATCAAGCGACATTGGTACGGTACCGGGAGCGGTAGCGACCGGGCGCCGACCATCGCAAGGCGATTCCGCTGGGACCCGGTCGCTACCGCTCCCGGTACCGTACCAATGTCTGTAGGCGAACCTGGCGCGTCAATTAACGTATAGATTTCCCGTAAAGAATTAGATCCGGGAGGAGACCGCGATGTATTGTCCAAACTGCGCAGCCCCGATCGACGGGGTGAAATTTTGCCGCTCATGTGGTTCGAACGTGAGCCTGGTTCCACAAGCGATGTCAGGGCAATTGCCTCAATCTGAGGCTTCCGAAGGCGAGCTACATCTTGGGGTTCATCACTTGGGCCGCCATCATCGCAGAAAGAAAGAGTTAAGCGTTGATCACGCCATGACCGAATTATTTACCGGAATAGGTTTCGTGATCGCTGCGATCGCCGTCCTAATTTACGTCCCTAGCGGAGTTTTTTGGTGGTGGTCGTTTCTGATTCCGGCCTTCGCGGTGATCGGCGCCGGCGTCGGCAAGTATTTGCGGTGGAGAGAAGAGCAGCGCAAACAAGCGTCGCTCAACCTCTCGGCTAATCAGCCTGTCGCTTATCAGTTCTCCGCGCAATCTCCCGCGCTCTCCGCTCCCACGACATCAGAACTCGTTAAGCCGTCGAGCGTCACAGAGCACACGACCAGACACCTCGAATAGAAGTCGTCATTAGTTATTGGCCATTTGTCACAAATTTTTCTGTCGGCCAAACCGGACAGAAAAATGTAGGACAGAAAATATGGGACGCTGATTTCTCCAATCATCCACTATGGCCGAAACGACGGTCATAGCCTCACAGCAAATGACCGACGACTAATGATCAATGACAGATCCGGATTTTTACTCGAGCGCCTGCTTGACAACCTCTCAGCCACGCGGCTATTTTTTCCTTTTCCTCAAGGTTCCGCATCTTACTGCAAGGAGTTACGACATTGGCAAAAGGGCGAGCTTCCGCACAAAGTCTGAAACGTGATCCGTTGATGGCGCAATATCTGGCCACTTCCGCGTGGGTCAAGGGGCGTTCGCGCCCGATCGTGAAATGGTCGATAATCGCCGTGGGGCTGATCGCGCTCGTCGCGCTCGGCATGTGGTTCTTTTCAAGCCGCGCGAAGAACGCCGCTGAATCAATGGCCAGGGCCATGGCCACTCACCGGGCGATTGTCCAGAACCCGCTTCCAAATCCTGCTCCCGGACAGGTCGCTTACACGACCGAAGACGAAAAGCACCGCGCGGCTTACCAGGCCTTCACACAGGCGGCGAACGAGTATCCTTCATACAACGGCGATACGGGGCGCTATTTCGCCGCGGTCCATCAGCTCTATTTCGACCCTGACAAGGCCGAAGCGACGTTGAAAGAGCTGGCGCAGAAAGGTTCCGACGTGGGCGCCCAGGCGCGTATGGCTCTCGCCCAGCGTTACGAGGCCGTCGGAAAGAACGACGACGCGATCGCCGAGTATCAGAAGTTGAAAGCCGCGCCGGGTCAGATTCCTCCTGCCTTGATCGACCTGAGCATGGCGCGCGTTTACGAGACTATGGGGAAGACGAAAGAGGCCGCTGACCTGTATTTCGCCATCGCCAGCAACAAAGATTTGCGAAGCTCCGAGGTGGGCGAGGCCGCCGCTGATCGGCTCGCCGCCATTGCGCCGGAGAAAGTGGATCAATTGCCGCCTTTTGAGCCGACCGGCCCGAGATTCCCAGGCGCCGGAGCGATCCCGTTCAATTAAATTAAGTGGCCGGAGTGAAATTGTCGTTATGGCTGTTGGCGGCGCTGGCGCTGTTTGGCGTCGGCTGCCGGCATACCAATAGCCCGGCCCCGACACAGTCGCCGAGACAGCATCCTCCAGCCGGCAAAGATCAGGCAGCCGGCAAAGATCAGGCAGCCGGCAAAGATCAGGCAGCCGGCAAAGATCAGGCGGGCGCCAACGGCGTTCGCGCCGAGATCGGCTTTGCGACCAGGCGCAAATTTCTGGATCATTTCGAGAAGCACGGCGCGGAGTTCGGCTCGATCAGTCGAGAAGAATACCTGCGCCAGGCTCAGATTCTGCGCGACAGCCCCGCCGGCGGAGACATCCTCGAAGCCGTGCGGGCCGACGGCGTGATTACCAGGTTCGACCGCAAGACCGGCGCTTTCCTTGCCTTCAATCCTGACCTGACCATCCGCACCTACTTCAAACCCAACGACGGCGAAAGGTATTTCCGCCGGCAAAGCAAACGATAAGGAGCCGAAAGTGAAAGACCCAGTGCGTGATTATTTACGCGAAAGAGGCTGTGGCGAACACGTCGTCGAGGGCGGTCTGGAAGGGCTCGTCGAAAGCTGGGAGGAGACCGTTCGCCAGGTCGAGGAGGGCTATTCTCTGACGCTCGATGATTACCTTAACGACCTGGACGGGCGGCAGTTGATCGCCGAGGCGCTGGCAGTGGCTGGCGATCAACAACGCGCGGCGATCAACGACCGGCTCGCCCGCGCCGACGAAAAGATGAGAAGCCTGACGGAGCCTACGGAAGTCTGCTTGTGGGGCGAAGAGGTCGCCGAAGAAGAGGGTTGGACCGCGGAAGAGAACTGGTGGTATTTCGCGCGCCCGATCAAAGCCGACGCCGAATTGCTGGCTGAAATTGACGCCGACTCCGAATAATCACGCTTTTCAACCAATCAACACCCACACTTTCGCCATCTCATTAGCGCTGATTTCCTAAACAAATTCTGGTAAAACGGCGAAAATCGCCCATTGGTCGGCAGTAGAATTCGGCTCCGCCCTGATTGGCGTCGCTGACCCGTTTTTTACATGGAGGAGTCGCTCATTGCGGCAATGAGTGACGCCCGGAAATAATGGAGATGTGTGGCAGCCTTATGGTCTTTGAGAATTAAATGCACCCATGACGTAGGGGCGGGTTTTCCCCGCCCCTATGCCTCGACCACGGACGCGGGCGGGGAAAACCCGCCCCTACGTCGGATTGCGTGGGTGCATTTAATAATCAAAGACCATCAGTTTGTTCGTGAGCTAGAACAGACTGAAGTCTGTTACACATCTACGCAGGAGTGAAATACAGATGAACCATGCGCGCGATCTACTTGAAAGGACGCCGGACGACGAGTTGGAAAAGATGATCCTGGAATTGGGGTGCTACGCCCTGAGGGTCAGGAATGAATATCGCTGGCGTACAAGAGACAGGGAGGCGCTTCCGAAAGGCGAGACGGTCAAATCGGTCGTGTCACTGGCGGTGGAGAAGGTGTTGACCGGCGAGCGCAGATGGAACCCGGCGCAGCAGCCCGACTTCATGAAATTCATGCGGGACGTAATTGACAGCCTGATTTACCACCTGGCCCGGAGCAAAGACAACGCTTTGCTCACGTCTCTTCCGGAAGAAGGCGGTCAGGATGAGATGGGTTGGCGCGCCGAATCGGACAGGGCCAAGCCAGGCGCCGAATGGCTTGCGAGAAATGAAGCGACGCCGGAGCAGGCGCTGTTAGATGAAGAGTCGGAAGAACAAAAGAACAAAGCGATAAGGATTCTATTGGAAGAGTGCGTCGCGGATCAGACATTGACAAAGATCGTCGGCGCAATGATGGGGGGATGCGACCACTGCGGCGAAATCGCCGCCGCCGTCGGCATAGAGGTGAAGGAAGTTTACAACGCAATGAAACGCCTTGATCGCCGTGTCGCCTCGGTAAGCCGGAGAATGGTTGAAGGCATGGAGTCCCGCCTTTAGGCGGCTGACCCCGGCCGCCTAAAGGCGGGACTCAAAGCGATTTTCTTAGGCGATTTTCTTAGGAGGAATCATACAGTGAATAGAAAGAACCCCCCGCGAAGCAGTGAGGCCCTCATCGAGCGCATCCGCCGTTTGAGTGATGAGGCCGAATGGAGTGTTGACGAGCTTCGAGAGGTTTTAATAGACGCAGGCATTGATCCCGACCAGTTCGTAAAGGACATCAAAACCAGAATCAAAGAGCTGTTGAACGCCTCGCCGGATCGGCAAGAGCGGAGCGACTACGACTCGCTGCCGCTGCTGCCGAGGCTGCGCCGGATCACCGGGCTGAAGGCGACGACCATCGCCGAGAAGATGGGGGCGCCGGTCCTATTTCTATCCGACCTGAGCAGTCATCCGAACGTGATCCCTTTCAGAGCGCGGAAGGAGTTCGCAAGGCGCGCGGCGAATAATTTGCCGGGAGTCAGCGAGCGTGACGTGCTGGATTCATTCGAGCGCGGTTTGCGTCAACAGGCGGCCGCCTTCCGCGACGCTCCTTTCCCGGATGAAGAGGTCGACTTCGAGAAGATTGTCCGGCGCTCCGACATGAGCGACGCGGAGCAACAATATTGGCTCAGTCTATCCGAGGAATCGCCGGAATGAATCGCCACAGAGCCACGGAGACACAGAGACGGAGAGACCGCAGAGATGGAGAGACGGAGAGAAAAACCGGCGCTCTTCCATCCATCTCTCTTTCTCTATGTCTCTGTGCCTCTGTGGCATAAATAGGAGCAGAAGTGAGATCGCTGAAAAGAGCCAGAGAGCGGGCGCGAGACTGCCGCAGTAAGATCTGCGGCGGAAAAGAAGGACTGCTCGAACGAGTCATAAACTACCTGGAAGATGAACACCAGATCGAACTCATCCCCGCAAATTCGCACTTTCTGCAGAACGGCCATGCGCTGCTCAAACCGGCCGAAGGTTGCCTCTATTACGACAGAAAGTACGACGACGACCCGACGGGCAGGCTCAAGGTGATTTTGCACGAGTTGGGCCATCTCGAATTGCACGGGAGGCTCAAAAAGCTCTGTTCGGAGCCTGACCCGGTCTACGGTTCGATCTACGCCGCGAGCGGCGCGGGTGGTCTGACCCGATACAATCCGCGCGCCCGAGAGGAGGCGGAGGCTAACGCTTTCGCCACGGAGTTTCTGTGCCCGCGGGATGAGGCCTTCCTATTGTGGCAAAGCGCGCGCGGCCCGTCGGTTATCGCCGATCATTTCGGCGTCTCGATTCACACGGTTCACGCGCAACTGGCCGAGGCTCTTTTCTGGACAGCGGGCGGCGCAGCTCCCACGTCGGGAAAGAAGCGGTTCACAGGCTTCGAGTGCGACGACAGCCAGATCGCCGCCGCGACCTTCACAGGCGCTCCCGCGTTAGTCTGCGCCGGGCCGGGGACCGGTAAGACTGCGACGCTGGTCAGACGCGTCGAATACCTGTTGGACGAACTCGGCGCGGAGCCTGAAAGCCTGTTGGTTTTGACTTTCAGCAACGAGGCGGCGCAGGAACTGGAAGAGCGCATCGCCGACAGGTTCGGCGAGCAGATCGCCGCGAGGATCAGGATCAGCACCTTTCACGGATTCGGCGTGGCCTTTCTGCATCATCATGGCCAGCTCGCCGGCCTCGACGCGCTCGTCCTGGACGAAGCCGGCCAGGGAGAACTTGTGAACGCTATTCTCGGCAAGGCCGATTGCGAAAAGCTCCTGAAGTTGAAGAGGCCGTCCGAAACGGCCAAGCGGATCGTCGAACACATCAACTACCTCAAGAACCGTCTGCTCACGCCGGAGTCATTGGCGGCCGCGCTCGATCAATGGGAGAGTGGAACAGACCTTAGTCTGTCCATCCAGGATTCAAGCCCCCACAATTCAAGCCATGGACAGACCGAAGTCCGTCTTACTCTGGACAAGCAGGCCGCGCGCCAGTTCCTGCGAATCTTTCGCCTTTATGAAGAGGAGAAGGCCGCGCGCCAGCGCGTCGATTTCGCCGATCTGATCGCGCTTCCGATCAGGATTCTCGAAAAAGAAAGGGAACTGGCGGACCGCTACCGCAAGAAATACAGGTTCGTATTGGTTGACGAGTATCAGGACGTCAGCCGTTCGGTCGCGACTTTGCTTCGACATCTTTGCGGCCCGCAGAATCCGCCCTGGGTGGTCGGAGACGCGAGGCAGGCGATCTACCGCTTTCTCGGCGCGGCGGCTGAAAACGTCGAGGATTTCGAGAAGGACTTTCCGGGCGGCGAGGTATTCGAACTCAATGTCAACTATCGCTCCTGTCGTGAGATCGTCATTGTCGCCAGTCAACTTGCCTCGCTGATGGGCGGTAGCCTGACCGTGAGGGAGGGCGCCGGTTACAACGAACGCTGGCTTGCGGCGCGAACCAATCCATCATCCTATGGGGAGCGTCCGGTCAGAATCTCAGTAGCCAATTCCGATCTGGCGGAGCAGGAAGGCGTCGCGGCGCAAATCGAAGACTGGATCAAACATGGGGTCGCTGCGGGGGAGATCGCGGCGCTGGCGCGGCGCAACATCGATGTGCGAAACATCGCGCTGGCCCTGGGCCGTTTGGGGATCAAGGCCGTCGCCGCCGGCTTGGCGACCACGGAAGGGGCCGCGGGTGACCTCGCCTGCGTGGCGACCTTCGCCGACCGACCGAAGACCTCATTGCCGCGAATAGCTATCGCCCTCGGGCGAGGACGCTTTGAAAAATCGGTCATCAATTCGGCCGTCAGGTGGATCAGCGACACCGCCGATGACGAGGGGAATTTTGCGGCTCGGGGGAACGGGGCAGGCGATGAATTGGCAGCCGAGATTCGGCGCGCCTGGCGAGGCCTCCTTTTGTACAAACACAGCGGCGACGCCTTCACAAAGATGTGCGCCTTCCTCTTTGACGCGAGCGATTATCTTCGGCGGATTCTGGCCCTGCCCGCCGGAGCCGAACGCTCGCTGCTTCTCGGAGAGATCACCACCGCGCTCTCACAAGCCGCCAGATGGCGGATTACCCATCGTGACATATCGCGACGCCAATCGCGGCTGAGCTTCGGCGAGTATTTCCGCGACTCGTTGAACGTGGGCGCCCCGAGCCTGATTCCGCCGCCCGCGACGACGGACGCGGTGCGAGTTATGACCTGCCACGCGGCCAAAGGCTTGGAGTTCCCATACGTCGCCGTCGTCGGGCAGACTCTTCCCGCAGCCGCGCGCGCGTACAAGTGGTTGCCTCCGAACTTGCAACCTTCGACCGAGGAAGACGTCCGCCAATCCGACTCCCTGTTCTTCGTCGGCGCCACGAGGGCGCAGCGCGCGCTCATTGTATCTTACGCCAACACGGCCGGCGGGAGCGCCCGCTCGCGCGACCGTGAGGTCACTCCCCTGCTGAGTCGCTGGCAGGGCGCATACTCCGTCAATACGGTTCGTCTTCCCGAGACGGCCGTGGAGCGAGAGCAGGCGGAGATCACTGACATTTGGGGAGGCTCTCCGAAAAGCCCGTTGCCGGGGAGTTCGCTGGACAGGGGGCGCTGCGCCATTCAGACCTACCTCAATGAATTCCTCGGCGCGCGATTTCCACTCGATGAAAAGCCTCTCTACCCGGCCTTCTTTCAGGCGGCGCGGCGCGCCATGGAGAGGGTGGTTTATGAATCCGGCGAGAAGAGGAGCGTGATCAGCCAATCGGAGGCCGCTGAAATCTTTCGTGAAGAATGGAAGGCGAACGGGGCCGACGGGCATCGACATCATCGAATCTATTTCGCGCTGGGACAGAAATATGTCGAGCGGTTCGCGCTGGCTTCGCAGTCGCTGCCCCCGGCGGATAAATACCTCGAATCCGCGTTGGGAGATGACACAGCCGGTTTGCGTTTGCGCCTCGACCTGGTCGCCTTCCACCGAGCGGCGGACGGCTCGGTCGTAGCCGTGCAATTCCGACCCGAGTCATACGCCGACAAGGCCAAGGACGGAAACTTGCAGTGGAGCAAGCTGGACAACCCCTACCGGATTCCGTTCGCGCTCTTGCGCCAACGTGAACCGCAGCTTCGGCCTTATGTTTTTTCAGGGGAGGACGGCGTTCTTTACCCTTTTCTCTGGAGCGCGAAGAAAGGGTCTGTGGAAGAAGAAGCGCGTCGCGCCGAGGAGCGCTACAAGCTTTTTTCCCGGCGGATTTTCAACCAACAGATCAACCGCTGGAAGTGTGATAGCTGTGACGTTCACGTGATTTGCCCTCACTGGCTCGAAGCTGCGTGACCGACAGTATTATTGCCAAAGCCCCTTGCGCTCCACTTCCTCGTAGAACTTACGATTGTGCTGATCAGTTGACTAAATACAGCGTTAACTAAGCTGGACTTTATCCATTTTTTTATTATGAAAAGTCATCCCCTGAGCTTTGTTTTCACGTCGCGGAGCGACGGTCTGATATTAGGCCGGCGTTTTAACGCCGGCGCCGCGCGTGAGAGAAATCCGCGAGTCGCGGCAGCGACGGTTGAGGGCGGCCAACAGACGGTTGAAGGAGCGGC
>WNFZ01005929.1_pt1 | contig 11748 bp, 9 predicted proteins | sample 5400081 | NCBI WGS metagenome assembly WNFZ01 (sample SAMN13153365, study PRJNA577476) | soil metagenome | isolation source: 80 cm soil or saprolite under grassland replicate 1 | place: USA:California | collected 2016-06-15
CGGTGAGCAGGTCGGCGCGTTTGTGAGCGACCCCGTCCGTGATGAGAATCGGCGTTTTCGTGAGCTCGCCAGAATCGTCCTCGTCCAACTCGTAGCGGGTCAGCATCTGCGTCGCCGGATCGGTGGCCGGCGAGTCCTGAGGTATCGGCATCGAGCCTCCCTTCTCCGCCAGCCTACGGCGACAGCCCGCGGTACGTGCCCCGCGAAGCCACACCGGAACCCAGCATCAACCAGTCTCAACAATCAGCCAGCGGAGTCTCCGGGGCCGAACCGCGCAGGCCCGGGACTTTATAGTGGCTCAGGCGGCTCCTGGCAGGCGGTGTACCTTGACTTGCTCGGGGGGAGGGTGAGTGTTCTGCGACCAGTGCGGCCAGCGGGTAGCTCAAGGCGTCACGGTCTGCCCGCATTGCCGCGCGGTTCTCGATGGCGGCACGCCGACACGCGACCATCGTCGGCCGGCGGCATCGATCCCGGTGACGTCGGAGGGCATTGACCGGTTACGCGCCCGCTATCCCCGCGCTGGACACGTTGCTCAGGGGCCGGGCGGACGTACCTGGCTGAACGCGACGTTCAGCCGGAACCGTCGCGGCACCATCGCGGGGATCGTCGCGGCCTGGTTCCAGGTGCCGTTCATCGTGTTGATGGCCGGCATCGGCGCGGTGTTCGGGGGGCTTGCCGGGACGGTGAACGGTACGGTGGCCGGGCTCGGTGTGACGAAACGGATCGATGCGCTGCTCACCTGGGTCTTCCCGCTGCCGGTGAAGGTCAAGGACCTGCTACCGACCGCGGGCGTGCAGATCGGCGGCATCATCGGCGGTAGTACCAGGGCGACCCGAACTGGCCGATAGCAGTGGCGATCGGCCAGGTGCTGACCGCCCTGTTCGTCGGCTGGCTGTACCTGGCCTGGCGAGCCTGGGCCGAGGGCTCCCGGCTGCGGATCGCCGGCACCCGCCGGATGTCGCGGCGGGAGGCTGAGTGGCTGATGCCCCTCTTGTACGAGGCGGCGCAGCGGCTGGAGCTGTCGGCACTGCCGCGCGTACTGATTGACGACCGGCGGGAGCCGAACGCCCACGCGGGCATCCGGCACATCGTCGTCAACCAGGGCCTGCTGGAACAGCTCAACTACGACCGAGAGGCCGTCGCCGGGGTCATCGCGCATGAGCTTGTGCACTGGCGCGACGGTGACGCGATCGGCATGGTGTGGAACCGGGGCGTCGCGCTGCCGCTGTACCTGCTGTATGAGCTGGCCACCCGGATCCTGCGCGCCGCCCAGTCCCGGCCCGTCCAGTTCACGGTACGGGTGCTGCTGTGGCCGGTGCTTGTCACTGTCCACTATGGAGTTGTTCCGGTTCAGGCCGCGGTGTGGCGACGGGCCGAGTACCGTGCCGACGCGATCGCCGCGGCAGCGGGCTATGGCGATGGGCTGCGCCGGGCGTTGACGTACATACGGCGCTCGTTCGACGGCTCACGATCGGGCTGGGACGCGGCCATCTGCGCCACCCACCCACCGAACGAGTTACGCCTGGAACGGCTCGAGCAGGACGGCCGCGTATATCCGCTGCTGGTAGAGCATCCCTTGGTGCGGGCACTGCCGGGTTGGAGCGGCCGCAGCACGGTACAGAAGGGCTGGTAAAGATGGTGGCCGAGCCAGTACCGCTGCCGGCCTTCCAGGTCGTCCCGCGCCATCAGGTGTACCTCGGGCTGGATCCTCAGGACGGGCACCGGCCCTGCTGGTCCGCGACCGAGGACTCGGTCGGCGTGGTCGGGCCGCCCCGCTACGGCAAGTCCAGCGGGGTCATCATCCCGGCCATCATGAGCTGGGACGGCCCGGTCGTCGCCACGTCGACGCGCGGCGATCTACTGCGCTTCTGCGGCGCCTGGCGGCACAGGATCGCGGCCGCCCGTCGCGGCGGCGTCTGGACGTACGACCCGTTCGCCTCCGAACCCGCCGTCTCCGGGATGCGCTGGTCGCCACTGTCGGGCTGCACCGACCCGAGCGTGTGCTACCGCCGGGTAGCGGCGATGACAGCAGTGGTCGCTCATGGCATCAGCGAGGGTGAACACTGGCGGGCCGGTGCCGCCGTGATCCTGCGTGCCGTATTCCACGCCGCGGCGCTCTCCGGCCAGGGGCTCGTCGACGTACGCCGCTGGCTCGCCGCCCAGGACACCCGTGAGCCGGCCGACATCCTGCGCAGAGCCGACACCCTTGCACGGAGCTGGGCCGATGATCTTCAGGCGGTGGAGCGTATCGGCGACCGGGAACGTGGTTCCTTCTACAGCGTCGCGCGCAACTGCTTGGACGCGACCGCCGAGCCGAAAGTGCTCGCGTCAACCGCGAGCAGCGACTTGGACCTGGACCTGTTCCTGCGTACCAGCTCCACGCTGTTTATCGTTGGGCCGAGCCACTATCAGGAAGTCGCCGCGCCGATGATCGTGGGTCTGGTCGACTCGATCGCCCAGCGCGCTGCCGAGCTCGCCGCGCTCGCCCCTGAGGGCCGCCTGGATCCCCCACTCCTTCTCGCGCTCGACGAGGTCGCCAACATCGCTCCGCTGCGCTCGTTGCCGGCGCTGGTGAGCGAAGGCGGGGGCCGCGGCATCGTCACCTTGTGGGCAGCACAAAGCTTCGCCCAGCTGCGCCGCCGGTACGGCGCCGACGAGCAGCAGGCCATCCTGACCGCCACCACCGCGAAGCTCATCTTCGGCGGAATGAGCAACGGCGCCGACCTGCGCGACATCTCCGGCTGGGCCGGCGAGCTCCGTGAGCCCCAGGTGACGTACTACGGCGGCGCCGGTACCCGCGACATCATGCGATCCCCGGCGCAGCCGGGCGGGCTGGTCTCCCAGGACGAGACCGGCCAGACCCACGCGGTCGGCGGAATGTACCGACCCCGGCTGCCGGTCGAGGCCATTCAGCAGCTGCCGCCCTTGTACGCGTGGTTGTTCTACCGCTCCGACCAGCCGCTCCTGGTCGAGACACGACCGGCCGGCCTCATGGAGCCGTTTGCGGCGCTGGCCGGATACACCCCTACCGTTCCTGCGGGCACATGAGCACGACGGATCCACCACCATCCGGGCCATCGTGTCCGACGTGCGGCGCCGAGAACCGGCCGGGAGCCCGGTTCTGCCGTGCCTGTGGCGCCGCACTGGTAGGCCAACCCGCCCCGACGTACCAGCGGGTTACGAACCGGATGACGTGGCGCACGGCCGTCGACGCGCTGCGGTCGCTGGGAAGCGGAGTCGCCAGGCTGATCCGGCGGATGCCCCGGCGGCAACGCCGGCTCGTCGCCGCCGGCGTATCGCTGCTGCTTGCGCTGGCCTGTGGCGGATACCTGGCGACCCAGGAAATCTGGTACGCGCCCGACGCGCCGGTACGAGCGTTGTTCGCGGCGTTGGCGGCCAGGGATGGCGCCGCGCTAGCTGAACTCGACGAGTGCACCGCCGTGTGCCAGGCAGGCGGCCTGCGGCAGGGGTACGAACCACCGACCAACGTCGAACTGCTGGGCGTGAGCTACGGCGGGGCAGCACCCGACGATCCGACCCGGCGCCCGAACCGCAGCCGGGCCGGGGTTCAGGTGCGCTACCGGGTCGGCGGAGTCCCTTACGACGATGTAGTGGGAGTCACCCGCCCGAATACCGGCCTACTACGGCCGTGGAACATCAGCGGACCGCCTGGCGGATACGTCCAAGTGGTCAGCGACAGCCTGCCGACCGCGAAGATCGCCGGAGCCACCGTGAATACCGTGCCATCGAGCCGTGGGCTGGCCCGGCGGGGTGCCGGGGACATGTTCGTACCACCTGGCGTCTACACGGTCACCGGTGCCCAGAGCGCTTTGTGGGAGTCGACGCCGGTCCGGCTGGTGATCGCGGGCGACCTCAACCGGTTCAGCGACAGTGCGCGGACCCGCGTCGAGCTCAGCTTGAGCGTGAAACCGGCCGTCGTTGACGAGGTACGCCGGCAGATCCGGGAGCGCATCGACCAATGCGCCACCAGGTCGTCCTTCCGTCCCACCACCGACCCGTCGGTGATTCTGCCCAACTGCCCGTTCTCCGCAGATGAGAAGTACACCAGCACGCAGGACCTGCACTGGACGGTTCTCGACTATCCGCAGATTGAGCTACGCGTCGAGGCTGACCATTCGGTGCGGGTCCACACCACCACACCGGGGCACGCGCGGCTGGACTACTCGTACACGCTCAGGGTGGTCGAGCCGCGGACCTGGACGCCTACCTCGCAGACTGTGGAGATAGTCCCGCGCGGCGATGTCGTCGAGGACAACGGCAAGATCGTGTGGCGCCGGTAGCCATATCATGGATGGACGGGAGGCGATGGCTGTGACTGACGAAGAGAATCACTCGGTGCTTGCTGGGCTCCAGCCCTTCGAGTGGTCGGACGAGCAGTCGGTGACGTACGAGGTTGCGATCGAGATCATCGGCCAAGCCCTGGGCTGCTACACAGCGCTCATCGATCGCGAGCGGCGCGGCGAAAACCGGGCGGAGCTGATCGAGGAGTGGAGCGCGGCGCAAGCCGAGTGCGCGCGGCAGCAGCAAAAGCTCGATTTCTTCGACCCTGCTGAGGTGGTGCGGGTACGCGACGAGTACGCCGCCCTCGTTCGCCGGTTGTGGCAGGAGTTGTTCGGTTGACCGACCCGTCGTCCGTTCGGCTCTCTGAGGAGGAGGCCAGGCGGATCTTCTATGAGTTGATTGTGCCGCACAGGCTCGCGCATGGAGAACGACAAGATCGGCCTGTGGCGATGTTCGTGGCAGGCCAGCCCGGCGCGGGGAAGACCGCGACGACGCGTTCGCTCCTGGCCCGCTTGAGTGACCGTGGCGGAGCGATCGTGGTCGATGCGGATCTCTACAAGCCTTACCATCCTCAGTACGCTCGCCTGCAGAGCGAGAACGACCAGCTGGCCGCCGCGCTGGTCAGCCCAGACAGCGGCCGATGGATGCGGATGGCGCAGGAATGGCTGGCCGAGCACCGCATCGACACGATCACCGAGACCACCATGCGGGACCAGAGCCACTTCGCACTTCCGGTCGAGACGTTCCAGCGGGCCGGCTATCGCATCGAGGCGGCCATCATGGCGGTACCTGAGGCGCAGAGCCGGCTGGGCGTCCTCAACCGCTACGACGAGCAGGTTCGCAACGCTGGCCATGGACGGCTGACGCTGCGCGACAACCACGACTCCGCGTACACCGGTGTCCTGTCGACCGCTGAGGCGATCGACCAGCAGCGGCTTGCCGACGCCGTGTCGGTCTACCGCCGCGGAGACGTGCTGCTGTACGCCAACGACCTGACCGACAATGGCGACTGGCGGTGGCCGCCGGGCACTCGCCGGGCGATCGAACGGGAACGGGCCCGACCCTGGACGATGCAGGAGTCCGAGCAGTTCGCCGCCACCTACCACCGCCTGGCCCGCGATCTGCGCCCGGAGCTCCACGACGAGCTGACCGACATCGCCCGCGTGGCCGCGCCTCTGCTGAACCCCGGCGTCGAGCTGAGCCGCCCGGCTGTCTCGGCCGAGCCGCAGCGATCCGACAGTGTCGCCGAGTCGACCCGGCGGGCGCTGGAATCGCTTGACCGAGCCGATGCGGCGGTACAGGAAGCGGTCAGGCGCGAGCCGCACCAGGATGGTTCCGAGGTGCTGGATCGGCCCGTCCAACGCCTCGGCCTGGACGACCCTGAGCCATCCAGGTAGCGACAACGAACCGCACGGCTGCCACCCCTTCGCGTGGGCTTATCGGCCGGGCGGCCCATACGGCCGTGAATCCGCGTGTCTTCATAGTGGCGAATAACGATGGCGAGTCTGTCTGTATTGAAGCCCGATGCTGACCGAGTCGCGACCGGCGGGTCGGACCGAACGTCGCAGCTGAGCCTGGAACACGAGAGGATCGCCGCGCGACCACCATTTCTGGCTCTCCCGGCGTGAGTGTGGGTGCATCTGGGTCATAGCGATCGTTCGTGGGGCAGGTGGAGGGTGATCGGTCCGCAGGAGAGCATCACCAGGGCGAGGGCGGCTTCGGCGCTGTGGAAGCCGCGGGCCCGGTGGATGATCAGGCGGACCACGTTGTTGATGCCTTCGGCGCGGCCGTTGTTGATGCCTAGCCGGATGGCGGCGAGGATGCCGTCGCGGTGTTTGCGGATCGTCTTGGCGGCCTTGACGAACGGGGCCAGGCGGGATCGACTGGCTCGCGAGATCCACCGGTCGATCAGCTCGGTGACCTGGTCGAGGTTCAGGTCGCCGGCGAAGATGGCGCGGAAGGCTTCCTTGAGGGTGTAGGCGCGCCACACCTGGCCGCCGCGGCGTTTGACCTTGCGCAGGGTGGCGGCCTGGTCGTCGGACAGGTTGGTCGGGTTCTTCAGCAGCGCCCACCGGGCGCCCTTGAACTTGCGCGCCGCCTCGGGGTTGCCACTGCGGCGCAGCTCGTTCCAGGCCTCGCGGCGTACCATCCAGGGCGTCGGTGACGACCTTGACGGCGTGGAACGGGTCGATGCAGATGACCGCCTTGCTCGCGTGGGCGCGCACGCTCTTGGCGAAGGCTGGCCCCATGTCCATGCTGACCGCCTCGACCTGCCCGGCGCGGTCGCCGCCGAGCTCGGCGAAGAACTCATCGAGGGTGCCGGTGTCCTTGCCGGCCTGGCCCCACACGATCTTCCCGCTGGTGTGGTTGGTGACCAGGGTGAGGTAGTTGTGGTGCTTCTTCCACGACACCTCGTCCACGCCGACGTGGACCAGGCCGTCGAGACGGTCGTGGTCCAGCCCGTCAGCCACGACCCGTTGGCAGATCCGCCCGACGGTGTCCCAGTCGATACGCAGGAACCGGGCGATCGTGGTCTTGTCCGTCTTGGTGGCCAGGAACGCGGCCACGTCCTCGAAGTCGCGGGTGAACCCGGCCCTGTGCCGGGCAAACGGCACCACCTCGGTCACCACCCCGCAGGTCGGACAGTCCAGCCGGCGCAGCTGCGCGCGCACCATCACGAACGTGGCGCCCAAGTCCAGGTGCCGCCACGTCGAGGCGACCGCACGCCGGTCGTAGCGCCACCGGGTGGCGCAGCCGCAGTGCGGGCACCGCAGCCGGCGCCGCCGCAGCGCCAGATCCACCACCAGCAGACCCGGCTCGGGCAGCGACACGCCGACCACCCGCACGCCGGGCAGGTCCAACAGACGGTTCAGTAGGGTGGAGTCGCGCACGGCCGTGCCGGCTTCCTGCCGCTTCCAGGGTCTTGGTCGACCTTGAAGCTACGGACCCTCGGCCGTGCGCACCTGGCATCCCGGCCGGCGTGTCGCCGATCCGCCTACCCCGCAGCCGCTCCGGCCGTCCTCATCTGCTCAACCCACCCACACTCACGCCGGGAGAGCCCCATTTCTCCACCCACCTGTGGAAAGACAACAGCCATTTCTGCACCCACTTGCGGAAAGCTGTGGATAACTCGGGTGTGATGGCAAGGCGAAGGCGCCGCGACTCGCCGATCATTCCACGGTGGACCGGTGAGTGATGACGCCAAGACGAGCGCGACGGCCAGCATCGCCGGGACCAGACCTGTTGTAGGTGGTCCAAGGACCAGGATTGCCAAGGGAATTACTTGACCTTCGGCCCGCCGAGCCCACGGTTCCCGGCAAAGTAGCCAGGTCAAGCATGTGCTGCCTGATGACCCTCCACCCGATCTGTGAGCCATTGTCGACACGGCTGCCGTACAACTGCGGGGCAGCCAGGATGGTGCTGCTTCGATATCCTCGACGTTGGTTGGGCGGCCGGGACAGCCATAGATCGGCCCGTCAATGCCGGTGTGGGGGCCGATGTTGAGGGTGGGAGCAAGGTTCGCTGTCAATCGAAGGCTTTCGGCGGCCCTCGCCCGGCCATCGGTACGATGGCCGACTTTGTCGACGTGGGGGGTTCGGTGTTGTTCTCTGTCGATCTGGCCGCGCTGCGCGACGTGCCGGAGATGCTGGGACGGATGGCCGACGACGCCAAGCGGTGTCGGCTGTATGCCGAGGAGTATTTCGATTTCGCGTTCGGGCCGGGTGTGCTCAACCGGGCGACGGGGCGGCACGACGAGGCCCGTGAGAAGGTTCGTGACTTCTTTCGACGAGTGGAGCATCTGGCTGCGGCCCAACGCGATGCTGTGACTGCGGCGATTGACTACTACGAGGGGGTCGACCTCGTGGCGGCGGCGCGCACCGACGCGCTACTGCCGCCGACTCGGATCGATCCAGTCGAGGGCCGGTCGCCCAGGCTGCGTCCGGATCTCCTGCAGGCTCGGGTGAGGGAGCAAAACGAGCCTATCGACGCGTTGACGGAGCCACCGGACTACTCGACACAGGATCCGTACCAGCCGCAGTGGAGTGATCTGGTTAGCCCGGGCAATGTCGCCCGGGACGCCACCTGGGGCGTCACCTGGCTGGGCGCCAAACTGGGCATCTGCGACCGGGCCTATGACCCGCTGGACGATTTCGTGCTGCCGATGACGGGCAACTGGGCCGGCATGCACGCCTGTGCCGACGCCCTCGCCAACCTTGCCGAGGCGGCCAGGCTACTGCAGGGCAACGCGGACTGGATCGCGCTGCGGGTCGAGGCGGTCTGGCTGGGCAACGCCGCCGACGCCTGCTGGATCAAGGTCCGCGGCCTGGCGAAGGCCCTCGATGCGGCTCAGCACCCGCTCAACGACCTCAGTAGCGCCTATGCCGGCGTGGTCGATGAGATGAAGTTCTTGGAAGGCGCGATGGAACTGCTGGTCATCGACCTTATCGATGCGGTGTTCTTCGCCACGCTGGCGGTGGCGACCTCGGAGACCGTCGTCGGGGCGGTGGTGTTCGGCGGCGCGGCGGTGTACGAGATCAGCAGAGTGGTAGGACACGTCAATGACGTACTGTCACACATCGAGAAGGCCAGAAACGCCGTCGACGTGTTCGGTGGCAAGACGGATGGCTTCGGACTCCTCAACACCGACCTTCCGGCGCTGCCCGCCGCGCCGGCGGCCTGACGAAGCACCGACCACCCGCCATGCCAGCTTTCGCACGAGAGGAGCAGCGATGTCGCCGGCCGAGGTCGACGATCCGCTCGGCCGGTTGGCCGCCACGCGGCTGGGAGCCGTACTCAGTGAACCCGCCCAGCGGCGGGAAATGCTTTACGCCGCCCTCACCGAACACCCGGATCCGGTGCTACGTGAACTCGGCCAACAGCTGCGCGACGGCAGGATCCGGCCCGGTGAGCTCGGTAGCGTCGACGCCTATCGCAGCGTGCTGCAACGGGGCTTGGATGCGATGACCAGCTTTGACATCGAGCGGGTCGCGGCCGCCGCAGAGGCGGCTGAGGACCGGCATCAACCGGGCCGAGATGAGCCTTCCGCCAGCGGCGCGGCCAACGACCGCCAGAGCAGACGATGAACGCCCCCATCGCGTCGCCCGGCGATCGTCCGCCCATGTCACACGCCGAGCTAAATCGTCGCCGCAGCAGCATGTACCGCCTCGTCGCGCTGCTGTTCACCACGATGGTGCTCATTTTCGTGCTGCCCGCCGTGGTCCGTCAGCTTGGCACGACGGTGGCTGCCGGCCAGCCCTACCGGTGGTCGGGCGACACATCGGTGTTTGTCCGCGTACCCGTCGGCACGCTGTGTCAGGTCACCCACGACGACCAGCCCGCCCGAACCATTGATGTGCCCCCGGATGCCAGCGGCTGGCTCGGCATCACCGGCTCCGACGTCGCAGGCAAGGCCGGCGTCGGCAACACCCTCGTCTGCGAACGCGACGCCACGGTGATCGGCGGCACCGGCCGGCTACTCACCTATCCCGCACGGGCCGGGGGCTGGCTAGCCCTGTTGTGCGTTGCACTGTGCCTGGCCGCTATCGGCTTCGGCCTGCGAATCACATACCTGCGGCTGCGTCGTGGCTTGCAATGATCACCTATGTACGCCGGCCGGGAACCCGCAACCCAGTACCCACCCCGTACTCGCACGACTGATCGGCACAGGTCCACCGCCGGCAGCCAGGAGCTAAGGCGGTGGCCACCACCGATAATCTCTCCTCGCGGGCGGGAAACGACGGAACTCGCGCGCACCCTATCGGTGCGGCGCTACGTTACCGTTCCCCCAAGGAATGACCGCAGGAACGACGGCGGCGGAGAGGGACGGGCGTGGCACGGCTGCGTACCAGTGTCGAGCGGGCCGCCGGGCTGCACCGGCAAGCCGCCGCGCTGGTCACGGTCGCCGGGCAGGCGCTCGAGGTGTACGCACCGGCCGCCGCGCCCGTCGAGCAGTACGCCGAACAGCATGTCCTCGCGGCTCGCCTGCGTGCCGATGCCGCGGTCCTCACGCCGGGCTGGCTGGGCGCACCGCTGGACGCCATGTCGCCGAGCACGCCGATCGGTGATGCGCTCATCCCGACGTACCTGCGCGTCGGCCAGGCTCATCCGCTCGATGACGCGCGCTTTCCAGTGGTCGTACCGCTGCTGGGGGTTGGCCACCTCGCCGTCGACGCGGACGACCGGGATCCCCGCGTCGCCGGCCTCGTGCGCAGTATCGTGCTGCGCCTGCTGGCCGCGGCTCCACCGGCGAGCCTGGTCATCCGCGGCGTGGACGGCGCGGGCGCCGGCACCACCCTTGACGCGTTCACCGGTATCCCCGAGATCATGCCTGCGCCCGTCACCGACTGGATCGGGCTTCGCACCGTGCTAGCCGAGGCCGAGGAGTGGGTACGCGCCGCGCAACACGCCGCCGAGCCGGTCGCGGCCACGGTCGGCAGCCAGCACGAAGCAGCGCAGGTCACCAGCGGCGGCCAGGCTGACGGCTCGGCGCAGGACCCTACGGCCGACCTCAGCCCGCCCCGACACCTGATTGTGGTGATCGCTTCGCTGCCGGAGCTGACCGAAGGGGTCGACCTGGCACGCATCGCCGCCCTGGCCAAGGCCGGCCCGGCCGCCCGGCTGCATCTGGTGGTGGCCGGCTGGCCGCCGCCGCCGCTGACCGCGGAGACGACCCAGCCACCCCTGCCCCACTGCACGCAGATCACGGTGCGCAACCCGTATGCCTGGGTCAGCAACCCGCCCGGCGACAGCTTCGCGGCGCAGGCGACCCGCCCAGGGGCGCGCCCGCTTGGAGCCGGCATCATGCCGGGACGGCTCAACGCCCCCATGTACCTCGATCCGGACCCGCCCGTGGAACTGATCCGCCGGGTCTGCGACCAGCTCGCCGCCCAGCTCGCGGCCGACAGCGGGCGCCCCGCCACGCTTCCCGGCCCGGAGGTCGCGGCCGCCTGGCGCGACTATGTGGGCACCGCGCGGCGCCTCGACCAGGTCCGGCAGGAGGCGAGCGCCGTCGTGGCCGAGCAGACAGCCGCGCAGCATTCCACGCGTGAGGAGCTGATGGGAGTACGCGCAAGGCTCGCCCAGGAGCGCGACCGCCTGGTTGACGTGGCGCAGGGTGCCGGCATCGCACCGCCCCCGGGCCTGCCCGGACCGGCCGAGCTGGCCGCGGCGGCTGCCCAGCCGCTGGCGTCGCCGGCCGCGGTGTCCACCGCGGCCGGCGCCGCCCACGACGCGCTCGACGCCGCGCACTCGTTGCTGTTCACGTTGGAGAACCGGCGACCGTACCTGCGCAACGGCGCCGTGTACGGCGTCTTCGCGGCGATCGCCGCGCTGGTCCAGATCACGATCTTCGTGCTGGCCAGCGAGACCAGCCCGCTTGCGATCCTGGCAATCCCCTGCGGGTTGGTGCTGCCGGTCTTCGCGTTCGTGCTCGGCTGGCTGACCGTC
>WNFZ01006084.1_pt1 | contig 11748 bp, 13 predicted proteins | sample 5400081 | NCBI WGS metagenome assembly WNFZ01 (sample SAMN13153365, study PRJNA577476) | soil metagenome | isolation source: 80 cm soil or saprolite under grassland replicate 1 | place: USA:California | collected 2016-06-15
AAATTTATCGATTTCAAGATCTAGTGATTGGATTTTGATGATCTATAGCTCATTCGATTCGTCTCATCAAGGCGAGTCGAATGGTAGTAAATTCGTGTAAATCGGAGCAATATTGACGGAGCTATAACATTTTTTTGTTCGGACAGATTTGGATCTGAGTTATTTTAGTATTGTTCGGGGTCCTAGTATAATATATATAATATCTTTTATAGCCTCTATATCAATAAAGTTAAAACTTTTAACGGAGGACAATCATAAATATAATCATTTTTTCCTGTAGAAACTTTGTCATGTACCATGAGAAAAAATAATCATGTATAATGGTCTGCCATCATTAGTATAGAAATTTCCCGGGCTAAGACCAAAACTTTTTGTATTTATTATTTTGTCACTAATAAAGGTCCGCTATGATAGTCAACACTAATAATAACGCTTTCTTTTAAGATCATCAGTTTTTAAGATTATCGGTTTTAGAATAGGTAGTCACCTGTCAATAGATTTGCATTGTAAGAAAAATTCGCGCAAATTTTCCTTGATACCGCTTAATTTTTTAAATTCAAAAATTTAAAGTTTACCATTGTTCCCTTTAAACAATAAGATTAATTGCACAAATAAGCTTTAAACAATGATAAGAAAAATTTGCGAGAATTTTCCTTGATACTGCTTATTTTTTTAACTTCAAAATTTTTAAAGTTTACCATTGTTTCATTTAAACAATAGATTGATCGATTGTAAATAAGCTAATTTAAACAATGGTAAGAAAAATTCGCGTGAATTTTCCTTAATACTGCTTATTTTTTTAAATTCAAAAATTTTAAAGTTTACCATTGTTTCATTTAAACAATAGATTGATCGATTGCAAATAAGCTAATTTAAACAATGGTAAGAAAAATTCGCGAGAATTTTCCTTAATACTGCTTATTTTTTTAAATTTAAAAATTTAGATTGTCATTTAAACAATAGATTGATCGATTGCAAATAAGCTAATTTAAACAATGGTAAGAAAAATTCGCGTGAATTTTCCTTGATACTGCTTATTTTTTAAATTCAAAAATTTTAAAGTTTACCATTGTTTCATTTAAACAATAGATTGATCGATTGAAAATAAACTAATTTAAACAATGGTAAGAAAAATTCTTATTTTTTTAAATTCAAAAATTTTAAAGTTTACCATTGTTTCCTTTAAACAATAGATTAATTGCAAATAAGCTTTAAACAATGGTAAGAAAAATTCGCGAGAATTTTCCTTGATACCGCTTAATTTTTTAAATTCAAAAATTTAAAGTTTACCATTGTTTCATTTAAACAATAAGATAAATTGCGCAAATAAGCTTTAAACAATGGAAAGGAAAATTCGCGTGAATTTTCCTTGATATCGCTTATTTTTTTAAATTCAAAATTTTAAAGTTTACCATTGTTCCCTTTAAACAATAAGATTAATTGCAAGAAAAATTCGCGAGAATTTTCCTTGATACTGCTTATTTTTTTAAATTCAAAAATTTAAAGTTTATCATTGTTTTCTTTAACAATAGACAATGGTAAGAAAACCTCGCGTGAATTTTCCTTGATGCTGCTTATTAATTTTAAAAGTTTATCATTATTTCCTTTAAACAATAGACTAATAATTGCAAATAAGCTTTAAACAATGGTAAGAAAAATCCTCATAGCATCACGTTTACAAGATTAATTTCTTGAATTTGATGTATATATATAATTAATGTATGCAGAAGAATAAATGCGATGTACGAAATACAATGAATAAACATGATAAATCAGACGAATAACTAATAATAAAGAAATAAAGTGTATATATTATATACTTTAAATTAAAACTTTAACCGATTATTATTTTATAAATTTGAAATTATAAATATTTATTATATTATATATCAGCTTGCAGTTATTACCAGTTCGCATATTTGTCTATTATATAATATTTTTTTTTTTCATATACTTCAAAAAATCCAACGGTTCTATCAATACCAATTACTTCCACATATTGCAAAGGACCAAAACTATCAAAAAATTTTAAATTTCCAATACTTTTCTCTAATTTTTTGATTTTTCGAACATATGCAAACATTCGTTGTTGATTTTGGAATTTATGAAGCATGAAATATTCAATTTGTCCAAAAACCTCCTCTTCTTGCTCATCGATAGTTAAGTTAATCTATAATAAAAATTTTATATTTAGTATTTTGAATGATGAATATAATACAATAATATTATCGATTTCTTCTTACAGCGGCACAATAATCATTTCGACTACTATCATTTTCTTTTTTCCACCATTTAGAAGATATAATGTTACCATCCTTTGTACAAAGCTTTCCGTATTTAGCATAATTTTCTTCAATATCCTAAATAATAAATATCAAGGTTCATATTTTAAAAAATATCAAAAATAAAAAATATACAATGTAAAGAAAGTTATAAATAAAAATTACTCTAATATCTTCAGTATTCTTTTGCAATATAGCTGCATAGCATTGCTTTAATTTTATGACCTCATTTTTTGTTAGTTTACAGTTAACACACGGAGAATAAAATTCATATTGATGGTCATATACATCACTAGAAATTACCCTATGTGGTGGCCATTTTTTTTCCTTTTCTCTGAAATTGGAAAAAACTTTTTCGTCATATATTGGTAAAAGTTGTAGATACTTAAACCTTTCTTGCATCAACACATTATTAATCAAATTCACATATGGCAGTTTCCGAGAGCTAATAAGTGGAATTAACATTCCACAAAACCTCTCCATCGGAAACTGCCAAAATCCACGACAAGGACCAAGGTCTTCAATGCAATCTCCTATATGTAATAAATAATGAAAAGAAATCAAATACGCCAGCAATCTTTCTCCTTCTAATCCGTATGAACTATTATTATGAAAATGTTATGTCAATTAATGTATAAAAAACATTGTTATGTAATATCATAAGACAATACCTTGCATAATGGTTATAAAATTGTATTAATAAATTTTGAATTTTATCTAGATCTTCAAAATCTATTCGAGGTTGAATACATAACTGAACAGCTTCAACAAAATTTGACCATCCTAAGAAGCAACTATGTTTTAAATTATATAAATGAGCTTCCTTATATTTATTATCCAGTTAATTAACTTTTTGTTTATTACCTTTGTGGTAACCTTTCTTTTAATAATGGTAAAGAAAATAAAATAATCCAATTTGCCCACTCCACAGCTTTAAACCCAGCTGAATGTTTAACGATATTGCGTGGAGGACGCCCAATATCAGATGGCATATTAGATCTATTTTTTTCCATGATTTCGCCAATCTCAATCCATATTTTGGAACTTATTGTATAATCATTTGAGTTTCGTTCATCATTTTTTTGGATAGAATTTTCCTATCCAATGTCGAAACATATGGGGTGCAACATTTTCGAAAAAAAGGTGCATTATATCCACTGGAAATGAACGTGGAAATTTTATAGAAGATAACTCAAATAAAATACTCTTTCCTTTAATTCCTAAATTTTTTTTATTAAACAAAAATTTTTAAAAATTCAGAAAATATATTAATTAATTTAATATTTTAAAATATTGAACCAACCGCAGTCACGTATATAAGTTTTTCTATGATCTCCTTTCAGTCGTTCTATTTGATTTATGCTATTCAACATTTCATCATGTGTTCGAATTGGTAATCGTTTAGGATCAAGATTTTGTTGCAACGGATAATACACATGTCTATTCGTCTCATTTAAAGTTCCTCGAAGATTACAAAGTCTACAACCTGAATATGAATTATGTCCTGTTAAGCATAAAACTTTTGAAAGAGCAGGAAGATCACCAGTCCAAGCCAGTATGTGAGCACGTAAAGTAAAATATTCTTTTTTGTTTCCGTCATAACAAGATATTCCACCTGTAAATAATATAAAAACAGAATTAATAAATATTATATCAATTATTATTTTTTCATATTTTTTTTATGGTCACCTTCTAACATTTTCATTTCTTGAATTAATGGATAGAGAAATGAATTAAAATCTTGAGGTTGATTTGGCCCTGGGATTATTAAGGTTACCATCAAATTCTCTTTCTTTACCCTTAATTCTTGAGGCAAATTATTATTTAGAAAAAGAAACACCCAACAATCATCAGTTTTTTGACGAAATATCTGATAACCGTCACAAGATGCAGTAAATGCAACATCTCTATGATCGGGAAAATATCCATCATCTAATAATTCTTTATAAATCTGCCCGTCAAAAATATCACCTATATTCTCATGAGCAAGATCTCCTATATTATTAGTATAATTGTGCCTATATAATAGTTCCTTAGATCTTTCAGGGTTTTTAAATTGAAGCTTTAAACGCTCAATTATAGAAATAAAAGGTAAATTTTTTCTTGCTTTACCATTACTATAATATCGAACCTCATTACAAAATTTACATTTTGTTTCATTTTCTAAAACTCCTACAAATGCACAACATGAATTAACGCACATATCGTATATTTTTGGTTCAATTCCTACTATTGAACTAAGCATTTGTTTTACTTTATTAAAACTTATTTTATTTCTATTGAAGGCTTTATATATATTATTAAATGCAGCTTCAGAAAAATTAAAATTTGATTTCACATATAAAAGCCTTAATCCTTCAAGCAATTCATCAGAAATAATCGTATTATCTAAAAAATTTATCACCATCAGTTAATAAATAGTTACTATATTTAAAATAATATCAATAATTTATTTTGGAATTCACCTTCTTCATTATCAGCATTATAATTTACATTATCAGATTCAGATTCAGATTCATTTCTAGAGTCATAAATTAAATAATCATTTTCATAATAATAATCATTTTCATAATGATCATTAGTGTTCTCATTTTCTTCATTTTGAAAATTGGAATTATCATTAGTTTCCTCCATGAGAATATCATCATTATCACACATTTCCATAGGTGATTGTTCACTTTTTTCTTCTTCGTTATCACATATCTCCATAAATGATTGTTCGTTTTCTTCATATGAGCTTTCTTCTTCACGTAAGTTTTCTTCATAATGAAGACTCATGTATTCATTTTCTAGAGATTGTGCAATTTTTTCTTTTTCCATATGACGAGTTACTGTTGTCCTATGAAGATTTTTTCCCTTGCCATTTGTTAAATTTAAACAATGAGTACATTTACACTTAGGCATATTTAATTAATTAGGAAAAATATATTTATATTTATTTGATAAAGTTTTATTATATGTTTTGGAAGTTTTATTATATATAATTTGTTAGTACATTCTTTGAATTCACTCTCTCTATATATATTCAAATAAAATGATGGGCTGAGATCCGGGTTTCTTGGCTTGACATTTGTTCTGAAGGTAGACAAGATCCGAAACGTTTTGGCTATGTTTCGTTTAATATAAGCTGTGAAAATAATTTTGCTTGAAACATAATGTGATTTCTCGATCATTAAATTAAATAAACTAAATGATATTTTATTTGGATATATATATTTTTTAATTCTCTATTAGAAAATATCCTTAATATTCTCAAATAATTTCTTTAATAATTTCTAAAAAATAACATAAAAATATTAATGGCTTTTTCAATCACAATCGTACTTGAAAATTTTTGCAAATTTTTTCTTAATGGTCGTAATTTCAATTCATCAAACAGACTTTAGAACTTTAGCACGGTAAGGCTGTACCGGATTTGGTACGAAATTCTGACTATCACAATTCTGATACACCATAAGCCTGACTCTTGCAATCCTGAAAGATCATGATCCCGAAAGACTACAATCCCGAAAGCATAATCCCGGAATTCAAAATCCCAAATATAGTTGAAAGTAATTCGTTTATTGATTATTCTATCTTTACCGCGGTAACTATAAAAAATTACATTATCTGTTATTATTTGATGTAAATAAATTATTATATTTAATTAGCTTCTTGCAAATACTAAATAGAATGTAAAAACTCCATAATAACAATTGATAAATAAAATTTTTTGTTTCTTGCTAGAATAATGATAACAAATTCATAACAAATAAATATTATAACAAATAAATAACTTTTCGCTAGAATAATACCAATAAATTTATTACTAATTCGTTCATGTCATGTTAATACTGTATTAATTAATAAATAAAAATTAAAATATTAATATATTGGAATTATCAGTCAGAATTTTAAAATTTCAGGATTATGATCTTTCAGGATTGTGGTCTTTCGGGATTGTGGTCTTTCAAGATCGTGATCTTTTGGGATTGTGAGTGTCGGGCTTATGGTGTGTCAGGATTTTGAACAGATCCCGGTGGTACCAGATCAATTTTTTTTTAAGCAATACAATTTTTTTTTAATTTAAACTATTTATAGTACAGAATTAAATAAATCCCATTAGGAAGCCACATCAGTGGCACAGTTGTTTTTATCTCATGTATTGAACGGATAAAATCCTAGGATTTATCTATTATCCAAATTTTTGAGCTTCCAACTAATAAAGAATTTTGAAAAAAACCATCATTAACCTTTCCCATGCTATATATGTACTTGACCAACGTGTTTCAACATCAGTAATTGCCCTATAAAAAATACTATGCGAATCACTTTCTTCTTCTGAATCTTCCAAATTTTTTTTTATGCATTCAGAAGATGCACATTTTGGTAAAATAATTAATCTTTTTGCACGTGCAGTTAGAACTTCAATCCTTTCCCAACCACCAATTGAATTGTGTGTGCAGTGTATGATAATCTATGTAACCAAGAAAATTTTTTTCATATTGGATGTGTTATCGGTGATACAGAAAAATATCCAATCTTCTCTAACGCTTGTTAAATAGCATTTCTAGTATGCAGATAAGGCATATATTGAATAGCTAAAGTAATCCAAAGTCAGGTGTAATAAAGTGACACGTAACTACGAGAAAACCTTGCTTGCTATGAGAAGTCCAAAGATCACAAGTAAGAGAAACTGAACCTGCATTTTTATGGATATATTGTCATATGCTTCAATATAGTTATCTCATCATATCTCATCATTAAATGCAGTTAAAGATAATAATGCTAGAGAAGATGCAAAAGGTTAAAGAAAATCAACCTTACTAGTAATGAATGGGATATTATAAGGGATTTTCTTGAAATTTTGGGACCCTTTGCTGAATTAACAGAAAAATTAGAAGGCAACAATGAGTCAGGTATCGTTAAGCTCAAAAGTATGTTTGGTCCAACAATAAACTCTAATTTAGATTTGGAAACAAATGAAGATACGTTTAAAAATCATCAATTTGAAGAAGCTGACGAAGATGTTGAACCTGAAGCCAGGCGAAAAATCAAAATAAATACTCCCATTAATACCTTTGGGCCTTTGGATAGTATTAAATCAGATCTTTATAAGGCGCTTGAAAAAATATTATGAAGTAATTGAAAACGAAGCATCTATTGCAGCTCTATTGGATCCACGTAAAAAAAAAACAACATTTGCAAATAATGACCAAAAGGAATTAGCAAAAACTAATCTCCATGAATTTTATGAATTAACAAAGAATGATATTAATATTCAACTAGAGAAATGTGAGCCAATACCAAAAAAAAGAAAAACATCAATGTGAGTTTATATAAAAGAAGCTTGTTCTCAGATGATGAATCTCATGAACTTCAAACTGAAAATAACGATATTTAGTAATGACGCAAATCCAAAATGATCAAGACCCTTTAAAATGGTGGGACGTGAATAAAGGATAATTTCCAATCCTAGCATAATTAGCACGCAAGTATTTGTCTATTCAAGCAACATCAGGGGCAAGTGAAAGGGTCTTTAGCGATGCTGGATTGATAATGTCCACAAAAAGAACAAGTATGAAGGAGGATTTATTTGAAGCTTTAATTTTTTTGAAAAGAAATGGCAATTTAGTTGGAGTGGACGAAATGTTTAATAATAATTATTATTCATTATGCGTAATAACAATTACCATACTCGTAATGCTGTATTATTTAGATTTTAGATTGTTCCGCCATTCCTAATTGGGAATATATTCTTGAATGTAGTATATCATTTTTACATATTTCGCCTTTACTGTAATAACTGTATTATTTACTAACACAAATTATTTTAACTGTATAAATAAATTTTTATTACAATGAACTAATGAAGCACCACAATAATAAATTACAAGTTTCAGGACGCAACCCGTATACATGACATTTCTATACTAATATACACCAATATACGATTATTCTTTTTCGAAATACCCTTGAACCCGTTGTTTCTTCATCGCCGGCTCCTTCTCAACATCCACCCTATCCTTCAATAACCCAACAATAACTTCTACCACTCGCTTCACATTTTTACACAACTCCTTTTCTTCCTCTGAACCCTCTTTCAAGGCAGACTCGGTAAATCGGATATTAAGAGGATTCTTACTTGTACAGAATATTCCGTCCGAAGCATAAAGGATGAAATACCAATCCGTAGCTATTATGACGATTCCATAGATATAATCGAAGTTATCCAAAAGCGCATCATCTGACTTACGCTTTCTCTTATTTTTATTTACTTGCAACGCACTTTTGCATTGGATCAGATTCTGAGCAAAGCCCATGACCACTTGATGCAATTTCCCTTCCGTGATGCAAATAAGTTCCTTAAGGACCTTAATTGCATAATCAACCTGACCGGTATTTTCCTCACCAACAACTTCTAACTGAGGAGCCAAGGTAAGCTCTTTTTCTGTTATTCTCTTGACAATATATAGCGAAGCGTGAAGGATGGCTGAAATATATTCACACCGCACAGCTTCGTTGCTATCGGCAAGTATAGTCCAACCTGCGCTTTATTTCCCTTACATATTGTATCAATTTCTCATCACCATCTTCGAGTGTATATTTTTCTAGAAAGTGGAACAAAAAATTTAGCCCACCCACTCACACTAACTAACTGAGATCTGAGAAGATAGGACTTATTTGGTGGAAATTGACAAATTGTACCTATCCCATTATCATCAATCCCATATTTTGCTATTTTCTAAAATTCCGAGAGCTGTCTCACTAAGCCCCAAGTCTTCTAAGTCTTCTTGACACTGCAAAAATTCTATAAGTTTTGCTGTTTTATATTTTTTAATTTCGTCTGCTGTGGTACTAGTGGAGGTTGAAGCAGGTGTATTAGGTTTTGACATAATGAATTTATATACTTTGCTTAATACTTAGGCTCAGATAAAAAAATATTAGAAAGGACAAAAGGACAAATGGGTGTTAGTGAATCAATATCCAGATCTTAATTTCCAAATGGGTTATCCTAGGATTATCCAGATTATAATGTAGTTAGCCACAAGACAAAGCGCATTCCTGGTTTGCCGATCATTCAGACTCGGTTTAATCGCCAAAATTTCATGATAATCATTTTGCATCATAATGTATATTTTGTATGCTGTGTAACAGCCATTTCTTATAAATAAAATGAATAAAATGCCAAGTCTTTATTATTAAAAAATGAAAATGAAAAGGAAGAAAAAAAAATGAAAATGAACGTGAAAAAAAAATATCTTAGTTTAGCACTTTAACTCGTATTACAAATTACAATGTTCCAGCGCATATTTTGTAATCACCCTCTTAATTTCCTTAAATAGTATTGAGACTCAATTATTCACAAATAAAAATCCGCGTATTTTTTCAGTGTTTTTTCTACTTTTTTCCTACCGTTTCCTTAACATTTATACTTTTTACGTGACTTTTTACGCGATTATGAACAATAGTAATAATTTGCAAGAACAAATAGAACTCTTAAAAAAACAAAATGACATGTTACTAGAAAAAATAAAGTATGTATGAAAAATAAGGTTTTTTATGTGGCTCTTTATAAGAATAAAATTATTTATTGAATATTACTAAAAAAATTTTTTTCTTATTTTAAAGTTCTTTAGATAATCCGCGGTCCAAATCAAATCCTCGCAGACTTTCCACATCATCATCTGCATCTTTTGTTGTGAATCCTCGCAGACTTTCCACATCATCATCATCATCTTTCGTTGTGAATCCTCGCAGACTATCCACATCTTCATCATCTACATCTATTTCCGCTGATGTAAATTCTTAATATTATTTTTTATTTGTTATTTTTTTTGAATTAAATTTAACAATGTATGATTAAAAGACACATAGGAGGAGTTTTATCCAAAAACCGAAAAAAAAATATATATCTAAAGTAGATATGTTGAATACATTAAATATAAGTGACGAAGTATATTTAATGTGCGTGGTATGTATATATTATATAAATAATTTTTGATTTTATACAAATAAACAATCTAATTATTAATAATCAATAAAAACTAGTCCGCAATGCGCATATGCGCAGACTATCAACTCGATTACAGTTATGCGTACAAAGATATTCACAAAAACACTTTATTTAAAATAATCGAAAAGGTATTTTTATATTTTTATTTAAATTATTTTATAAATATAATGAAAATAATAACCTTTTTTTAGTTTAAAATAAGAACAAAAGATCTCAATATTTCGTTTGGATATAACGACTGGTTTGCTTATGAACTATTGAAGAAACATGTTCAGCATGTTCGTAAGTATTTCTTTTTTTTTCTTATTTCTTTTTTTTTTTAAAAAAAATCAAAAATCCAATTTATATTTAATTTATATTAATCAAAGGCGACCATAAAGCGAAAAACAGAAATGGGTACTTCACGAAAAGGAGTCAAGAAGAGAGAGAAGAGGTCAGAGATGAAGAAAAGGAAGAAGAGATCAGAAGTGGAAGTGAAAAGGAAGAAGAAATCGGAGACAGAGGTGAAGAAGAGAGTGAAGAAAAGGAAGAGAGAGAAAAGGTCAGGGATGAAAGTGAAGAAGAAAATGAAGAAGAGAAAAGAGAAGAAATCAGAGGTGAAGGAGAAGAAGAAAAGAAAGAAGAAGAAGAAATCAGAAATAGAAGTGAAGAGAAAGAAGAAGGTGAAGAGAAAGAAATCGAATATGAAGATCAAGAAGAGGGTATAATTATAATTAATTATATTTATAACAAATTAATTATAGAAAAAGACTTAAATTAATGGTTGATTCATTTTTTATTAATAGAAGAAAACTCAAATAAACAACGATCCAAAAAAACTGTGACAAGTAAAAAATTTTTCTATATATATTAATTAATTTAAATAAGAATAACTAAAATTAATGTTTGTGATCCAATTTTTTTATTAATAGAAGGTTCAAATATAAAGCGATCCAAAAAAACTATAACAAGTAAAAATTTTTTTATATATTAATTAATTTAAATGTTTTTTTAAAAAAAATAACTTAATAAAATAACTACTTATAATTTTTTTTATTACATTAGGCGGACGCACCATGCGTAAGAATCCCATGACGGCAATTAGAAAAGAAAATAATAATGCCGTTGTTAATAAGAAAAATAATAAAAAAACAAGAAAAAGAAAGTAATTAGTTTATGTTTCTTTTTTTATATATAATAAAGAAAAATATTTTAAATTTATAAAAATTGATTTAGAATTATTATTGAGTTTTGAACTTTAAAAATTAAACAGTATTAAGATTTAATTTATCAATCGGACTTTGAACTTAAAAATTAAATGGTATTAAGGAAAATTCTCAAGAATTTTTCTTAAAAATTGTGATTTTAATTTAAAAAATTAAGCAGTATCAAGGAAAATTCACGCGAATTTTTCTTACCATTGTTTAAAGCTTATTTGCAATTAATCTTATTGTTTAAAGGGAACAATGGTAAACTTTAAATTTTTGAATT
>WNFZ01005379.1_pt1 | contig 11746 bp, 10 predicted proteins | sample 5400081 | NCBI WGS metagenome assembly WNFZ01 (sample SAMN13153365, study PRJNA577476) | soil metagenome | isolation source: 80 cm soil or saprolite under grassland replicate 1 | place: USA:California | collected 2016-06-15
CCTCCGTCGAGGCGTACGCGAAGTGCTTGCGCTGCGACGCCGGGTACATCGAGGTCAGCGTGGACAGCTCGCGGCGGACCGCCTCGCTGTCCAGCATGAGCTGGTGCGCCCTGGCCTGCATGGGGGCGGCCAGCTCGGCGGCGGCCAGCTCCGGCGACACCGCCTCGTACTTGTCCGGGTCGGTGAGGCTGGGCCGCAGCAGCCGCCGCTCGGACAGCCGCAGGATGCGCTTGTCCGCCTCGGCCGGGAGCATGTCGACGGTGGTGCAGCACTCCGGCACGGTGGCCGGGCTCTCCAGGAAGAACCGGTAGACGTCGACGTCTCCGGGCTCCAGCTGCGCGCACACGTCCGCGGCCGGAGGCTCCGGCGAGCTGAACAGTCCGTCGGAAACCTTCTCGGCCATGCGCGCTCCTCCGTGGGCGTCCCCCGCCTCGCCTACCCCCGATGCAGCCAGTGTCGCCGGCGTCGCGTCGGGCCCGGACCGGCTCGGTGAATGCCGGGTTCAGCCGGGTTGAGCCGTCGGTGTCCACGCCAACGTCAACACCGACGCGGCGGGCGCGCCTAAACGTACTGTGCCGGACTTGCAACGCTCCGCCCACCGATTTTATCAAACCAATCGGCTCGGATCGTATCCCTTCGGGCAGACGGGACGATTACGCCAATCACCCCATCGCATCGCCCTTTCGGCTCATTAGTTCGGCGGCCCGGCGGCCCATCCACGGTCAGAGCGGATGCTTTTCCAGGAAGTCGGTGGCGACGTCGCCGCGGCGGAACACCGGGTGGTTGAGGACTCGCTGGTGGAACGGGATGGTGGTCTTCATGCCGCCGCCGGCGACGTCGAACTCGGCCAGCGCGCGCAGCGTCCGGTCGATGCAGGTGCCGCGGTCGGGGCCCCAGACGATCAGCTTGGCGATCATCGAGTCGTAGTAGGGGCTGACCATCGTGCCGGGCACGCAGTGGGTGTCCACCCGCACCCAGGGGCCGCCGGGGACGCGGAACCGCTCCAGCCGGCCCGGCGTGGGCACGAACCCGCGGTCGGGGTCCTCGGCGTTGATGCGGCACTCGATGGCGTGCCCGCGCACCTCGATGTCCTCCTGCTTGACCGACAGCGGCTCGCCGTACCCGATCCGGAGCTGCTCGGCGATCAGGTCCACGCTGGTGACCAGTTCGGTGACCGGGTGCTCCACCTGGATCCGCGCGTTCATCTCCATGAACCAGAACCGGCCGTCCCCGTCCAGCAGGAACTCCATGGTGCCGGCGCCGCGGTACCCGACCGCCCGGGCGCCGGCCAGCGCGTACTCCCCAACCTGGGCGCGCATCTGCGGCGTCACGTTCGGCGACGGCGACTCCTCGATCAGCTTCTGGTGCCGGCGCTGCACCGAGCAGTCCCGCTCGCCCAGGTGCACCGCGCCGCCGAAGGCGTCACAGACCACCTGCACCTCGATGTGCCGCGCCCTGGCCAGGTACTTCTCGAGGTAGACCGCGCTGTTCTTGAACACCGCCTGCGCGTTGGCGCGGGTGGTCTGGTAGGCGGTGCGCAGGTCCTCGGGCGCGTGCACCACCGAGATGCCCCGCCCGCCACCGCCGGCGGCGGCCTTGATGATGACCGGGTAGCCGATCGAGTCGGCGATCGCGGCCGCCTGCTCCACGGTGTCCACCGGCTCGGTGGTGCCCGCCAGCAGCGGCAGCCCGGCGTCGGTCATCAGCCTGCGGGCGACGGACTTGTCGCCCACGGACTCCATCACCTCCGGCGGCGGGCCGAGGAACACGATGTCGTTGTCGGCGCAGATCTCGGCGAAGTACGGGTCCTCGGACAGGAACCCGTAGCCGGGGTGGATGGCCTGCGCGCCGGTGCGCAGCGCCGCGCCGATCACGTTGGGGACGTGCAGGTAGCTCTTCGCGGCGGGCCCGGGCCCGATGTGCACGCTCTCATCCGCGGCCCTGACGAACTCCGCGTCGGCGTCGGGCGTGGAGTACACCGCGACGGAGGCGATGCCGAGGTCACGGCAGGCCCGGACGACCCGCAGCGCGATCTCGCCGCGGTTGGCGATGAGGACCTTGTCGAACACGATACCTCCCTAAGCGCCTGGACCTACGCCTCGGCGCACCGTTGCCGCTGGCGAACTTCGGCCTTCGGCCGACCTCTTGCCCGGTCTCCATGCACTGCGCTAGTCGACCGGCTCGAGGTCCATCAGCGGCTGGGCGAACTCCACCACGTCGCCGTTGTCGACGTGGATCGCGACCACCTTCGCCCGGTGCTCGGCGGCGATGTTGTTCAGCAGCTTCATCGCCTCGATGATCGCCAGCGTCTGACCCGGCTCCACCACGTCGCCGACCTTGACGAACGGCTCGACGCCCGGCGAGGACGACCGGTAGAACGTGCCGACCAACGGCGCCGTGACCGGGATGCCCTTCGGGGCGGGCGGTTCCGCCGCGGCCGGTGCCGCCGGGGTGGCCGACGCGGCCGCGGCTTGCGTGGCCTCGGCGGCCGGTGCCGCGGGCAGCGGGTACGGTCCGGCGTACTGGGGCTGGGCGTACTGCGGCGGGGCGTACTGCGGCGGGGCGTACTGCGGCGCGACCACCTGCGGCGGCGCACCCTCCCACTCCACGTCCACGCTCAACCCACCGGCGCGCAACGTGATCCGGCGCAGCGTGCCGGGCAGCTCCCCGGCCAGCGCCTTGGTCTGCTCGCGCAGCTCGGCCAGCGTGGTCGCGGGCGTGTCCTGCGGGACACCCGCACCCGGGCTCTCGGCGTCCTCGAGGCCGTCCCGCTTCGGAAACTCAATCGTGGTCACCGTGACCCTCCCAATCCACCATCTGTTGCCGTTCCGGGTGGCCGAACCGGTCGAACCGGTCCCGCCTGGCCTTGACCAGCTCGACGCCGGAAGCCTCCAGCAGCGGCCGGAAGGCGTGCACCACGGCGGCCTTCACGTTCTCCGCGGCCTGGTACGGGTCGGCGTGCGCGCCGCCGTCCGGCTCGGGCACCACCGCGTCGATCACCCCGAGCCGCAGCAGATCCGGCGCGGTCAGCCGCAGCACGTCGGCGGCCCGTTCGGCGTGCGCGGCGGAGCCCCACAGGATCGTGGAGCAGCCCTCCGGACTGATCACCGAGTAGTAGGCGTTGGCCAGCATCAGCACCCGGTTACCCACGCCCAGCGCCAGCGCGCCACCCGAGCCGCCCTCGCCGGTGACGATCGAGACCACCGGCACCCGCACCCGGGACAGCTCAAGGATGCAGTCCGCGATGGCCACCGCCTGCCCGCGCTCCTCCGCCTCGATGCCGGGGAACGCGCCCGGGGTGTCGATGAACGCCAGGATCGGCAACCCGAACCGCTCGGCCAGCCGCATCAACCGCAGCGCCTTGCGGTACCCCTCCGGGTTGGGCATGCCGAAGTTGCGGGCCACCAACTCATTGGTGTCGTGCCCCTTCTGGTGGCCGAGCACCACGAAGCTCTGCCCGCCGATCCGCCCGACGCCGCCGACCAACGCCGGATCGTCGGCGAACGCGCGGTCCCCGTGCAGGCTGAGGAAGTCGTCGCAGATGTGCGCCAGGTAGTCCAGCGTGGTGGGCCGGTTGATGTTGCGGGCCAGCCCCACCGTCTCGGCCGCCGCCCGGCGGCCCACCGCGGCCGGGTCGGTGACCGGCGCCGCGCCCCGCGGCCTGGGCAGCTCCGGCAGCGACGGGCCGAGCAGGGTCAACAGCCGGGCCAGCGTCTCCCGCTGCGACTCCCGCGGCACCACCATGTCGATCATGCCGTGCTCGAGCAGAAACTCCGCGGTCTGGAACCCCGGCGGCAGATCCTGCCGGATGGTGTTCCTGATCACCGACGGGCCGGCGAAGCCGATCAGGCAGCCCGGCTCGGCCAGGATCACATCGCCGAGCATGGCGAACGACGCCGTCACCCCGCCGAACGTCGGGTCGGTGTTCAGGTTCACCACCGGCAGGCCGGCCTCGCGCATCGCGGCGACCCACTGCGCGGTCTTCGCCATCTGCATCAGCGACAGGCAGCCCTCCTGCATCCGGGCGCCCCCGGAGGAGGACACGATCAACAGCGGCAGGCCGGAGTCGATGGCCCGCCGGGCGGCCCGGGCGATCTGCTCACCCACCACCGAGCCCATCGACCCGCCCATGAAGCCGAAGTCGGCCACCGCGAGCACCACCGGCCGGCCCTCCACCGACATCTGCCCACACAGGACACCCTCGCGTCGGCCGCTCTTGCCCTGCGCGGCGGCCAGCCGTACCGGGTACGGCTTTGAGTCGACGAAGCCCAGCAGATCCCGCGGCTCGATGTCATCGGCGAACACCCGGAAACTGCCCGCGTCGGCGAGCTGCTCGATGCGTTCGTCCGGGGTCAGCCGGAAGTGGTGCTGGCACTCCGGACAGACCCTACGGTTGCGGAGCAGCCGCTTGCCATACAGGAACGCGCCGCACGAGCCGCACTTGACCCACTGCACGTCGTCCGTGCCCGTCGGGGCCGGGCCCGTGCGGGGTTCGACCACGGCGGCTGGCTCGCTCATCTGCTCGGCTCCGCGCTCGCTGCGCGCCTCGCTCGTCCCTCGCTGCGATGCTCACTCGCTGTCGCCTCGCGGGCCCATCTGCTCGGCTCCGCGCTCGTTCCGCTCCTCGCTCGTCCCTCGCTGCGATGCTCACTCGCTGTCGCCTCGCTGGCGGACATGACACCTCCTGGGCTTTCGGTTGGTCGCTCGGCGTTGCCGGCTGGCGTTGCCGGCTACGGGATGAACGCCAGCGGCCGTTGCGGTCGGGACACGGTGGCCTTGGCCAGCCCGAACGGCGGCATGTTGCGGTACACGGTGTGGATGTTCGCCGGGTGCATCACGTAGGCCTCGTGGTAGATGCCGACCGCGCCGTTGTCGGCGATCACCCGGTTGAACTTCTTCCAGGCCGGATGGTGCTCGGCCTGCGCGCTGCGGGCGTAGGCCAGCAGCTCCTCCAGGCTGCGCCAGTACTGCACCACGACCGTGGTCCGGGCCACCCACGTCTTGGCGCCGAGGAACCCGAACGGCTCCCTGTTGCGGAACAGCTCCCTGAGCATCGGCACCATGGCGACGAAGGCGGGGATCCACAGGTGCGGCAGCCACCACTTGTTCACACGCATGCCGATCAGGAAGACGACGGTGCCCTCCGGCGGTTCGGCGACCTGGGGCACGAGCTCGACCTTGGCCATCGGGTGTGGGTCCTTTCGCTGTGGTCAGGGCGGTCAGAACGGGTACGCGCGACCCGGCGTGCTGGTGGTGAGGGTGTGCCACCTGGTGAACGCCTCCACGCTGGCCTCGCCGCCGAAGCCGGCACCGTTCCCGGATGCCGCGGTGCCGCCGAAGGGGAGCTGCGGCTCGTGGTTGACGGTCTGGTCGCCGACGTGCACCACGCCGCAGCGGATCCGCTGCGCGACCAGGCGGCCGTGCGCGGCGTCGTCGGTGTAGACCGCCGCCACCAGGCCGTACTCGGTCGCGTTCGCCAGCGCCACCGCCTCGTCGTCGTCGGCGAACGTGGTCACGGTGGCCACCGGGCCGAACGTCTCGGTACGGAAGATCTCCATCTCGGGAGTGACCCCGGCCAGCACCGTGGGCCGGTAGTACAACCCCGTGTCGGGCGAACCGGGGGTACCGGCCGCCGCATCGCCTGACACCACGCCGCGGCGCCCGCCGGTGACCAGCCGCGCACCCGCCTCGACCGCGCGGCGCACCGCGGCGTCGATCCGGTCGAGCTGGGCGGCGTTGATGACGGGCCCGAGGTGCACCTGGCCGCGCAGCGGGTCGCCGACCACCAGCGCCCCGGCGCGGCGGGCCAGCGCGGCCACGTACTCCTCGGCGATGTCGGCGTGTACCAGGTGCCGGCGGGCGGCCATGCAGATCTGGCCCTGGTGCAGGAACGATCCCCAGGAGCCGGCCGAGCTGGCCCGCTCGACGTCGGCATCGGCCAGCACCACGAACGGGTTCTGCCCGCCGAGCTCGAGCACCACCTTCTTCAGCGCCGCCCCGCAACGCGCGCCGATCGCGCGGCCCACCTCGGTGGAGCCGGTGAACGAGACCATGTCCGCGGCGTCCACCAGCGCGGTGCCCACCTCCGCGTCCCCGTGCACCACGGCGAACGCCTCGGCCGGCACGCCGGCCGCGGCCAGCACCTCGGCGAGCACCCGGCCGCCGGCCAGCGGGGTGTTCGGGTCCGGCTTGAGCACCACCGTGTTGCCGAGCGCCAGCGCGGGCGCCACCGACCGCATCGCCAGCAGCAGCGGGAAGTTCCACGGGGTGATCACCCCGACCACGCCGACCGGCACCCGGCGGGCCAGCACCGACCGGCCCGGGTCGCGGCTCGGCGGGGTGCTGCCCAGCGCGCGCATGGCCAGGCCGGCCGCCTCGCGCAGCTCGCCCGCCGTCCCGTACACCTCGGCGTACGCCTTGAGCTGGGTGGAACCGGCCTCGCGGACCAGCAGGGTGATGAGCTCCTCGGCGCGGCCGAGCAGGATGCCGGCCGCCTTGCCGAGGATCTCCGCCCTGGCCGGCCCGGGCACGGCCGCCCAGCCTGGCTGGGCCGCGGCGGCGCGGCGTACCGCGTCGGTGGTCCGCTCTTGTGTGGCCAGCGGCACCACGCCCAGCGGCTCGCCCGTGGTGACCTCGCGGCTGGTCAGTTCGCCCGTGGCAGGCGGTGCGGACACGTGGATGCTCCCTCGGTGCTCGGTGCGGTCAGTACTCGGTCGGGTCGATGGGGCCGTTCACGACGGCGGAGGCCACCCGGTCCGGCAGGTCGGCCGGGCCGGGCAGCGGCTCCGGCACGCTCGTGACGTCCCGGGTGAGCACCGCGAACGCGGTGATCCGGCCGTCGGTTTCGCTGACCGACACATCGACGTGGCCGAGAGTGTGGGCCTCGTGGAACTGGCGCACCGGGCCGCGGGAGGTGACCCGCCAGCGGCCGTCCGGGTCCCGGCTGACCTCTATCTCCGGCCAGCGGGCGCGCAGCCGGATCGGCGCGCCGAGCGCCCGCAGCACCGCCTGCTTGACGGCCCATTCGGCGGCCGGGTCGGCCGCTCCGGCCGGGTCGGCCGGGTCGGCCGAGTCAGCCGTGTCGGCCGGGTCAGCCGCGTCGGCTCGGTCGGCCGGGTCGGCCGCTCCGGCCGGGTCGGCCGCTTCGGCCCGGTTCTCGGGGTCGCGCGGCTCGACGCCCAGCATCGGGCCCGCACCGGGGTACCTGCTGACGATGTCGGCGAACCGGGCCGGGTCCACCGAGTAGGCCCCGACCCGCAGGATCGTCGGTTCGCGCTCAAACAACGCTGCTGGCCTCGTCGGCCCCGGCCCGTACCCGGACCATGTCCACCAGGTTCCCGACCGTCACCAGCGACGGGATGTGCTCCACCCGCAGCCGGCCGGACCAGCGCGCCGGGTCGAGCTGCGGCATGAGCTCGCACAGCCGCCGCAGCCCGCGGTCGGTGACCACGCCGCGCTCGGTGCAGAAGTCCACATCGGACACCTCGCCCTGCAGCACCTCCGACAGCCAGTTCATCGGCAGCCGCACCGGGATCTGGCACTCGATCCGGAACAGGATGTCCAGCAGGTCGATCGACTCCAGCCCGAGGTCGTCCACGAGCGTCGCGGACAGGTCGGACGGCAGCTCGGCGGTACCGAGGGTGCCCGCGACCGCGTCCCGCACCACCTGGGCAATGTCGTACTGCGCCATCGCCGGCTCCTTTCCCTTACCCCTTACGAGATCGGGCGGTGGCGCCGATCGAGACAGTGTTTCCCTAAGCGGGCCAGCACAGCGGCTCATGCGGCCTTGGCGGCAACGGCGGGCGGGCAGTCGGCGCACGGCTTCACCTGCGGCGCCGGCGGCAGGTCGTCGGGGTCGGTGACCAGGGCCAGCGCCTTGCGCAGCCGCTTCAGGCAGCGGGTACGGATCGGGCCGACCGAGCCGACCGCCATCGACAGCGCGGCGGCGATCTCCTCATACGACGGCGGCGGGTCGGCCAGCACCAGTTCGAGCATCGCCTGGCACTGCGGCGACAGGGTGGCCACCGCGGCGCGGACGTCGTCCATCCGCTCCGCCCGGATCACCGCCATCTCCGGGTTCTCGCTGACGCTGGACGGCCGTTCCAGGGTCTCCACGTCGCTGACCAGCACCAGCCGGTTGCCGCGCATGAGGGACTTCAGCGCCTCCCGCTTCGCCACGGTGGCCAGCCAGTCGCCGAGCCGCTCCGGGTCGCGGATCCGGCTGACGTTCTGGATCAGCCGGTACCAGGTGAGCTGGCGCACGTCCTCGGCGTCGGCCGCCGACAGCCGGTACCCGCGGATGACCTCCCAGATGAGCCGGCTGAAGCGGTTGACCGTCTGCTCCCAGGCGTCCTGGTCTCCCCGCTGGCACGCGGCCAGCAGCTCCGCGTTGGTCGGTGTAGACATGGTGCACCCCTGTTCGCCATTCATCTTTGCCGGGCTTCCGCGGTACATTTCGCGGTGAAGGCGAATTCAGCGCACCCGCTGCCGGCATTCTCGGTACTTCTGCTCGGCCCGGCAGCGGGATCCGCCGTACCCCTCTTAATTCGTCCTCGAATTGCCTTCCCCTAGATACAACACCGCGGTCCGGGGGCGGACAAGGCGAGCGCGGTGTCAGGTCGCGGCCTGTCCGGACGCGGACAGGGGTGGGATCGTCAGGGGCCGCCGCCGAGCGGTTCGACCGGCACCGGCAGCAGTTCGGCCATGGCGTCGTGCAGCCAGAGCGGGACACGGCCCGCCTCGCCGTGCAGCTTGCGGATCGCCACCCCGGCGGTGATCCCGTCGGCGATCCGGAACACCTCCATCTGCCAGCGGGCCCGCTCCGCCTCCGGCAGCGTGGGATCGACCAGGTCAAGGGTGCCGTCGTCCTTGCGCCGGGTGCCGAAGGTGTCGAACGGCCGGCACAGCCCCATGCCGAGCGCCTTGGTGTACGCCTCCTTGGCGACCCACAGGTCGGCGAACAGGCAGCGCCGCAGCTCGCCCGGCAGCATCCGCACGAACGCCAGCTCCGGCGGCGCCAGCACCTTCGGCGCGAGCCTGGCCGCCTCCGGCCGGATCGGGCGGTGCTCGACGTCCAGCCCGCACATCCGGTCGCGGGCCACCACGGTGGCGATCATCCCCTCGGTGTGCGTTATGTTGAAATCCAGACCGTAGTTCTCCCCTTCGATTTCCGGCCGGCCGAACTCGCCTTTCCGGAAAGTCCAGTGCGACGGCGGCACGTTGACGTACCGGGACAGCGCGCACCGGGACAGCAGCCGCGCGCCGAGATAGCGCCGCCGGGCGCCGTCCTGCTTGAGCCGGTCGCACCGGTCGAGCTCGTCCGGGGTGAGCACCCGCTCCAGGCCCACCGCGGCGCCGAACGCCCCGACGTCGGACTCGCGCAGCCACCACACGTCGGCACCGATGGCCAGCGGATCCAGCATCGTCGTGCTGCTCATGGCCACCTCCCGGGTCGCGTGCGGGTCGGTACGGGTATCGGTCTCCGTCAGCCTCTCGGGTCAGCCTCTCGGGTCAGCGTCTCCGGTCTGCCTCTCGGGTCGGCGTCTCCGGTCAGCGTCTCCGGTCAGCCTTTCCGGTCAGCCGGCGGCGGCGCCGAGGGTGACCGGACGCAGCGCGAACAGCCGGTTGTCCGCGTGCAGTGCGAGCATCGCCCCGGCCACCGCGGCGTCCTCGGCGGCACCGGTGACCCGCCCGGTGGGGTGCAGCACCTGGCGCAGCCGCTCCAGGCAGACCAGCAGCACCGCGCCGCTGTCCAGCTCCGGCGCCAGCGAGCCGCGGCCGTACGTCCACAGGTGCACCACGGACGCGGCGGCGAACAGCACGCAGTACTGCCTGGCCAGGTCGAACAGCTCCGCCGAGGTGGCGGTGTCGCGGCCGTACCTGGCGGTGACGGCGTCCAGATCGGCGCGCATCCGGTCCGCCTCGCCGAGCAACGCCCCGGCGAGTTGCGCCGCGTGGGCCCACCATCGCGCCTGTGCACCGGACTCGCCGGCCGCGATGGCGCGCAGCGCGGCAACCGAGGCGGGCAGCGCCAGCACCACGTCGTCCACGCCGCGGGCGAACAACTGCTGGTCGGCCGGCCGGTACTCCCCCATCGGCGCGGCCGGGTCGAACAGCACCGCCACCCGACGGGCCGCCTCGCCGGTGGCCGGCTCCGGCCCCGCGGCCAGGTTGGCCAGCAGCGCCCCGAGCTGGCTGGCGATGTTCTTCAGGTTCACCACCGTGTTGCCGTCGGCGAAGTTGGCCACCGGGGCGTCCCGCAGCACCTTCTGGAAGATGCCGTGCCGCGGGTCGTCGCGCAGGTAGTACCGCGCGCCGAGCACCACCGCGAGCTGGCCCAGGGTGCGCTCCAGCAGCGTCGGCACGAAGTACTTGGCCACCGAGGAGGTGATGCTGGCCTGCGCCGGGTTGACCTGAAGGCCGCGCACCGCGCCGGTGGCCACCGCCTCGCCGATCAGCAGGTCGGCGAAGCACTCGACCAGTTGCCGCCTGGAGTACGGGATGTCCACCACGTCCGTGTCGAAGATCCGCCGCGTGGTGGCGAAGTCGAGGGTGGTGCGCAGCGCGGTGTCGGCGCAGCCGAGCGCGATGCTGGTGATGTTGGTGCGGACGAGCTGGCTGCTCTTCAGCGCGATCTCCAGGCCCTTGCCGGGGCCGCCGATGAGCGCTGCGTCGGGCAGGAAGCAGCCGTGCAGCCGCACCCCGCTCATGTCCAGCCCGCGCAGGCCGTACATGTGCTCGCGCGGCACCGGCTCCCAGCCGTCGGCCGGCAGGTTCCGCTTGTCCACCGCGAAGATGGAGTACCCGCCGGGCCCGCCCTTGGCGTTGGTGCGGGCGAAGACCATCACCACGTCGGCCACCGTGGCGTTGCCGATCGTCCACTTCTCCCCGGTCAGCAGGTACCCGCCGTCCACCTTCTCCGCGGTCAGCTCGTTCGCCAGGATGTCGCTGCCGTGCGCCTTCTCCGACAGCCCCCAGGCCAGCACGCCGCCGTTGCGGATCAGGTCGGCGAAGTGCTGCCTCTGCTCGTCGGTGCCGGCCACCCAGACCGGCATGAAGCCGATGATGTTGATCATGAACGCGGTGGCCGTGGTGGGGTCGCGGCGGGCCACCAGCCGGGTGAGCTGCAGGCCGTCCTCGACGTTGACCGCCTTGCCGCCGCAGGCTTCCGGGATCAGCCACTCGTGCAGGCCCCACCGCCGCAGCGGGGACAGCAGCTCGTACGGGTACTCCTCGCGCTCGTCCAGTTCGAGGATCCGCGCGTACGGCATCCTGCTGCGCGGGTCGTTGGGGTCGCCGAGGAACGCCTCGAGGTCGGTCAGCACGCCGATCAGGTCGGTCATGTCGCGTCTCCCAGCGGTGAATCGGCCTGCGGCGGGCCGGCTTGCGGTGAATCGGCCTGCGGCGGGCCGGCTTGCGATGGGCCGGCTTGCGGCGGGCCGGCTTGCGGCGGGCCGGCCGGTGGGTCGGCGAGGCGTACCGGCAGCGCGGTGAGCAGCAGCCCCGCGTCGACGGCGGCCTCGACACTGTCCAGAGCAGCCAGCACGCCGGATCCGGGCCGCTGGTCGGCAACCCGCGCGACCAGGTACGCCAGCACGCCGGTCAGCCAGCCGGTGCTCCCCGGCGCGCCGCCGTACAGCGGTCGGTCGGTGTTGAACCACCACGCCAGGACCGCCGTGGCCGCGGCGTACGCCAGGCAGAACCGGTCGGCCAGGTCGAGCAGGTCGGTGGCCACCTTCAGCCCGCG
>WNFZ01006530.1_pt1 | contig 11746 bp, 4 predicted proteins | sample 5400081 | NCBI WGS metagenome assembly WNFZ01 (sample SAMN13153365, study PRJNA577476) | soil metagenome | isolation source: 80 cm soil or saprolite under grassland replicate 1 | place: USA:California | collected 2016-06-15
CCGGTGCGTTTGTCAAAGGCGTAGAGGTAAGAGTCGGCTTCATGGTCCCAGCAAACAATGAGCATGTCCCCGCAGAGCACGGGCGAACTGCCTTCGCCGTGGGCGTGGAGCGTATGCATCCGGCCCAGGTCCTTCGACCACTTCAATTCGCCCGCCAGATCAAGGCAATAGAGACCGCGCGAACCGAGGAAGACGAAAATGTGCTCGCCGTCGGTCACGGGTGAATTGGAAGCCAGGCTGCCGGTTTCGTGGCCGCCCTCGTGCGGCCACTCTTCGCGCAGGACTTTCATCCACAAAACGCTCCCATCGCGGCGATCGAGGGCGAGGGCGACGAATTGGTGGCGATGCGTGACGGGCACACTGTCGTGCACGCCGGGCGCATCATCATAAACGGGCTTCTGCGCCTCGCCGACCGGCACCGCGGCCAGCAAGTAAACCGCGCCACCGAAGACGATGGGCGAGGAATGTCCTTTGCCGGGCAACGGGATTTTCCAACGGATATTGTTGGTCTCGCTCCAGCGGATCGGCGGATTGGCGTGCGGCGCAACACCGTTGGCCAACGGCCCACGCCACTGCGGCCAGTTGTTCAAGACGGCCGCGCGGTCGCAAGCGCTTCCACCCTCTGCCAGGGCGGATACCGCGAGCAGGCAGCCAAGGCTTAATCGCAGCGGAAGCATCATTCGCGACGTTTCTACCCCATGCTCAGCAAGGTTGAAAGCCGCAATTCCGCTTACTGCTTCCCGAGTCGGCAATCCCAGGGTAAGCGCCACGAGCATGCGCGTGTCCTTGAGGCACGGTTTGCAGCGGAGTATTTGACCTTCGCTTACGATGTGTTCACGCCCATTCATAGTTGGATTCGGGGATTGCTAACTGTTCAGGAGTCATAGACACCCGCCCTCCCGGCCTTCTCCCCGGGGGCTCACCGTGTCCCACATCTTATTTGCTGGACACCGTGGGTTCAGACAAATCCCTCAGAAAATCGATGACAACCAATCAACTTTCTCTCCTTCGCACTGCCACAGTGAGAGTCACTCAATTCCGACAGCATCTGGTTCGGCGGCCAGCGCGAGCCGGTTTGACGCCTTGCGCCTTTGCGTCTTTGCGTATTAACGGCGTCGGTGCCAACGCAGGGACGCAGAGGCGCAAAGACGCAGAGAGGACTTGGCCAAGCGGCGGTTGATTGGATCGGTCGGCCGCGCGCGATCCCCGAGAACCGGAGCGCGAGATTGTTGACTGTTGAACCGTGAACGGCCAGGCGGTGGAGCGAACGGGGATGGGCGGTTGAGGCCAGTGTCAATGGCAACGTCCCCGGCGGCTCATCCCCGTCGCTCGCCTCTGTCGTTATCCGTGAAATCCGCGTCATCCGTGGTCAACTCCTGCTGGCGAACCTCGACGACCTCCCTCACCAAATGCGTGGGGCAATGATGGCGATGTTGGACGTACTCATTCTGGGAAACGAACAGTCTGAGGCGACCACGGATGTCACGACGGCAACCTTAATAGCCACGGTGTCCAGCGGAAAAGATATGGGTAAAGATGAGCCCCGGGCGGAGAGGGCCGGGGTGCACTGTCATTCTCGAATGAAGTGAAAATCATGGCTCGCCTGGCCAGACGATCCAAGATTTAGTGCTATTGTTCACGACCATCAAAGCTTGGCATGGCTGATCCACGGATTAATGAACTGAAGGCGCTCCTGCCGCACTGCCTCCTGCACGACTGGGTGCGGCTGGGATTGCGGCTCGTCCGGCTGTTGCGCGACCGTCATCATCCGGACAAGCACGACGCGCTGCTCGGCCGCATCCTCGACGAGGCGCGCGCCTCGATTGCCTTGCGCGAAACCCGGCGCCTGAACGTCCCGCGCGTCAACTATCCGCCCGACCTGCCCATCTCGGTGCGCAAAGACGAGATTGTCGCGGCCATTCGCGATCACCAGGTGGTCGTCATCGCGGGTGAAACCGGCTCGGGCAAAACCACGCAGATTCCCAAGATGTGCCTCGAAGCCGGACTGGGCATCGGGGCCATGATCGGCTGCACCCAGCCGCGCCGCGTTGCCGCGCTCTCCATCTCCCGGCGCATCGCGGAGGAATTGAACGTCACCTGGGGCCGCGAGGTCGGCTGCAAAATCCGTTTTGACGACCGCTCGGGCGCGCACACTTACATCAAGCTGATGACCGACGGCATCCTGCTCGCCGAGACGCAGGGCGACCCGATGCTCGCCGAGTACAACGCCCTCATTCTCGATGAAGCCCACGAGCGCTCGCTCAACATCGACTTTCTCCTCGGTTACTTGAAGGGCCTCCTCGTGCGCCGCCAGGATCTCAAGCTCATCGTCACTTCCGCCACCATCGACACGCAGGCGTTCTCGCGCCATTTCGATGACGCGCCGATCATCGAGGTCTCCGGGCGCCTGTATCCCGTCGAGGTCGTTTACCAGCCGCTCGACGCCGCCTCGGAAGAGCGCGGCGACATCAGCTTCGTCGATGCCGCCGTGCAGGCGACCGGGCGCATTCTCTGCGAAACGAATTCCGGCGACGTGCTCATCTTCATGCCGGGCGAACGCGACATCCGCGAGACGAGCGACCAACTCGAAGGCCGCTTCCGCGGCGAGGCGGAAGTGATCCCTCTCTTTGGTCGCCTCAGTTCCGGCGATCAACAGCGCGTCTTTGCCAGTTCCGCCCGGCGCAAAATTGTCATCGCCACGAACATCGCCGAAACCTCGCTCACCATTCCCGGCATCCGCTACGTCATCGACGCGGGCCTCGCCCGCCTCAGCCGCTACAACCCGCGCACCCGCACCCGGCGGCTGCCCGTGGAAGCCGTCTCGCAGAGCAGCGCCAACCAGCGCAAAGGCCGCGCCGGTCGGGTCGAAGCCGGCGTCTGCATCCGGTTGTATTCCGAGGAGGATTTCAACGCCCGCCCGTCGTTTACCCAGCCGGAAATCCAGCGCGCCAATCTCGCGGAAGTCATCCTGCGCATGAAGGCGTTCCGTCTCGGCGACATCGAGACCTTTCCGTTTGTCCAGGCGCCGACGCCCGCCTCCATCTCACATGGCTTCGCGCTGCTCCAGGAGTTGGGCGCGCTCGACGATCAACGCGAACTCACCCCCCTCGGCCGCGACCTGGCGCGATTACCCATCGACCCGACGATCGGCCGGATGCTGCTCCAGTCGCAGTGCGAGCATGCCACGCACGAATTGCTCATCATCGCGGCCGGCTTGAGCATCCAGGACCCGAGAGAACGCCCGCTCGATCAGAAGGAGGCCGCGGCCGCCGCCCACCAGAAGTTCAACGACCCAAAGTCCGACTTTCTCGCGCTGCTCAACATCTGGAACTCCGTCCACGACCAGTGGGACCAGCTCCGCACCCAGAACGCGCGCCGGAAGTTTTGCCGGCAACAGTTCCTTTCCTACCTGCGGATGCGCGAGTGGCAGGATCTTTACACCCAACTGCACGACGCGCTGGAAAATCTCGGCACTCTCAAGCTCAACGAAAGCAACGCCGACTACGATGCCATCCATCGTTCGATCCTCGCCGGGTTGACCGGCCACGTCGCTCGGCGGGAAGAGCGCAACACCTACAAGGCCGGGGGCAACCGGCTGCTCAAGGTCTTCCCCGGGTCGGCCCTCTTCGAGCGCGGCGAACCGCCGCAGAAGCACGCGCCCAAGGCCGACCGTTCCGCGCCCATGCCGCGCTCCAGCCAGCCGCCATGGGTTGTCGCCGGTGAAATCGTTGAGACCACGCAGCTCTTCGTCCGCACCCTGGCCGGGATTGATCCCCAGTGGATTTTCCAGGTCGCACCGCACTGTTGCAAGGTGACCCATCAGGCTCCGCACTGGAGCGCCAGCGCCGGGCGCGTGCTCGTCGAGGAAGTCATCACCCTGCACGGACTGGAAGTGCAGCGACGCAAGGTCGCCTACGGCAAGATCAACCCGAAGGACGCCACGGCGATTTTTATCCGCTCGGCCCTGGTGGAGGACAACCTGGAGCCGAAGATCGGGCAACGCCGAGCGCGGCCCTTGTCCTCCCCTCTGGCCGCCGAGATCGACGACCTCGAGTCGGTCGTTCCACCTTCCGGCTCGGACGCCGCGCCTGGGACCCATCGTTTCCTCGCCCACAATCGCGCCGTGCGCCAGAAGATCGAGAACTGGCAGACGCGCGTCCGCCGCCATGACCTGGCTGATTTGGACCAGGCGCTGTTCGACTTCTACACGAAGCACCTGGAGAACATATCCTCCACGCATGACTTGAATCGTCTTCTCCGTGAACAGACCGATCCCGATTTTCTCTTTGTCCACGAGGCGGATCTCGCTGGCGGCCCGGTCTCCAGCTACGACCCTGCGGCATTCCCCGACCTGTTGCCGGTGGACGGCCAACCCGTCGCGCTGGCCTACGCTTACGCTCCCGGCGAGGACCACGATGGCGTGACCATCCAGCTTCCCTTCAGTCTGGCCCAGGCGGCTTCCGCCTCGCTGCTCGAATGGGCTGTGCCCGGCTTGCGCGAGGAAAAGATCCGCACGCTCCTGCGTGCGTTGCCCAAGGCCATTCGCCGCGACCTCATGCCCTTTCCGCCGAAGGTCGCCGAGATCGTCCGCGACTTTAAGCCCGCCGGCGCTTCGTTCCTCGCCGAACTCGGGCGCTTTCTCGAGGAGCGTTACGGCGTTGCGGTGCCTGCCTCCACCTGGCCTGCGAATGCGATGCCGGCCCATCTCCGTGCGCGCATCGAGATTGTCGGTCACGACCAGAAGACGCTCGCCCGTGGTCGGGACCTTGACCAACTCCGTCGCCATCTCGCGCAGACCCAAGTCGAGCCGGCCAAGGAATCCGCCGCCTGGCAGGGCGTCGCCGCCCAATGGGAACGCTTCGGCCTGCGCACCTGGACCTGCGGCGATCTGCCCGAGCGCGTGACGGTCAGCGAAGGCCCCGGCCTGCCGCTCCATGGCTGGCCCGGACTGCATTTCGAGGAGGGCCATGTGAACGTCCGCCTCTTCCGCAGCCAGGAGGCCGCGCGTGCGGCCAGCATCCACGGCGTGCAGCGTCTCGCGGAACTCGCGATTGAGAAGGACCTCGCCTGGATCGAAAAGGATCTGCGCGTCTTGAGCCGCTTCGAATCACTTTACGCTCCGCTCGGCGATGGTGACGCCCTGCGCGAGAGCGCTTTCGAACATCTCAAGCGCCATCTCCTTCCCGCCGAACCGCTGCCCGCCTTGAGCGAGGCTCATTTCCGCAGCGCCGTGGACACCGCCCGCAGCCGCCTGCCCGGGCTGGTGCCGCCGTTCATCGAGCGCGTCGGCCTGATCCTGCAACTGCGCCATCAAGTGCAGCAACGCCTTCCCTCCGTCGCACCGCCGGCCCCGCGTCCCAGGACGCTCCGTCAATTGACTCAACTCATGGCTCCCGCCGCGCCGGCTGGCGGGCCTGCGCTGGCCGGCGAACTCGCCGCGCTGCTGCCACCGCGCTTTCTCGAACAGATTCCGTTCGACCGCCTGCCGCACGTCCCGCGCTACCTCAAGGCATTGCTGACGCGCCTCGAGCGCGCCGCGTTGAATCCATCCAAAGATCAGGAACGTGCCCGCCAGATCGCCCCGTACCAGAATGCTTGGAATGAACTTCAAGCCACGGCCCCGCGTTCCTCTGAAGCCCGCCAGGCCATCGAGGAATTTCGCTGGATGGTCGAGGAGTTCAAAGTCTCGGTCTTTGCCCAGGAACTCGGGACCGCTTTCCCCGTTTCCGCTAAACGCTTGGACGAGAAGCTTTGGTTCGTCGAAGCTCAGGCTCAGGCAAAAGCATGAAGCCCGGCGACACTCACGTTCCAATTGATCCCGGCGTCACCATCGGCCACGTGCATTTGAACGTCGCCGACCTTGAGCGCGCGCGCTCGCATTCTACTGCGGCGTGTTGGGATTCCAATTGACGATGTTCACTCGTCGACTCGACTTGGACAGCCTGCTCGCTCTGACAAACCAGTGATGTGGCTCCATGCGGTTGGAGATGCTTTGAAGCGCGCTCCGTGAATGACCTGGACGGGCCGAACACCATGAAGCTCCACTTTTCCGTTTTTCTGCTGGTCGCGGTGCTGTTCGCTGGTTGCCCGCATGGGCCGCCGAAGGAATCGGGACAGTTTCGCCAGGCGGAATTGGTGGAATTGGTGACGCTGGACCCCACGATCCGGTTGGATATTCGTTACGCAACGACCAACAATTTCCTGCATCGGCCGGTGTATGCGCAGTCGCGGGCGTTCTTGCAGCGGCCCGCGGCCGAGGCGCTGATGCGGGTGCAGCGAACGCTCAACCCGAAGGGCTACGGCGTGGTGGTGTTCGACGGTTACCGGCCGTGGTCGGTGACGAAGATTTTCTGGGATTCCGCGTCGGCGGAGGAGCGGCGGGTCGAGTTTGTGGCGAATCCACGGAAAGGGTCGCGGCACAATCGCGGCTGCGCGGTGGATCTGAGCCTGGTGGATCTACAGACGGGCGCCGAAGTGCAGATGCCGAGCGGGTATGACGAGTTTTCGAAGCGGGCATTCCCAGATTACGCAGGCGGCACGCCGGAATCGCGGGCGCTGCGGGACTTGCTGCGCGCAGCGATGGAGGCCGAGGGGTTCGCGGTGTATCCGGCCGAGTGGTGGCACTTCGATTACAAGGATTGGCGACAGTATCGAATCATGGATGTGCCGTTTGAGGCGATTGGAAAGTGAGGGACCGGGAATCATGCTCCAACTGACGTTCGAACCGCAGGTTTCGGACCCGTCCGGTGGTGACCTTGAAGCCAGTGACTTTCCCGCCTGAATCCCGCTCGAAGTGGAGTGAGCCCAGGTTGGATCCGCTGAACCGGTCCCCGGCCAGCGGGCGCAGCAGGATCTCACCGTGCCGGCGGTGTTGAACCACCAACCGGCCCTCTTTGACCTGGACTGCCCAGCTCATCTCCAGCTCGTCGCTCCGATAATGGCCGGTGTAATCCGTCAGAGTGGGCGGGACCTCATCTGCCGGCTCGAGCCGCTGGTAGACCCGTCTTTCTCCCTCCATCTCCACTGTGTATTGCGCCGCCTTGCCGGAATCCAGCTTGGCGAACACGATTCGCGCTTTGGTCTCGGCCACGAAGAACTCGTGCTCGGCAGTTGGCGTCAGCGTCTGCATCGTGCCGGCGGATATGTCGCCCTCCAGGCGGTCTCCCTCGCGGACGATCGAGATCACGCGCCCGCTGCCGCCGCGGTATCTGCCCGCGTAACGCTCCAGCACAGACGAGGTCACCGGGTAGGCCGGCTTGGCCTGTTGGTCAGCAGCGGCCGGCTGGGGGCGCGTCGGGAGCGGCGCCAGTTTGCCCTGAAGGAATACTTCGGCCGCCATCTGGGCCATCCCCCCGACATCCATTGTCCCCAGGTTGCTCAGCAGAGCCACGCCAAGATGATGATCCGGCAACCACAGTAGATAGCTGCGATAGCCCGCATCGGCTCCTCCGTGGGAAATCGTCCGCGTCTGGCGCAGTTCGCCGATCGCCAGGCCAAAGCCGTAGTCAATTTCCTTCCCGCTGTTCAGTCTCCCTTTCTCCTGCATCTGCCGGCGCACGTCGAGTCCGCCGACTTTCGCGTCCTCGAAATTGGCGATCCACCGGGCCAGGTCCTCCACCGTGGTAAAGAGGCTGGTCGCTCCCACGTTGGCATAGCTGAGCACATTCTTTCCATACCCGCCTCCCGCTCGCGGAGAGTACGAGTAGGCCATGTTCCGGACCACTTCTTCATGGTCCAGATGAAAATGCGTGTTGGTCATGCCCAGGGGACGAAATATCGCGTCGCGCGTGAACTCGACGAAAGGTTTTCCCGAAGCCCGGCCAACCACCTCCGCCAGCAGGGTGTAGCCGCTGTTGCAGTACAACTCCTCTTCACCGGGGACGAAATTCAGCTCTCGCTGACGCCGCAGCACCATCAGGATATCCTCCTGGGTGATCACGTCGTCCAAGCGCCAGCCCGCCAGGGCCAGCAAGTCCCACTGATCCCGCAACCCGCTCGTGTGATACAGGAGATGCCGCAGGGTGATCGGTTTGCCGAAATCGTGGATCTCGGGCAAGTGCTTTCGTAACTCGTCGTCCACCGAAAGTTTCCCCTGCTGTGCCAGCAGCGTAATGGCAAACGCCGTGAACTGCTTCGAAACCGAGGCCACGTGGAAGACCGTGGACGGCGTGATGGGCACGCCATAGTCCAGGCTGGCCAGGCCCCAGCCCCGCTCGAAGACCACGCGGCTGTTTTGCACCACGGCCAAAGCCAGGCCGGGCGCGTCCGCGGCAACCCTCTGCGTCACCAGCCAGTCCAGCGTTTTCCCCGCGTTGGGGAAGGGACGCTTCACCTCAGCGGCCTGCTTTTCCAGCAGCTCAGCTGCCTCGGTGCGGCCGCGGATTTTCGCCGCGTGCCACGGTGTCAGTCCCGGACCCACCTTGGCCTTGACGCTAGCGCCGTTGGTGAGCAGGAGGGACATCCGATCCACCGCTCCATTCATCGCGGCGCTCACCAGGTGTTCATTGAGGGCGGCCTTGTTCAGGAATCGACAGCAAAAGGCCCAGCCCGCCGGTCGGCTGCCGATCTTGAGCAGCAGGCGATTCGTCCCTTTCTCCAGGCTTACCGGGATCAGGTCGTCGTCTTTGCGTACCGGTCGCGAACTTCGGCGTTCATGCACCAGCTTGCCGTTGAGCCAGACCTTCACCGCGCCGTCAGTGCCCAAGCCCATCAGCACCGGCAACGCCCGCGGCGCGATGATCTCCGTCGCGGCGTAGCCGACACCGGGCTCTTTCACCCCGAGCATGGCGTTCAGATCTACCGTGTCCCGCTCGGCCTGAACCGCGCGCCAGCGAAGCGTCCGGTTCCCGCTTGGGACGGCGGCATCCGCTTGCGGTCGAACCCCTGTCTCGCCTTGGACGCCAGCGAGGTAGTCCGTCTGCATGACTTGAGTCTGGGCTCCCGTTCCGGAGACGTTCGTCCGCCCTGGCTCCGTTCCCAGCGGACCCAGGACCAGCCACCGTCGGATGAAGTCGTCTGCTTCGGGGCGCAGGGTGAAGCTCGTCACCAGGGGACGGTGCTCCTGGGGAGCGACAGACTGGTCTTCGGCGACGGCGGCGGGGAGCATGACGGCGCCTCCCAACAGGCAGCCGGCTGCCGGCAGAAGGGGTAGCAATGTCCGCAGAGGCGGGTGCAGGGGCAGGTGCAGGCGTTTCATGTGATGTGTTGACGCCTTGCATAACAAGATCGCCAAGACTGTCAACGCCCGTTCCGCCGCGCGTGATCTCCAGGAAGTAATTCACTGTCTGCATAATACTAGCCAAACATATTTGAAATTTGCCGCAAGAGAACGCAAAGCCCGCAAAGAACAAGTGGGATAGCAAGCGCTCTTTTTGCGGTCTCTGCGTTCCCTTGCGGCTAAAAACCTGCGAGACATTTTTACGAGATTTCCAAACTCAGAATCGTAACTATTTAGGTCAACCACAAATGGCAGCCCGCAACAGACGTTGCGCCGGATGCAACTTCTCTTTCATCACGGCTACTTGGAGCGGCCACGCGCACAGATTGATTACCTTCACCGCAGCGGCTCACGCCCGCTCGTCTATGGAATCGGCAGCAAGGGCGCTGCACTCTTGCGCCGGGAACTCGCGGCACAGCCCATCGACTGGCAGACGAAGAACCGCTCCATCGGGCGCGTGTTTCTTGAACACGCAGTGCTCACGGCGGATGCGCGTGAAGCATCTCGTTGAGGCGTGCGCGCAGCTCAAACGCGGTCACGGCTTGTTCTTGTTCGCCGACGTCGACTCCTTGCAGCGGCACGCAGACCCCTTCTCCTTCCCCTGGAACACGGCCCAACCCGGAAAAACCGCTTCGGCTGTGGACTGAAAATAAAGTTCTGAACCGATTGTTCAAATTCGTCCCTCAATTCCAACAGACAAAGAATAAAGTTCTGAACTGGGCCAAACCGAGGCTCGGAAGAGGGAGCTTTCGCCCACTTCGCCCATATTGCAGGTCATCCTTACTCGTTGCGCCTTTCGACTTCTTGGATGCTTTAGCGCGGTCACTTCAGCAGCGCAGAATGTTGTTTCAGCCATCGCTCGGCCGCTTCGTAGTCGGGGCAGACCCGTTCGACTTCGCGCCAGAACCGCGTCGAGTGGTTCATCTCTCTCAAGTGTGACAATTCGTGCAGAATCAGGTAGTCGCGAACGAATGGCGGCGCTTGAATGAGCCTCCAGTTCAGCGAAATCGTCCCGCCCGGCGAGCACGAGCCCCAGCGCGACCGTTGGTTGCGCACTGTGATCCGCCGCACGGGCGCCTGGTGATCCGTCGCCAATTCCAGAACCCGCGGCGGCAGTTCCTTCGTCGCCAATCGCCACAGATGGTGCTCGACGGCCGGACGGAGATCCGCGGCGGGATCGGCCACGTTGATAACTTCGTCGCCCAGCCGAATCCGACCGCTGTCTCCATTGACGCCGGCCTCGATCTTCACCAGTTCGCCGCGGAAGAGCGCTTCCGATCCAATCAGCCATTTGTTTGGCAGGCTCGATCTCGTGGCGAGCCGGCGCGCTTCGCGCTCAAGCCAATCCTTGTTCCGTTCGGCGAACCGTCGTGCCTCCATGGCCGAGCCGCCACGAGGAATCGTCACGCGCGCAGAACCGTCCGGACGCAACCGGAGCACGTATCGGCGTGCGCGCGGGTTGCGAACCAAGGCCATGGGAATCTGCCGTCCATTCACTGCCAGAAACTCATCCACCGAGGATCGTCGGGCTGGACTGAATCGTCGGGCTGGACTGAAGATGAATTCGAACTGCACTGGCCCAGTAAACGAAACTCGTTTCCGCTCGGCAAGGAGTTCTCCAAGTGTGCGGCTCCATCCTTCAGACGGCTCCGCAAGCGATCTTACTCGAGGGAGGGCCGGCGAGCGGCGGCAAGTGCAGCGCGAATCCTCGCGTGGAGCCCGAAGACAAGGACCGTCTCGGCCAGCAAGAGCCAAAGAAACCAGCCACTGGACCATGACCACATCGCCAATCCAGACAGGGCAAACGAAATCATCATCACCGCCATCATCTGAAGGCCGCGGGCGGCGGACTTCGCCTCCTCGTTCGGCAACGAGAAAGGCACTCCCTTGCCTCCGAGACAGGGAATCAGCTGGTTGAGCGTTTGCAGTCCGGTTTCGTAATCACGCGCCAGTCTACCGAATGCGAACCACAGGACCGCCGCGGCAGCAAGGAGGCCCATCGCGGCAAGCGCCCATGAACCAGCGGCGCCACGCCCGGCTAGGGCATCGTCGAAAGCGGCAAACCATGCGGGCGGCAGCAGCCAGACCCACCATGAATCCAGACGCACCAGCAGCCTGCCGTCGAAGTGGCCGATCAATTGGGGCACCGCCTGGCTGGCGACGACCATGGCCACCGCCATCACTACCTGCGCGGTGGTCATCAAGGCGTCCAATCGCTCGCGCCCGAACCAGCGCAGACAGAGCTGATACACCAGCACCACGCAGCCAGTGGCGAATAGCGCTTCCAGCATTGTCGAGATCGCGTGCACGACGGGAAAGAGCCAGCCGCCGCCCGCCGCTCCGACGCCGACCAGAAATCCGACCAGGTTGAACGCCCCGGCTAGCCACAGGGATACTTCGACCATTACGCCGATCTTCGCCCAGAGCAACGCGCGCGGCGTCACCGGCCGGTGCATCAGGATGTCCGCCTCCTCTTTGTTGAAGAGCACCTCGCCGGCGGAGGCGGCGACAAACATCCCAAGGAACATC
>WNFZ01005381.1_pt1 | contig 11745 bp, 4 predicted proteins | sample 5400081 | NCBI WGS metagenome assembly WNFZ01 (sample SAMN13153365, study PRJNA577476) | soil metagenome | isolation source: 80 cm soil or saprolite under grassland replicate 1 | place: USA:California | collected 2016-06-15
CGATCTGCGCCGCGAACTGCCACTCCCAGGCACGTATCCCCAGCCTCCGGGCCAGAGCGAGCCCACGTTCTGACAGCTCCAGTGCTTCCGAGTGTCGCTCTGCCGCTCTCACTTCGACCGCGAGGTTGTTGTAGGCCCTCAAGGCGGCCTCCATGTCGCCGTGACGTTCCGCCAACGCAAGCGCATGCCGGACCAGCGCCAGCGCCTCTTCTGGCCGGCCGATCGCCGACAGGATGACGCTCTTGGTATTGAGCGCTTGCGAGAGGAGCCGGGGAAGCTGAAACCCCTCTGCCAGTCGCAAGGCTTCCTCGATCTGCTCGAGCGCCTTCTCCCGGTCCCCGTGGAAGAAGTACAGTCGGCCCAGCTCCGTCACGATCTCCGCCAGGCTTTCGTCCGGCGGCAAACGGGACAACACCTGGACGGCGGCTTCCATTCGCTGCAGGGCCTCATCGATCCGATCCTGATTCCAGAGCCATTGGGCCACCCGTGCGGAGGCCCGGGCGGCTGCGCGCACTCCGCCCTCAGACTCGAAGAGCTGGCATGCTCGTTCCCCGTATGCAAGTGCCTCGTCCGCTCGGCCGTCGTCCCACGCCATCTCACCGGCCCGAAGCATGAGCCGAGCCTGCTCCAGAGGCTCGTGAGCGAGGTCCAGGGCCCGCTCGAAATACCGACGGGCCTCCTCGCTCGCACCAAGTGACGCGGCCCGCTCCCCGGCCCGGCTCAAGCTCTGCTGAGCCTGCGTCCGGACCTCAGGGGCATCCGGCGCGTCGGGTGCCAGCCTCAGGGCCTCCAGGTAATGGGAGGCCACGATCTGGACGACCTCCTCTTCCTCGGGCCAGTCCGACTGGAGGAAGCGGGCAACGGCAAGATGGCGAGCCTTGCGTTCTTTCTTGGTGAGTGTCTGGTACGCCACTTCTCGCACCAGAGCCTGGAGGAATCCGTACTGACCCAGCTCGGGCGATCGCGGGTCGCTGTCGACCCCGAGGAGCTCCTTGCGCGTCAGCGAGGCGAGCAGCTCACTCAGCTCTGACGGGGTCCGGCCGGTCAGGGCGGCCAGAGCCTCCTTCCCGAATGTCCTGCCCAGGACCGACGCGTCCCGAAGCAGACCCCGCTCCCCATCCGAGAGACCGTCCAGGCGGGCCGCGATGAGGGATTGGAGCGTCTCCGGCACGGTCAGGGTGTCCACGTCACCGGCCACCACGTACCGGCTCTCCTCACGCCTGACGAGACCCCGATCCAGCAGCATGCGGATCGTCTCGACCGCGTACAGTGGAACGCCTTCCGCACGGTCGCGGATCCTTTCGACCAGGTCGTCGGGGAGCCCCGGGACCAGTCCGCGCACCAGCTCTTCCATGGCATCGGAGAAGAGCGGCTCCAGGAACAACGAGGTGAACGTGCGGGCGCTCGCTCCCCACCCCGATCGGCGCTCGGCCAGCTCCGGCCGAGCCAGGGTGAGGATGAAGATCGGCCGGTTCCTCGCCCAGTCCAGGAGGTATTCGATGAAATCGAGCAGCGCGGTGTCGGCCCACTGGAGGTCTTCGAAGACCATGACCACGGGTGATGAGTGAGTCAGCCGCTCCAAGAACAGCCGCCAGGCTCCGAACAGCTCTTGCCGCTCGAAGCCCGCCGCCGCGTCACCGCCGAGCAGCTGTGCCAGGCGCGGCTCGACCCACTCTCGTTCTTCGATTTCAGGCACATGGGTGGCGACGGCTTCTCGCAGCTTCGCAGCGACGCTCTCAGAAGGCTCCTCCTCCAGGATGCCGGCTCGCATCCGGACCATCTCGGCCAACGCCCAGTACGTCACGCCCTCTCCGTAGGCGAGGCATCGGCCCCGGTGCCACAGCACGGGTTCGACCAAGCCATCCACGTACTTCTCGAACTCCCACGCCAGGCGGGACTTGCCGATCCCGGCGACCCCGGTCACGGAGACCAGCCGGGCCTTGCCTTCCCGCCCCGTGGCATGAAACAGATCGACGACCTGCCTGAGTTCCTCGTCGCGACCGACGAACGGCGCCTCCAAGCCCAGAGCCTTCCCTGATCCGCCCTTGCCGGCGACGACCCGAAGGGCTCGCCACACGGGGATCGGCGCCGACTTGCCCTTCAGCATCGGAGTGCCGGCTTCCTCGTGGGCGACCGCGGACTCGGTGGCCCGGCGGGTGACTTCGTCGACGAGTACCCATCCAGCGGGTGCCACGGCCTGGACCCTCGATGCCGTGTTCACGAGGTCACCGGCGACCATCCCCTGACCTTCGGCTCCGACAGTGATGGCGGCTTCTCCCGTGAGCACGCCGACCCGAATGGCCAGAGTGGCCTCGGGCAGCTGAAGTTCCTCGTTGAGCCGGTCGACCGTAGCGACCATCGTCAGTGCCGTCCGAACGGCCCGCTCGGCGTCGTCCTCGTGAGCCACCGGCGTCCCCCACAGGGCCATGACCGCATCGCCGATGAACTTCTCGATGGTGCCCCCGTGGCGCGAGACGACCTCTCTCATCCGGTCGAAATATGTGGAGAGGATCTCTCGGACCTCTTCCGGATCTCGTTGCTCGGCGATGGGTGTGAATCCCACGAGATCGGCGAACAGGATCGAGACCAGCCTCCGCTCCGCGATGTGCGAGGGAACTCTGGATAAGTCGGCTTCGGGCCCGAGGACGCCGCCCGGCTCCGGGGCCTGGACAGCTCCGCACTTCCCGCAGAACCGGGCAGTCGGCGAGATGCCACTGCCGCACTGAGGACACGTTCCGATCAGGGATCGACCGCAGCTCTCACAGAACCTGTTGTCCGGCTCGTTCTCGCTTCCGCAGGCGGGGCAGCGCACAGGATTCCCCTCGCAACGTGGCTGGTCGAAAGGCTATCGCAGCGCTCCAGACGCGTACAGGCGAGGGCGCTCTCTCGCCGGGCCGCCGCCCACGACGATGCGGATCGGGCTTGTCAGTTCCGCGGAGAGATTGGGAGGGTAGAGCTTTTCTCAGTCACCCCTAACCCCCCTTGATTTATTTCGGTTGGAGGAGTACACGGAGGATACGGAATGACCGGTCGCCTAAAAGGGGTGACTGCACAAGGAAAAGTCTTCTCCCATGGAAGGACCCCGGGCCCTCGTGGCCGGGGATTGAAGCAACCAAGGCAGCCAGTTTCGAGACTTCCCTGCGTCTCCAGTCTCCGGACAATCCGTTGCATCGCCCGGAATCCCGAAAGGAGTGCAGGTGTCTACGTGCCCAGTTTGCGGATGGCCGCCCGGTGCAGCCTGGGCTCATCATCATGGACGAGCCGTCTGCACGGCCTGTGGCTCCGAACTGATCCAGGGTGACGGCGACGGCTCGACGCACCCTCTGGCGGACACGATGATCGTGGATGGGCACCAGCCGGGCCTGGCGACGACGCTCGAGGACTCGATCGAATCACTGGTTCGCACTGCACACGATGAATGGACGCAGATCGAACGCGTCAACGCGGTTACTGAGGAAGCACAGGCATCCCTTCCATCACTAAATGATCACGGTGACGGCCAACCGCCCCGGAAAATGGTCACGTGGGCCGACATAGAGGCATTCGCCGAGGCCGCCACCGATATCGGCCCTCAGATCCGAACCGAGCTCGCCCGATACCACCTGCCACGCCCCGAGCTGGAGCCGCTGATCACACCGATCTCGACGCCGCGAAAGTGGCCTGATCGGGTCATGGTCGCTGTCGGGGTGGGCGCCGTCATCGCGCTCGGATTGTTCCGCCTCACCCACGGTTCCACGGGAGCGGGGCCCGTCCACCCGTCCTCGCTCGCTCCTTCAGGCGTTTCCTCGGTCGCTCCCTCGGTTTCCTCGCATCAGAGCGCAGCGCGCCCTGCCCCGAGGCCGGGGTTGAGGGCCACGCTCCGCATCACATCGCGGTGCTGGCTCCGAGCCAGCGCGGACGGCCGGGTGATCCGCCAGGAAACGCTGCCCGCCGGCCAACGGGTCACGTTCCACGCCAAGAAACGCCTCGAATTGGTGCTGGGCAACGCGGGCGGGGTCACCTTGCGGGTGAACGGCAAGCTGATGCCGACGGGTCGCCCCGGCCAGGTCGTGCGTCTTGCGTTCACCTGGCGCGACGGCCTCGTCATCGGTTCCTGACGACGCCCTCCCGCTGCCCGCTGCATGCGCCCTTCGACCTAGGCCGAAGATGCGCGACCGGCCGCACACACCCACTCCCCGGAGAAGCACCTGTCTTGACGCCTACGGGTTAGGGACCCCCTTTCCGGGAAGACTGGAATGGTCGAAGGCGCCGATGCATTGGTTTGACTGGGATTGGAGGTGGCGCACATGCGCTGGAGGTCGTTTGGCGTCCTGGTGGTGGCGACGATTGGCCTTATGGCTGGGCTTCCCTCTTCCTCACTCGCGACCTCGGTCCCTCTCCCCGACAGCATGGCCGCGATAGGCGACTCGATCACCCGGGCCACCGACGCGTGCTGCTTTTACGGTGATCACCCCGGCAGGTCCTGGAGCACTGGGTATGTGTCCGACTCGATCTCCAGCCATTACGAGCGGATCCGCGCAGCCAACCCGGGGATGACGGGCAACGCCCACAACGACGCGGTGGCGGGGGCGAAGATGGCAAATGCTGCGAGCCAAGCCGCTTCGGCAGTCAGTCAGCAGGCCGAATACGTGACCATCCTGATGGGGGCCAACGACACCTGTACCTCGTCACCAGGGACGATGACACCCGTCGCAGATTTCACGAACCAGTTCCAAGGCGCGATGAACAAGCTCGAAGCCGGCCTTCCTGCGGGCGCCCACATCTTCGTGGCCAGCATTCCGAACATCTACCGCCTCTGGCAGGTCCTCCACACCAACCCACTGGCCCAGGCGGTGTGGTGGGCCGCCAAGATCTGCCAATCGATGCTCTCGCCCTTCAACACGAGTGAGGACCGCGCCAAGGTCCTCGAGCGGGAGAAGGCCTTCAACGATGTGCTCGAGCAGGTCTGTGGCCAATACTCGAATTGTCGATTCGACAGCGAGGCCGTCTTCAATTACCAGTTCACGGCCGACCAGGTAAGCAAGCTCGACTACTTCCATCCGAATATCTCGGGGCAGGCCACACTCGCAAGCGTCACCTGGGCCCGCTCCTGGTGGCCCGGCTTGTAGCGTTCGGTCGCCCGTCAGCGCGGAGCTGATTCGCGGTACCCTTCCAGTCTGAAGGGGAGATGCCCGCGAGACGAGCGCCGCCTCGGATAGCTTCCCTCGGTGGAGGATCTCTCGGTTGAGCTGTCCGAACTGTGGTACGGAGAATTCGCCGGGCCGCAAGTTCTGCGGGAGCTGCGGAGCGCCGCTCGCCCTCACCTGCCCAGCGTGCGGAACGGCCAACGAACCCGGTGTGCGATTCTGCGGCGAGTGCGGGAACGCACTCACCGGCGACGCCGGGGCACCGTCGAAGTTCCGTCCTGCGGCAGCGACTGGCGCTGAAGGCCCAGCCGCACCCCCATCCATCCCCACGGCCGAGCGGCGTCTGGTCTCCGTGCTGTTCGCCGACCTCGTGGGATTCACCACGCTGTCGGAGTCTCAGGATCCCGAGGAGGTTCGTGAACTCCTCACCCGCTACTTCGATACCTGCCGCACGCTGATCGCCCGATACGGCGGGACGATCGAGAAGTTCATCGGCGACGCTGTCATGGCGGTGTGGGGAACCCCGCTCGCGCAGGAGGACGATGCAGAACGAGCCGTCAGGGCCGCCCTGGAGCTGACAGCAGCCGTGGCCTCGCTGGGCCAAGAGGTTGGGACGCTCGGGCTCAGGGCGCGGGCCGGTGTGCTCACCGGTGAGGCCGCGGTCACCCTGGGCGCGGAAGGTCAGGGAATGGTCGCCGGGGATCTGGTGAACACCGCCTCGCGCATCCAGGCCACGGCGCCGCCCGGCCAGGTGTTCGTAGGGGAAGTGACTCGACGCGCCACCGAGGCGGCGATCGTGTACGAGGATGCAGGTTCCCACTCGCTGAAGGGCAAGGCCGAGCCGATAGGGCTGTGGCGCGCCCTCCGGGTGGTTGCCGGTGCGCGAGGCTCGATGCGACCGTCGGCCCTCGAGGCTCCCTTCGTCGGACGCGACCGCGAACTCCGCCTGGTGAAGGAGCTGTTCCACACCACGGCGGAGGAGCATCGCGCGCATCTGGTCTCCGTGATCGGCATCGCCGGGATCGGCAAGTCGCGCCTGTCCTGGGAGTTCGAGAAGTACATCGACGGGCTGGCCGAGGATGCCTGGTGGCATCGGGGCCGGTGCCTCTCCTACGGCGAGGGCGTCGCGTACTGGGCCCTCGCCGAGATGGTCAAGATGCGTTGCCAGATCCTGGAGGACGAAGATCCGGCATCGGCCCGGCAGAAGCTCCGCGCGACCATCGAGGAGCACATCCGCGATGAGACGGAGCGCCGATGGGTCGAGCCACGTCTGGCCCACCTGCTCGGACTGGAGGAGCGGACAGCCGGTGACCAGGAGAATCTCTTCTCGGCCTGGCGGATCCTCTTCGAAAGGCTGTCCGAGAAGCTGCCAACGATCCTGGTCTTCGAGGACATGCAGTGGGCTGACGCCGGACTTCTGGACTTCATCGAATACCTGCTGGATTGGTCCCACAACTTCCCCATCTTCGTAGTCACCCTGGCCCGGCCGGAACTGGCCGATCGCCGCTCCGACTGGGCGGCCGGAAAACGTGGCTTCACCTCCCTTTACCTGGAGCCCCTGTCGCCCCCGGCCATGGAGGAGCTCATGTCCGGGCTGGTGCCCGGTCTTCCGGAGGACCTTCGGGCGCGAATCCTCGAGCGCGCGCAAGGCGTGCCCCTGTACGCGGTCGAAACCGCCCGAATGCTCCTCGATCGGGGACTGCTGGTCCGGGAGGGCGATGCGTACAAGCCGGTCGGCCACATCGAGACGCTCGAGGTGCCCGAGAGCCTGCACGCGCTCATCGCCGCGCGCCTGGACGGACTGGCGCCGGAGGAGCGGAGGATCGTCCAGGACGGCTCCGTCCTGGGGAAGACCTTCACCAAATCCGGCATCCGGGCGCTGACCGGACTCTTCGACCAAGAGCTGGACCCGCTGCTCACCTCGCTGGTGCGCAAGGAGGTCCTCTCGCTGCAGGCAGACCCCCGATCCCCCGAGCGCGGCCAGTACGCGTTCCTCCAGGACCTCATGCGGAAAGTGGCCTACGACACGCTCTCCAAGAAAGAACGGAAGGCCAGGCAGCTCGCTGCCGCCGCCTTCATCGAGTCGGCGTGGGGAGCCGAAGAAGAGGAGATCGTCGAGGTGGTCGCCGCCCACTACCTCGAGGCCTACCGAGCATTGCCCGATGCACCCGACGCCGCCGAGATCATGGCGAAAGCACGCGACATGCTGATCCGCGCGGGTGACCGGGCGGCCTCCCTCGCCGCGACGTTCGAGGCCCAGCGGTACTACGAACAGGCCGCGGACCTGACCGACGACCCGCTGAGCCAGGCGATCCTCCACGAGCGCGCGGGCGTCGAAGCGTGGGCCGGTGCCCGCTCGGAGGACGCCTCGACGCACTTCGAGCGATCCGTGTCCCTGTTCGAAGCGCGCGGCGAGACTCACCCTGCGGCCAGGGTCACCGCTCGCCTCGCCGAGGTCATGTGGCAGCGCGGCAAGCTCGAGGAGGGCGTTGAGACCATGGATCGGTCCTTCCAGATCCTCTCGGGCGAAGATCCCGACGAGGACCTCGCCGCGCTCGCGGCCCAGGTCGGCCGGTTCATGTATTTCGCCGGAGAGCCGGACCTTGCGGCCGAGCGCATCGAGGCTGCGCTGGACATGGCCGAGGCGCTCGGCCTGCCTGAGACTCTCTCCCAGGCGCTCAACACGAAAGCGCTCATCCTCAACGCGAGGGGGCGTTGGCAGGAGAGTCGGGCCCTCCTTCGGTACGCCCTCGACGTCGCCCTGGAGCATGACAAGCCCTCGGCGGCCTTGCGTGCGTACACCAACCTGGCGGACCTGACCGCGACCGAGGATCGATACCAGGAGGCCGATCGGCACGTTCGAGACGGCCTGAACCTTGCCCGAAAGGTCGGAAACCGGTTCTGGGAGATCGTGTTTCTGGGTTCCGTCTACCCGCGATTCATGCTGGGCCACTGGAGCGATGCGCTGGACTCGCTGGCGGAGCTGCCGGAGGAATGGGACACGATGAGGGCGGCTGTCTCCCAGGGCGTCGTCGGGGTCGGGACGGCCATCGAAACCCACCGAGGGAGGTTGGAGGGAGCCGAACGCAACGTCCGTCGGTTCGTCGACCTCGAGTCGTCGGCGGACGTTCAGGAGCAGGCGGAATACGGCTTCGGCCGAGCCACGCTGCTACTGGCCCAGGGGAAGGCGGCTGAGGCCCTCCGGGTCGCCGAGCAGGCTCTGGAGATGCGTCACCCACTGGCAGTCAGCCATCAATCGGTGAAGGAGTCCTTCGTCCTAGCGGTGGAGGCCGCCTTCGCTCTCGCCGATCTCAACAAGGTGGAGGAGGTTCTGGCCATCTTGGACCAGCTACCTCCTGCCCGACGCCCCCAGTACCTCGAAGCTCACGGGCTTCGACTGGGGGCCCGGCTCGCCCATCTGAGGGGAGAGCCCGCTCTGGTGGAGCCCAGATACAAGGCCGCGGCGGGACTCTTCCGAGAGATGGCTGTTCCGTTCTGGATGGCCGTCGCCTTGCTCGAGTACACCGAGTGGCTCGCCGACCGTGGACGTGAGGAAGAAGCCGCCCCGCTTCACGCCGAGGCCCGCGAAGTCTTCGAGCGCCTCGAAGCGAGGCCATGGCTGGAGCGACTCGATCGATCCAGGGCCGGAGGCCGGCCCCTGGTGGACACCCCCATCTCGAGCTAGGACCGCGTCGGGCCCTCGGCCACCCTTCTTGCGCCCGGTGCCGGGATCGATCATCGCCGACACCTACGGCGCAAAGACCCTCCAGCACAGGGCAGCGACCGTCCCCGATCGGTCGCATCCCCTTTGGCCGCCCGGTAGCATGGTGCATCTCCACGAGCGAGCATTCCGAAGGCGGAGACGCCCAGATAATGCTATCTGGGGCCGGTCACTCCGTGGCGATCCTCGTCCACGCCCTCGATGCGGTGATCTTCGACATGGATGGCGTCGTTACCGACACTGCAACTGTGCATGCCGCAGCGTGGAAACGTCTCTTCGACGAGTACCTCAAAGGGCGTGGCAATCGGGAGGGCAAGCCGTGGGAACCGTTCGACCCGGACACGGACTACCGCCGGTACGTCGACGGGAAGCCCCGATACGACGGTGTGCGCAGCTTCCTCCAGTCCCGAGGGATCACCCTGCCAGAAGGAGATCCCTCGGACTCGGGGGATCGGGAGACCGTGGGCGGCCTCGGAAACCGCAAAGACGAATACTTCCTGGAGCAGGTCAAGCGAGGAGGTGTGCGTGCCTTTCCCACTACGGTGGCGCTGGTCCGTGAGCTCAATGAGCTCGGCATCCGCACCGCCGTCGTCTCGGCGAGCCGCAACATGGAGCAGGTGCTCACCGCCGCGGGGGTGATCGACCTGTTCGAGGTGCGGGTGAGCGGCGTCGACGCCGACCAGCTCCAGCTCCCCGGCAAGCCCCACCCGGCCATCTTCCTCGAGGCAGCCCGGCGCCTGAAGGTCGCGCCCACTCGAGCGGCGGTGGTGGAGGACGCCCTGGCGGGAGTGGAAGCGGGCCGTCGGGGCGGGTTCGGGCTGGTCATCGGAGTTGATCGGGCAGGCCACGGCTCGGCCCTGGTCGATGCAGGCGCGGACGTGGTGGTATCCGATCTCGGAGAGGTGCGCCTGGAAGCCACCACCCGATCGGAGAATCCCGCCCCGCGGATTCGGGACCTGCCATCTGTCTTCGAACGTCGCGACGAGATCGCCGCACTCCTGAAGGGCAGGCGTCCGGCCGTCTTCCTCGACTACGACGGGACGCTGACGCCGATCGTGGACGATCCGGCCCGGGCTCTACTCCCCGAGGAGGCTCGCCGGGCGCTGGGGCAGCTGGCGGCAACGTGCCCGGTTGCGGTGATCAGCGGACGCGACCTGGACGACGTGCGAGCTCTGGTCGGCCTTCCGGACCTCTGGTACGCGGGGAGCCACGGCTTCGACATCGCCGGACCGGGCGGCGAGCGGCACCAGAGGAACCCCGAGCTCGTACCCGTCATCGACGTTGCGGAGATCGAGCTTCGTGCAGCCGTGACGTCCATCGACGGGGCGTGGGTCGAGCGCAAGCGTTTCGCGGTAGCCGTGCATTACCGGCAGGTCGAGCCGGCTCGGATCGGGAATGTCCAGGAGGCCGTGAAGCGGGTGGCGCAAGCTCACCCCGAGCTCCGCATGACCGGTGGGAAGAAGGTGTTCGAGCTCCGCCCGGCCGTCCCGTGGGACAAGGGGAAGGCGTTGGAGTTCCTCCTCGAGGTGCTCGAGCTGATCAGCGAGGATGTCCTCCCCGTCTACATCGGCGACGACGAGACCGACGAGGATGCCTTCCGGGTGGCCCGCCATCGAGGACTGGCCATCGTGGTCCGGGGAGAGGACGACAAGAGGACCACGGCCGCCCAGTACACCATGAGCGATCCCGACGAGGTCCGCAGGTTCCTCGAGGAGCTCGTCTCGATCGAGGTTCAGCGATGAACGGCTGGACTCTGGTATTCGATGGATTCGAGCCGGACCAGGAGGGGCTCCGAGAAGCCCTGTGCACGCTGGGGAACGGCTACTTCGCCACCCGTGGAGCCGCCCCAGAGGCGCGGGCCGACGGCATGCACTACCCCGGGACGTATCTGGCAGGCGGCTACAGCAGGCTCGTCACGGAGCTGGAGGACCGGGCCGTGGAGAACGAGGACCTGGTCAATCTGCCGAATTGGCTCGCTTTGTCCTTCCGTCGCCCAGGCCAGGATTGGTTCGACCTGCGCACGGTGGAGATCCTCGATCACAGACAGGAGCTCGATCTTCGCCGAGGCATCCTCACCAGACGGGTTCGGTTCCGGGACACTCAGGAGGGGGTGACCACGTGGACCCAGCGCAGGTTCGTGAACATGCGAGAGCCCCACCTGGCCGGTCTGGAGAGCACGTTCGTCGCGGAAAACTGGTCGGGACCTCTGGAGGTTCGCTCCGCGCTGAACGGGCTGGTGCAGAACGCAGGGGTGCCCCGTTACCGGCGACTCCGGGGCGACCACCTGGTCCCGATCGGTACCCAGGCCATCGACGACGAAACCGTCGCTCTCGAGGTGGAGACGCGAGGATCCCATCTCCGGATCGCTCAGGCTGCCCGAACCCGCCTTTCGCGGGAGGGGGAGGCTGTCAGCGGTAACCGGAGACTGGTCCAGGAGCCAGGGTTTATCGGGCACGACCTCGATGTGGTACTGGAAGAGGGCGTGCCCATCACGGTGGAGAAGGTGGTCACCCTGTTCAGCTCCCGGGACCACGCCATAAGCGAGCCCGCGTATCAGGCACGGTCTTGGGTCCGCCGGGCGAGTAGCTTCGATAAGTTGCTCCAGGGACACGTCCTTGCCTGGGATCACCTGTGGCGCCGGTTCGACATCCAGATCGAGGGATCCGAATGGGCTCAGCGCGTGCTTCGGTTGCACGTCTTCCATCTGGTCCAGACGGTCTCGGAGAACACCATCGACCTGGACGTAGGGGTCCCCGCTCGAGGATTGCATGGAGAGGCCTACCGAGGCCATGTCTTCTGGGACGAGCTGTTCATCTTCCCGTTCCTGAATCTCCGTCTCCCCGTGCTCACCCGGACGTTGCTCGGCTATCGGTTTCGGCGTCTCCCCGAAGCTCGGTG
>WNFZ01013283.1_pt1 | contig 11745 bp, 4 predicted proteins | sample 5400081 | NCBI WGS metagenome assembly WNFZ01 (sample SAMN13153365, study PRJNA577476) | soil metagenome | isolation source: 80 cm soil or saprolite under grassland replicate 1 | place: USA:California | collected 2016-06-15
TCATGTGTATGCTGGTTTTGGCGTTCTTCCTGTTTGGACAGACGAGCGGCGTTTCTGCAAGCGCAAATCTGGCTTCGGGAACCACACGATACGTTGCAACGAGTGGTACGGATACAGGTAATTGTGGTTCATCCTCATCACCTTGCCGGACGATTCAGTATGCAGTAAATCAAGCTGTATCTAGCAATGCAATATTAGTGGCACAGGGGACTTATACCTATAATGGGGCAGCAGACCTTTGCACGTTTCTTTTGACACGAGCTGTGGTGTGTGTCCTAGATAAAAATATAACTATTTTAGGCGGCTATTCCACGTCCAACTGGGCTGTAGCGAATCCATCCGCGAATTTGACCGTCATCAGTGGCGCAAACACATATCGCGGGGTAGCGGTCATTGGATATAACACAACGACCACAAATCTGGATATGGAAGGCTTTACGATCCAGAATGGTATTGCCCAAGGTCCAACCTATGCTGGTGTTCCCGGTGGGATGGGCGGCGGAATGTGGGTCCAAAAGGCTGCTGTTACTTTGAGAGATTTGATCTTCAAGAATAATCAAGCGATTGGCGCCAATACAGGTTCTGGAGCTGGTGGCGGCGCGGATGGCGCTGCAATCCGAATTGAGTCGTCTATCGCTGGAACCAGTTCATTAATCCAACGCGTGACTTTTGATAGCAATCAATCAACAGGAGGTGTGGGGCCGGACCGAGGCGGAGTCGCATTTGGGGCGTTGTTTGTATATGGCTCAGCGTTGACCGTGGAGAATTCCACTTTTACGAACAACATCGCACGGGGAGGAAATTCGTCAGGGAATGGGACGGCAAGTGATGGATTGAATGCCCATTCTCACGGTGGTGCAATTGGTATAGAACAAAGTTCTGTCACGCTCAATGGGATTGTGGCAACAAATAACCAGGCAATCGGTGGAAATGCAGCTACGAACGCTGGCGGTGCTTTTGGTGGAGCGATCTTTGCTGAAGATGCTTCCTCCTTTGTGATCAATGACTCCACGATATCTGGTAATACAGCGCAGGGAGGAAATGCATCAACCGGAGGGTTTGGTGCTGGAGGCGGTATACTGGTAGTAAACTCACCCACAACTATTCAGCGAATACAACTGATTTCCAATAGCGCGATCGGTGGAGGTTCAACGGGAGGCGGTGGCGGAGGTCTTTATCTTTGGAAGACTCGTACAAATGTTAATCCTTCCACAACTGTTAACAACACAATCATTGCCGATAATTTTGTAGGGCCGGCGGGTGGTGGTGGAGGAATCCAGGCTCAAGGATTAACGGCTAACATCTCTCATACTACGATTGCACAGAATCGATTAGGTGGAAGTGCTGTTGCTGGACAAGGGTTGCTGGTCATTGAGGCGCCAGGTGTATCATCGACCACAGTGAATTTAAACTATAGCATTGTTGCCAATCATACGGTAGGAGGGGGTGGTGCTGTAGCCGTGCAGGTCTATGCGGGCAACACGCTCAATATCAATCGTGATTTGTTTGCTGGTAATAATGCGAATACTGGTGGACCCGGAATCATCAATGGATCCATAATTTCAGCCTCGTCGGCTGGCTTCGTTGCACCCGGTTCGCCGAATTATGACTATCATATACGATCAGATTCTGCTGCCAAGGATCAAGCGATCGGCAGTTCAGCCACCGAGGATATAGACTTGCAAGGCAGGCCGTCTAACAACGTTTCTGATATTGGCGCAGACGAGTATTGGCCCGCTTGTGTAGGGAATGAAAAAGATACAACTGGTGTGTTTCGGCCGAGCAATGGTTTGCTGTATTTGAAGAACTCAAACTGTACAGGCTTTGCAGACATTGCCATCAATTATGGTATCCCTGGTGATTATCCGGTAGTCGGCGATTGGGATGGCAATGGCACGGCAACGATTGGCGTGTACCGCAATGGACAATCCCTGCTGCGCAACTCCAACACGGTTGGCTATGCAGATATCGTATTTGCCTTTGGACAACCTGGCGACCAGCCGATTGCGGGGGATTGGAATGGAGACGGAAAAGATACGATTGGTGTCTATCGTCCCTCCACTGGACAATTCTTACTGCGTAACTCCAACAGCGCCGGACCCGCCGACAAGAGTTTCTATTTGGGCAATGTTGGCGATGTGGCGATCGCTGGCGACTGGACGAACAAAGGTTATGATACGGTCGGCGTGTTCCGACCGAGCAATGGGATCATCTTCCTGAAGAATACCAATGAAACAGGTTTTGCTGATATAGCCCTCAACTATGGTATTCCAGGCGACAAGCCGGTGGTGGGCGATTGGGATAATAATGGCACGGACACGATCGGTGTCTACCGCAATGGTACTTTCTATCTGCGCAATAGCAACACAGTGGGTTTTGCAGATCTTGTCTTCAGTTTAGGTATTCCAAGTGATATCCCAATTGCCGGCAATTGGGATGCGCGACCATAATAGATACCGCACGAAATTCGTATAAATTCAGAATCACATGGCTATGTCAGTTAGTGACATAGCCATGTGATTTATTAAGAATGCGTAAGGTATAATGACCGTTACCCTATAATCATTTTGATGAGAAATGCTATGACAATTTTCAATATATTCCGCAACATCCTCGACAGGCAAAGGCGGATGCTAACATCAGCGAATGTGGGACACCCAATCAATATCGAAGAAAATTGGCCAACCGAGCCTCCCAACCCACCAACACGTGGGCAAGCAGATGCATTTATTAAGTCGTACTCATCCTGGTATCATCGCATATATTTGGGCAACGGTATATATACCTTACCCACTACATTTCCGCCTACAGTAGCAGATCAAGTATGGACAATAATCAAATCAACGTTTCCAGCAGATTTGAAGCATGCATCTATGTTGGATGTTGGTTGTAATGCTGGTTTCTTCTCGATTCTAGCTAAACTGCGAGGGGCGGGCCGTGTACTGGGAGTCGAAGTTGTTGACATCTTTTATGAACAAGCCGAGGGCATACGAAAGATCTGGCAGATGGATATTGAGTATCGTCGGATGGATGCGCATGATATCAGCAAAATCGACGAGCAATTCGACCTCGTGATGTTTGCAGGCATTCTCTATCATCTAAAGAATCCATTAATGGTATTGGAAGACATGGGCCGTCACTGTCGGGATGCCATTATCGTGGAAAGCGAAGTCATTCCTGAGGATCCACGTAACGTTTTGATGACTCGGCTAGGACCGCCTGGTAATGTCAAGCTTACTGCTACAACCAGAGGCTTTATGAAATTTTACGAACGCGACGAATTGAATGGTGACAGTTCGAATTGGTGGGCACCGGATACGGAGTGTCTGATGGGGATGTTGCGCGTGGCTGGTTTTCGATATTTTTCACGTCCGATCTATCATTCTCCAAGCCGGATTCTCCTCATCGCCACAAAAAATGAACAGTCGTTGCTTGATTACAGGAAGCTGTAATTCTTTTGTACGATAAATCAGATAACTATTGCATTGTGCCTCGCTAATTTATTGATAAGGTTTGCCTCCATGAATGTACAGACCGTTGTAAACGATAACAGCCAGGTATATTATCACGGTCAGTATTGGAACGATTTTCAACGCGTTCTGGAATACATGTGCGAGAACTTTACCGGGGATAAGAACAAGTGGTGGGTACAGGATTTTAAAGAGCGCTTCTGCCAAACTTCATTTGAGCATGGCTTGGTTTTAAATTGTGGGAATGGCTGGGTGGAGCGAGAATTCATCGATCTGGGAATGGTAAAGTGCGTCACGGCATTCGACTATTCGATGGATCTTCTCCATATCGCGGAAAAAGAAAAGGGCGAGCGTCCGATTTCCTACTTCCAGACGGATGTCAATAAAGTTGATTTTAGTGATAACCAATTCGACCTTGTTGTGAACGTTGCATCCTTGCACCATGTTCAATATATAAACCGCTTTTGTCGTATCATGTGTTCGACAATTAATTCCATTAAGAAATCACCTATCATAAAACCTCATCTGCCGACCATGGTGCTTGACGATCCGACGGAGGCGATCCATTCGGAATTGATCATCGAGTCCGTATCAAGATACTTCGACATAGTGGAACGGCATGATACCGGTGGCGGAATAGCCTACGAATTACTAACCCACAACCCAAAACTAAAAGATGTTCCCGCGGACGAATTGGATGTCCATATTGAAAAAATATTGGCATTGGACAAAGAGTATACTGGTCTGAAGCGAGTTCCCCCTCTATTCTCGTACTTTATAGCCAAACCGAGAAAAAGCGTTCTTTCGGGCAAAACGAAGCTGGAATATTATCAAAAAGAGGAGGATCTTCGAGAAGAGAAAGCCCGTAAGCGACATGGGGTCTATTCTAACAGTCAATATTTTGTGTTAATAGTGTATTACCTTTGGGGAAAATTTGTCCAAGGCGTTAAGAAGCTGGCAGGAGTACATTAGCAAGACGGTTGGCTTTGCAAACCTTTTCGTCTTTGGGCAATCTAGGCGACATGCCTATTGCTGATAATTGGGGTAGGATTCCATAAACCACATCAAATAAGGTAAAGGTAACCAACAATCCTAACGAATCAACTGCGAGCAAATGCTCGCAGTTGATTCATCTATAAATGTGGAGGGTAAAAATCCATATAGCTAGTTATGTACATCTCCAGTTGCTTAATAATTTATTGATGCCGACCATAGCCCAACTTGTTCAGCAAGCGTCATTATATCGGAACTTGGTACTGTTCCAGCATTCGTGTGACAATCGGTATGACCATAAGTTAAGTATCGTGGCTTTCATAAGTAGATAATCTATGCTATAAAGCATCCAGGGTTTGCTTCATAAATGAGAAAAAGAGCACGGTGGAGAACAACAATCAAGCCAATTTTCTGGCTAGTACTCATTTGCATTCCGCTATGGAGATTGGGGTTGGGCACAGTGAATGTTCTGTCTTATCAGAATGGCGAGAACAACTTTGCCGAATGAGTCTCCACAACCCTGGACATCTACACTATCCCCTACCCTTCCCACTTCCTTAGAAAACTCCACCACACCCACATTCACCCAATCACCTCAGGAGCTACCAGAACTATCCGGGCAATATGTGCCTGATGAGGTTGTAGTAAGGTTTAGGAAAAACGCAACTGCTGAAAAGATACAGCAATGTCTTTCATCAGCTGGCGCATCCATCTTGTCATCGATCGAAGAGCTCAAAGTCCTGGTAGTTAACGTTCCGTCGGGCATGGTGGCGGAAGCTATATCCGTTCTCTCGACCTGCCCAGAGGTTCGCTATGCAGAGCCCAATTATCTGGCATTCATCGCTGATACGATTCCTTCTGATCCAAATTGGATTTTGCAATATGGGCTCATCAGCATTCGAGCGCCCCAAGGCTGGGATTATTCCACTGGATCCTCGGCTGTGACGATTGCCATTATAGACAGTGGAGTAGATCTCAACCATCCTGATCTTGTAGGCAAAATTGTCGCTGGCTATGATTTTGTCAATAACGATGCGATCGCCCAGGACGACAATGGACATGGCACACATGTTGCAGGGATCGCAGCGGCAAGTGCCAATAATGGTTATGGCGTAGTGGGCGTTTCCTGGGGCGCGCGCATCATGCCGGTAAAGGTTCTCAATGCAGGTGGTGGCGGCTCTTTTGCTGATGTTGCTGACGGAATTATCTGGGCGGCGGATCACGGAGCGCAGGTTATCAATCTTAGCCTGGGAGGCGCTTCTTCCTCGACTGTTTTGCAAGATGCGGTGAACTATGCATATGGCAAAGGGGTTATCCTGATTGCTGCAGCGGGAAACACAGGTAGCGGAACTGTCTTATATCCGGCTCGTTACCCAAATGTAATTGCTGTGGGTGCCGTGGACAATACGAACAATCATACAGGGTTTTCAAACTTCGGTCCTGAATTGGACCTGGTTGCGCCAGGTGCTTCCATATATTCGTCAGTCATCGGTGGATATGGGTATAAAAGCGGCACATCCATGGCTGCACCTTTTGTTGCGGGCCTTGCCGCGATCCTGCGTGGATATCCTGCGGGATCCTCTCCTGACGCGATTGCTTTTGAAATGGAATCCACCGCGCTGGATCTAGGTGTTTCGGGCGTGGATAATTTATACGGCTATGGTTTGATCCAGATGGATAGCGCCATACGACTGGTCTACGAAGCACCAACACCGACGTTCACACCTACCTTCCCACCCACAAATACTGCTATTTTCGTCCCAACCTCTATGCCGGACATTTCAGGTAAGCGAATCCTGCCTCCGACGAATGGTTATGTTTCAACAGTGCCGGCGCTGACAATGGCGAGTCCAGTCCAATCGTCAACTGCGACTCCCACACTACTGATTTCGACATTGACAGGGACCCTTACCAGTATTTTAGACGGGCAAAATGATGAAACGCCCGAGGTGTATGCACTGTCTACTCCACAAACCACCGGTATATCAACATTTTCATATTACGCAGTTCCCTGTGTGGGGGTTGTCATGATTTTATCGGGAATATTGTTGTTTATTATGGCTCGGAGGCGACAGGATTACTCAAAAAGAAGACGGATTTTATGACTCGATAATTTGTTAATAGCTCATTGTCGTCTGTAATTTTCTGAAAAATATCACTTCTTATGGCGGTGAGGGGAACCAATATTAGCAGCACTTCATTCCTGTTGAAAATACCGTATTCACCATTATATTCAGATCATCACCTCAACAAGTTCAATAAAAATATCAACGGCGTGAGATTCAATTCACAAAATTGTTAGAGTTGAAACTAGGTGACAAATGTCACTTGGTTTGTATTTCAGCGAGAATATACTGGCATTAGGTCTATGATTTTGGGCAATCTGATCACAACATGAGGTGGATAAAATGCAAACCAAAAAAACAACTTTTTTAGTACGAATAAATTTGTCGGCAATTATGCGGGCTTATATACCACCCACTCCTACATCCCTCTTCCACCAGTACTTCAACTTCGATTACCTACTCCGATAGACCATCCACAGGCAACCAACCCAGTCTCCCTGCCAGTCCATCCATCCTCTACCGACTTCAACTTTCACAACAACGCAGACTTCCACTTCATGGCCAACTCCAACCTTTTCCACAACACAGCATACTGAAGAACCAGAAAACCCAGATCTCAGTGCGCTAGCTGTGTCTTCTTCTGAACAGCAGTTTTCGATTTCTTTTTTTGCCATGCCATGTCTGGGAATCCTGTTCATCGTATGCGGTTTGTGGCTATTTTTTGTTGCCCGCCAAGAAACTAAGCGTTTTGCGAAAGCAAAAAGGAGATTTTGAAAAAACCATTTCTGCTCATCTGTGCTCATCGTCATATTCATTCAAAGGTATTCTCAACATCAGATTCGTTAATCACAAGAAAAGGGAAACTATGAACATCGCTGCTCATCTCCGCAAAATTCCATACATCGTTGTGGTACTATCGGTTTTCGTGACATCATTTTGGGGTAAACCACCAGCTGCGCATGCAGCCAGTCAGGGCGCTGATCAGCTTCCAGAAATACTCAAAAACAAACTGGAAACCAACGGTTTCTTATCCAATCCAGACAGTGAGTTTGTTCATGTAGACACGGTCCTTGCTCCACCCTACGCAATCCTGGGTTATGCCATCCTGAGTCGCTCACATCGACCCGAAACATTCGAGCCGGAAATTGCAATCGGTTTTTTCGATGGGACGTGGAGCGTTCGAGTTCGAGAGATTGATAAAACTGCCTTCAATGAATGGCTTGACCAAGTGCCAGATTCTATGCTTTCCGACGAGGTTAAGGTTCTCCATGCTTATCAGGAGCCTTCTGACCTGGAGGGTCTGGTCACCTATACAGGCCATTATTTGCCCTGGCAAAACGGCGTCTCTCATACTGTCACGCAATACCCCGGAGGATCAACGAGTCACCAGAATGGCACGATCAGAAGCGGTGCATGGGATTGGCAAATGTCGGTCGGCACAGAGCTCTGGGCTTCCCAATCTGGCAAAGTTGCAAAGCGCGTGGATGGGAATTCAACCGGTATCTTCACTTGGAGAGCAAACCTGGAAAGCTGGTGCACGCCGCAAGATACAACCCCTAACTACATTGTCATAAATAACGATGGAGGTGGGGCCTCGCTCTATTTGCATTTGCAGAAGGGAAGTATTCCATCAAAGCTAACCGTTGGCGCGACGGTAAATCGCGGTGAGCTCGTAGGCAAATCGGGTAATGTCGGTTATGTCTGTGGCGGCAGTGACCCAAATAGGCCGCCAGACAGAGCGACCGCCGGCGCTCATCTGCACTTTCAGGTCCAGCTACAGACAACGGCTTCATTCTACATGACACAATCTGGAACGGTCAGTTTCAGTGATCCGGGCTGGACCTCCTCCCAGCCCATCCCCGTCAGTAAGAATGTGAGATGCCCAGATAACGGAGGGGTGATCCTCTATGTGGGCACGAATTTCAGTTGTAACAATAACGGCGATCAGAGCTACTTCCGCCAGCGCACCGGCACGGGATTTTGGAATATTGATGCTTCGTTTGATAATCGAACGTCTTCGATACGCGTGCAGCCGAATTGGTCGGTCATGCTCTATGAACTTCCCAATCGAGGTGGCGGCAAGATGTGCTACAACTATTCGACCAGCGATTTTGGCTCGAAAAGATTTTATAAGCCTTCTATCGCGTTCTGGTCTCTGCCCCCCTACGTCAAGGGAAACGTTTCTTCGATAGAAGTTTTCTCGAGCAAGAACTGTGGCGCAGTGGTTTTCTCCTGGTCTGTTCCGCCTTACATTGCAAGCCTTGATCTAAATCCAGGCGGCTGGCAGGATGATACATTTGACAATATTGCTTATGCCGGGAACTGGAGCCTTAATACCCCCGCAGGTTCTCACAATAATACCCTGCATACTTCCTCTTTCATCGGGGATACGGCGTCTTTCCAGTTTGAAGGGGAAACCTTCGACTTGATTTATAGCGCAGATCCAAACAAGGGGCAGATGGATGTGTTTATCGATGGGAACTATATTGATACCATCGATCAGGGGAGTGGGGATCTCGTCTTACAAGATGTCTGGTCGAGCCCATTATTAACGCTTGGTACCCATGAAGTGCAGCTGGTCCATGCAAGCGGCCCTGACGTAAACCTGGATGCCCTGGCCGCTGGTCCAAACATGCCAAACAATTTAATTGTAAGTGGGACAACCTCTCATTCGGTTACGATTAACTGGCAGGATATGTCGAATGACGAAAATGGCTTTGCTATCTATCGATGGGATTATGATTATGAAAACGGTGTGTGGGATTTCTTCTATTATGATGAAGTCCCTGCGAATACCACTTCCTATACAGATATCAAGCTCGACTGTGGTCAAGATTATTATTATGAAGTGAGCGCCTTTAACGGGAGCGGCGAATCAGCGTGGGCTGGATGGGTCATGGGAACCACAAGCAACTGCCCGCCGGTTGGAAATGATGATTTTGGCACCGCTACACCAATCGCACAAAATCCCTACATGGCAGCCTTTGAAACCAGCGCCGCGACATGGGTTCAGGCAGATCCTGTAATCCCCAATTGTAATCTTGATGCGCCCGATAACTCAATTTGGTACAGTTTCACGCCCCCTGCGGATGGTCAACTTTATGTTGATACTGTGGATAGCAGCTATGACACTGTGCTTGCCCTATGGACCGGATCTCAGGGGAATCTAACTCCAGTCGCTTGTAATGACGATTCAGGTGACACCTTTCAAGCTGCCTTAAATGTAGATCTCACTGCCAATACAACTTACTTTCTTGAAGTTGGAAGGTTTTACAACTATCTTGTTACTGGCTTGGATACAGAGGGTTCAAAAGCTATGTCGCAGGGCCGTGATCTGGAGTCCCTGTCGATAGATCTGCTGGATTTGCGCGTAGAGTTTGTAGCCGGTCCCCCAAATGACAAAGTAGGGAATGCCATGGTCATTTCACAATCAGCGTTTGCAGATGCAAAAGATACAACTGGAGCTACGCGCGCCTATGACGATCCGGAGTTGACAGTTTGTGATCGGGACCCAGGCATGGCATCGGTTTGGTATAAATTTACAGCACCGAGCGCGGGCCAAGTTTATATCGATACGATCGGTAGTGATTATGACACCATGTTGGCGTTATGGGTTGGTTCTCCGGGCAACTTAAGTTTAATAGACTGTAATGACGATACTTGGAGCACACTCCAATCCGAACTGAATGTCGATCTTATACATGGGGTTACTTACTATGTTGAAGTTGCTCAGTTTTGGGATTACCTGACGGAAGGCCTTAGTACGCAATCTTTAGAAAAACCACCGGCGAGTGGAGACATATTTGCTCTGGCAGGCGGCACGCTAAATTTCAATTTACAGTTTGTCGCGGGACCGGCGAATGATGAGTTGAGCAGTGCCGAAATGATCAACAACCTACCTTATGATGATACTCTGACTACATTTGGTGCTACCCTGGCATCAAATGATCCCGCTATTTCAGATTGTTATCTTGCGCCAGGATTAGCATCTGTCTGGTACGAATATACTCCTTCTACTGATGAAGCAGTACATTTCGATACATTTGGTAGTGATTACGATACGTATCTAGTAATATGGGTTGGCTCGCCAGGAAACCTGTCATTGATTGCCTGTAATGACGACGATGATTTCACTTCTGGCATATTTCAATCGTCTCTAACCTCCAGACTTCTGGCTGGTAGGACATACTATATTGAAACCGCCCAGTGGAATGGATATGATTCGTTCTCGGCTTCCATTGCTGAATCTGAAAAAACGCTTGAGATTGGCGCGCAGTCGGGTGGCACACTGGTATTGCATACTGAAGTTGATGTTGATGCCCCTGTCGTTTCTTATACTTCTTTGGATAACATCAGCCCCACCAATTTAGCCAGTGTTGATTTCACAGTGAAGTTTTCGGAATCGGTAGCGGGTATCGATATGGTTGGACCAATATTCAATGATTTCACTCTCACAACCAGTGGCGTGTCCGGTGCCTTCATCAGCGAGGTTAGCGGTTCAGATAGCATTTATACGATTACAGTTAATACTGGGAAAGCTAACGGTACGATCCGCCTAGATGTTGTCGATGACGATAGCATCAAGGATGTGGCAGATAATCCTTTAGGTGGAACAGGAATGGGCAATGGAAACTATTCTCTTGGTGAAGAGTATATAATTACCAAAACCAACGGAGCCGATACGGCTGGCGTCTTCCGGCCAAGTAACGGGCTTCTATATCTAAAGAATACCAACGATACTGGCTTTGCGGATATTGCAATCAATTATGGCATAGCGAGTGACTATCCTGTGGTTGGGGATTGGGATGGGGATGGGGACGCCACAATTGGCATCTATCGCTATGGCTCCTTCTATTTGCGTAACAGTAATACACTCGGTTTTGCGGATTGGGTGTTTGCCTTTGGAAAAGTAGGTGACCAACCGATTGCTGGCGACTGGGATGGGGACGGGATTGATACGATCGGTGTATATCGTCCGTCCACCGGACAATTCCTGCTGCGCAACAGCAATGACGCTGGATCAGCCGAGATGAGCTTCTACTTGGGCAATGTCGGCGATGTGGGCATTGCCGGAGATTGGGATGGCGATGGAAAAGATACAACCGGAGTATTGCGTCCCATCAATGGGATCATCTTCCTGAAGAACACCAACGAAACTGGTTATGCAGATGTGGCTTTGAACTATGGCATACCGGGAGACAAGCCGGTGATCGGCG
>WNFZ01005383.1_pt1 | contig 11744 bp, 10 predicted proteins | sample 5400081 | NCBI WGS metagenome assembly WNFZ01 (sample SAMN13153365, study PRJNA577476) | soil metagenome | isolation source: 80 cm soil or saprolite under grassland replicate 1 | place: USA:California | collected 2016-06-15
TTTCACCTGCCATGACGCCACCGAGAATTTGGACGATATCTTTTTCGATCTTCATTCGTCCGCCGGATCCATAGCCCTTTTGACGGCGTGCCAGTTCAAAGTCAATGATGGAGGCGGGGAGTTCCAATCCAGCAGGAATTCCTTCCAGGATAGCAGTCAAAGAAGGTCCGTGTGATTCGCCAGCGCTAAGGAAGCGTAACACTAGACAGCTCCGTGATCAGTAATTAGAGATTGATAATTAGGCATTGGAGATTGATCGACACAGGCACGCATCATTTCTCGAGAGGGATTGTGGCCCGTCCAAATTTCAAATGATAAAGCAGCTTGTTCGATAAGCATACCCAACCCTGTTGTTGCTTGCAATCCTTGAAGGCGGGCATCTCGTACAAGTTTTGTCTCGCGTGGATTGTAGATCAAATCGTAAATCGCGGTATGAGAAGGGAAGCGCAAATTTTGTGGCCAAGGTGATTCGTCAGTGTTTGGTGCCATGCCGACGGGAGTAGTATTGATAATCAGCTGCACGTTCGTAAGTTTGAATGTTTGAACGCTGTATTCGATAACTTTGACTTTTTCAAATTGCTTTGCCAAATTATTAGCTTGTTCAATTCGACGCGCGGCAATTGTCACATCCCAACTATCAGTGAGTAACGCATACACAATTGCTCGAGCAGAACCTCCCGCGCCAAGCACAAGAACATTAAATTCTCCGTGACTCCGTGACTCCCCGCACGTTTCTTTTAGCGTTTTCAATTGAACGTGCGGGGTCTCCGTGGTTAGAAATTTCTTTACATCCCATAAAAACCCAGGTGCATCGGTATTATCACCGATGAGTTTGTTGTCGTGAAAATAAATCGTGTTTACTGCGCCGATGGATTTGGCAGTTGGGGTTAGCTCATCGAGGAATTGGATGACGGTTTGCTTGTGTGGAATAGTGACATTGAGACCCTGAATTTCTTTCATTCGTACGCGTGCAAGTAAACTGTTCAAAGCATCCATGTCATGCGGAGCATTGGGAAATATTGAATAGTCACCTTGCAAACCACATGATTGAAGTGCAGCAGCGTGAATTATGGGCGAGAGGCTATGGCTAAGGGGATAACCAATTAATCCAAGATGAATCATTGCAAAGTTTCTAATGTATCAAAATAATTTGGGAAAGTTTTTGAAACACACGATGGATTTTCAATCCCTATTCCTCCAATGCGCAGACCGATGAGCGAGAAAGACATAGCCATGCGGTGATCGTTGTAGGTTTGAACGACGGTGGGCGTGAAATTCTCGCATGGATAAATCGTCATACCATCTTCGTGTTCTTCCACATGTACACCCAGGTGCCCAAGTTCTGTACAGGTTGCATGAACTCGGTCAGTCTCTTTCAAACGAGCGGAAGCAATGCCACGAATATGCGTAGGCATAGAAGCAAATGGGGCAATTGCAGCAAGGGTTTGCGCGGTGTCGGGGATATCGCCCATGTCTATATCAATACCATTGAGTAAACCTGTGCCCGTGACTTCGATAAAGTTATCTCCTTCTTTTATTATGCAACCCATTTTTTGCAAGACATCCAGAAAAGCGATATCACCTTGTTTGGATTTACGCGAGATATTTTCCACACGGACTGTCCCACCGCAAATGGCAGGTGCAGCAAAGAAATAGGATGCGGCAGAGGCGTCGGATTCGATGGGATAAGTAACTGGGGATTGGTAATTGGTAAGAGGGATGAAGAAGGATTGGTATCTGTTTCGTTTGACTTCGACGCCAAAGTCGCACATGATTGCGATGGTCATCTCCACGTAAGGCTTGGAGTTTAATTCTGTTGATAGGGAGATTTCAATAGGTTCTCGGGCGTAAGGAGCAACCATCAATAATGCCGAAAGAAACTGGGAAGAAATATTACCTGCTATTTTTGTTTGACCTCCAGGCAAACCAGATGCAATGATTCTTACAGGCGGACAATTGTTGGTTGTTTCCAGGTTTGCACCAAGTTGTGCGAGAGCAGAAACCAAATCACCAATTGGTCGTTCTCGCATGCGTGAGTCGCCATCTATGATGAATTCGCCATGACCAAGCGTGAGAAACGCAGAGAGGAATCTCGCCGCGGTCCCTGCATTACCGATGAAGAGTTCGGCTTTTTGCGCAGCGATTTTTCCGCCTAAACCTGATACTGTTATCTCCAAATTTTTTTCATCCAATTGGATGTCGAAACCCAGAGCCTGTAATGCTTTGGCAAAATAACGCGTGTCGTCGGAAAACAGTGCATTGGTCAAGCGCGTTTGTCCATTGGCTAAGGATGCAATCAACAAGGCGCGGTTGGTCAATGACTTCGAACCAGGGACGCGAACGGTGGCGTTCAGAGGATGAGGGATGGGAATAATTTCCATAAAAAGCAAGCGACTAATGGACCAGTGATTGATAATGCGATTGGGCAGAATTGAGAATAGTTTCGAGGGGGGAATCACTCTTGGCTGATATGGCTGTCTCAATAGATGCAAGTTGTTCCTGAAATTTTCGCAAAGCAAAGAGGATATTCTCGCGATTCGATTGCAAGACGCCCATCATCATGTGAGAAGACGTTCCCGCCAGGCGTGAAGTAGAGCGAAAGCCCGTACCAATCAGCCCCTCAAATTTGGGAGGAAGGGTTTCGATAAGCGCAGAAGAAATAAGAAATGGCAAATGACTAGTAAAAGCAAGGACATGATCATGTTCATCGGAATTCATTTCAATCAGGTTTGCATTCACAGCGGTGACGATTTGTTCTGCAGAATTTCGAGCACGATACGTTGTTCGTTGAAGGGGAGAAATCACGAATGGAACATTCTGAAATAAACCTGCATCCGCATTTTCCAAACCAAGTCTTTCTTTTCCACAGATCGGGTGCCCACCAATCGGGTCAAAGCGTTCCGGCAGGCGCGACATGGCTTCTATAATTAATCGTTTTGTTGAACCGAGGTCAAGAACGATACAGGGATTCGGCGTAAAGTTTGGTAGCTCATCGAGTAGAGTCAAAATCGCGGGCACGGGCACAGCCAATATGACGAGGTCGGCTTTAGGGAGGAGATTAGCGGGATTACTGTCAGCTTGATCAACGATTGTTTTATCGAGAGCAAGTTCGAGTGTCGCGTGATGGGTATCTATTCCGTAAAGCGCAGCGCATTTCCCTTTCAAAGCCAACGCAAGCGAGCCGCCCATCAATCCGAGTCCGATGATCGCAATCCTTGATTCTTGTAGTCGAAAGCCATCCTCCATATTGTTCACCATCCCGCAATGACGGGTTTTTTGATGGGAGCAAGGCGACGACCCATTGCATCGGCAATCGCTTTGACCTGCTTCACCATCTCCGCAAATGTTTCTGGCTTGAGTGATTGCTTGCCATCAGAGACCGCGTGCGTGGGATCGGGATGTACCTCTATGATAAGACCATCTGCCCCCGCGGCAATTGCAGCGCGCGCGATCGCAGGGACATAATCGGAGTGACCTGTAGCATGAGATGGATCAAGAATCACAGGGAGATGTGTGAGATTTTTGAGAACGGGTATTGCGTTTATATCCGTTGTGTTACGCGTGGACGTTTCATAGGTACGGATGCCACGTTCACACAGCATCACTTGTTTGTTGCCGCCTGCCAGAATGTACTCAGCAGACATCAACAGTTCTTCAATAGTGGCACTTAAGCCGCGTTTGAGCAAAACACTTTTTCGAGTTTCACCGATGGCACGTAAGAGATTGAAGTTTTGCATATTGCGCGCACCCACTTGAAGAACATCCACATATTTCACCATCAGATCAAGTTGAGTTTGCGACATGATCTCGACCACAAGAGGCATTCCCGTTTCTTCGCGCGCTTCAGCAAGATACTCGAGCCCTTCTTCGCCGAGACCCTGGAATGAGTATGGTGACGTGCGTGGTTTGAACACACCACCGCGCAATGCGTTGGCTCCCGCTTCACGCACCGCATGGGCAGTTTCTAGAATCTGTGCACGTGATTCCACAGCGCATGGACCTGCAACGACCACAATATCATTCCCACCTACTTGAAAACCATCAATCGGGAAGATAGAGTTTTCAGGATGGAATTGTCTCGAGGCAAGTTTGAAAGGTTGTGTGATACGCTTGACCATATCAACGCCGTCCAGTACTTCAAAGCGTTCGGTAGGGAGGTCGTGAGTCTCGCCGATGGCGCCAATGAGCGTAGTTTCAATTCCCTGGGAGAGATGGGCGGCAAGGCCTGCCTCCTTGATTTGTTTAATAACATTTTCAATTTGTTGGGGACTGGAATTGGGTTTCATGACGATTAACATATAGGCTCCTAAAGGATGAGGAATGAAAGATGAAATGCAGACAGGTATACAGATTGGCTGATCACTTGTGTACATGTCTACTTGTTTACTTTCTCATTGCGCGGCAATCAAGTCAGGTCTCAGTTTTACTGCATCACGTAAATACACGTGTTTAATTTCAGATTGCAATATTTCTGTATTCCAATGGACTAGCACACGTATCACGTGCGGTAGGCTATCGGGCACAGGGATTTCACGCGCACACAACATTGGGACAAGTTCCCATCCCATTTGACGCGCAGCTTGCGCAGGGAAAGTGGAGATGAGATCGTCTGTCACAGTGAAGATGGCACTGGCAACATCTTCGGGTTTCATTTCAAAGTTCGCATCGAGGATTGCTTCCAGCAGTTCACGCGTGGCCTGAAGGATTAAGTCAGGCTCATCGGCTGAAACTGTTGTCGCTCCACGAATTCCACGAATTGACATTGGTTGCTCCTGTGCCCTCACCCCGGGCCCCTCTCCCATCCTTAGAGGAGTTAAGGAGGGAGAGGGGGTGAGGAGAGGAAAAAAAAGAGCGAGACCGTTTGGTCTCGCTCTTCCTTTAGGTATAAAGAGGTATTGTTCTCTATCCTTAAGCGCCACCAACGGCAACCGTTTTCAGGAGGCCGTAATAAAAGTAAAACGCGAACCAGCGAGTGGACTTAAGCATATTGGGCACTATTCTATGCCAGTGATGAGAATGCGTCAAGAGTGATTTTTGGCAAATCCCTTCAAGTATAATTACATGTTCCGAGGAATCCCATCATGTCTTTTTCCCATAAAATTGACGAATGGCTAAAAGAAGCGGAAGCACGACCCGCATCTGCGTTGATGATTGTGAAGCTGATCGCCAAACGTCTGCGCGAATTGACCGAGCGCAACGAGGAATTGCTGGCAGAAAATATTGCCCTGCAGAACGGCACGCGCGTTGAAGAATATCAGAAGCAAATTGCCCATCTGGAATATCAACTGGATTTACTTAAACGCCGTTTCGGTACAAACGACATTTCACTTGTAGAGATCGCTCCAGACGTCGCAGAAACGCCAACTCTCAACCTGTTAGCATACAACGCAAACGGACGAATCATCCGTGTGGAAATCAACTCAGATGTCCATTCCTTGGGTCGCATTACAGATGAGATCATCAATGATCGCGAACCACCACGTCTCCTTGGAATTCCATCCAACGAGGAAGTGCTTCTACTTTTCACATCAGGTAGAGTTAGTACATATGCAGTCAACACCATACACTCTTTGGATGTAGGTAGCGCCTGGTCTTGGGAACAAGCTGCCCTGCCAGATGAACCGCGCGCTGGAGAATTACTGGCTTGCATCGTACCTCTCTCGCATTTGCCGCTTTCTGATTTCTTTCTGCAAGTCAGTCGTCGCGGTTGTGTGAAGAAAACGATGACTTCCATGGCCCAATCTATTCTTGCCAATCATTATCTAGGTAGGAGCGCGCTGCAAAAGTCCGATCAACCATTTGACTTAACCCTTTGCCAGAAAAAAGAACGCTTTGCCTTTGTCACACACGAAGGTCATTTGCTCGGACTCGAAGTGGACGGATTGTCCTATAGTGCTGAAGAGCGCATCCATATCACTGCCAGCGATTATGTTGTAGCATCCTTTATCACCCATCCTCATGAGTCACTACTTTTTGTAACTCAAACTGGCAAGGTCATTCATCGTGAAAATGATAGCCTTGAACTGTCTAAGTCTTCATTGGCAAAAGGGCAGGCGCTCATCTCACCTACACGGCTAGAGCAGGGAATCCGCTTTGTTGGCGCGGCTTCTGTTCAGGATGCAAATAAAATCGCGGTGTTGGATGCTGAAGGGAATCTCAGCGTACATTTAGCGGAAGCGGTGACCGGCGCCGGGTCGATCGAGGCCGGAGGCTTGATTCTCTCCATTGGCGTGATCCCAGCTGAGGCGGGGAAGGCACCGAATCCATGACCGTCAAAGTTGGTATTGACTTCGGCACATCCAATTCTGGCGCTGCGGTGTACGACGGTCAGCATGTCAAATTGCTTGCTCTTGATCCAAAAAATGTATTACCCGAAGTGGTCAAGTCAGTGCTTTACATCACGCGCGATTATCGCTGCTCGATCGGACAGGAGGCCATAGAGTCTTACTACCGCGACAACGTTAACCGCCAGCGCCGCTATGTCAAGCAATGGGCAGGTGAGATTGATGTGCGCGGCGCGGACATGCACTACGTCCGAGACATTTATGTCTATGTGGATGAACTCAAGCCAGGGCGCTTGTTACAATATCTCAAGACCTCGCTTCGTAAAGATGGATACAAGGGCACATATATCTTTGAGAGATATTACACAGTGCGCGATCTCGTGCAAACGTATCTGAGCCTACTCAAACACCGTGCTGAAAATATTCTCGGCGAGCCCATTTATGCAGCGACACTGGGGCGGCCGGTTAAATTTTCTGAGTCACGTGATCAGGATCATAAGGCAGAGGAGATTCTACGCGAGGCCGCATATGAAGCAGGCTTCAAGGAAGTGGACTTCGAGCTGGAACCAATTGCCGCTGCATTAGATTATGAACAATCGATCACCAAGCCGCAGAACGTGCTGATCTTTGACTTTGGAGGTGGCACGCTAGATATCGCGATCATGCGCTTAGGGGATCCACGCAAACGCAAAGTGTTCGCCAGTGGTGGTGTGGATATTGCAGGCAGTGACTTCGACCGTGCGATCATTGAGAAGCGTATGTTGTCACACTTTGGCCTTGGGCGCGTCAAACATCATCCCGAGATATTAGAAATGATTCATGCCATTCCAGATTGGATGGCGCTCCCTGAACTAGGTACGCCGATAAACAGAAATATTCTTGAAAAAGCCATTCATTCAGGAACTGCTCCTGTTCAATTAAAGGCTTTGCAAGGATTGATCTACAATGATCTCGCCTTCACGTTTTATAACCGTGTTGAAGCAGGGAAGATCGCTCTTTCGGATGATGGCGCGACCGTCATCAGCCTTGATGACAAGAATATCTCCCTGTGGGAACTATATACCCGCCATCAATTTGAAACCGATATTCAGCATTATCTGATCGCTGTGGAAAAAGTTCTACTGGATACGGTTGCTGCCTCTGGCCTTGAACTAGGTGCAATCGACGCGGTTGTCAAAACCGGCGGCTCATCCAATATTCCCCTATTTACTGAAATGCTCACTCGTAACTTTGGTGCGGAGAAGGTGAAGGCTTCCAACGCGTTTAGCAGTGTCGTCGCAGGGCTGGCAATCAAGGCAAGGATGTAAAAATTTTTAACCACGAAGTACACAAAGGGACACGAAGGAAAACAATTTAGTCTCTATGCTTGAAAAACCTAACATTCCGGACGAACTCATCATTTCCCACAAGAAACTTATTCCCCACAGTGGCGAGAAAGGGTCAAGGCTTTCCAAAAACAGGTTGAGGCTAATATCTTTGATGACCCGACTGCTGTGAAATTAGCAGAATTCATGAAATCCAAACGAGATGAGATAACTCATCTCATTGAACGCACGGAACAGCTTGCTTCAGAACTTCAATCCAAACCCCTTGAATTGGTATTGTGTCACACAGACATTCATGGTAGGAATATTTTGATCAGTGACGACGACAAACTTCACGTAGTGATCGTGGACTGGGACAATCCCATCCTTGCCCCAAAAGAACGCGACCTGATGTTTATTGGAGGTGGAATTGATGAGATCTGGAAGAGTGAACGGGAAGAAGCCATGTTCTATGAAGGCTATGGCAAGACGGAGATCAATCTCTTCGCGCTGACATACTATCGCTATGAACGAGTGATTGAAGATTTAGCCATGATTTGTGAACAATTGTTATTGACGGACGAAGGCGGGGCAAATCGAGAACGATTTTATGAGTATTTTGCCAGCAACTTCCTACCTGGTCAAAGGATCGAGATTGCTGATAAGACATTAGTGGATTGAGATGGGATATATATGCAAAAAATAATTTCTTCTGATATTGTGGTTGCTTATTCCCATTGCCCCAGGAAGGCATTTCTCCTTATGTCAGGAGAACAAGGTGTAGATGTAGAATATGTAAAAATTTTGAAGCAGAAAAGATTTTTACAAAAAAGTAGATACATAAAGGAAATTAAACCAACTGGATCTGATATTCAAATTGACAAATTGAATAACACCAAAAAATATGGGGATACTCTTGTAAGCGTCAGTCTGAAATCAGAATACTTTGAAGCTGGTTGCGACATCCTTACACGAGCTTACAAAGTGTCTTCGATAATAAAGGCAGATTATGAACCAACCATCTTCATTGGATCTCATAATGTCGGCAAAGAACATAAGCTTGAATTAGCTTTTGTGGGACATGTGCTCGGAAAAATTGAGGGGCAAATCCCAGAAAAAGGCACAATCGTAAGCGCCGACGGAAAAAGCCATGGACTTAAGCTAAAACCTCTTTTGAACTCACTGCAAAAAATTGTCTCGCCACTGCAAGAATGGTTAACTTTTCCTACAAGTCAACCTCCCCAAGTAATTCTGAACAAACATTGTTCCTTATGTGAATATCAGATGCAATGTCACCAGATAGCTGCAGAAAAAGACGAACTTACCCTCCTTTCAGGTCTGACAGAAAAAGAAAGAAAACGACAAAATAATAAAGGGATCTTCACGATTATGCAATTGTCCTACACTTTTCGCGCGCGAAGAAGGCCCAAACATTTGGTGTCCAAACCAGGACAGCTTTCCCATGCGCTGAGAGCGCTTGCTATCCGAGAGCATAAAATTTACATCGCTGGAAAACCGAAACTTAACACAAAAGGTACCCTTGTTTTCTTGGATGTTGAGGGCAATCCAGAGCTAGATTTTTATTACCTTATTGGATTACGAATTATGAATGGAGATTCTTATGTTCAACATTCATTCTGGGCGAATGAAAAAGCTGACGAGAAAAATATTTGGGTTTTGTTTCTTGGAATTCTGGCAAAGATTGATAATCCTCAATTAATCTACTATGGACACTATGAAAAAGTGTTCTTGAAGAAGATGAAGGAACGCTACACCAAAACCTCTAATGATGCTCTCTTGGTCGACCAAATTAGCGCAGAATCCATAAATCTCTTGTCGGTTATATATTCGCAAATTTACTTCCCAACGTACTCAAATGGACTTAAAGACATAGCACAGTATTTGGGATTTCACTGGTCAGATGATGCGCCCTCTGGATTGAACGCGCTAACCTGGAGAGCACTGTGGGAATCGTCTAAAAATCCTGATCTAAAACAAAAACTGATTACCTACAACGCCGAGGATTGTGAAGCATTAGAAAGAGTGATGACTACCATCCTTAAATTGTGTCAAAAGCAAACCAACAACTTAGAATCAGATGACAATAGCATTGTTTATACAGATCGATTGAAAAAAGAGAGCCCATATCATTTTGGACCGAATGATTTTTCAATGCCAGAATTAGAATATATCAATCAAACTGCATATTGGCATTATCAACGCGACAGGATTTATGTAAAATCCAACCAGTTATTAAAGCATATTCAACAAAACAAGGCTCGCGCTCGCATTAAACCACTTCCTATAAATAAAGTCGTCGCGTTAGAAAGGCGACCTTTATGCTGCGCCAAATGTAAGGCAACAAAAATCTACAAGTATGGCCAGGCGACCAAAATTGTATACGATCTTAATATCAAGAAAACCGGAATTAAGAGATGGATCATTAAATACTGTTTTAATCGTTATATTTGTTGGAAATGCAAATCTAGCTTTTACGCCGAAGAAAGACCGTGGATGAGAAGCAAATACGGTTCGGAATTGCGATCATATGTCATTTATCAAATTATCGAATTAAGACTAGCTCAACGAGCTGTTGCACAAAGTCTAAATCGATTGTTCAGCTTTGCCCTAAATGCTGGTTCGATACAAGGTCTAAAAACAGAGGCGGCACAGATTTACGAAACCACCTATGAAAACATTCTCAGCAAAATATTAGCTTGCAAACTGCTTCATGCGGATGAAACCAAAGTTGACTTTGAAGGAAAAGAGGGATTCGTTTGGGTAATTACAAATTTAGAGGAAGTTATATATTTTTATACTGAGACACGAGCGGGTGATACTATTCAGGCTATGTTAAAAGAATTTAAAGGAGTTTTGGTATCTGATTTTTATGCTGTTTATGATGCATTTGATTGTCCCCAACAAAAATGTTTAATACATTTAATAAGAGACTTGAATGGAGATTTGCTTAAACATCCTTTTAATGTGGAATTGAGCGAGCTGGCGCATAATTTTGCCTTGTTACTAAAGGCTATAGTTGAAACAGTTGATCGGTTCGGATTGAAAACTCGCTTTTTGCGAAAGCATAAAATTTCGGTGGAACGTTTCTATAAAAAACTTTCCATATGCAAGTATGAGAGCGAAATAGCACTTTATTACAAGAAGCGTTTTGATAAAAACCATGACAAGCTTTTTACGTTTCTTGATTATGATGGAATCCCATGGAATAACAATAACGCCGAACATGCTATAAAATCTTTTGCAAGGCTTCGTAATGTAATCGGGGGAACAAGCTCAGATAAGGGTATCCGAGAATACCTTACCCTATTGAGTATTAGCGAGACTTGTAACTACAAGGGGATCAGTTTCATGGATTTTTTACGATCAGGGGAAAAAGACATCGATATTTTCATTAACGGCTAAATACAAGTGAAAATCTTTGACGTATCAAAATTGAAGAGGAGTTTGGGGTAAGATGGGATTGGGAAAGAGATTGCGAAGGAACTGGTCAAGATCTGACTGGAATATATTACTTTGTCAATGCACTTAGGAACTCTCTCGCAAACTCCTTCGCCGCCTCAACTGGATTTTCACTCCCTCCAATCGTCTTCACACACGCCGAACCAACTATTTAATACTGGATGCCAATACCTGAAAATCATCTGTCTTTTGGAGCGTTCGCATCGCTTGAAGCAAAGCGTCTGGAGGTACCACCAGTTTCCGTGCTGCGAGATCGAGCCAGCCGCCAGCACTTGTCACCCGAGCAACAAGTTTTCCATCGGTCTTGTAGAACTCATTCCGTAGCAAGAAGCGGCTGCCATCTTCTGCCAGACCAGCCTGATCAAGGGTCACTTTCAACGTTTCCAGCAAGCCAACTTCTTTGAAATATTCCACTTCATCCTTCATGATGACCGGACCAATTCGCAGGCGGACAAATTCAGCCATTGGGAAACCATTTTCTGAGAAATACATCATGCGAATATCGGCAGACTTATCGAGATAGGCTGTATTTCGCATGTGTGAGTTGAAGTCCATATCGCCCCAGCCTGCGGTGAATGTTCTTTCGTACATACTTCCTCCAATGAAGGATTTTCTTCGGAAGAAGCTATTTTACCGCTTGTTGAATAAATTGCTAAACTTTTCAAAAGAAATTACG
>WNFZ01005387.1_pt1 | contig 11741 bp, 12 predicted proteins | sample 5400081 | NCBI WGS metagenome assembly WNFZ01 (sample SAMN13153365, study PRJNA577476) | soil metagenome | isolation source: 80 cm soil or saprolite under grassland replicate 1 | place: USA:California | collected 2016-06-15
TGGTCGAGCCCCGGCCGTTGCTATGTCGTTTGCGTTAATTTCCACTGAGTGTTGTCCAATCTGGCTCGTGGTCCCAGTAATCGGGTCCGTGGTGAAAACTAGAACTGTGCCGTTTTGCTTGACCGCCGCCGAATCGCGACCGATTCCTGGGCCGACAAGAACTCTCTTGTCTCTCCTTCCCAAATTCGTGTAAACTGTGCGCATCAGTATTTCGGGTGGGATTTTTCCCGCTGCAAATCTGGCTTGTCTTTCGGATGCCATTATCCAAACGAATCCTGCTAAGAGTTCTAGATCCGGGAACTTCTCGCTTCGCTAAATCTCTTGGTCCAATCACGGTCCCTGAGGCCCCAACGAGGCTGCTGCGTTGCTCCAGTTCGCCCTAGGGTCGGACTCGCAATTGGAGATCTCCCCTACATTTCGCGATGCGAATAGGACCACTGCAAGAATGATCAGTGCCCCATCTAGATGCTGGACAGCAGTAAGGGCTAGATGCGGTCTGCGGCCTCGACAGTAAGTTCGAGTTCCTTCAGTTTGGGCTCATACTTCTCTCGAAACTTTTCGAGGCACATCGGGCAGCAGAAGAATCTCTCGTGTCCCGCGACTTTTAGGATGAAGGGTTTTGTTGGAATTGGTCCGTTGCAGGTTTCGCATTTGAGATGGACCCCCATACCCGGTCTGACGATAACTGCTTGATCATCTTTGAAAATCCTGACGACCATTTGGTTTGAGTTCTGCTTAACCCCGAACTCCTGGTCGAGGGTCTCGCTGAACTGCTGTAGCTCTTCTAGACTGTCGACGACGATTCGGATGGTGAGATTGTTCTCTCCTGTTGTGAGATATATTCCGCGGACCTCTGATCGCGTTTCGAGCGTCCGCGCAATTTTCTCAATCCCCGCTGGGTTGACCCTCAAGTACAACTGGAAGACCAAGCCAAGCTGAAACTTCGAAGGGTTGAAAATAGGGGATACCCCGAGGATAAGACCCTCATCCATCATACGCTTGATTCTGGTTTGCACTGTTGGGGTCGTTATTCCTGCGCGACGTGCAACTTCACGAAAGGACCGACGCCCATCCTCAACGAGGATTCCGAGTATCCTAGCGTCTACATCATCGAGTTCGGGCATTCAGAGACGCAACAATAGAGTCCAGCAACGTATCTAAACATTCGCGAATATTTCCACTAATCCACCTCCCTGCGATTACATCAAACGATTTAACAGCAACACCGATGAGGGAGTTCCTCGTTCCATGAGAACGACGGATTCGCTATTTGTTTGGTCCTTTGATCCATCCTCGAATCCCCAATGCGGTTTCTTTCTTCTGAATTAGCCTCATTCTCACGAGCAGCGAAGTGAACCGAGGGTCTGTACGTAGAGTGTCGAACCTTGGTTCGACTTTGGCCCAAGCGAGCCAGCTTGATCGCTCTTGAAAGGCTCTCCCTAGCCATGTGAAGGCCTGTTCTTTGTCTCCGAGGCCGATGTGGATCATGGCGATCCAGTATGATGATACATACTGTCTCTCTGACCGGTCCATGAGCTTTTCAAGAGTTTTCTTCGCCTCGTCTTTGTTCCCAGCTGTCCCGTTTGCGTGGCCGAGCATAGCGAGCGATATCGTGCTTCCCCCCGACAAGGCTACGGCTTGATCTAGTTCGGCTATTGCTTCCTTGTACATTCTCTTTTGGAGGTATGGTCTTCCGAACCACAGGCGTGCTTGGATGAAGGTGGGGTCAAGTTTGATCGTGTTTCGGTATTGCTCAATCGCCTGGTCGTATTGTCGACTGAGGTAGAGTACGTGTCCAACGCCCGTGTTTATCGAGAGCGATAGAGGATCTAGGGCGGCGGCGTAGCTCATTTCTGAAAATGCTTCGTCGAATCGTCCTTGGGATTTGAGAAAATCCCCGTAGAATTGGTGGGCAGGCGCGTAGCTGGGGTTCAGCTCTATTGCCCGTTTGAATTCTTTCTCGGCGCCTTCCCAGTCCCAGTCATACTGGAACCTTATGAGTGCCAGCGATGTGTGTGCTTCGGCGAGCCCGTTGTCGATTTCAACTGCCTTCTCAGCAGCGGTTCTGGCTTTGGGAAACGCCTCTTTAGGTGGCAAAAACTCAAGCAATGCGAGAACGGCGTACGAATCGGCTACTCCAGTGTAAGCTAGCGCATATTGAGGATCTTTCTCTAGCGCTTTGTCGAACCGCTCAATTGCTTTCTTCAGGCTTTCTTCTGTCCTGTTGTTTAGGAAGTAGCGGCCTTCGAGGTAGAGGGTGTACGCTTCTTTGCTTTCCGTTGCTTTCTTGATGAGACTGACTCTTTCGCTTTTCTTGATGTGGACCTCTAGCTCGCCTGCTACCTTCTGAGCGATTTCGCTTTGGACCGCGAAAATATCTTCTAGATCTCTATCGTATTTTTCAGACCACATTTGTTCTTCCGTTTCCGGGTCTGCTAGTTGGATTGTGATTCTGATCTTGTTTCCTGCTTTTTGTATGCTGCCTTCTAGTATTGCTGAGACGTTGAGTTCTTTGCTGATCTCGCCAAGCGGTTTCTTGGAGTCTTTGTACCTCATTACCGAGGTCCGGGCTATGACTCTCAGACCGGCGATCTTCGATAGTGCGGAGATTAGCTCCTCTGTCATTCCGTCGGAGAAGATCTCATCCTTTGCATCCGAACTCAAGTTGGCTAGCGGTAGTACGGCTATTCGCCGGTTGCCTGTTAGTTGTTGCAATCCCGCTGTAGTCATAGGGCTATTCTATCCTGTCGTTTCGCGAACTTCGTTTGTTTCATGCTGAGATTAAGTTTGGTAATTCGTCGGGAGAGGAGGGTTCTTACGATCACAGGCTGGGTTCTTGCAGGAAAATCGATTACATGCTGAGATGAGGATCTGAGAAGGAATAGCCCATTTTCAGCCCTGATCCCTGATCTGGAACCACGCCCCTATCTCGCCCCGTGAATCGTTCGGAGTCGCTGTGGATTTCCCGTCTTTTTCCCCTGCCATCAAAGCCTGGATTGCGCCCTGAATCGCATGTCCTACCCATTATCACTGCCAGACAGGAAATGGTTTTTGGAAAATAGGGGGTCTTAGCGACCGGACCTTGCGTCGCATGAGCGGAGTCCCTCGGACCCGTGCGAAAGTAAGAGTCGTGTTTCTGCGCAGAAAAGTGATAGAGTTTGGCTAGTCTTCATCGCGGGGGGATTTTTTCTTGTAGCCCTCAGCCGGCTTGTCACCTGGTTTCTCTTTCGTCTCTTCGATCGGTGAGACGAGCGGCGTGGTTGTTTCCGAAGATTTCAAGTCCACGGTTGAGGTTTCAGGCTTGTCGATGATGATCGGCGCAGTCGCCTGCTTCTGGTCCGAAACACCAGAAGGCTGTTCCGTGATCAATGGTTTGCTTGGAAAAGTTGGACGGACAATAGGACGAGGCGCCTGTCTTCCTAACGAGGAAGGCTTCTGAGTCATCGGGCCAACAATCACGCTCGGAGGCATCATTCTCGGGGCTGGAACTGGAATGTAGGGCTGCCTGAGCCCCTGATCAGGAACAATGCGAGCAGTCTTCTTCAAACCTGTAGGAGTAAGAACCCCTGTAGACTCTCCAACGTACTTGGGACTGTCCTCCCAGCCAGAAGCGGAAGCGACAACCACCGGTTTCTCCGAGAACTTGCCCTCAGCATCCGGACTTGACACTGGCGATCTTTCCGAGATGACCAGAGGAGGACTCGGTAAGGCAGGCATCGGAAGCTTCACCTCTATTCTCGGTGGCGGAATGCCTGTTTCACTCTGGAAAGGAGCCTCAGAAACATTCCTGCCCCGAATCTTCGGCACCGGTGGACCTGCCTCTAACGGCGTCCTGAACGCCTTCTCCCAGGACCCAGGATTCGGCTCTCCGGGCGGTGAAGCCATCGCAGCTGCGAAGCTAGGCGAAGGAAGACCTGGAACAGAGACGCTCGATGTAGACGGTGTTCTGAGCGAAGGGATCTTTTCCACTCTGAGCTCTGCGACCTGTGCCTCAAGAACAAGGTTTCGTTTCATAAGATTCTCCAGCATCTGCAACGCCCTCTCAAGCCGGATACCCGGTCGAAGCCCACGGTGAAACTTGAAAGCCAAGGTAATCGCGAACGACGCAATAATCACGAGAACCGCAATATCGACAGTTGTAAAAGCGAGCTGTGGAAACCTTGTCAGCTGATCCCCGAGCCCCGCGCTCACCGATGGGTTGTTAGCGTAGACGAGGAAGATCCAGTACGAGAGCCAGCCGACCAGCATTGTCTCGATCGCAACGAGCTTGATGAGTAATCTTCTCATCTAAACACATCCCACTCCCGAGACGACTGAGTTACCAGTGTGATCGAACAGCCTAATCCTTGCTGTAACCCCCTGATACCCCGCAAGGTCTCTACGTCCTCTCTCCAACTCCCCGATCCTTCTTCAACGTCTTCAATATCGTATCCAGCGCAGTATCCCAATCCATCTCCCCACCAGGAGAACCCTGATCACCAGCTTTGGTTTCTGTCTGCCGTGGCTCATCCGAGCCCCGTGCTTGAGGTGGGCGAGGCGGAGATCCAAACACATCCTTGTCCTGCGATACGCCTCCAAGATCTCCCTTCTCAACCGGCTTAGGCGGACTCCAAGGCTGAGGCAACGGCCCACCAGGAGACTGTACCGGTCGACCTTGCGGAGGCGGCATAGAAGGACGAGGCTGATCCGACCTGAAAGACGGCGCAACCCCAACCGGACCAGGCTGCCCCGGCCGACCCGGAGGATAACCAAGAGGCCGAGGACCCTGCCCAGGCGGAAACGGCGGACGCTGCCCCGCAGGCCCAGGAGCGGGACCAGAACCAGGCCGAGGCGGACCTCCTTGAGGAGGAGGACGAGGCCCAACACCCTGACCCGGCGGAGGACCCCACTTCTGAGGAGCCGCAAGCCCCGGCCTCGGAACAGGATCAGTCCACTGGCCTCCCCGTTGATCAGGAGAAACCCACTTCGAGACCGGAAATGGAGTCTGAGATGCCTGCGGAGGCTTCGGAACCTGACCGACAGGACCACCGAAACCTGGAGACTCAGACCCGGGCTTCTGCTCAACAGGGCCTGGCGTAGGAAAGACCGTTCCCATATCCGAACGCCGCTCGCCAGGTTGATCTGGTTCAGGCTTCCATTGCGATGGAAAACTCATCCGCGATGGCTCTGTGGGAATCCTGTTCATCGGAGCACCACCCTCTCCACGAGTAGGCGCTGATGGCGGAGGAGCTGAAGGCAGAGGCCTAGCCGGTTGTTCCGGCCTATACTGGTCCCTCAGCGTCGAGTTCAATATCGAAGTCGAAGGCTGAGTAATCCGGTCAAGACTCTGAGAGGTAGTAGATGGAGGAGCCGTCTTGGAGGATGCAACCATCGAGGACGGAACAGCGCCCCGTGACCCACTCCCTGTAGACGGTGTGCTCTTAGGCAAAGGCGGCACCGCATAAGCTGTATGCCGGGAAAACTGACCTGGAGGAGGCCCAGTCGGCATGATCTTGCCTTGAGAGGCAAGGCTTCCAGGCGTCTGCACCGGTCCACTCGACTTGAACAGTTTAGCCTTCTCTAGTCTTCCGGTCTCGTCTCCTCCGTGTCTTCTCTTCAAGAGAAGATATCCGAGGCTTGAGCCGCCTCCGAGGCCCGCAGTCAAGACTATGAACGGATAGACCGGTCCGAGAGTAGCGTCAACGTACGTGTGGAAGTATACATCGTAGAAGTACTGGTTCACAAGCCAGAGGCTCAAGATCACGTTGACGCCGATCGAGGCGATCGTGGTTAAGCCGAGTTTCCTCATCAATAATCATCCTCAACCTTCTTCTTCACCCTCGTCGGCCTTAGACCGGTCCTGACCGTGGAGACCAGTCTCATGAAGCCGTAAGCTGAGGCCGCCATCAGCACACCAACTAGGAAGACTGGATTGAACGAGCCGAAGTACTGTTGCTCGTAGACATTGTAGAAGTACTCCACTATCAGCCATGTACCGAAGAAGAGCACGACGAAGTACTCGAGCAGAGAGGTTAGGAGAGCGGTCTCGTAGACCCCGATTCCTGTAGACTCCTCGCTAGGCCAGCCCAACAAATTTTCTATGTACCTCCTGCTATTGCTCTTCCTGGGTTGGGCCTCCTCCCCCTCAACCCCCAATAATCCTCAACGCAACAGCACAACCAACTGGGACTCACATTAAGGGTGTTGTAACCTGCGAAACCAGAAACCAAGTACATTAGACCCTCCGATCTCGATTAGGTTCGGAATGGTCTCAGCTCTAAATCGGACCTGTTCCCAATCGCAGGTTAAATAAGCTGGAAACAGATTCCAAGATCATCCGAATCAAGTGAGACTCAAGTGACTCAGGAAGCCGTCCGGAAATACGAGGTTGTAGAAGACTTACCGGGCGTCGGACCATCAACATCTGAGAAGCTGAAAGAACTTGGCTTTCATACAATCGAGAGCCTAGCAACAGCTACAGTGAGAGAACTTGTTCCCGCTGGAATAGGAGAGAAACAAGCCGCAAAGATTATCGCAGAAGCCAGAGACAGCATCTCACTCTCCTTCGTCAGAGCCGACGAACTCATGAAGATGAAAGCAAATGTGCGCCGCCTTACAACCGGAAGCAAAGCATTCGACGGACTAATTGGTGGCGGCCTTGAGACACAGACCATCACAGAATTCTACGGGGAATATGGCGTTGGCAAGTCAATCCTCTGCCACCAGCTAGCGATCAACGTCCAACTACCAGTTGACAAAGGTGGCCTGGATGGAGGAGCCTTGTACCTGGATACAGAGCAAACATTCCGTCCAGAATGGATCGTGCGAATGGCAAAGACAGCAGGGCTGGAGCCCACAGACATTGCCCAGAGAATCATCTATTCTGAGGCCTACAACTCCGACCACCAGATACTTCTCTTGGAGAAGGCAGACCAGATCATCAAAGACAACAACATCCGCCTGATCATCATCGACTCGCTAACATCCCACTTCAGAAGCGAATATATCGGGAGAGAGATGCTCGCGGAGAGACAACAACGTCTAAACAACCACATGCACCGTCTAATCCGTCTCGCACGAGGGTTCAACGCTGTCGCCATAGTCACCAACCAAGTCATGGCGAAACCCGACCAGTTCTTCGCCAACTCCGTAGACGCAGTCGGCGGACACATTGTGGCCCACACAAGCCATACACGAGTCTTCCTCCGCCGAGCTGCCACCGGCCCGATACGCATAGCCCGACTTGTATCAAGTCCATACCTGCCCGAGGGCGAAAGAATCTTCAAAGTCACAGAAGGAGGAATAGTCGATGTCTCAGAAGAAGACGAGGTCAAGCGACGCCGATAAAGGAGGACCGAAAGTGATTCCACAACTTCCGGTGAACAAGTTTCTCGAAAACGTAGAAGCAAGAGCATGGACCGATGCAGAGAAAGAACTCGACATCATACGGCAGAAATCGGACAATTCTCAGTGGTCAAGAGGATACGTCAAAGCGCTCGAAGGATTGATGCTATCATACCGGAACAACGATGACAAGTACATCTTCCTACCAAAAGTCCTAGCCAACCGGCCAGAGGATGCGATCAACAATTTCAAGAAAGAGTTCTCTGAATTCGCCGCGAACGAACTGCACGGCGAATATGATCGAGGGTACTTCAAAGCTCTCGAAGACTACTTCACACTCCTAGCCAACATGAAAAACCAGCGAGCTCCTGCGGAGGCTACTCCACCCGAGCAGGCGACTCTCGACCAATCGACGCCTAGTACGGACCAGGATGAATGATCGTGTTCAGCAGAATCGTTGTGAACAGGAACCAGATGATATAGCTGCCAATTCCCAGCGTAATGTGCTTGTTCGGCCCTTTCAACTCAGTCGGGCCATAACGGAAAACGTACTTGACCAGTAGAACCGAGATCGCATAGATTCCGATACCCATGCTAACCGCGGAGGCCGTTCCCTCCAAAACGCTCGGTCCGCTGAGACCCAACGTGTTGTACAACACTCCTGCCAAAACCGCAAACCCAAGACGTGTCCAATACACCAGCGTAGGCGGCGAGATTGACCGGATTTTCTGAGGCTCAGAGGGTTCAAGAGCCAAGCTAGACCCTGGACTCGCGGCCAATAACGATCAGGCACACCTCAATCGCGCCGCAGATAATCTTTGCTAGGCTCGTCACCGCATGAAGATTTTATAGATGGCGAGGAAAAGGCCGATCTTGCATTGTCGGTTCATGAGTCCGAGCCGGACATTCTCGTTCGTGACATAATGTCACGACCGGCGATCACAGTGAAGGAGAACGAGACTGTCGCCGGAGTATCGAAGCTTATGGGCAAGCATGACATCGGCTGCGTAATCGTTGTAGACAAGTCCGGAAACCCGGCCGGAATAATCACGGAGAGAGATATTGTCCAGAGAGTGGCTGCAAGAAACGTTCTTCCTTCTGAACTGAAGGTTGGTCAGACAATGTCGAAGCCAGTGGCAACGATCTCCCCAAGAGCTACGGTTAACGAAGCCGCAAAAATCATGAACCACAAGAAGATTCGACGACTCGCCGTGATGGATGAAGGAAAACTGGTAGGAATCGTAACCATGAAAGATATCTTGCAAGTGACGCCGGCGATAATCGACCTAGCCTCCGAAAAGAATCGGGCCGGACTAGAGAGCCCGCGGACACGACCGACGCTTGGGGGATACTGCGACGAATGCGAAACATGGTCCGACAACCTCGTCCAGAAAGACGGGATATTCCTCTGCACGGACTGCTCTAGGGATCTTGAACCACCTGAAGAGCCGTAAAAGCGACAACAGGTCAGGTCTGCCCAGCCTACTAATTCGAGACGCTCACATATGGACCAAGAACGAACTCACCCGAGGCTCCATCCTCATTGAGCATGGCAAGATTCAGAGAATAGCACGAACCGTTACAGAACGGGCCGACGAAGAGATTCGAGCCCATCAATTGCTCGTACTCCCTGGGCTAGTCGACGGCCACGTCCACCTACGCGATATGAAGCTCTCCTACAAAGAAGATTTCATGACCGGAACAGCAGCCGCTGCAGCTGGTGGATTCACCTCAGTCATAGACATGCCAAATTCTCTTCCGCCTACCGACTCAGCCGAGCGCCTCAGAGAGAGAGCAGCGAGAGCTTCCGGGAAAATTCTAGTAAATGTAGGTTTCCACGCGGCCGCGCTCGACGACAAAGATGCAGCTTACGCGATGAAGTCCGCTGGGGCCTTCTCGATGAAACTCTACCTGCCCAACCCTATCGCTCCCTTGAACGTCAACGATGACCGAGTAGTGGTCCAGGTCTTGAACGCCGCGAAGCAAGCTTCGCTTCTCCTCACAGTGCATGCAGAAGACATGACTAAATTTCCAAGGACCGAAAAGATCGCGACCTTCGCGGAACTAGTCCGACTGCGACGGGGAATTGCGGAAACGAGCGCTGTGAGGCGGATCTTAAGACTGCAGAGAAAGATCGGTTGTCGCGTTCATTTCTGCCACGTTAGTCTTCCGTCTAGCTTGTCTGCAATTTCAAATCGATCTTCAAGCCGTCTGTCCTCAGAAATCACGCCTCATCACATTCTCCTTGCCGAAAATCATGTAGAGACGCTAGGCTGGAAGGCTTGGATGGTGCCACCGCTGAGATCTCGCAATGATACGCGAAACTTGTTTCGGGCGATGAAGATGGGCATTCCAACGATCATGGCGACCGACCATGCGCCACACACTATCAAAGAAAAAGCGAGACCCCCTCGAGAAAGCTCACCGGGGATACCAGGCCTCGAGACCGCTTTGCCTTTGATGCTGACCATGGTCAATAAGGGGAATCTGTCTCTCGGACGATTAGTCTCGCTTCTCTCGACCAATCCCGCGAAGGTCTTCGGTCTTCGTTCGAAGGGAAGACTTGAGAGTGGAGCCGATGGAGACCTGGTTTTGATCGATCTGAAAAAAAGAGGAGTGATCGATCCTACAAAGTTCTTTTCGAAGGCTCACTACTCTCCCTTCGACGGCTGGAAAACACAAGGTGCTGTTCACACCACCATCGTTAATGGGTTGGTTGTCTACCGCGAGGGAGAGATCATTGGAAAGCCTTGGGGCGGGAAGGTTCTGAAAAGTGGAAGGCACGAATGAGATTTCTTGTTGACGGAATGCTCGGCGGACTGGCAAGGTGGTTGCGAATACTAGGACACGAGGTGAGATACGATGCGGGCGCGAAGGACAACGACCTTCTAGCAATCGCTGGTGAGGAGAATATGGTTCTACTAACCAGAGACCAAGAGCTGTACCAACGAGCTGTAGCGAAGAAGATAGCGTCCGCTCTCGTGGTGGGTGAAACGGAGGAGGAGAGATTGGCTCAGATGGCGAGCTCTTTCGGCGTACGCTTGGAGACTAACATGGCTGAGACGAGATGTCCAGAGTGCGGAGCCAGCCTAACGGAAAAATCAAAAAAGGACCTAACCGGCGAGGTCCCTAAAGAAAGCCTCAAACTGTATACCCAATTTTGGAAATGCAGCAACCAGAATTGCCGAAAAGTGTATTGGGTCGGAAGCCACTGGAAATACATACGTCAAACTCTCGAAGAAGCAACGAAGCTAGCAAGATTGGAACAAATATGAACGGGTTGTCGATAGAAGACGGGAAGAAACTTCTAGGGACTGCACGGCAAGCGATCGCCGATCATCTCGAAGGGAGAAACTCCGACCTCACATCTAGTGAAAGCTCAGAGTTTGGCATCTCACGAGGAGTGTTCGTTACGCTATTTGACGAGGCGATGAGCCGAGTGCTACGAGGGTGTATTGGCAACCCCTTTCCGAAGGCGTCTTTGCTCATCGAGACGGCGCGTTGTGCGGTAGAAGCGGCCACAATGGATCCGAGATTTGACCCCGTGCGACTTGATGAATTCCAACAAAGGATTACACTGGAGGTGACAGTGCTTTCGCCACTTGAACATGTCATAGTAAAGAGTCCGCTGGATTTACCCTTGAACATCGAAGTTGGACGGGACGGTTTGTTCGTAGAGAGGGTTGGAACAAGAGGGTTGCTGCTGCCCCAAGTCGCGGTAGACGAAGACTTCGATGCAGAGGAGTTTCTCAACCAGTGCTGTTTGAAGGCCGGCCTGATGCCAGATGCCTGGATGACTCGTGATGCAAGGGTTGCTCGATTCCAAGGGCAGATCTTTTCAGAGGAACGGCCGGGAGGAAGAGTGTTCGAGAGGAAGCTGAGGGTGGCGGGACGGAAGGGTTGAGGTTGTACATTGGACCGTGCGGACTAGGGCTTGGCCATATCACTCGGTGCGATGCGATCGCCCGCGAGTTCTCGAACGAAGGTGTGGACGTCTTGTTCTCGTCCTATCTTGACGCGTTAGATTACCTGAAGCGTTCCGGTTTCACCTACTTCAGCGCGATTCCCTTGTCTTTTCGAACCAGGGAGGATGGGACGATCGATCCAAAGATGACGATGAGCCAGAACGGTGTAACTGTCGGATTGTGGGGTTTCATACGCCAGCTGATAGGAGAAGTGAGGCAGATATCCGCGTTCGCGCCTGATGTCGTGATATCTGACACAAGAATCTCCACTCTAGTGGCCGCTTTCATTCTGAGAAAACCTAGAATTCTGATCCTCAATCAGTACTCTGTGCAGATGCCCAAGGATGATAAAAAACACAGGTTGAATGATCGGCCAATGCTTTTTGCAGCGAAGATTACTTGGAGATATATTTCTGCAATGCTGGAACTGGCGTGGGGCTTGAGCGACTTGAT
>WNFZ01012406.1_pt1 | contig 11739 bp, 9 predicted proteins | sample 5400081 | NCBI WGS metagenome assembly WNFZ01 (sample SAMN13153365, study PRJNA577476) | soil metagenome | isolation source: 80 cm soil or saprolite under grassland replicate 1 | place: USA:California | collected 2016-06-15
ACAAGGTCCCTTTATCTATTATTTTTTATATAAAAAATAATAGATAAAGGGACCTTGTAGAAACAAAAACTAACCTGAAAACAACTAGCCTTTCTAAATTCGAGTAGCCGGCATTTTTTTTAAAGAAATCTTTTCCTTGATTTATTAGGTAAAATAATTTTACATTATAATAACAAAAAAAAATGCCGGCTACTACAATTATTGCAACCAGAAAGGAAACACTCATTAGTCTTATAAAAAAAAAAATTTCTGAAAAAAAGGAGAGAAAGGGAGGTACAGAAAAATTTAAGCATAATAAACAAAAAAGGATCAATCTAAACCAATTGTTTAATCTGTTTGACAAAAAAATCAGGATTCGGGAACCTCTGTTATGACTATAGAGCCCAACAGCCCCAAAGAGCCCCATAGAAGCCCAACAATGAGAAATTGAACTAAGGGTTACTCTGACTCACATAAATTTCATACTTATTAAAATAGAAATAAGTATGAAATTTATGTGAGTCACTCTTCTATAAGCTACTATTTTTTTAGCATCAGATTGTAAAAAAGTAAAAATTCTAGATACCAACACTAAACTAAGTATTAATCCTTTTAACTTATAAAAAAAATTAAACCCGTTTACTACATAAAAATATAAACGAACTAGACCAAACCCCCCCAATTTTAATATTAACCCTGCCAAAACCATAGACCCCCTGGTTCTTGCCTCTACATGAGCTTTAGGCAACCAAAAGTGAAGACCAAAAATTGGAAGCTTTACTAAAAAGGGCAAAATTAAAATTAAAACCAATCTAGTGTATAAAAAGAGGGGGTAAAAAAACTTATAATTTCACATAAACCGCAAAACCGAAAATAGAAAAGGTAAGCTAATTCTAATTGTATAAAACAAAAAATAAAAGGAAGCAAGCAATCGCTCCGGTTGTACCCCTAAAATAATAATTAAAAGAACTATCGGGATCAATCTTAATTCAAATCTTAAATAAAACCCAATTATTGTTCTTAATCTGAAGCAGGCTAAAACTCTAAGTTTTAGCCTGCTTCAGATTAAGAACAATAATTGGGTTTTATTTAAAAAACATAAAAAACAAAAGAAAAACCCCAATAAACTTATTCATCTAAAGGCTCAAGAAAACCTATCTAAAAAATAGACTGTTCTAATGTTTCCCAAGAATAGCCTAAAAAAATTAATTGTTAAAATAAAAAACCTTATACCTTCCTCAGAAGTATACTCAAGAATATAAGAATAATCAAACCACATCAACAAAATGCCAGTATCAAAGCCTGAATTCTAACCCAAAATGATGAAAAGGCCTAAAATGAAGAAACTTTTTTCGCAAGTCACTAACGCTCAATATTAAGGTCCCTAGTAGGACATGCACACCATGAAATCCAGTCCCAAAAAAAAACAATCTGCCATAAGACCCAGAATTTATCCCAAAACAAGAAGTCTTATATTCTATAAATTGAATTCTTAAAAAATACACTCCTAATATCAAAGTTATCCTAATCCAGATTGTTTTTTTTTGGGACTGGATTTCATGGTGTGCATAAGTGGCAGTCACCCCCCTAATCAATAAAATAAAAGTATTTAATAAGGGAACCTGAAAAGGTAAAATAATTTTTACAAAATATAAAGGTCACTGAACAGCCCTAGTGACTGGAGCTACTCTAGTATGAAAGAAACTTCAAAATACAGAAAAAAAAAATCAGATTTCTCTAAATAAGAATCATATTAAACCCCATTTTAATCCTCTCATTACTAAAAAGCCCCTTTTTTTGTTTTACAAACATTTTTCTATTACCCAAAAAGAGATCATTCTTTTTAGTTTAATTAGAATTTGTTTAGCGATCAGGATATTAAAATGAACTAATTTACTTTTTTTAGTGGTCTTGTTGGAATTTGTCTCTTTATTAACCTTTATCCTAGTGGTCTTGTTTCCAGGCGTGTATATAGGAGCCTTGATGGTGTTTTTTTGTTTTATAGTTAGGGAGGCCATGCTGCTTATGGCCTCCCTATATTTATCTGTTCGATACAGAGGACTGTTAAATAGCCTAATTCTTTTAAATTAAACTACACGTATTAAACCTTTATACTTTAATAGAAAAAAACTAAGAATAATTAATCTTAACACAACTAAAAAAAGAAGAAACAAGAGGGAGTCTAATTTTAGTATTAGGAACATTCTGTTTTCTACTAAGGACTCCCTTTCTTCAACTCCAAAGGGAGTCCTTAGTAGAAAACAGAATGTTCCTAATACTAAAATTAGACTCCCTCTTGTTTCTTCTTGAGGAGAGGTTCTAGTAACTATTACTAGCAGAATTAATAAACCCCCAACAAAAATTAAAATAAAAAGAAAAGAGGTTAATCCTCCAGTAATAAAAATCTTCCTAAACCCCCTAATTAAAAATACTCTTATTGGGATTATAATAACTCTCATCCATAAGACAGAATTTTGTAAGAAAAAGACAAATCTAAGTAGGATCACTAATTTTAGTATAATAGGAAAACTTGATTTCGAATCATAAACTCTAACCTAAAGATTCAAACTCTTTTATGCAATACACTAAATCTTTTTATGGTTAACCTCTTCTTTTATTTTAATTTTTGGAAGGCTACTGAGAGTGGCCTTCATGACATTACTAGAACGGAAAATCTTAAGATTGACGCAAATCCGTTTAGGCCCAAATAAGATAGCTTGGGAAGGGGTCATACAACCAATTTTTGATGGAATAAAACTAATCCTAAAAAAAAATCTTCTGCTTGTTATAAAACAAATAAGAGTATTTTTAGGCCCTTTGCTTTTATTTGTTTTAGTGTTAAGAATGTTAACCATTTTACCTTGGTTTTGATTTTTTCTTTCTTTGAAATTTTCTTTAGTAATCTTTTTTTGTTTGGTAGCTTCTATTTCATATGGGAGAATACTAATTGGTTGAGGAGCAATTAGTATTTTTTCTAAACTTGGAAGTATACGTGGGATCCTACAAACTCTTGCACTAGAAGTTTCTTTAGTAATCTTTTTTTTAGTCTCATTTTGTTTTAATTCTGGACTAAACCTTTTTATAGAAAAAATTACTCTAGAACAAATATTCCTTTGAGTATTAATGTTATTAATCCTTGTGTTAACAGATTGTAATCGGGCCCCAATAGATCTTTTAGAGGGGGAAAGTGAGTTGATTAGGGGTTTTAACCTTGAGCTTGGAAGGATTTTGTTTATTTTTGTATTCTTAAGCGAATACGGTATGATAATTTTTTTTTCTCTATTAGGGGGGTTAGGGATTTTCTTTAAGATTAGTTTTATTTCATTTTTCTTTCTTTCTTATTGTATATTATTTATTCGTAGTTGTTTTGCTCGTTTCCGGTATGATCAATTATTGTATTTTATATGAAAGGATTTCTTGCCCTTAAGTATTTACTATTTCATTTTTTTTAATGTTTAGGAAACCTATTTTCACAATATCACTGTGACTCTCTTTCAGACACAACATTCCTTTTTGATCAAAAATTGATTTTCAGGGTTTTATAAGCCTGTCTAGAAGTTTCCTAGAAATGCTTAATGACTTTATTTTAATTTGGTTATTTTTTATTCTGTTAGTTCTATTAATAAGAAGTCAATTTATTTTAATCCCGAAAATTTACAGAGTTTTGAAGCCCGAGTTGGAGGCTTTGGAAGTTTTTTGGACTACCTTTCCTATTTTTATTTTATTAAGAATTGCATTTCCAAGGTTTTTTCTTCTTAATTCTCAAGACTCCATTTTTCCGAAAAGAATGTTTAAGTTAATTAGGAGACAATGGAATTGACAAAGGGAGTTGCTTCTAGAAGAATTTGATCATCTTTTAGATTACCAGGGAATTTTTTTTAAAAGTAACCTAGAAAGCCCTGCTTATCTTTTTTCCCAAAATCTACAAATGGTCACTAGAAGCACAGATGTGCTCCATTCCGTAGGGGTACCGAATTTAGGAGTAAAGATCGACTCGTCTCCTGGACGTTTAAACAGTACCGTAATTGAACTTTTAAAACCAGGACTTTATTGGGGGTCTTGTTACGAGCTTTGTGGTAGAGGTCACAGAGCTATACCTTTTTCTTTTTTAATCTTTTAGAGTAAAAATCTAAAGTGCCTTTAACACTTAAAGTCTTCGTTTAACTTTGAAGGTTAATAGTCGAAGACTTTAAGTGTTAAAGGCACTTTAGATTTTGGGAAAAAAGATAAGCAGGGCTTTCTAGGTTACTATGCAACACAAAAGGGGTTTTTATAAGTTTTTCTAGAAAAACCCCTTTTGTGTTGCATAGTAAATTTACTCGAACTGAAGTAAATCTTTCTAGGATTAAAAAAAAAAAACAAGTAGTACCCACTATACTCAAAGTTCTCCCTAGAGAGGATAAAGAATGTCATCAATAGAAAGTTGTAAAATAGTCTCTGTACCGCCGAGGTATCCCCTGTATCCCTAAAAAATGTATAGGGAAAAAAGTAACGTTTACTCCAACAAATATTGATCAAAACTGAAGGATTCTTAAAATCTTGTTAAGATTAATTCCTAATATAATAGGTAGTCATAAAACAAACCCTACTATAATAGCAAATACCGCTCCCATACTCAAGACATAATGAAAATGAGCTACTACATAATAAGTATCATGATAGATTAAATCTAAAGTTCTATTAGCTAAAACAACTCCGGTTAACCCCCCAACCGTAAATAAAAATAAAAATCCAATAATTCATAAACATACTGCTCTATATAAAACCACGGTCCCCACAAAAGTAGCTATTCATCTAAATACTTTAATACCCGTGGGTACTGCAATAATTATAGTGGCTGCTGTAAAGTACAAACGAGTATCTATATTTATTCCAACTCTAAATATGTGATGGGCCCACACTACACATCCCAGAACCCCAATTCTAACTATAGCCAAAAATATACCTGGAGCTCCAAAGGGGACCCTTTTTCCCCTAGTAACTACCAAAGCATGACTTACTAACCCAAACCCAGGCAAGATAAGAATATAAACTTCAGGATGCCCAAAAAACCAAAATAAATGTTGAAATAAAAGAGGATCCCCACCTCCTAAAGGGTCAAAAAAGCAGGTATTAAAATTTCGATCAAATAATAATATGGTAATTCCCCCCGCTAAGACTGGAAGACTTAAAACTAATAAAAAGGCAGTAATCCATACACTTACTAAAAATAAAGGAAAATTGTACCATCTAAAAATAGGATTTTTTAGATTATTAATAGTACACAAAAAATTAATAGAACCCGCAATTGAGCTTACCCCTGCTAAATGTAAACTAAAAATGACTATGTCTGGTCTCACTCTAGGATGAGCAAAATAAGAACTTAGGGGGGGGTACACTGTTCAACCGGTTCCGGCTCCCGACAAAACAAGCAATCTTATCAATATAATAACGCCTCTAAAAGGTAATAATCAAAATCTAAAATTGTTTAAACGAGGAAAGCATATATCTTGGGCTCCCAGAAGTAAGGGCAATAAAAAATTTCCAAACCCTCCGATTAGTACAGGTATTACTATAAAAAAAATTATTAAAAAGGCATGTAGGGTAACAATCCTATTGTAAAAATTCGAGAAATTAGAAGACAAATTCCACAAGGATTCTCCTGATGAAGACAAAACTCAGCGAATAATTAAACTGAAAGAGCTTCCTATGGTTCCTATTCAAAAAGAAAATAAGAAATATAAAGTACCGATTTCTTTATGATTACATCTTGTTAGTCAAATAATAGCCTCTTCAAAGCTACGTTTTATATAAACTAACCTTCAATTTACAAAATTGTTATTCAATAGAACTTTATAGGTAGGGTCCACATCCCTACGTCTTTAACTTTGCCTGACAGAATCTCTCATATTTGAATCTTAAGTCCAATGCACTATTTTGCTATGAAAAGTTCCAAGAATTCAAAGTTTGGAACTTTGAGGCAAATTAATTTTAGTAAGATCACTTTGTTTTAAAAGATTCTATTAGAACTTTTTTCAATTATTAAAATTGTGATAATAGATCTTCTCGTCTTAAAAGTTGCCAGCTGTCGCGGTTATAACTTGGAGGAGAAAAGTTTCTTGATAAAAATCAGATAAGGTTCAATAGATTTTAGTGAAATAAGATCTCTTGTTGTATAAAGATAGGCAGAATATACTAAACAACACAGATTAGATACCTGTTTAGTTTATATAACTAAGTGCTGAAAACAGAAACTAGTTGACAGTTAATGTGCTAGAGGGGTCTGATCTTTAAGTGATACTCCACAATCACAACTTTAGCAGGGTTTTCTCAAATCGCCGTCTTTAAAAAGGTGCTTTTAAAAGTCAAGTGAGATAAGATTAAAGCTGAAGGAGGATTAGTTCACAATTTAAAAAAATCTAAAATAAGGGTGCTTATTTAAAGAGAATTTAGAAGTAACGGTTGCTAAAAGGTGCCATGAATGTTTTTATGTACTAATAGCTCGATAATTCCTGAGGAATAAGTCGTAACAAGGTAGGGGTACTGGAAGGTGCTCCTGTCCTTAAAAAGATTAGAAGTCTTTGTTTTCCTCGTAAATGACAATTACGTATGCTTTACATCTAAGTATAAACAAATCCTAAATTTGTTGAGCTTTTCCTCCAAAGTAATAAAAATTTGTCTATCCTTTCGTACTCGCCAAATTTTTTTCTCCCTACAGAAAAACTGAACTGTCTTGCGACGTTCTGAACTCAGATCACGTAAAAATTTATTGGATGAACAATCCTACTAGTCTTCTTGCTAAAATAATCCAACATCGAGACCAGGTAAAGTTTCTACTTTAGTGTTGTTATCCCTAAAGTATTTACATTAACTGTTTTAAAAATTACCCCAATAAAATAAAATTTTTCTTAAAATTTTAGGGTCTTTTCGTGCCAGGGAAAAACTTAAGACTTTTTACTTAACGGGTAAGTTTTAAAAATTAATCTAAAAGAGAATTTTTCTTTTCCCCATTCATACTAGACTATAATTAGTAGACAAATGATTATGCTACCTTAGATAATATGCTATTTTCTTAGCATTTAGCAGGGGTTATTTTTTTAAAAAAAAAAATGTTTTTGTTAAACAGTAGAAGAAAGGTTTAGTTTTAAAAATTAAAATTTAATAATTAAATAATTAAATTTTAATTTTTAAAACTAAACCTTTCTTCTACTGGACTTCCTGTAAAACAAAAAAAAAGTTATTTTAAAGGGTAGGTTATATCAAACTTATATTTAGTTTTAGTATGGAACACTAAAAGAAAAAAAGTCATGACTTTTTTTCTTTTAGTGTTCCATACTAAAACTAAATATCCTGATACCAAAGGCAAAAAATTAATTTTATAAATTCTATAATCTTAGGAGCATGGGTCCTAAAGTTTAAATAACCTAAGATTACTACTTTATTCAATTTATTCTGTCCTATTATCTGAGATCTCAGAGTAAAAAATGGAACCGTATTTATATTTTGCATAAATACTATACTTATAATTACCCTTTTTTTGTTTTTTTTTCAATCATTAAAAATGACTCTTCACACCCTTTTTCCATCTAATCTTTTAAACTCTGGGATATGAATAAGGGTTTTCTTAGCTTTGAGTTTCTTTAATTTAATATCTTTAACTTTTATAAGTTTTCCTAGTACCACGATCTTAATTTATAATTTTACCGTAGCTTTGAGAGGGTGGTTAGCCAGGATTTTATATTTTTTTATAAATAAAACTTCTTTTTTCGTTTTTACGCCCTTTATAGCTCCTTGATACCTACTTTTTTTTTTGTGTTTTATTGAGATCGTGAGAGCGAGAGTTCGTCCCCTTACTTTATGTTTTCGTCTTATAGCAAATATAAGAGCAGGGCATATCTTATTATCGTTAAGAGTAAAACTCCCTTACTGCCTTTGGACTCTTAGAGCCTTATTTGGGCTCTTAGAGTTAGTAGTTTGTTTAGTTCAAGGTTACGTTTTTACTCTTTTGCTTAAGGTGTATACTGAGGAGTATCTTTAAACATATCATTTTAAACCCGAAACCTTTCATTCCATTAATAGGGAAAAAATAATGAATCAAGTGATAAACAGCATCCTTTTAAAGGAATATTCAAATAAAGAAAAAGGCATAAGGAAAATGATTTCTAAATCAAATATAACAAATAAGATTCTTAAAAAAACTAGGGAGGAACTTAATAAGTAGTTTATTATCCTTAAACTTTCAAACCCCGCTTCTAGAGAACTTGGAGCTAGTTGATTAATTTTACTCTTTTTACACACAAAGAATTGTAACCCGCACATTACCCTCATGAGTAAAATAAAAAATAGTAAAAGTAATCCAGTTTTAACGATTTAAAAAAAATAAGTAAAAGAAAAAATAATCAATATAAAAAACGATAATAAAGAAAAGACTTTTATAGAAGAGAAAACGGTTAAAACTATAAGTCACAATTTTAAAGAAAAAATAATCAATATAAAAAACGATAATAAAGAAAAGAAAATATAAAACGGTTAAAACTTGGCCTAAGATCAAAAAGGGAGGTTCTACCGGCTTTCTTCCTAGTCACATTAGTAGCAAATTAATAAAAAAAAAGATACAAAAAATATTCTGATAAGGCTTTCAGCAGTTCAGTCTAGTACTAGACTGAACTGCTGAAAGCCTTAAAAATGTAAAAAATACCATTCAGGTTGAATGTGTAAAGGAGAATTAGTTAGATCTGAAGGATTAAAATTAACCGGATCTCTTGATAAAAAAGGAGCAAGTAATAGTAACAGAAAAAACCATATTAAAATATTAAAATTTAGTATGTCTTTATAGGAGAAAAGAGTTCTAAATTTTAATTTAATAAGATCAGAGGATCCTAACGGAGAAGAACTTCCTCTTTCATGGAGCGTGACTAAATGAACAAGAATAAATAATAAGACTACCATAGGAACCAGGAAATGTAGGGAAAAAAAAAATCTACAAGTATATCTTGAGACATAAAACCCTCCCCACAGTCATATAACCAGGGTTTTCCCATAGGGTACAACCCTGAGCAAATTGATAATTACAGTAGCTCCTCACAAAGATATTTGTCCTCAAGGTAATACATATCCTATAAAAGCAGACACTATCACAAGAAATAAAAGAGTCCATCCAGTAAACCACACTTTTTTTAAAAAAAAAGAACCTTGCAAAATTCCCCGAAACATATGCGCAAAAACAAAGAAAAAAATAAGGGAAGCACCGTTAAAATGAATAAGTCGAAGGCTCCAACCCAAATGCGTTTCTCGAACCAATTCTACTACAGATACTCAAGATCCTCTTCCACCTACATAATAAAAAGATAAAAATAAACCTCTTAAAATTTGTCCAATTATTAAGATCCCTAAAAGTCTGCCAATGCTTCAAAAAAACCTAATTCTTTTAGGGGTGGGAAGTACTAATATCACCCTTCTTAACTTTATTAACACCGACTTAAGTATATGTTAACAACCACATGAGAGGAAAAATACTTAAAACAATAACTCAGCTTCTGTAACTATTTTGAAGAAGCTTAAACATATGCGTAAGTTCCAGCTTCTCTAAGTTTAAGTTAATAAGAATAATAAAATGTTCTTTTAAAAAAATGTAAGTGGATAAAGTGGTTAATTTTGAAACCATAAAAAACCATAAAAAACCATAAAAAACCATAAAAAACCCAAAAACAACAGAAGAAATAAAAGAAACTATTGACAAGGATTGTGTGACAAAAAAAAAAATATTTGAAACCATAAAAAACCTTATAAAAACCCCTAAAAAAAAAAGCATAAAAACTGGCTGAAAATAAGAAAAAGAGTCAGAGATAACCAAAATTTTAAAATTTAAAATTTTTCTGACTCTTTTTCTTATTTTCACGCAGTATGTTAATGTAGGAGCAGCTAGTATAATTATAACAACTTTCGAAAGAAATGATCCTATTTTTTTGTTTAAAAAAAATAGGATCATTTCTTTCGAAAAAAATCCAGAAGAAAATAATAACCCAGAAAGCCTAATAACAAAAAACCTTAAAAAAAGATAAAAAATATAAGGTTTTATGTTCCCTTTTTCTCGTCAATCCTGTGAAGAAAATCTAGCATTCAGGATTCTCCCAACCACTAAAAACAATCCCGCTTTTACAAAAGCATGAGCCAACAGATGGAAAGTACAAATTATCCTACCTCCAAAGACCAGGGCAAGAACTATTACTCCTAATTGGCTTAAAGTAGAGAGAGCCACTAATTTTTTTAAGTCAGTTTCTATTAAAGCTCCCAGGCTAGCCATAAAAGAAGTAAAAAACCCAATAAAAAACAAGAAAAAAAACCTATAATGTATTCTTTGACTAAAACGAATTAATAGTCAAATCCCTGCGGTTACTAAAGTAGAGCTGTGAACTAAAGCTCTTACCGGCGTAGGAGCCGCTATTGCGGCAGGGAGTCAACTAGAAAAGGGTCATTGTGCCCTTTTAGTAAAACTTAAGAGAACCACTAGACTAAAAACCCTTAAGGAAAATTTTAGTCTAGTGGTTCTCAAAATATAAGAAAACAAAATCACTAAGACAACATCTCCTACTCGATTTGTTAGAATCGTAAAAGAGGCCCCCCTTAAACTTTGCCAATTTTGATAGAATAAAATAAGAAGAAAAGAAGAAAGTCCTAAACCCTCCCAACCTAAAAAAATTATAAACATACTTTCTCTTATAATTAAGATAAGTATAGAAGCCATAAACAAAAAAACTAAACTATAAAACCTTTGAATTCGCTCTTCAAGTATGTAAAAAACTCTATACAAAAAAACAACAGAAGAAATAAAAGAAACTCTAAACAAAAATAAAAACCTTGTTAACTTAATATTATTTACTGCCCTAATATAGATCTCATCTAAAAACAAAAACCTAATGTTAAGGTTTTTTATGAAGAATAAAAACCTTAGTAACATAATTCCACTTCTCGTTTTGCTAAACCAGTAACTTGAAATTACTAATAGAAACTTCTAGAAGTAAAGCTAATCTCTAAGTTGCAGCCTTAGCTAACCCTAGTGTTCAGCACGGTTAATTTCCAATTAACAGGATTTTAAGATTAACAATCTTACGCACAATTTGCTATGATTAGATTAATTACTTTAACACTAATAAGCCTTTATACCCTATTAGTTTTTTTATTTACTGGAAGAGTTAGTTTCATCCTAAGACTAATTTTGTTAGAAATTTTGTCTTGGGTTTTTATCTTACTTTCATCGTTTCATAATAAATCTATTGTAATAAAATACATGGTTATACAATCTTTTTTTGTTTTTATAAGGGTTCTTGGTTGTTACTATAATCTTTTATTATTTCTAATTAGACTCTTTATTAAGATCTCTATTCCCCCCTTTCATGGATGGTTACTAAAAATAATAAAAGATTTAAGTTTAAATCTTTTATTATTTTTAGTAACCATCCATAAGTTTATACCAATACTAATACTAGCAAGTTTAATTTCTTTAGAATTAGTGATTTTATTAATGGTCTTAATCGTGCTTATTATTCCTTCTACTATAAAATTAGAAGTGGTTCTACTTTTATCCTCTTTTTCCCACACTTTATGGGCTAGTATTTCTTTTCACGTTGGGACTTGGTTATTTTTTCTTTACTGAAGATTATACTCTTTAATGGTGGTAAACCTGCTAAAATCAATCAAAAAATTCTTGTATATAAATTTTGTCTTAAGACAAAATTTATATACAAGAATTTTTTGATTGATTTTAGCAGGTTTACCACCATT
>WNFZ01005388.1_pt1 | contig 11737 bp, 11 predicted proteins | sample 5400081 | NCBI WGS metagenome assembly WNFZ01 (sample SAMN13153365, study PRJNA577476) | soil metagenome | isolation source: 80 cm soil or saprolite under grassland replicate 1 | place: USA:California | collected 2016-06-15
TGGGAAAGGGGCGCCAAGTTTATTGTCAGTGATCATGAATTGAGTAGGACCCAGAGGAGTAGTCCCCGTGTTGGTGATGACATAACTATAAGTAATTGTTTCCCCAACTTGACCATATGTCTGTGAACTGGCTGCTTTGGTCAATTTCAACGCAGTACTGGTCGGAGTGGCAGAATAATTTAATGTGACCCCGGCTTGGTTTGAGTCCACTCCGCCGACATTTGCTACGGCGAGGCTCGTCACCGAACCAGTATTGATATCCGCTTGCGTGATGCCATAATCGACCATACAGGTGATCGTTTCATTGAGATCGAGATAAATGTTTTTATTGCCAACTGAGGCTACATCAGGGCAGGTGGGATGTCTTGGATTATCGGTGATAATGACAGGGCCCGCTAAAGGCGAGTTCCCTGTGTTTGTGACGACATAGTTAAAGGTGATAATCTGGCCGAGTGTGCTGAATGTAGTGACATTATCTTTGGTCTGAACGCTCAATTTCACCACCGAAGTCTCTCCGAAAACAGTATTCGGTGGCCCAAATATGTTGCATGCAGAGAGAACCAGCAAAATAACCGATGACAAAGAATTGCGAATGATCTTATTCATACAGTATCCTTTTCCTGCTCTCGCCTCACGCGAAACTTCTGCGAGCGCGGCTCAATAAAGACATGCCCATACAGACCAGCAGTACTCTGTAAATTAGTATAGCATTAATAGAAGGAGATGTTCACGCGAATTTTTATTTGCCCCTGCTACTTGTGGGATAGTTGTTTACCAGTTATTCTGTTATCCAATCATCGGAAGAAGTCACACCGCCTTCATTCCATGTCCATTGGATCTTTTGATACGTGAAGGCGATTTCTTCATATTCCGCCCGTTTCGCAAGGTTTGGATCTTGACTATCAGGCATTTTAAAATCAATGCTTGCAATGCTAGCATTTGTCAACTTTACCGTGTAGTGATTTGCCTCTGTGCCTGCTGGGCTAGGTTGCCAGAATTGCAATTCCCATTCGGGGATATTTTCGTTATTGACAAGCATGTTGTAAAGCAGTGGAGTTGCCTGGTCCACTTCTTTCGTGATGACAAAAGGTTCGTGCACACGCACTCCTGTGGGCAGACCGGAAGACGCGTCACGCGGGGACTCAATAGTGTGACTCGCACCGATCACCTTGATGCTGCCCTCGCGGCCCTTCTGCGTGACTGAACCCTTGATCTCTCCCTGCTGCTCGCCCTTAAGCCTCAAATAAGCGTTGAGTGCCATGCCTGTTCTCCTTTCTGCTTTGCAATTATTAACGGAGACAAACAGATTTATGTTATCTCGATCCACCGTCCCTAAATCACTGTTGATGAATCATTATTTGCAATTCACAATACAATGCCATTGATTTCCATCCCATTCCCATGTGTCATTGAGGTCAGTTCTATTCGGGGCAACTCCCCCATAAAGAACGATTTTCTTTTGTTCAGGATCATAGACCATGGCAGGCGAGCCGCGTGGAGAAGGATGATTTTCTAGCTTTAATTCAGACCAGGCGCCACCGGTTAATTTCCATGTTTTATCTGAAAGTGAAGAGAGTGTAGAAGTGGAAGTTGCTCCGCCAAAAATGATCAGTGCATTTCCATGAAGCGCCATGCCTAAATGGGAGAGAGGTCCGGGACCGGGGAAGTTGATCTTTTGCCATTCACCATTTTTCCAGGTCCAAAAATCATCCAAGACCTGATCTGCCAACCCACCATAGAGAAGAATTTGCTGATGGGTGTCATCATATAGAAACCCAAAGTGGCCACGACCGGGTGGTTCTGAATGATTAATGAGCGTCCATTTTGTTCCGTTCCATGACCACATTTCAGTCCTTAAATTTGTATTCTCATCTCCTCCGCCGAAGAGAATCACTTCGCCTCTGGAGGCATCATAAACCATTTTAAGGTGATCGCACGCTGCTGGACTCTCTGCTTCTTTCTTCACCCAAGTTTGACCATCCCACTCCCAAGTTTCGCGTTCGCATTTATTTTTTTCCAATGAATACCCACCATACAATACTACTACATTTCGCTTTTCATCATAAGCTGTGCCGCCGAGTATCAGCAATGGTGGGCCACCCTCTGTGACGCGATGCCATTGCTGTCCATTCCGTCCCCAAATCACATTGACACCATTTCCACTTACGAAAGCGGGCGAAGTCTGTCTGCAACCGGTCAATAAGACTTCGTGCAACTGAGAATGATAAATCATGTTTGCTTCTGCACACGCAGGAGGGTTTTCAGCGATGATTATTGCAGTGGGTGCTGAAAGCGATGGCTGGACAGTTTTTGTAGAAGCCACACACCCTGTTACAAACAATACGAGCACAATTCCGATAAAACTCACTCTGCTCATATCACATTCTCCTAACCAGTAAGGTGTTGGCTTGGGTATATCATATCTACTTTCAGTCCGTACCCTTCTAAAGTAGTGTTCGATCAAGAGTAGGCAGTCATTGTATAAAAAATATTAGCCCGATCATGATGAACGGGCTAATGTTTGGAAGACCTTCAAAAATGGAAATGTCTATTTCAAAGGTGCTGAATTCTGTTCCAGCTTGGCTTTGAGTGCCGCAAGCGATTTGTTCATTGAAGGCTCGCCAATCAATGGATAAATGAAGATGCGAAATAGAAATGCCACAATGGGATTCAAAGATACCGTCATCGTTCGCGTGATGAGAACCCCTCCCTTTTGCTCCGTAAATGTGAAAACGTGCGAAACCTTTCCAAAATCGGGATCGTTTGCAATAAAGCCAAACTTACGGGGAGGTTCATATTCCGAGACTTGAACTTTGTTGGGACGATTCTTTTGTGTTGCCACTTCACCATGTGAAACATATTCTTTTCCTACATCAATCGGATCAGATGAGACCGCTTCAATCTTCAGCCCTCCGCTCCATTCGGGATGCCTGCTAAGATCAGATACATAATCAAAAACTGTTTGCAGTGGGGCATGGACCAGAACTTGAGGGGAACGTGTAACGGTAACCATGAGAGGCTCCTTTTGTAGGCATTATACGCTGAATCAAAAACGCGGCTCATCAGCCGCGTTCTTGATTTGCATGTGTCTATCTGCCGCTTGCTAAGTAGGCACAACAAAATTATATTGCCCTTGCAGACCATCGCTGGATTCTTGAATGGTTAGAAGCAAACTTTGATTGAAAATACCATCCGAGTCATTCTGCGTTACGCCTGGGAAGAAAAGCTGGGTGGTGATCAGCTTTCCATTCGGCGCCTGCACCTTGACGTGGATGTGCTCCGTGCGCCCGGGGTATAAACCAGGGACGACGGTTGTCAATTGATAGCGTCCATTTGCATCGGTGAATTGATGTCCGCGTAGGGTATAGCCACTATTGTCATAATTACCATTCGCATCTGCCTGCCAGAAATCTAATAAGGCATTTGCCACAGGTTTGCAGTCCGCGGTGTAAACGTAGCCTGTGATGACAATTTTTGTGCCTGCCATGCCGTCCTGATACAGATCAGCTTGTTCGGGCGAACCAGATTTGAAATATGGACCTTCAGTCAATTCGGGTGTTAGCGTTGCGGATTGATTCCCGGCACTGCAGGCAAGCGTTGATGTATCGGTTGTGTCATTGCTACTTGATGTGGTCGGCGCTGTTGTGTTTGTATCACTATTGCTTGATGCAGTTGGTGCTGTAGCGCTTGTATCGCTGTTACCTGAGGTTGTTGATGTTGGCGTCGCGGTCGCGCACGCAGACAAGGTAATCACGCAGATTGCAACCACTATGCTGAAGATCGTTTTTCGGTTCATTTCTTTTCTCCATTTGTAAAGATAAAATGGAGTATATCTGTTCGATATTTGGAGGATGTGAAGAAGATATGAGTTTTTTATGAAGAATTGCGCCGACCATAACAATACAGGAGCAAGCAATCCCCAGCCCGTGAGTTTGACAGTCATTTTTGCGAGTTCCGCGCAAGCAAGTACGCGCCAAGCCATAGTGTGAAGCCAAAGAAGAAGAGGTTGAGGAGAGGCATGAATCGATTCTAACCTTCAAAGACGTAGTCAAGTTAAAAAATCAAACGGCTTAACCAAGTGATTAAGCCGTCTCTTCCGGAGTCTTTATGCGGTTGCTCAGAATCTTCTTGTAACCACAATTCGACACAGTATCCAACTGCACTCAATGCAGATTTTCCACTTACCAACTCGAATGCATCCAAGTGTGAGACCCACCATATTGAGGTCCCCAGATCTCACAAGTACCACGCTTTCACTATCTTTTCTACCGTGCTGGTGAGACGAAATCGAAGTATCAGATTCCCAAGTGATATCTAATCCACTGATCGACTTCGGAATCTTAAGTTTCAGGTCTTTTGCATAACGGAGTACATCGTCGCCCTGGCGCAGTTTCTGCTTATCCAGAGCTGGTATCAAGGCATGAAGAAAGTCCTCTAGTTCATGAATATCTTCTAGTAAGTTGTCGAGTTTAGTTTCTGTGGTTGGCATGGGGTTCTCCTAACGATATCGAAAATTGATCCACTGGTTACCGCAGTGGTGCTCAGTGTGCCCAACGACGCCAATCATTGAGACCCTAGATGAGCATCAAGGATTTTCATTTTGTGCGCGGATGATAAGATCGACCATGTCCTGCCCTCCGCTTGAATAGTTATCTCCTGAACTCTGTGAACTCTGCGCGGCTACTACTCTTGGTCCTACCTCGCCAGTCCACCACCCGAAGAATGGCCCGCCTGATTGCCCAGGCCACACATCGCCATGATGCGACATCGACTCATGTGAGTCGAATTGCCACCATGCTCCATCGAGTGAGATACTGCTCTGGAATATTGGTCGATTTCCAGCGGTTAGGTCAACAGGATATCCAATATGTGACCAATAGAGACCACCATCCCATGAGTCTGTATATCCTCGGGAACCCATCCATCCAGTAAGATTCCCAATTCTCCAGTTGAGCACTACAACTACATAATCGTACATGCCCTCAATCCAGTCTATGGTGGGACCTGTAACTTTGTATTTAAAATAGACGCGCGTTCCCCAAGCCTCACCGAATGGCGCGCTACCATCGAAAAAGGATGGCCGAAACCGGACCCATCCAGCTGTACCATCACTGTTCCACTGAATGGCGTGGGAAACCGTCAGCATATGACGGGGGCCGACCATTACTCCACTTGCCAGGCCTCCAGGTATATCTACGCGTCCACAAGTACTCCAAGGGTACGAAGTATCATTAAAGACGAATCTATCGTCTGGTGAAAAAATGGTTGTTGCCCGGTTTCCAGATTTGTCGGGTGGAGTAACAAGATCCACTTGAGTGAATGAGGGACGACGGAGGTTCGTCGGCAAAGCACGAGGAATTGGCCGTAATGGCAGATAATCAGGAATAAAGGACTCGGTCTCAAGGGGTTTCGAGAGCTTAGCCTTTGACTTTTTGCCCAACATTCTTAGTTGCTTCGTCTCGATGGGGGGTGGGAAGACATGCTGACCGGGTTGCCAATTCTCGATTTGAAAGGCGAGTTCGTGAGCCCGACCCACTCGCTCAATGGAAGGCTCAAATTTTGGGGCGCCAGAGGTTGGAAGTAAAAATCGTAGTTCCGCCGGGAGGGTGCGCTCCCTCTTTTGGGCATTGCGCGGCTTTAAGCGTTTCTGTACTTCTTGGAATGTCATCGGTGTTGGCTGGTCTGAATAAGCAAGATTTTTATCAACTGAGATCTTCATAATTTTCTCCTATCTTTTTGTGAGACGCATCTAAATTTGAACTGGGTACTGCGGGTTTTCAACTGTTTGCTCTCATCGTCTGAATTGAGATTTCATTGTCGCGTTTATGCAGATCGCAAGGTCAACCGATATCCTGACTGGTTGATTGTTAGCCTACTTTGGCTTGGGTCTCTACAGCGTTGCCCATAATTTTGGGCACTGCACCGCGTCGTGGCGCCTTTATGGCTACTACAATGTCAACAACCTCAATATATGCGGCTTTTGCTCCCATTCTGAAATCTACTGCCGCATTATGAATCTCTTCGAGGGTATCAGCTTCGATCATAGTGACTTGATCGTAGCGCGCATCCAAACCACTACAAACTAGGTGAGTAAGCTGGTCAGAGTATTTTGTCAGATCTTTCACATGTTTTAGGGATATTTTGCGAATTCCCTCTCTACCCAAGGAAAAGTATTCTTGGCTCATTTTCATGAACAGAAGGCCTATGTACTTATTTTTATTCGAAAGTGGATGCATATCAATTCTCCTCGTCACTAAAGAATTATTCGGTGGGCAAAATGACTTCAATGTATTGTGCTAATCATTTGCTCTATGGTCATCTTTTGTAATTCTAATGATGGATGCAAAGGGAAACTAGCTAGGAACTTCCCTAGTTTCCATAGCTATTCCTTGTTGTATCGCCCATACACCAGCTAATATGCGCGTGCGCACACCAATCTTTGTATAAAGGTTGTCGAGATGAAACTCAACAGTTTTTTCGCTAATGAAAATTTCGGCGGCAATTGCTTTGTTAGTGAAACCAGCAAGAACCAATTGAAGAATCTCCATTTCGCGTGGTGTGAGATCAGATAAAGTTGCCATAGCTAATTCACTACAGATTGTTGCACCTAAGTCATTTATATGTATAAACGCAGATACTATAGGTTTTCCCGTACGGTTAAAAAGAAAAACCGCTGTTCGAAACGCGCCCGCGGTTGGAACTAAAAGATGTAGACGGCTAAAACAATCCCACCCAACGATTTAAGATATTACTATGACAACCTTTTCACTGGAAGTTTCTAATTAAATCCAGATTGCATTCCTCTCTGCTTTTGCTCAAGTGCCAGCTTTCTCAACAACGACAGCAAGGGCTGGAGTGAAGCCGGAGCCGTAACGTCGTTGAACGTTAAAGATTTTTGTCTGTCCCCTTCGGATAACGAAAGCTGATACGAAAACACATCTGGTGGACCACCATGTGGTGCTGGAGTCAAGTCACTTTGCTGAAGATCGAAAACTTTGGATCTTTCTACAAGCTTCAAGAGTTCCTCAGCCTCTGCCGGCGGCAGCCTATCTGTGTCGGCGTGGTAGGCTAATTGTAGATTCGCTAATCCGCCTGAACCTTTGAAATCAATGTGCATGTTGAGTTATTCCTCCGCTCTCGAAGTTGAGAGTGAAGACATGCCCCTACACGATGCAGTCAAGGGGCATATCAAGTGACAAAAAATTTTGTTCAAAACGTACTACTAAAGACCAACTTCATGCAATGCAGCACGCACGGTCTGTGTCGTGCCCACCGGCACTTGACCACTTTTGGTCAACTGTCTTGCTGACATCGCGAGGACGTACGCGAAATCACCGAACGCTGCAGTTGACCATAGTCTTTGTAGGGTGGTGTACCAGATGAGCGCCGCCTTATCGGTGCCGATATCCATGGCCACCAAATAAAACACCTTATTTGGAATACCACTGTTGATATGTACCCCTTGATTATCGCCAGAACCGACGTAATAGTGACTGAGATGAGCCGGCTGAGGGTCACTGCCCATAAAGGGATTGTCATATGCTGTGCCAGGTGCCTTCATTGAGCGGAGAGCTTCCCCATAGAGCATGGGCCCCATAATGCTATCCCCAATCAGCCAATCGGCATCATTTGCAGTCTCGCCGTTTACTGCTTGCTCAATGACACTGCCGAAGACGTCTGAGAAGGACTCATTGAGCGCTCCAGATTGACCATAGTATTGAAGCGCAGCCGTATATTGTGTGACGCCATGTGTGAGCTCATGGGCAATGACATCCGGATCCTTGGTGAAATCCGTGAAAATGTTACCATCGCCATCACCATAGTACATCTCAGCCCCGCTCCAGAATGCATTCATATAGTTCATGCCAAAATGGACATTGTGAACTTGATCTAGACCCAGGTTATCAATGGAATTGCGGAGCAGTTTCATCTTGTAGTAGTCACGTGTTCCACCGCCACTCTCATAAGCATTGGTCACAGTCTCATCGTCAGTGACCGGATCACCCTCACCACGTACCAAGATGAAAGTTTCAGGTGGTCCCCACACGTGGTTGCAGTTATATATTGACCGACCACCAGTTCCGGCAGGCGGCGCCATGATCCCAGCAACTTCGCCAGCAAGCGTTGATAGAGGGGTGACTAGAGCAGCTCGAGCCGTGCGGATTTGCTCATCCTGAAGCAGGCTCAACCGAGCATTTTCACGAACGGTTTCATCAGTGGACTTTGCCATCTGCTCCAGTACATGGGGTGGAACAAACATGCAATGGCATTGATGCAGTGTAATTAATCTTCTCTTATTCCGTTTCATGGTACTTATTCCTTTCATTTCAAACATTTGGAGCTTTCTGGTTACGCTTTTGCCCTGCTCTACTCCTCAGCAGGTAGACCGAAAATAGTTCCAGAATGAATAATTACACCGCCGCGCATAATCAGCATATATTTTCTTACAAATAATTTTGTGTTGTCGGGAAATTCTGATAGAGAGCTTCCAATATAAAGGTACGCTCTTATCCGGTTAGAAACCGGATACAACTTTTCGCCGTGAATTTCAATACCAATGTTGTCAGATTCATAAATTAGTCCCTTGTTATCGCTCTTCACTTTTAGTGGCGGCAAGACTTTCCATCTGCAAATGTTTCGCCTCTCGCCACCGTCTCCACAGTACGAAGAATCCGATCATTCCCACCAAAGCTTGCGCCATCAACACATCCAGACCTGGCCCGAAGAATGCAGTCGTCACATCTGGAAGTCCATCCCACAAGCTATGTAAGATGGAGACGGTCAAATAAGCTCCGATCACTTTGAAGTTGAAGCGAAAGCGCCCCGCCCTACTTTCACGATATAGGACACTGGTCAGGATCGCTGTCCATGTACCATGACCAATCGGAGACAAAATTCCTCGAAGGAGGGTTACATAGACGGTTAGAGAAAGGCTTCCCGCACTGCGCAGAAAAGCAGTGAAAGCATAGCCATTGCTTTCCAACGCTGCAAAGCCCATACCGGCTGCTACGCCAAGAAGCAGTCCATCCATTTCAGCGTCATGACGCATATGTCTGGCGATGAACAATATCCCTAGAATTTTGACGAACTCTTCGATTAGGCCCACCAAAAATGTTGTAGCAAGGTCCAATCGTCGAATGAAAAGTGGCTCCAATAGAGAAGCAGCAATTACGCCGAATAATCCTCCATAAATGAAAGCACGCGCGATGGTAGGTACGGTTAGAAGGCTAAGATGGCGATGATCATAGAAGAAAGCTACGTAAGCGACTGGGATCATGAAACTGCCAACCATCACTACTGTCGGAAAAAGAACCGGGTTACCGGTCAAAACGAGGGCGATAAGAGTCGCAAGATAGAATAAAAAACCAATCAACAATACTCGCCACCAGGAACTGGATTTCACCGGCGCGGTTCGCGTCAAACCTGTTTCTTGGAATTGTCCCATTGAAAATTCCTTTCTACCTGATCCTCAGTTTCTTGTTTTACTCCCATCAACTGTTGCATAGGAATACCAAAAATTTCTACGCTTGACTTATCAATTACTAAACTTTCGGAAAAATTTGCGGTCTAAAATTACAGTTCCAGTTTATATATTTATGTGGAATTCTATAGAACACTATACAATATTTATCATATGCTTTCAAGTTGTTGTGGCTGCAATATCAAATCCCAAGCTGCTCCTTGCGCCAGAGACGGCGGCTGGAGCACATTTGGATATAGACCGCTAATCCCGCGAACATTATTAACAGCCTTCATTCCTTTTTCTTCGGCTTTCTCTCTTCACGTGGTATAATTTTTCGCTATGAGACAAGAAGTCAATTTTCTAGATTTTCATAGTAATAGTCAAGCCGCTGCCCTGGCTACGAGCGCAGCCCAAATCGGGACTGCACTATGAACCTGTGTTAGCGTAGCGTAGGCTGAAATATATCCTTCCAGTCCCGAATCTAAACAGGTTCGGGACTTTTGTTTTCCTACTTTCATCACTTGGTATAATTCCGCCACCAATTCAACGGGAGTACGAATGACCAAAAAAATGACTGGTAATGAGATCCGTCAAACGTTCATAGATTTCTTCGTCGAGCATGGACATACGGTTGTGCCGTCCATGTCGCTTGTACCGGGCGGGGATGCGACTTTGTTGTTCACCAATTCAGGCATGGTGCAATTCAAGGATGTGTTTCTTGGCACTGATAAGCGCCCCTATAAACGCGCGGTTGATTCACAAAAGTGTATGCGTGTGGCTGGTAAGCACAACGATCTCGATGATGTAGGTCGCGATGACACGCATCATACGTTCTTTGAGATGCTTGGTAACTGGTCGTTCGGTGATTACTACAAAAAGGAAGCCATTGCCTGGTCATGGCAGTTGCTCACCGACGTGTGGGGCTTGCCTAAAGATAAACTCTACACGACCTGTTTCGAAGATGATCAAGGGAACATCCCCCGCGATGACGAAGCCGCGGATGCCTGGAAAGAACAGCCCGGCTTCGACCCTGCACATGTGTTGTTCTTTGGGCGCAAGGAAAACTTCTGGCAAATGGCGGAGACGGGTCCCTGCGGGCCGTGCTCGGAAATTCATCTGGATCGCGGCGAAGAGCACGATAATCTGCGCGGCACCGATCATGTCTGCGGGATCAACGGTCAGTGCACACGCTACCTTGAACTATGGAACAACGTCTTCATCCAATACAACCTTTTTGATGACGGACATCTCGAACCGTTGCCGCAAAAACACGTGGATACCGGCATGGGTTTCGAACGGATTGTCTCTGTCTTGCAGGGGGTTGACTCGAACTATAAGACTGACCTTTTTACCGGCTCGCTCGACGTTCTGCATTCGCTTACCGGTCATAGTGAAGAGCAAATGTATGCAGACTTCACACCCTATCGCGTCATCTGCGATCACGCGCGTGCCGCGGCCTTCCTGATTGCGGATGGTGTGGTTCCTGGCAATGCAGGACGCAACTACATCGCGCGCATGATCATCCGCCGCGCGGCTTTCTTTGGCATGAAGATTAACCTTAATGAACCATTCCTTGCCAAAGTGGCTGAAGCTGTAATTGAAGAATATGGATCGTTTTATCCTGAGCTTGTCAAAGGGCGCAGTGCAATTCTCGATAACTTGACGCGGGAAGAGCTCCGCTTCGCGCGGACTGTGGAGGCTGGTACTGCTCGATTACAGAATCTGCTCGACAGTCTACTCGACACCGAAACCAGTGCCCTGGATGGCTTGACCAACATGCGCATCCTCGATGGTCGCCGTGCTTTTGATTTGTATGCCACTTACGGTCTGCCCTTTGAAATCACGCGTGATATTGCCCGTGAACAAGGCTTCGATGTAGATGAAGCAGGCTTCAAAGCCGAGATGGAAGAGCATCGTCTCGCTTCTGGCGGTGGCAAAGCGATGGGCAAACAAGGTGGCGAAGACGCTGAATTCTTCGCAGGCATTCTGAAGGACTTGCACAAGAACAAGAAACTCAGTGAACATGGAGTTGAATACGATCCATATACTAGCCCGCGTGTGGAGGGCGAAGTGCTTGCCTTGATCATGAATGGACGATCCGTTGAGTCTGCTTCCTTTGGTGATCAAGTGGAAGTGATCCTTCCTAAGACCGGCTTCTACATCGAGTCTGGCGGTCAGGTGGATGATACGGGATATATACGATCCTTCGGCAGTTCAACTGCCGAAGGATCTTGGGAAATCGAAGTGACCGGTATGCGCCGCCCCTCCGCAGGA
>WNFZ01005400.1_pt1 | contig 11730 bp, 15 predicted proteins | sample 5400081 | NCBI WGS metagenome assembly WNFZ01 (sample SAMN13153365, study PRJNA577476) | soil metagenome | isolation source: 80 cm soil or saprolite under grassland replicate 1 | place: USA:California | collected 2016-06-15
TTGGCGCTGCCAAACAGGCACTTCAAAGTGTGGGCGGATCTCTGGAGGCTTTCTACTACTCCAATGGCGAGCAAGATTTTTATATCATCGTCAATCTGCCCGACAATATTAGTTCAACAGCAATCACTTTAGCTGGAAACGTCAGTGGAACTTTCTCCATTCGCTCAGTCGCTTTGCTTACACCAGAAGAAATGGACGAAGCAGTAAAGATGAGAGTCGATTTTCGCCCACCCGGTCATTAGAGCCGCCAAATTCGGTTTGTAACATAGCATTGGAGTTACTTCTCAATCTAGGCTGGCTAACACAGCGTGCACCCGACTGGTGGGAGTCTGCGCGTTTTCAGGCAGTTTGCGTGGCTTGGAGTTGGTTCCGTCATAATGGCGTTCTCTCGCCCCACCCACCAGCGGGTAACGCACACCGTTGGGCAGGCTAAAGCTTTTTATGTCCGATATTCAAGCAATAACTGAAGGGAGAATTACTATGACAAAGAAGGTGATTTCCAAAAAAAATACGCTTACCAGTAAGAAAAAACTTGAGGGTAGCGGCGATGTAATTAGCATTCAAAACGTGGGGACTAACGCAGCAGTTGCCGCAGGACGTGGCGCGAAAGCGTCAGTTATTAGCAACGAATCATTGTCATCTATTGTTGAGTGGATGGCTCAAATCAATAAGAAAGTTAATTCGTTACCCAATATCTCGCAAGCAGAAAAAGAAGATATAAAACAACAGGTTGAAAAAATTAGGAATGAAGTTCAAAAAGGTTCAAAAGCAGAAGTCGGCAGGCTTGAAAAACTAATCAATACATTGAATGTAATGGTTCCAGACATTTTTGATGTTGTCATAGCTACCCTCGCAAGTCCTTTAGCAGGAATCGGGCTCGTTATCAAGAAAATTGGAAATAAGGCAAAGCTCGAAAGAGACAGTTTCAAAGCATAAAGTCCTCTAATTGTTTATCTTTCCAAGGTAGCACGCATGGCAAAAAAAGATACAACCGGCAAGAGACAAAATAAGAAAGCCAGACCTACTGCAGACTCTATTGAAGTCTCCAAAGTAGGAGACGGTAGCGCCATTGCTGCTGGACGTGGAGCAAAAGCTACTTCGGTTGTAATAAACTTCTTTGGAGGAAAGTGGCAATTGCTTATTTCTCTTTTGGCAATCATTCTTGCAGTCGGAGGATACTTTTTATGGAGAGAATTAAATCCTGCAAAAATGACGGGGGACTTTCGTGTTGCAGTTGCAAATTTTGCAGTGATCGGAAATTCTGATAAGGCAAGTGCAGGGACAGAATTGGCTGAGGGCGTCTATCTAAAGTTAAACGAATCACTTTCGGAAGTTAGCAAAGATTTTACAATCACAATCTGGTCTCCAGATAAAGTTGGTAAGATTGAAGGAGATACTCCAGAAGAGAGAGCCTTATCTGCTGAGAAAATTACTAAAAGAATAGACGCTGATGTTCTTGTTTACGGTCTTATTGATATATCAGAACCTGTTTGGAAAATTACTCCTGAATTTTATATTGCATCTGAGAACTTCTATGAGGCAGAAGAAATTACTGGGCAACATCAAATGGGCGAGCCCATTTCTCTTGTGGGGCAAGAAAACGTAGCGAGACGTATTGAATTAAGCAATAAGTTTGAGTCGAGAGCTCAAGCAATATCAAGAATTACTATCGGGCTTGCATATTATTCACTTCAAGATTTTCAAAATGCGCTTAAAGTCTTTCAGTCAGCAGAAAATATTCCTGGATGGGATGAAAGCCAAGGAAAAGAAGTCCTTTATTTGTTGGCGGGAAATGCGGCGATGATGACTAAAGACTTTGATACTTCTATGACGGATCTAAATAAAGCTCTATCTATAGAGCCTGACTATGGAAGACCGTTAATAACTATGGGTAGTGTTTATTATTTACAAGCATTAGGACCGTTTGAAAAAACTAAAAAACAATCTGATATTGACCTTAGTTTAATTGATATGGCGGTCGAGAAGTTTAAACAAGCACTAAAGGCGAAGAACCAGCCCGCGCTATCGGATATCCCAACAAAAGCGCACTTTGGGCTAGGTCAGTGTTATCTAATGCAATCCTACACTGGCATGGGTTTATCTCTTAATAAAGCAGTTGATGAATTTCAAATAGTTATTACAAATTATGGGAATGGAAAAAACCCTAGAATTCGTGAATTGGCAGCAGAATCTCACGCCCGCTTAGGCTTGATTAATAATCTTTCAGGCTATTCAAATGACGCGGCACAGGAATACCAACTAGCGGCAGAATTGTTATTCGATAACCCTGAAAGGCAGAAGCAATATCAAGAAAGAGCGCAAGAATTATTTGCTGGGACAACTACAACAACGCCATAGCTTATAAGGGAGAGGATAAAAACATGAATTCACAATCAGGTATAAAAACATTCTTTGAGAAAATCGGAACTCTCGTTCTTCTCGTTGTGCTACTGTTTGCATGTACAACAAGCCCAGAAACGCCACGAAGCCCATTAGTCAAACCGACTAAGACTAAAACTTCCCCCATTTCTAATTCTCCAGAAAATGATCCTCCAACAAAAACCTTTTCACTTCAAAATGCAAACAAAATAGCGCCTGATGATGTTTTGAAAGAAGTATCTTTTGGTGGGCGAGGAGCCGGAGAATGTACTGAGCAAGATTATTCGACACCTGGTTTTGAGTCTAATCATTATTCTCCCAATCCCGATATGGTTGATTGGTTAGACTCCATCCATATCCTTTCGTGTGGTTGGCAAGATGGAGAACAGGTAGATATAACAATAACTACACCCGATAATAAGGATATTACCCAAATCCAACAAGCAAAACCTAGTGGGTTAAGTCACAACATTAGCCTTGTTTATGTAGACTATCAAACTACAATCGATAGCCCAGATGGTGTTTATACTTTTACATTTCGCGGCAATAGCAGTCAGATTAAAAAGGAAGTGACTGTATCGCGGGATAATGGGCCAAGAATGTATTACATTGGTTCTCTCCAATCCTTTTATCTATATGGCTTTGCTCCAAATGAACATATTCGTTTATTCTTGTACAGGCCTGAAGATAGTTACACTTTAGCTGCTTGGCAAAGCTACACCGTTAACGCTTCTGGTGCATTGTTAATTAAAGTTGGATCTGAAGTTGATCCAAGTAGGGATCTTTCTATAGTTCTTGGGGACGTATCGGGTCAAGTAGGGTTCAACGACGTGTCTATATTAAGTCATGAGGATTCGGGAACTCTGTGTCCGAACTCGCTTACATCACGATTGAAAGTTGGAAAATATGCCTATGTAGCTACTGACCCTCCGTTAAATCAACGTGTTAGAGAAGGTGCGGGAACAAATTATTCAATTATCGGATCTATTGCGCCAGGAAATCCCATGAAAATCCTAGATGGACCAAAATGTGCAGATGGTTGGGCATGGTGGAAAGTTCAATCAATCAAGAAATCCGATTTAGTTGGTTGGACATCGGAGGGTGATGATGTCTATTGGCTTATTCCGTGCGATTCGCTTAATTCATGTCCATGACCAAGTGCGTAGTGTATCTTCGTGGCGATATTGATGCATCAAAGCCGTCCGCCATACTGAGGTGGCGAAAACGCAAAACAAGAGTATCATACAAAACCCGCCTGCCCAACAAAGCGTGCACCCGACTGGTGGGAGTCGCCGCGTTTTCAAACAGTTTGTGTGGCTTGAAGTTGGTTCCGTCAAAATGGCGTGGTCTCGTCCCACCCACCAGCGGGTAACGCACACCGTTGGGCAGACATGCCGGCATTGATGACTTATCGCCGCACGATTGCAGGCACTACGCCGCGACTTATGAAGCACGTAAAGGGACGCCGCTAGATCGCCTTTGGTATGTTCGGCTGGAGTAGCCCAGCGATGGCGATGCGATACATCCAAGCCGCGCATATTGCCAACGAAGGAACGGCTCGCGTAACGCCTCCCTAAAGGAAATATTGCGCTTTAGAATGTTGCAATAAACTGTAGTAAATTTCCGAGAATAAATAGGATAATTCCCCAAGAGATGATCATACTGCGGATGCGGTCGTCACCTTGTAATCGTACTGCTATAAACGCTGTTAGCTTTTGGGCACCAACCAGTATAGTAAGCATAAGTGCAGTCGGATACGAAGCTAGATAGATCATAGAACCACCTATGGCAATGAAGAAAGGAGGTACACTGAAGAGCAAGAGAAATATTACTAAGCCTACGCTAAACTTGATTGCACCCATCTCCCGCATTCCTTTCCAGTTTTTGCTCTCCCCGATCCTGCGTAAATCTCCGCCGAAGAAATCCGTCAACACCTCACCGAATGAACTAAGATACATAAGTGTAAAGGCGAGCATCAATAATTTTAAGGTCAAAATGAAATCCTTCATTAGCACTGTGTATATGATGACAATCGCCAGTAATGTGACAATCAGCGAATGGGCCGCTGCATCCAAAGTCCCCCCATAGTATCCATGCTGATACTTAGCAGTACGGTCTTTCAGCACATTGGTGGTCTCGTCAATCCTTCTTTCGAGAAGTGCTTCGAGTCTGCGGATTCTTTCGATGCCTATCAGTTCTGGCGCAATCAAAAAACCTGCCAAGAAATTAAGGATAATCCCAATTCGGTTGAGCCAAGCGTTGTCCATCTGATTTTCCTTCGAAGTCTTATTTACATAACGGCTACGGGTTCGGCGGCAACCATCTAACTTCCAACCTATAGGCAGTCAATCATCAAACCATTTCACGTAGTGAGATTCTACAACAAGAGAATAGATACATGATTCAACAAGTCCAGGGTAACAAAAAGGGCTTACTGCACCGTAAACCCTTGAGCCTTTCGGCACATGATCCTAAGTCATGCTCGTCCGCCAGTTCCGACACGTCCCCGGGTGTAGAGTGGTTGGGACAACATAAAGCACTTGAAACCGCTTGGTCAAGTGCTTTTAGTATAACATTATGTCCGTCAAAATTATGACATGGGCGATAAAAAATCTGCCCAACAAAGCGTGCAGTTGACGGTGGGTATGCGCCGCGTTTTTTGAGCGTTTTCGTGGCTTTAGGTTTTTCCCGTTTCGATAGAGAATCTACACTCCACCCACCGCAACTAACGCAAACCGTTAGCCGGCCCACTCAAAATCGTTCAAGCTTCTGATTAGTACGAGGAAAAACTATGCAAAACGAAAATGACAGGAATTCCTCAGCAGTTTGGAAAATCATCGCTTTCATCATTCCAATATCGATTACTCTGTTTGTTGTCTTTTACGGGAACGGCCAATGTTTTCAACCCAATCCACCGACTTGGATTGTCCCTGTTCTTAATTTGATTTGTACTAATAGGCAAAGCTCGACACCTCCTACCTCACCCATATCTACTACGAATGCTAATCCAAAGGTACTATTGGAAGAGGATTTCAATGACGGTCAAGCTCAAGATTTTCAAATAGTATCTGGAAACTGGCAAATTCTGTCTGACAATGGAAATATGGTCTGGGATGTAAATAATCCATCAAGCGCGGATTATGTAGGTGTGAACTTAGGCGTAGTGATGTGGCAAAATTACACAATTCAATATCGGCTGAAGATGATGAATTTCGTTTCCAATGCTACGCCTGAAGTAATTGTGTACTTTAGAGGCGACAATTTAGGCAATTCCAATGTGCAGGCATTCACGCCTGATTTTAACGGCGACAAGCTAATTACTTTTGCCAAAACAGTAAATCGTTCCGGCTGGCAAGCAATTTCAACGGCAATTTATCCTTTTGTAACTCAAAAGTGGTACACAATTCAAATTGTTGCTCAAGATAATCGATTTAGAATATATGTAGATAATGAATTAGTTATTGATACTACCGACTCACAAATAACGTCGGGAAATACTGGTTTACAAGTTGGACCTGGGGCGCATGTTCGATTTGACGATATTCTCGTTCGGAAAGATGACTCTTAAATTAAGAGCCGGCTAACACAGCGTGCACCCGACTGGTGGGAGTCGGCGCATTTTCAGGCAGTTTGCGTGGCTTGAAGTGGGTTCCGGCAAAATGGCGTGATCTTGTCCCGCCCACCAGCGGGTAACGCACACCGTTGGGCTCTGTAATCAATATTAATCACGTACCCCTTGTACCTTACCAATTCCGTCAGGACAAACGCAAATAGAACAAATAATGATCAGGGTATTCTTTCGAGCATCCTTCTCATTTTGCCAGCCAGAGAGCTGCGACGTTTACGTGATTGTTTTCACGCGTAAGAATGCCAACCGCTGCTGTTCCCTGGTTGTTGATATCCCGGAGGTATCCGTGCACCAATACTGTGATGGCGCCGCTCTGCCACACGAAGCTCTCGAGAGGACCATACGCCTTCGTGGTATTGCCAACAACTTGCCCCAGATCATTAATGTCCACGGCACCACTATATTGAAATCTTCCTGTTGTATCCACTTGAGTCATAACCCCATTTTCCCAGAGGAAGACATGATTTTCCCCTGCCGTATCGAAAAAGCCGCCAATCACCTGTCCACGGTCGTTAATGTCGTATGCCCAGCTCCCAGAACCTCCGAAGGTTCCCAGGTCAGTCATCACCCCATTCTCCCATAGGAAAGCGTGCTGTTCTGAACCCGTATTATCCGTGTTAGTGTCTCCAACCACCTGCCCTTGATTATTGAGATCCCATGCAGCGCTATACCACCCGCCAAAGGTTCCTAAATCGGTCATCACGCCGTTCTCCCAGAAGAATGCATGCTGCTCACGATTGGCTGTAACCCTCGATCCAATGACCTGGCTTCGTTCATTGATACGAATAGCCCAGCTCTCAGGACCTCCTAAGGTTCCTAGGTCGGTTATGTTCCCATTGTCCCAAAGGACCGCATGGGAATTCTGTGAGCCCACTACCTGACCGAGGTCATTAATATCCACGGCGGAAAAAGCTCCCAGGTCGGTCATCACCCCATTCTCCCAGATGAATGAATGCCCCAGCTCCTGGAGGAGTACCTGTCCCCTCTCGTTAATGTCTGCTGCGCTGGAGCTGTGGCCTGGAATCCCCAGGTCAGTCATCACCCCGTTCTCCCAAAAGAACGCGTGATACTCTCCACCTGCCATCTCGCTGTTCCCAACCACCTGCACGTGATCGTTAACAGCGATCGCCTCACTATAATTTCCACCCAGTGTGCCGAGTTCTACTAAAGTGAAGTTCGCAGCGCTTTCCACTGGAATTGTTGGCTGTAGGAAAACCAAGACCAGCGCTACCAGAACGACTCGAATCGTTCTATCTCTCATGGGATAATCCTCCTTTTCTTAATCGATCCAGTGAATTGGGTCAAAAAAGCCGAAGGAAAGTTACATACCTTCGGCACTGTAGAGTACTTCAGCCATCCTTTCTGCCGCATCGATGAGGCAGCGGTCAGTTATATATCTCTTGCTTAGCATAGTTCTCCTTGCAATGCAACTAACAAATATCATGTTTATGTCATAAATCCCTTGAAAGGATTTGGTAATTCGTGCCATTTGTTGTACTAATTCATTAATGTCATTTAGATTTGCGGACAGAGACATTAGATTTCCGGACTCCGGGTATCGTAGGTTGCTACGACAATGGTGGCGTGAACTCCTATGCGACACAGGACTCTATAGTTGCTATGCCACTCTCTTAGCCTTAACTGAGACAAGTAATTCAACTCAATTTGCAACTTAATGGCATTCGTGTAAAAATGTATGGAAACTCTTCTGTGTTGAACATGCAACCATTTCGAGAAGATTGGACCATACTCTTTAGATTGCTAGGAAAACGCAAGATAAGACCAGCGATTCATAAAAGGCTTCCAATACTGGAAACGCATCAATCTAATATGCTGCCGGAAAGCGGACAGGTCGTTGGCAATGTTGAATTATTATCCCAAGAATTGTTGTGACAACCAAACCTGCCCAACACAGCGTGCACCGGACGGCTGGTGGGCCCCTCCAAAAAGCGAATCTTGGCGAACAGTTTTTTCCCGTTTCACCAGTTGGTTCTCCCCAGCCGCCGGTAACGCACACCGTTGGGCTACTGGTGCAAAAGAAAGGAATAACAATATGACACAAGGTTATAGTTTCGTTACAATGGAAAAAAGAGGATTGAACGGAAAGGAGAATTTATCATGATGTATATTTTTATATATCATGCGGGCCCTACACCTATAACAGAAGAACAAAGGAAAGAGAATAGACAAGCTTGGCAAACTTGGAATGCTGACCTGCATGAAACTTATGGCATCAGGACTGCTGCTGGAAAAGTTGTATCGTCAAACAGTGTTGTTGATTACAAGGGCAATTTAAAGGGAGCTTCAATAATTGAAGCTAAATCACTTGAGGAAGCGGTTGAAATAGCGAAAAAAATCCCAACAGTTTTCTATGGAGGAACGGTTGAAGTATTAGAGGAATTTCAAAGATAGAATGCTTGAAAGACAGTTGAAGCAGCAGCATCTTCTTTCTATAAACAAGTCTTGCTTTCATCCAGCACCCACCGATATGTATTTGTTGAGAAATTCAAAACCGCCTTACAAAACCTGCCCAACACAGCGTGCACCCGACTGGTGGGAGGCTGCGCGTTTTCAAGCAGTTCGCGTGGCTTGAAGTTGGTTCCGTCAAAGTGGCGTTCTCTCGTCCCACCCACCAGCGGGTAACGCAAGCCGTTAGGTGCTCAATCATAGTTAGATAGCTAGGCAATAAAATGTTAAATCAATCATCATTCACCATTCTAAACTTTGGGCATCCGCTAACTAGTGACCAGACAACGGACATCGAGCAGTTGGCAGGTCAGAAAATACACAATATTATTAACCTGAACACCCGTTTGGATTTAGATGCTGATATTTATGCACAGGTTGAGAGCTTGCTTGATGCAGTTTCCCGTGACTTCAATTTTGAGAGAGATCCTTATATTGTGAATCCACCTGGGCTGTCTTTTATTGCAGCTGTCATCTTAGCGTGTCTGCATGGGCATTCTGGCTATTTTCCTCCAATTCTGCGTATCCAAGGAAAACCGCCACATCATCATCACGGTCCATATTCTGTTTATGGCATAATGGAGTTGCAAGCTTTCCATGACCAATCCCGACACCAAAGAAAGCACAAATGATATGACAACTATTTATGTCGCTGCTGATGGAGATAATGTAGGAAGTCGCTTAGAGTATTTAGTCATCACAAACAATATAGAAGCGCTAAAGGAATTCTCTACAAAATTTAACGCGGCCATGGAATGGTTTGAGAACGAATTAGAAGTTTGTTTTTCTGCGAGCATGGTATTTTTTGGTGGGGACAATCTCTTAGCTAGTATCACGTCCAATAAGTTTGCAAGGGAATCCCTTGAGAGGTTAAGGTTTGAATTTTCTAAACGTGCCCAAAGTACACTGTCAATTGGTATTGGCGACACTCCACAACAAGCCTATTTAGCTCTAAAATTGGCAAAAACTAATGGCAAAAATGTAATAAGAGAATTCAGGGAGCTATCAAATGGCTAACACTCTCCTTGTGCTTGTACAAAGCCCTAAGATTGACACTTATGTGAACGTATTAACGCACTGCGTAGAACATGAACACATTGATCGCATTGTTTTTATTGGCAGAGAAAGCTTAGCAGAGGAAAACACATCGGATCAATTAATCAGAAAGATCTGTGCGCGCGTCAGGCAATTATCTGAACAACACCCGCATGTTTACAAGTCCGTGAGTCAATCCTTGCCGCCAGATGAAAAACTGAAGGACAAGACAGAGTATATTGATTTTTTACGCCCACATTTATCACTTGCTCGCCTGAAGACAAAATTTGAAAAAAGCGAAAACGTCATAGTTGATATTACAGCTACGAGTACACAAGTTAGCGGGAGTCTCATGGCGTCCTTTATGACTGATGGATTCGAGCACATATGCTACTTTGCCCTTCATGATGAGGTCTACACTAGTGAATGGGGAAAAACATGGCTTTATCATGATCTTGTAGACGATGATCGGCAGGCACACTATTCGTATGCAGATTTCTCCAAATCAGAAAGTATCAAGCTAAGTTTCGACAAATTGCGCTCTCGGGGAAGACTGGTTAGGGTGTTACTTGCAGTATCATCTTTACTCGTGCTAACAGTCATAGGACTTCTCGCTACCCATCAAACGAATGTAGCTCAAATAGTGGCAATCACATCAGCAATAACTATCTTGGCAAGCTTATTAGAGTCTGCTACCAATTTATCGAAGCAAGTAAAAGGTATATTATCTCCTGGCAATTAATACAAGATCTAGGCAAAGCGATGAGTGTAACAAGCCCATACAGCCAATTGGCAGCGATTTACGATAATCTCTTCTTTGCATTAGGCAAAGATTACTCAGTAGAGGCTCAAAGAGTAAGTGAGTTCATTAAGCAATATAAGAGATCTTCTGGAAATTGCTTAATGGACTTAGGGTGTGGGACTGGTGAGCATATTAAGTACTTAAGACAAAGTTATGACATTGTAGGCATCGATGTCTCTGAAGAAATGCTGGAATTGGCAAAGCAAAAAAATCCGGATGTCATCTTCCACAAGATGAACATGCTGGATTTCAAACTCAGTCAAAAATTTGATGCAATTATTTGTCTTTTCAGCGCTATCGGATACCTAAGAACTAAGGAGAAGCTAAATCAAGCGGTAAAAAACGTGAGCTTCCATCTCAAGAATGGTGGAATCTTTATTGTTGAACCTTGGTACTCACCAGACGACATATACAATCAACTAGATTTAGTCGAATTTGGCGAAAAACAAGGGATCAAGGCATGTCGAATGCGAGAAACCAAAGTCATTGGTAACATTGCTAAGAGTAGCGGGCATATATTAATTTCCCAAAGTGGTCATGTAACACATCAAATAAGTCGCCATACATTTGGGCTCTTTTCCAAAGATGATTTTATTGAAGTATTTAGAAAGAACAATTTGACAATGTGTTCAACAGAATGCGATCTTTCAGGGCGCGGTCTTTACATTGGCATCAAAGATGCTATAAACCAAAAGCGCACCTAACACAGCGTGCACCCGACTGGTGGGAGTCTACGCGTTTTCAGGCACTTTGCGTGGCTTGAAGCTGATTCCATCAAAACGGCATTGTCTCGTCCCGCCCACCAGCGGGTAACGCACACCGTTGGGCATTTGTATATCAAGAAAAGCAAAAACAGGAACAATAGAGCAAGTGTATGAACGATTGCGTGTTTTGTGAACGAACTCCAGTCGAATCTCGTGTCTTCTACGATCAAGATTCTTGGTATGCTTTTCTAACCGCACCGCCTTATACCAAAGGTCAAGCTATTCTCGCTCGCAAGAAATCCGGTACACGGTGTCCAACAACACTTTCCCTACAGAATCTTAAAGGTGTCGATGTAGCAATTGCTAGGGTTACTCAGATCTTGCTTACTCATTTTCGTCCAAAAGATATTCTCGTTGCTTCCCTTCGTGGGCGAGATCCACATGTGCATTTTCATCTTATGCCGCTATGGGAAGAAGAAGAGCGTGAATGGCGTAATCACTCGCTTCGCCAAAAGGGTTATCTGATGGAGTATCTTGGACATGTGGAGCATACTGCTGAAACCAGGCTGGAAATCGAAAGAGCAAAGCTTGGATGGTCCGAAGATGAATATCGAAATCACGTTATTCCGCAAGTCGAAGTTGATGTACATGCCCTTCGTGCCATGTCATGCTATGGGTCAGAATCGTCGTAAAACTGTCTGGTGTTATGATGAATG
>WNFZ01015138.1_pt1 | contig 11729 bp, 4 predicted proteins | sample 5400081 | NCBI WGS metagenome assembly WNFZ01 (sample SAMN13153365, study PRJNA577476) | soil metagenome | isolation source: 80 cm soil or saprolite under grassland replicate 1 | place: USA:California | collected 2016-06-15
GTGATCGGCGCAGAGCGGGTGCGGACCGAGGTTGAAATCCTGCAAGTAGTCCAGCCCGGCCAGGATGCCAATGAGGAACTGGATCAGTTTGGTCTGCGGGCGATGGTCACGGGTCTTCTGCTCAATGGGCACCGCCTCCAGCAAGCCGACGAGTCCGAGATGCTGCGCGAACTTGCCGAGCACCACCAGCAGGGCATGATCCGTGACGATCGGGAGCGGTGGGGGCGGAGCCACCGCCACCGTAGCGATGGGGTGTGCAGTCTGCGCGATCACATCCAACACTGATCGACCAGCACCGAGGGTGGTTGGCGGTACAATCATGGTGAGTCCTCCTGATAAGCGCGGAACCAGCGCTGTGGTACGCCTGATTCTGCCATAATCATGAGGACTCGCGGTTTCCAGATTATCAAGGTACAGGAGCGCCAATGCTGATGTTGGCGCTGATTGCACAAAACTTACGCTAGTGCGATACCTGCCCTAGAAACGAGCCAACCTACGTTTATTATAGAGAAGACCACCCCTTCATCCAAGCACAGAAGTGTCTCCTCGTCCGTACGTGCAATCGCGCGGGTTATGAATTGGAAACGAACAGCGGTGGCACTGCGGAAGCAATTCACATGATGACAATCGATGCGCGTATTGCCCAGATTATGCGAGCGCACTCGAGCGGTTGTCGATGATGAACAACCCACTTCTGCGGGCGGGACTAGCTCTGGCAGGCGCCAACACGTGGCTGCAGGGATGCGAGCAAATGCTGGATCCAGCTGTAGAGGACGGTATCTTGAATGGTGTGGATGTGTCAGGTTGGGACTTGCTCGACACCGAGCTAGTGGTACTCTTGGCCTGCGAGACCGGCCTCGGGAATGTCCTGGTGGGTGAAGGTGTAATCGGATTGCGACGCGCCTTTGTGCTTGCCGGAGCCAAGACGCTCGTAATGAGTGTCTATGGAAGGTGCCGGATCGGCAGACCCAGGAGCTGATGGAACTGTTTTACCAGCGCCTGTTGGACGGCACCCCGCGCGGACGCCTTGCGCGGCCCAACTGGCGATGAAGGCCAAGTATCCCGACTCGCTCTATTGGGGCGCGTTCATCTGCCAGGGCGAGCCGGGATCATTACCAGTGATGACACCTTCCACTGCTCAACCATCATGAGCCAACGATGCATCAGCCATGCTCGTTATCAACTTTAGTTTACCAGGCAGTAGTCAGTAAAGGACTGCCGATGTGAACTGACTTCGCAGGTGACTAGCACTATTGACACATTGAATTGATAGGAGGAGGTCATGGAGCCTCTACACATGAATGAGAACCGCATGGAAACTGGGAAAAATGGTGACGTTCTACATCTTCGTAACTTAGTTGACCAATTTCAGCAATGCTTGGAAACGCAAAGCGTTGACAGGAGTATAGAACTGTTGAAAGTGTCGTTGAAGTTGTTTGCAGATCCGGCAGATGACCTTAACCAAGCCGTCCCCGAGCGAGCTGAGCTTTTTGATTATGTTGCCGCCGTATTGGCTATAGGGGGGCGTCTTGAAGCGGCGCATGCCTTTTACCATCGCTCTCTTGCTATCCGGCGTAATATTTTTGGCGAAGATCATCTTTTAGTTGGCGTTAGTCTTGATAAGTTGGCAGATTGTCTTGAGCATTTAGGGAAAACGACAGAGGCCAGCGAGTTGGCTGATCGCGCCAGAGCAATCTTCAAAGCTCACCTCAATCGTCTAAACGAAGCTTTGTCTATCCTGCAACAGCAAGAACAATTTGCGGATGCACTTCCGATTGCGACTGAGGCAGCAGAACTCGCATTTCGCGTGGCGGGTGAGAACGCTCGACTCTATGCACAAAGCTTGAATAACCTTGCTTTCATCTATAAGCAACTAGGCAAACATGGAGAAGCTGAACAGTACTATAGTAAGGCGCTAGACATTTGGAAAGCAGTAGAAAACACATTGAACGATCCTGATTACGCTGCTGGGTTGTACAACTTCGGCGCACTATACCTTGCACAAGATGAACATTCCAAAGCCGAGCCTCTCTTTCGACAAGCAGTTGAAATTCTTCGAGCTTCGGTAGGGGCAGACGAACCCATTTTTCTCGAGATACTTTACTTTACGGCACGAGTTCTCGATTCGCCTGGCGAAGATGCTTCAGAAATACGGGTACTTCAAGCGCGGGAAATGCGCAGAAGAGTACAACTTCTTATTCAGTGTCTAAATAGTCTGGCTAGAACATATGAGATACAAGGCAAACCATCCGAGGCTGAATCGCTGTACCTAACCGCGATACAGATGTGCCGGCCACTCTTCCGTATTAATCATCCCGACACTCTGGCAACTTATGGAGCGCTTCTCGAGCTCTACAAAACACACGAGAATTCCGAAGCATTTGATCGTTTGATGAGCGAGTTAGGCCCGTCATTTATGCACATCGCACGTAATGCACCATTCCAGGTATCTTTTGTTCCAAGTGTCGCGCAGATTTTTAAACCATGGCTCGAAGCTATGTCGATGTCGGATCCAGAACTCAGCCAGACGATCGGAGAGCTAACTGACGATGCATTTCAGAAGGAGCTTCAGAAGTGCGTCGATGACTTTATTCAACAGAATTACAGCGACTGCTTCCGTCAAGCTATCCTACTGAGTGTGCGCAAGCCATCTCTTGAAGTATTGCAGTTGTTTCTGCTTAGTATACAATGGCTTGATGGTGCCTACCTTGGAAAACAAACCGATCGATTGTATCTAACAGTCGAAGATCTTCTTTCGACAATTGAAGATCAGTGGGCGCGACACATTACGAACCTCTCTCTTGGACAAATCAATGTTGAAGAGGTACTGGCGGACGCCGAAAACGATGCCCAACGCTGTCAGGCAAGCTTCTACGCCGCCTGTCGCTTTTTGATTGAAGGCAAAGTAGCAGAAGCAGAACGACAATTCGACTTAGTATTCTCGCTTGATACGGATACCCTTGAGAGACGAATCGCGCCTGAAATTAGTCGGATTACTCCTCCAACGGCAGTTCGCGACATGGATAGTGAATTAGCACACCTCAATAGCCAAGTGATTGAATTTATGCTTACCGGGCAGTACTACAAAGCGATTCCCATTGCCACGCGTGCGTACGATCTCGGCCTCACTGAGGGCTTAGATTTGTCTGATCGCAACTTTCGGGTGAGCTTGTACAACGTAGCAGCATTGATGTACCGCACAGGCGATTACTCAAAAGCGGAACTGTCGTATGCGAGGCTAGTTGAATTTTATCGAACTGAGGACAACTCCGATGTTGTCAGCAAATCGGCGGCGTTGAATGGATTGGGGCTTGTCCGTCTCGAACTGGCTCAATACAGAGAGGCCGAAGGGCTGTTTAGAGAGGCCATCAACGTAGTTAAGGGGGCAGGACGGCAACATAACCAGCATACGTTGCAGGCCATTGGTAATTTAGCGGAGTTATACAGGGAACAAAAGGACTATGCCAGGGCGGTACCGCTATATGAAGAGGTTTTGTCGATTCAGCGCGCTGTAGGTGAACAGAGCGCTGAATATGCTCGTTGGTTAAACAATTATGGGTTGATGCACTTGGAGGCAGGAAACCTTGAGTCGGCGGCTGAACTTCTGAAGCAGGCACTTGAGATTCGATTGGAGGTTTTGCCAGAAAATCATCCAGACCTCGCGAGCAGCCTGCTTTCGCTGGCAAACCTTGAATCCGTGCGACACAATATTGCCGCGGTAAAGCAACATGTGAAAGAGGCGCTTGAAATATACCAAGAGCAATTTGGCTCCAACCATTATACAGTTGCCGTCGCATTAAATAATTTGGCGAATATTTACTTACATAGGGGAGAGCTAGGTGAAGCCGAACATCTGTTACGGCAAGCGCACGAAATGCTCGTATCTTCACTAGGTTCAAGTCATCCAATTGTGGCTACAGTCCAGGCAAATTTGGCGCTTGTCTGTGCTGCAGGTGGTCGATACGAAGAGGCGCTTGGCCTAATGGAGTCAAGTGCGTCGATCGAGGAAGAAACTATTTGGCAAGTATTTGCAACGAGCTCAGACCGGCGGAGAACCGACTATGTCCAATCCTCTTATCTACTTTATTATGCCATGTTGTCGCTGTCATTAAGATTTACTACATCGGAAAGGTTTATCCGAGCAGCATACAATCTAGTCTTGAAGCGAAAAGGAATTGCAACCGAGGCTTCGGTAATTCAACGAGATGAGTTATTGACTGGTCAATATCCGCAACTTAGTCAGAAGATTTTAGCCCTACGTGAACTGCGGCAAAAAATAGCCACCAAAACGCTAAAAGAGCCGGGTGTTGAGGGCCCTACCGCTCATCGGCAAATTCTTGAAGATTGGACGGCGCAAAAGGATCAACTTGAAGCAGAGATCGCTCGACAAATTCCCGAGATGTCTCTGGAACGGCAGTTGCGCACTGCGGATCGATCGGCGATCGCGCAGAAACTGCCACCAGACGCAGCACTGATCGAGTTCGTCCGGTTCAATGCATTCAACTTCACTGCGGTACGAGCCCCCAGCGAGGCACAATGGGTGCCCGCCCGCTACCTGGCCTTTGTCCTACGCGCAGGCGCGCCGGACGACGTGGCTCTGATCGATCTGGGAGAGGCCCAACCCATCGACCACTTGATCGCTGCATTTCGGCAAGCAATCAGCGGTGAGGCAGATTACGATGCCTCGCGCGGTGACCTACCGAGCGTGATCGAAACGACCGGCGTTTCGACCCGCAGTGACCGACGGAACTTGCGCGCCGCCCTAATCGCTTCCACCCGCAGCATGCGTCCGCGTGCTGCTAACGCCCCGCGTCTGAATCGCGTCGAGATCGGCGCTGCGCTGCGCCAGACAATCTTCGACCCGCTTCTGCCGGCTTTGACCGGCCGCACCCAGCTGTTCCTAGCACCCGACGGCGACCTGACACGCCTGCCGTTCGAGGTACTTCCGCTTGACGAACAACGGTGTGTGATTGACGCCTATCAGATCAGCTACCTCAGCGTGGGTCGTGATGTCTTGCGGTTTGGTACTATCTCTACACGTCAACCCACTGCACCTCTAGTGGTTGCGGCTCCGAACTTCGACCTAGGGGAACACGGCCTAGCGTCGTTCAATTCTGGTATTCCCTTCCAACAGTTAGCGGATACCCGCCAGGAAGGCGTACAGGTCGCCAAGCTTCTGCAGGTATCCGCACTCCTGGACGATGGAGCAGTGGAGCAGACGCTCAAAATACACTCGTCACCGCGCATCCTGCACATCGCCACCCACGGCTTCTTCCTGCCTGATCCGCAGCACAACCCCAACCAGGATCAAATTGGGGTGAGCATCGGCGATCTGCCAGCGATGAGTGCGCTTGGCCGGTTGTCGGCGGTCGAGAACCCGCTCCTGCGTGCCGGTCTGGCGCTAGCCGGGGTCAATACCTGGCTCCAAGGGCACGAGGAGGCGCTGGATCCAGCCGCGGAGGATGGCATCTTGAATGGCGTAGATGTGTCGAGCCTGGACTTGCTGGATACTGAGTTGGTAGTGCTCTCAGCCTGCGAGACCGGCCTGGGCAGTGTCCAGGTGGGTGAGGGCGTGTTCGGGCTACGGCGCGCCTTTGTGCTTGCTGGTGCTAAGACGCTCGTGATGAGTTTGTGGAAGGTGCCCGATCGGCAGACCCAGGAGCTGATGGAACTGTTCTACCAACACGTGCTGAATGGCACTCCGCGTGCGGAGGCCTTGCGGGCCGCCCAACTGGCGATGAAGGCCAAGTATCCTAACCCGCTTTATTGGGGCGCATTCATCTGCCAGGGTGAACCGGGGCCACTGCCTGCCTCTGGGTCGAAATCGAGCTCTAAAGATCGTCCGCTCTAAGCTCTACTGCTCGGACAACCATGTAATAAGCTTCTCAATGGTGAAAGGGGTTAGGCACATGAAGTATGATTTGGTCTTTGAAGGTGGTGGCGCGAAGGGTATGGTTCTCGTCGGTGCCTACGAGGAGTTTGTGCGCCGTGGTCATAGCCATGGTCGGTTGCTTGGTACCTCCGCAGGCGCTATTACTGCTGCCCTCGCGGCGGTTGGCTACACGCCCGACGAGATGCTTGCTGCGCTCGACGAACGCGAGAATGAGCAACCGGTCTTCGCTGGGTTTCTGGGGCAACCAGCCCCGTTCGAACAGGAGGAGATTCGCGCCAGCGCAATCCGAACGTTGTTGCGCAATATCGATTTCAAATTCATTCCTAGATTTGTCGAGGAGCGGCTGGATGATGCGATCGCTGGGATACTCGCCGAGAATCGCCGCTCCCGCCACCTCTTCGCCTTTGTCGAGCGAGGCGGCTGGTATGCGGCTGACCGCTTTGTTACCTGGCTAGAAACTCGATTGGACAGTGGGCCGTGGCACGGCGGGCAACACCGCGCCGCAATGCCCACTGGTGTGGGCGGTGCGTATGTCGATGAGCATCCCGCTGCTCTGGGATGAGGTGATCTGGCAGAAGGATTGGGGGGCATACCTGGGCCGCGAGCTGACAGATCATGCGATCGTCGACGGTGGCCTGCTTTCGAACTTCCCATTGGAGCTGTTCATTTCCGACGCGCCGCATGTCACTCAGCTGATGGGGCCGAAACAGGACACCCCTGTGCTTGGCATGCTGATTGACGAGTCATTGCCTGTTCCACCGCTGGCTGACGATCGTGGGCTGTTTGTCAACATTACGGTGAAGCCAGCAGAGCTGCGGACGGTGCAGCGTATCAGGCGCTTGATCGACACCGCCACGACCGCCCACGACAAAATGGTGATCGACGCCTTCAGCCACCTGGTGGTGCGGCTGCCAGCGCAGGGATATGGAACCACTGAGTTCGATATGAGCGACGAGCGCCGTGCCGCGTTGGTCGAGGCAGGCCGCAGTGCGATGGCCGAATACTTCGATTTCCCGCCCATGCCTGCGGTATCGGGAGACGAGCGTAGCCTCGAAGACATCGACTCGGCGCGTGCGATGGAGACGGCCGACCGAATTGCGACGCACTTGTTAGAGCAAGAGGCGCGAACTCCTATGACGACCACGGCGACGGCTCCCATCTATCACGTGCTACTGATCGGCATTGACCGCTACCCGCAGGGCTATCGAAGCCTCAATGGATGCGGGATCACCCGCTTGGCCGCGCCTAATAATGGTCGACCATCAAGATCGCAACTTCTGGGTCAGACGCTTGCCCCGACCAAAGCCAATCTTGTTCGCGCCCTGCAGGAGCTAGCCGGTCCAATCGTCAATCCCATGGATCGCGTGCTGATCTACTATTCAGGCCATGGCGATGAGAAGCTCTTGACCGGCCGAGCAGTGTGGCGCGAAGCGCTGGTGCCGCATAACAATCAGAACATCGAGTATCTATTCGATGTCGAGATCAATGCCTTGATCAATGCTGTTGCAGCGCGCACCAGCGACCTCACGATCGTTCTGGATTGCTGCCATTCAGCCGGGGCTATCCGCGATATGGACGACGTCGATGTGCTAGGGGACATTCGAACGCTTGACAGTAACGATGCGCCGGTCGATCTGCCGAACCTGGTTGCACTGGGTTTGGATGATAGTGCTGATGACCGGGCTCTCGGTGTGAATCGCTGACAATCACCCACTTCGAATTACCTGGTTGTGTCCGCCTGCCAGCCGCACGAAAAAGCGGCCGAAGGGGCCTACCCTCTCAATCAACCCGCCCATGGCGTCTTCACACATAGCCTGCTGCGCGTGCTCGAGGCGAAAGATGTCGCCCAGCGCGCCAAACTGCGCTGGGCGGAGATCTGGCCGGAGCTGCTGGCGAAGGTGGCCGAGCGTAATACAGCGCTCCGACGCCGCCCTCAGCATCCCTGGATGATCGGCGACAGCGCGCGACACGTGTTTGGCGGCAAATGGGAGCCAATGGATGTTGGCTATCGGATCGCCAAACAGGCAGACGACACGTACGAGATTAGTGCCGGCACTCTGATGGGCATCACCGAGGGCGCCGAGTTCGCGATCTATGGCTCTGAGCCGCTCAAGTTCCCAGAGATCGGGGATCCGGAGGACAAACCTATTGGGCATCTGAAGATCACCAAGTCTGAAGCTGCCCGCGCGGTTGCCGCCCCGATGAATGGAGCGTTTGCACTGCCCGATGGCGCGCGCAGCCGGCTGGTCAAGCCTGGCGAAAGCGAGCGGCTGCGCGTCAGCCTCATATCTGAAGATGCAACCCTCAAAGCACAGCTCGAACAGTCGCCCCTGCTGGTCATACTGCCACCCGGGACACCTGATGCCGAGGTGGAGGTGGTCGCGCGGGCAGACGGCGGCTGGAACATCGGCAACGACATGGATCGCGTGCTGGCGACAGTCCCAGCAGAAGAGATCGAGGCGCTGCGCGCCGGGCTGGAGCACTACTACCGGTACAACACGGTTCTGCGCATGGCAAAGCGCTGCAACGACGCCCAGCTCAGCAACAGCCTGAGCGTGCGCGTCCTAGACTGCAATGATGCATCCGCCCTACAGGCCCTGTCGCCGGAAGGACTGGCCGACCCGAACCTGCCCGAAGCCCCCCGCGACTCGGATCGGATCTACACGCAGCGGGCGGGGTTTAAATCCTGTGTCAGGGTGATCAACACCTCCCCCTACCTACTGAACGTGACCCTGCTCAACTGCAGCGCGGGCGGCCTCGTCGAGTATCTGAGCGATGCAGTGGTGCGCGAAAAGGCAGCGCACGTCATGTGGTTGGACAACAAGCTGGGAGAACCATTTGAGGCACACCCAGATACATTACGGGCTGACGATCAACGGAAATTTATGACCGATCGGATGATTGCAATCGGCACGACCCGCCTAGATGTGGATCTGAGTTCCCTGTATGTGAGCAAGCTCGTGCAGGATGTCGTGAACGAAAACCTGTCAACAACACGTGATAGGGCAAGCGGTGATAAGGGGCTGCGGGGAAACAAGACATCGGCTGCTCCGACAGAAATGTGGACAGCAACGGTGACACCCATCCGATATGTAGGCTGGTAACGGGCTTTCTTCCCACCACTGCTGTCCTTGTGGTGTGGTTGTCCGGGCCAACTGTCGGCTCGCCTGGATAACCACACCACAAGGACACAAAACTTGTTTGTAATATTCGCGATGGTTCTTGTATTCTGAAGGGCACCGCTCGTCCAAACCTCCCCATTTGGATGTGATTGCATAAGACTCTACAATTGAACAATGCCCACGAGCGCATTGGTTTGAAGCAATTTGAGAAAGGCCTGAGCTATGAATCAGGACATGCAACTGATCGGACGCCTAAACCAACGTATCAATGAGCTCTTCAGGAATGGCCACTATGAGGAGGCTGCATCAATTGCCATCCAAGTTCGTGACCTAACGCGCCAGGAGGTAGGCACAGACCATGCATACTATGCCAGTAGCTTGCACAACCTGGCGCGGATCTACGAGGCGATGGGCAACTACGCGGAGGCCGAGCCGCTGTACCGCCAGGCGCGGGATATCAGGCGTACAGCTCTGGGGGAGAATCATCCCGAGTATGCCACGAGCTTGAATAACCTGGGAATGCTGTACAAGCAGATGGGCAACTACACGGAAGCCGAACCACTTCTCCGCCAAGCCAGCAATATTTGGCTAACTAGTCTTGGCGAGCAGCATCCCTACTATGCCACAAGCCTGAACAACCTTGCACTGTTGTATAAGACGATGGGGGACTACACCAGCGCCGAATCACTGTATCGCCAGGCCAGCGCAATTGTACGCACCGCCCTGGGCGAACAGCATCCTTACTTTGCTCAAAGCCTCAACAACCTGGGGATGCTGTATTATGAGATGGGAAACTACACCGCCGCAGAGCCGCTCCTGCGCCAGGCAAGCGATGTCCGGCGCACCACCCTGGGCGAACAGCATCCTGACTATGCCACCAGCCTCAACAACCTCGGATTGTTGTACCAAGCACGAGGCAACCCGGCAGTCGCCGAACCGCTCCTGCGCCAGGCAAGCGATGTCCGGCGCACCACTCTCGGTGCGAACCATCCCAATTACGCCCAGAGTCTCAACAACCTGGGGATGCTGTACTATGAGATGGGCAAATACACAGCTGCTGAGCCACTGTTGCGCCAGGCTTGCGAGATTCGGCGTACGGTGCTTGGGGCAAACCATCCCGATTATGCTACCAACCTCAATAACCTGGCTGGGCTGTACCAGTCGATGGGCGATTTTACGACCGCGGAGCCACTCTACCAGCAGGCGAACGAGATACACCGAAACATACTAGGCGCCGGCCATCCCGCCTACGCCACCGATCTGAACAACCTGGCGACTCTGTACAAGACGATGGGTAACTACCGGGCGGCCGAACCCCTCTTGCGTCAAGCCAGCGATATTCTTCGCACCGCCCTGGGCGAACAGCATCAGATGTATGGTCAGAGTCTCTACAATCTGGCGAACCTATACACGACAATGGGTAACTACGCCGCTGCCGAGCTGCTTTACCGTCAAGCCAGCGACACGATTCGAGCCGCCCTGGGCAAAGACCATCCTACTTATGCGCTGAGCCTAACTGGCTTAGCTGGACTGTACGAGGAAATGGGCAACTACGCCAAGGCCGAACCGCTTTATCGCCAAGCCAGCGACACCACCCGCGCCGCCCTAGGCAAAGACCACCCCAATTACGCTGAGATTCTGAGCGGCTTGGCTGCATTATATTATGGGCAGAACAACTACGCCGCGACCGAGCCGCTTCTCCTTGAGGCTAGCGACATTCGCCGCGTAGCCCTGGGCGAAGATCACCATGACTACGCTTTGAGCCTTGATAATCTGGCACTGCTGTACACAGCAATGGGTAACTACGCCAAGGCCGGGCCGCTCTACCGCCAGGCGTGCGATATCCTGCGCACCGCTCTGGGCGAGCACCACCATGATTTTGCTCAAAGCCTCAATAACCTGGCGATGCTGTATCATGCAACCGGGGATCACGCGAAGGCCGAGGCACTCTATCGCCAGGCATGCGACATCCTGCGTGCTGCCCTGGGCGAGCAGCATCCCACCTATTCCGCCAGCCTCAACAATCTGGCGATACTGTATACGGCTATCAATCGCGCCGATGAAGCGCTCTCTCTGGTGCAGCAGGCTGCCGCGATCGAAGACAAGCTGCGCACGCAGGTCTTCACCATCGGGTCAGAGCAAGCGCGGATGGCCTATCTCCAAAAGCTCCAAATGGACTTTCACATGCGGCTGTCCCTGATTCTGCAGGAGACGCCTCGGGCTCCTACCACGGCTCAGACAGGTCTTGATATGGTTCTCCGGCGCAAAGCGATCGGGGCCGAGGCCCTCGCAGCTCAGCGCGACGCGATCCTAGGCGGGCACTATCCCAGTCTGGTTCCGAAGCTGCAGGAGCTGAACCGACTGAGCGCACAAATTGCCCAGCAGACCTTAGCCGGCCCGGGCGCCGACGACCCGGGTGCCTATCGCGAACGCCTAGCCACCTGGATCGCCCAGCACGACCAGCTCGAAGCCGAGCTTGCTCGTCAGATTCCCGAGATGTCGCTCGAACGGCAGCTCCGTGACGCTGACCGGCACGCGGTGGCGCAGGCCTTACCACCCGACTCAGTATTGATCGAGTTTATTCGTTGCGAGGCTTACGACTTCTTCGCGGTGTTAGGGCGCGGCGAGTCCGCGTGGAAGCCTGCCCATTACCTGGCCTTCATCCTACGCGCGGGAGCACCGGATACCGTAACGCTTATCGACCTGGGAACGGC
>WNFZ01005405.1_pt1 | contig 11727 bp, 13 predicted proteins | sample 5400081 | NCBI WGS metagenome assembly WNFZ01 (sample SAMN13153365, study PRJNA577476) | soil metagenome | isolation source: 80 cm soil or saprolite under grassland replicate 1 | place: USA:California | collected 2016-06-15
CGCCGACCGCACCGGCAGTACCGCAGGCCCCCCGCCGCACCCCCGCCCGCCACGATGAGAACACCGGTGGGCACCCGCGGCGCCCAGCTCAGCGGGGTGGAGAGCGCTAGCAGTCGAAGTACAGCTCGAACTTTCACCTACGGTTCGATGACCTGCGACAGCGTCCGTCCTGTCCTGTCTGACCTGCGGATACACCTCCCATCGATTCTCAGCGATTCTGGCTCGCTCCCGACGTCCGGCGGAACTGGAACGGAACTGGCATACGGTCGCGGCTCGGCAATTAAGGTCAGCCGCCGCGCGCAGGCGAACATTGCAACGGCCCCCGGCAAAGTCGCTGGGTAACCGCGATGTGGTACGTCACCGTCCTCGGGCTTCTTGTGCTGGCCGATGGGCAGGGGATTCGCGCCTCGCCTGGCACGCCGTTGACCGGTCCCGGCTCGCGGCGGGCGCAGCGCCTCAGGAGAACTCGTCGGCGAAGTCCCAGGCACGTAGCTCGCCCGGTTCGAGGCATATGAGGAGGTCATCGCCGGCTCTCTTGGCGTATGCGGCCCCGGCCTCGGGGCCTAGGTAGCGAGACGCGATTCGCTTGACCGCATCGCCGACTCCGGCGGTGAGCAGTTGTGCGCGGCAGCGGAGTTCGACTCCGCGGTAGGGCGGGGAGTGTTCGCAGACCACGATGCCTGCTCGTGGATCTCGTCGCAGATGCGCTGCCTTCACGTCGCGGCTGCCGGTGACAACGTTGAAGCCGCCGTCGCGCCATTCGTGCCAGACGGGGGACAGCAGCACGGTGCCGTCTCGCCGGTAGGTGGCCAGAACCGCCAGCAACCGGAGTTCGGCGAAAGTCCCGAGATCGTCCATCGTGAGGCCCCGGCGCATGCGAGCAGGCTAATCGACTGGGGGGGCGCTGGCCCGGCACGCACCCTCCTGCCGTCCGTTGGAAACAACCGTTCCCGGCTCGCTGGCGCCGGTCGTGGGTGTCGGCCCCCCTCGATGCGAAAGGAGATTTCGCGAGGGGCTGTAAGGGCCTGCGCACGGCTAGGTATGTGATCTACCTGCGGCGACATTGCCTGGATAGGTCTGGAGGAGCCCCCGAGAGACTCCGCACGATGGCTCCCATCCTGGCTCCCAGGCGATCTTGGAGTTTCCCACGGAATCCGCGGCCTTCGCTGGCCGCCTGCGTGCGCATCGGTCAAGAGCTATGTGAATTGGCGAGCAGGCCGGCCAGCTCCCGGGCGTTGGTTTGGGCGTAGTCGCGGTAGCAGTTGTTGAACACCACGTGGGTGGTGCGGGCCTGCCCGGCCAGGTCGCGGATCCTGGGCGCCCACCCGGCGAGTTCTTCCAGCGTGTAGCGGTAGCCGAACCGCTCGTGGATGTCCTTGCTGTCCCATTTCTCCGAGTGGCCGTGGAAGCGGATCACGGCCAGGTCCGCGGTGGCGGCCAGTACAGGGGTGACCGAGCTACGGTATCCCTGCGGCATGTCCACGCACGAACGGCAGCTGGTGGGCGGATAGGAACTCCAGGGTCTCCTCCCGGTTGCGCTCGGCCAGCCAGGTGTGGTTGCGGAACTCGACGCACACCTGACTCGGCGCCGCCCGCCGGGCACAAGCCAGGAGGTAATCCTTGTTGGCCCGGGTAATGGCGAACCAGGGCGGGAACTGCAGCAAGATCGCGCCCAGCTTGTCCGCGTGGCGCAGCGGGGCCAGCGCGGCGAGAACCGGTCCCACGCCTGGCCGGTCACCTCGGCCGGCACGTCCTTCAGGTACACGTTGTCCTTGCCCAGGGCTTCCACCGCGCGGCGCAGGTCGGCAGGCAGCGCGGCCACCCGGGTCGGGTGGCCCGTGAACAGGCTGAACGCCTTGACGTTGAACGTGAACCCGGGCGGCGTGCGCTCGGCCCACAGCGTGGCGGTCCGCTCGGCGGGCAGCGCGTAATAGGACGCGTCCATCTCCACCAGCGGGAAATGCTGGGCGTAGAACCGCAGCCGCTTGGCCGGGGTGTCCACCGGATGCGGGTACCAGCCGGACGCGATCAGCGTCCGGTCGGTCCACGACGCCGTCCCCACCCGGATATCACCCATACCCGCAGAGTAGGCACCGGCGGGCGCGGGCCATCAACTTCCCTGGCCGCTCGCAGGCCCGGGCAACGGCGTCGAGCCCGCTACGAATGCCCGCCAAGGGGCGGAACTCCCAGCCCGGCATCGCCGGCAGCGGGCGGCCTCAGGCGAGCGCCGCGTAGGCGGCGGCCTGGATGTCGCGGTGGACCTGCGGGGGGGTCGGGGCTTTCGAACATGCGCTGGGTGAGCACGATCACGGTCAGGTCCCGGGACGGGTCAACCAGCCAGGACGTGCCCAGCCCGCCGTCCCAGCCGAACGCGCCGTTGTCGTACACAGCCTGGCAGAATCCCAGGAACGGCCGTCGAAGAACCCTGGCCCGAGGCCGCCGCGGGCCTTCCGGCCGGGCACTCCGGCGGCCTGGCCCACCGCGAGGATCGAGCCCAGCACCTCCTCCAGCGTGCGCGGGTCCAGGGCAAGCACCCGGGAGCGGCAGCCCAGGTAACTCAACGCGGCCTCAACCTGCCCAGACGGCAGCGCGCAGACCCGGCACAGGTCCTGGGTCAAAATCAGGTCGGGCTGAAGCTCTGCCAGCGCCCGCTCGTGCATCGTGTACAGATCCCCGCCTGGGCGAGCCGGCCGCGGACGTACTCGTTGATCTCCCGCGCGACATCCCCCGGGTATCCAGGCCACCGACCACCACCGTCTTGTCGGCCCGGGCAGACGGGGGCTCGTCGCACTCGAACGTCACGCCCACCAGCTGATCGCCCCAAGCCCAGCGCGTACACGATCTCCGTCGCCGACGGCAGCATCGACACCAGCCGCATACCATGAGCCTAAGCGCACCGCCGTTGCGCCGTAGGTGCCGATCATGTGCCGTGCCAGCCAGTCGTCACGCGAGCGCAGGGGCGGATCCCAGTTGTGGTGAGCCGCTACGAAGCAAGATCAACTGGAGTGGCAGATTGAGTGGCAAACCGTGCGCCGGGATCGTTCCCGAGCTTGTGACGGTCAGCCTGCGCTCGTGTTCCGCCTGGTCAGACCCCCTGACTGCGGTGGCCGAGCGTCGCCGCGATCCATGGTAAGGAGAAGGTCTACGGTTCGATTCCGTAAGGGGGCTCCAGGTCAGAGCATTATTTTGAGCCTACCGAACGCCCAGTGGGGACATTGGTGGGGACTAACGGTCCGAGGCCGGGGCCGCTGACCACCCGGGCGGCCGCAGCCGTTCCGGTCGGTGTTGACCGCGAACGTCGGCGCGGCACAGGTGGGTACGAAGTGGCCGCGGGTGCAGCCAAAGGGCACGTTCGCGGGAGAATTGGCATCGGAAGTCATAGATGGGAACTGCTCAGGAGCCCAGCACCGGCCAGCAGGTCATAGTGCATCCACTGGCTGACACGGGATCTGGGCGGCGCACCGCAACGCGCATGCCGGATGACAGCGTGTAGGTGACATTCGAGCCAGGCCCAAACGAGCGCTGGGAGATGCGCGCATGCATCCAGCCACCGAGACTTGCAAGCGGTGCGCGCTTTGACCAGCTGAGAGCCGGACCGATTCCACCTCGCGAGCCGATCAACGGCAGCTAACATGCCCTCGTGACCCGGCGCGCTGCGCCGCGACTTCGCGATCAACGTGGGCTATGTGCCGCTGGGCTTCGCCGTCGGCGGCACCACCTCCGCCGCCGCACCTTATGACCCGATAACCAAAGCCGCCGGCGACCAGACCCGGCAGAGACCACCCGGCCGCTAAGCCTTTGACGGGTGTTTCACATGTATTCGGCGTAGCGGCTGGCGACCTGCTGGTCCGGGTCGCAGAACCGCAGAATCTGCTTGACCTGGTCGGTGGTCTTCAGGGTGATGGGGGACCGTGCGTCGAGACGGGACTGGTTCCAGTTCATCTTGCTCAGGGCAAGGATCTCGGAGCCGAGCTCGCGCGGGCTGACGGTCAGCCGGGCCGGCCGCAGTCCTATGGGGCGCGGGACATACATACCCGGGTAGGTGGAGTAGAAGTCGACGCTGCCGGTGGTGTAGATCAGGTGCTCAGCGGGGTCGAGGGTCATGAAGGTACCGCGCAGCGGCGGCGCGTTCCCGGGCCGGAAGACCAGGGCGTCTTCGCTGCTAGTGATCCAGATCAGGTCCAGGGCGTGCAGGTCCCGCTCGTCGGCTGCGGAGGTGAACCCGTCGGTCTCTTCGGCGGTGAACCGGGATGACTTGTGGATGACTAGCCGGGCGGGCAGGGTGTAGTGCTCGCGCTTGTAGACGGCCAGGGCGCCGGACAGCAAGGCCCGGGCGTCGGCGGCAAGCAGGTGCGGCTGGCGGTCCTCGCTGCTGACCTGGGCGGTCCCCCCGCGGACGATCACGCCTTCACCGCGTTCGTTGAAGATATGCGCCACGGCGGTTTCCAGGGCCCCGGATGCCGCTGACCGGTAGAACGAAATGCCGACGTAGCAGGTAGGTAGGTCAGTGGAGGCGCGCTGCAGCCGCCAGGGGACCCCGCCGGCCTTGTAGTACAGCGCGACGTGCAGGTTCCAAGCCCGGGTGGCTTCGTCCTGGCGGCTGCGCCGGGGCGGGGGCGGTGCTGACTCATCCCAGGTGCTGCGGCGCAGGATCTGCAGCGGGATGCCCAGTCGCAGTGCGCGGGCCTTCAGCAGATCGTGGAAGTTGACGGTGAGCGGCGGACTGTTGCTGCCCGCGCGTCTGGCCGGACTTCGGGCAGTGTCTGCCCCATCGCCTGCTTGTTCGGCGAGGTGCACGTCGTCCAGCGTGTCAGGCCGCGCCACGACGATGACGTCCACCCGGTTGCCTTCGGTGAGGGCTTCCAGCTCGCCGATGTAGACCTCGACCATCGCCCGGACGGCTAGCTCGCCGGGCATGCTGCTGGCGCGGTCCAGTTCTCGGCTCGGCAGTTCCCGGCAGTTGCGGTCGGCGCTCGTCAAGGTAGTGCAGAGGCCCGTGTCGCTGTCGCAGCCGGGAAATGCCGGGAACAGGTGCGGATACCCGCTGTCCTTGGCATTGATCGGGCCGCGGCATCGGTCGATCCAGCGCCGGATGCCACCAAGCTGGTCGCGGGGCCCGACCAGGCCGAGCCGGATGGTGGTCGGTGCGCCGTCTTGGCCGACGTCGGCCGGTCCGTAGGCGGTGATGCCGAACCGGGGGTCGACGTGACGGCGGGCTCCGCCGAACTCCAGCTCGGGCTCGTCCAGGACCTCGATCTGCATCACGTGCTGCTCCTGTTGCCCTGGCGTCGGCGCGGACGCCTGGCCTGTCCAGACGCCGGCCTGCTCCCACGGGTGCCCGACTTACGGCGTCCTGGCCCACTACGCGTTGGCGCTTCGTCCTCGAGCAGCAGGCGCAGGTCGTCTTGGTCGACATCGGCCTGACGGAGAACCTCATCCACGTCTGCGCCAGTGTCCGCCTCGGCAGGTTCCTCATCCGCGCTAGCCAGGGGAGCAGGTCCCCACCAGGCCTCGTCGATGCCGCGGTCCACGAGGAAGGTCAGCAGGCTGCCGAATCTGAGGAGCGAGTCGGTCAGCAGGTCGCCTTCCAGGTATGTTTCCCACATCGTGGTCCAGCCCCGGACGGCTGGATGACGCTCCAGGCGCTTGATGCCGGCGGTGAGCGTATCCGCGAACGAGGACTCGGCCTTGCCGTCCCGGGTAAAGCAGTAGTCCACGCCTAGCTGGCAATACCAGGTCCCGTCGATCCGGCGGAACCGGGGGCTGAGCGCGGCATGGTGGTAGTAGCTCACCCGGCCCGGGTCAGCTTTGGCGTAGTGGGGGCCGAATACTGTCCGCCCGCGCCGCCCCTTGCCCCTGCCCACCACCCGCGGCCGCAGATTTCGGGTCGCCCGGAAGTGCAGGTGGTGACGGGCTTGATGCCACTGGACATCCTGGCTGTGATCGCTCACGAGAGTGCGGCGCAGCAGGTCGCTGAACTGATGCATCTTGTCCCGGTCGTCGCTGTCGGCCCACTCGGCGGTGTCATGCTTCTCGGCCGGCCCGTCGCACAGCTGCTGAAGGGGGGAGACGCTCAGGTCGCCGAAGCTGATGATCATCCCGCCGCTCAGGATCCAGCCGGCCGCGTGCCCCGTGGTTTCAGTAATCCGTCGCCAGCCCTCGGCATAGTCCCATATGCCCGCCGGTGCCACAGACAGCGTGGCGGGCCACTCCTCGACCGGCAGCAAGTTGGTAGTGAGAACCTCCCGCTTCGGCGGCGAGGCGAGGTAGATGCCGGACGCCCGCGGCACCCCGATCCGCATGATCGCGGCAGCGGCGGCGGCGTCGAAGCGCTGCTTGTGCTTGTCAATGGTGACGGTGCGCTCGGCCCGGCGGCGGGCATCAGGGAATTCGGCCCGGACATCGAACCACCAGGCCTGGCCGTCAGCCGGCCGGGAAAGGACCACGATCACAGGAGCGTTCCCGCTCAGCCAGTAATCCAGGTCCGCAGCGTCCGCGGTCCACTGAAAGCTGTCCTCGGTCTCGTACGCGAGGCCACGGGTGGTGGCCTTGCTCTGCACCATGACCACGAGGTTGAGCGCCGTACCGTCGGGGCCGACAAGCTCGATCTCGCCATCGATCCCGTGGTCGACCCGCCGGTCATGCCACAGGTAGCCCATCTGGTTCACCCGCTGGGCGATCAGCGCCACGCCACCCTCGCCGGTCAGCGTTTGCTGCGTGACCTTCTTCCGCCTCGGAGGCACGACACCCCTCGTATGTACGGGATCCGTCGCTTCCCGCCCAGGGCCAAGGGAGCGCCCTAAGCTATCACAGCTATCACAGAGGGTACGGCCCATCGGCAACTACTGGCTCCGGTCGCGGCGGGTTCGCCGAGGGAGAAGCAGCTCTTCCTCCTAGGGGTTGTGCAGCGCAAGCATGGCGTGCAGCCCGTCGAGAAGACTGCACAGGCCGGCACGTCGGCGTCGTCCGAGTTCGTCGCCGATATCGTCGAGGAGCTGGCCGAGATGCCGGATCTGTAGGTGATCTCGGCGTGCGCCCGTCTCATCACCGCGGTGGGCTCGATGCCGCCGACGATCCGGTCCGGCGCTGGGTAGAGTTCGTGCTCCTCGGCTGGATCTTCCTCATCTCGCGGTGCCGTATGGCTAATCGTTACCAGGTTTGCCATCATGCCTGTCTCCGCGACGTGACACGAACGCGCGAAGTCACGTTCGATAACACTCGCTGAAATCTTGTAAGTATCGAATACAGGTCCACTCTCGTGCTATGAGAAGCCTCGCCCCCGAGCGTCTCCTCGTCATACCGGCTGCGGGATCTGCGGCACGTCCGGCTCACCGCTGGCTGCTGACAGCAGATGAGGAAGCCGCCGTGGTCGCCGGGCTGAAGCAGGCCGCAGCTGGGTGGGCCGCCCTGCTGGCCGAGTGTGCAGGCCTGGCCGTCGGCTATGGCGAGCACCAGTTCGACACCGCCCGGTATCGGCAGATCGCCGGCCTGTGCGTCGCCGCCGGGGTTGGCGAGACGCTGATTGAGGCCTGGATCGAGGTTGGGCGCCAGCGGGCCAGCACCGCCGCGGCCCTCACCCATAAGGCCTGTGTTCTTTGGGACAGTTAACCGGTTTATCGCGGCCAGAGCTCAGCGAGCGCATCCTTGGCCGCGGCCAGTCCCGCGGCGCAGCGCGGTCAGTTGCCCGATGGCCTCCCCGGCGTGCCCGGTCTGCCACTAAACAATGCTTCCTGTAGAGGAGCAGCGCAGTTGACCGCAGGGGATGCCGCCTGGGAGCGGGCCGCATTTCAGCTAACTGGCCTCCCAATTCTCTCGCCCGGTCTGGTGGTACGACGGGGTGCCGTGCAACGGTTAGGCCGCAGCTCTGCCTAAACGGAAAGCCTTTACCGGCACCATCACCTCGCCTTGCCCTGTGCATCACGCGTGCAGTCGGCTCTGGGGCGGTCTCTCCCGAAGGAGCAACGGCTCCGGAGAGGGTTGCTGTGCATGCCCCTGACCAGCGAAAACGTGTCCTCAGGAGTTCTGCCCGGGCACGTATCGGGCACGGTCGGCTTCGGGGCGGCTCTCCTCGGCGGCGGCACATGGTGTTTCGCGGATGGTGGCACCGCGCCAGCACCTTCGCCGATGCCGCTGAGGAGCCTGGGCGCGTGGCCGTCGTTCACAGCCCATGCAGATGCGTGTCGGACGATCCACGGTGGCCATTGCCGGACGGGGGTGCATGAGCCCCGCGAACTGGGCTGTGGGCGCCGCGGCCGCGCCTGTCCCGGGCGGTGAGTGGTGAGCGTCGAGGCGATCTCCTGGGCGCTGAACCTGGCCCCGGTCCCGGCCGACCGCGGCGGCCAGCCATCCATTGCGTGCAAGTTCGTGCTGGTCGGCTTGGCCAACCATGCCGGTCCTGACGGTAGTTGCGCGTTTCCGGCGGTGCGGACGCTGATGCGCTACACGGGCCTGTCGGAGCGCACGATGCGGGCGTGCCTGGGCCGGCTAGAGGCCGCGGGCCTGATCCGGCCGTGCGACCCGGCCGTCGTGGCCGCGCGGATCAAGCGGGCCGACCAGCGGCCGAAGGGCTGGGACCTGGACCTGAGCCTGGTCCGGGACGACCTGGCCGAGGAGGACATGGTGGCGCTGGAATGCCAGTTCCCCGGCCTGGCCGCCCGGCTCGCCGCGAAGCCCGTTTCCGGCCACGACCACGACGAGGTGCAATCGCCGCACCTCGTCGCGGCTGTGGATAACCCGCCCGCCGGGGTGCAGCCGTTGCACCCCGTGCCGGGGGCGGGGTGCAGCCAGCGCGCGAACAGGGTGCAACCTGCGCGGTCACGGGGTGCGGTGGTTGCACCCGAACCGTACAAGGAACCGTCCGGTGAACCCGCCGCCGCCGCACGCGAGGCGCCGGACGTTGCCGGGGCGGCTGGCGGCGAGGGACCGGCCGGTGAGTTCTTCACGGTGCTCGGTCGTGACTGGCGGCTGACCGTCGCTCAGCGGGCCCGGCTCGCCCCCGCCGTCACGGCGGCGCTGGATGCGGGCTGGACACCGCAGGCGCTGGCGGCTTTCGCCGGAGCGAACACCAGCGGAGTGCGAAACCCGTACGCGGTGCTCGCCGCTCGGCTGGCACCCGCCGAGCTGCCGCCGCCGCACCGGGGGCGATCTCCCCGGCCGCCGTGGCAAGCCCTTGGCTGCCGGGCGGCCCACTGGGCGTGAGCCGGGCCAGTGTGGCGCCAGCGCGGCATCGGGATCCGGGCCAGCCACTGCGCTCTCGGAACCGTCCGGAGCCACCACACCGGGGTTCGCCAGGGCTCTGACACGGTAACGATCGTTCGCGGACACCTTCCGCCGATGCGTTGTTTCCGCAGGAGCCGGATGTAACGCATGCCGTGTTCGGGGCTTCGTCACGCTGTCGGGGGTTACCGATACAGTCCCCGGCCATGAAGATCGGCTACGGGCGGGTGTCCACCCGCGACCAGAACCCAGCAGCCCAGCGCAACGCCCTGACCGCCGCCGGGTGCGAGGAAGTGTTCATCGACAAGGCATCCGGCAAGCTGGCCCGCCGCCCCGAGCTGGACCGGGCGCTGCTCGTCGCTCGCGCCGGTGACCAGCTTGTGGTGACCAAGCTCGACCGGCTTGGCCGGTCGCTGGAACACCTCATCGACCTGGCCAAGGGCCTCCAGGCCCGCGCCGTCGACCTGGTGGTGCTCGACCAGGGAATCGACACCTCCACCGCGATCGGGCGGATGTTCTTCCGGTGGTGATCTTGGGAAAGCGCCGGGATAAACCGGCATGGAGGAGGAGATGGAAGAGCTCTACGCTGAAGGGCTAGCGACCCACGGCGGCCCCGAGCTATGCGTCGACGGCCCGCGAGGGCGTGGCGAAGCGTTAGCAGGGGCACGTGCAGGCCGGGCTATTGAGCCGCGAAATCAACACCTTCGGGGTGCCGACGCTGTCCAAGAGGCGGAAGGCAACATCGCCGGCGGCGCTATGCGCGAGCCGCTAGGGGACCCCGCGCGGTCATGGGAACCAGGGCATGTACGGAACCTCCATGCGCGAGAACCGGGAGAGCCCGTGCCCGCCCGTCAGGCTGATCACCGGGCGGGCTGTTCAGGGAACGCTGAGGCGGTAATCCTGAGATGAACGGGCACGGGCAGTCGGATCGCTTCGTAGTACCTGCGAACCCGCCGAACAAGGCCGCGCGAGCGGCTGCGGAGGCGGGGGAGGAAAGGGAGCGAGCCAAGGGGAACACGGGCAGCGAAACACGCCCCGGACGCAGTGCCGGGCCTGGCGTGTCAAGTGGGCTGGACCGTGTGCGCGAGGTCGCGCGAAGGGATAAGGATGCGCGGTTCACCGCGCTGCTGCACCATGTCAGCCTGCACCGGCTGGGCCTGGCGGCCGGGGAGGTGATCCCAGACGACGGTGCCGACTACCTCGGCACCGTCGTCTGGGATCACATCACCGGCCTGCTCGCCGACCCCGCGCTCATCCGGGCCGAGATCGGCAAGCGCCTCACGCAGGCCCGCACCGCCGACCCCGCCGCCCGCCAGCGCGAGCGCCTGGAACTCGCGCTGGCCAAGGCCACCACCGCGATCACCCGGATGATCGAGGCGTTCCAGGAGCAGCTGATCACCATCGACGAGCTCCGCGCCCGCATGCCCGCCCTGCGGGCGCGCGAAACGAACCTGCGCGGCCAGGCTGATGCCCTCGACGCCCAGCTTGCCGACCGCGAGGCCTACCTCAAGCTCGCCGACGACCTGGAAGGCTTCCTCGCCCAGCTCCGCGCCAGCGCCGCCACCGGCACCGTCGGGGAACGCCAGCGCGTCCTCCGGCTGCTCGTCAAGGACATCCTCATCGGACCCGAGAAGATCACCATCCGGCACCGGATCCCGACGAGGGAACGAAGCTCTCCCGGCACACACCAGGCAAGCCAGCCTGATACGGAGGGTGACCATCGCCCGGGTTATCCATTGCGTTGGGGGCGTGGTTTCGCCGTTGCTCGCTAACGTGTACCTGCATCACGTCCTGGACCTGTGGGCCGACTGGTGGAGGAGGCGCCACGCGCGCGGTGATGTGATCATCGTGCGGTGGGCGGACGATTTCATTGTCGGGTTCGAGTACCAGGAGGACGCCGAGAGGTTCCTGGAGGAGCTGCGCGAGCGGTTCGCGAAGTTCGGTCTGGAGCTGCACCCTGATAAGACCCGGCTGATCGAGTTCGGGCGGAACGCTGCCCGGAACCGGGCGGCCCGGCGCGAGGGGAAACCGGAGACGTTCGATTTCCTCGGCTTCACGCACATCTGCGCGAGGTCGAAGAACGGGCGGTTCTGGGTCCGGCGGATCACGATCTCGAAACGGATGCGGGCGAAGCTCAAGGAGGTCACCCTCCAGCTGCGGCGTCGCCGGTATCAGCCCATCCCGGTGCAAGGCCGCTGGCTGGCCAGCGTGCTGCGCGGGCACATGGCGTATTACGCCGTGCCCGGCAACACCGATGCGGTCAGGGCCTTCCGCACCCAGCTCACCGGGCGCTGGTACAAGGCGCTGCGGCGCCGCAGCCAGAAAACCGGCATCAACTGGACGCGGATGAACCGGATCCAGAAACGGTGGCTACCGCCCGCCCGCATGATGCATCCCTTCCCGGAGGCGCGCTTCGCCGCCACTCACCCAAGGTAGGAGCCCAGTGCGGTAGTCCCGCACGCTGGGATCTGTGCGGGGGGCCGCCCGCAAGGGCGGTCCCTACCGCGACTG
>WNFZ01005406.1_pt1 | contig 11726 bp, 8 predicted proteins | sample 5400081 | NCBI WGS metagenome assembly WNFZ01 (sample SAMN13153365, study PRJNA577476) | soil metagenome | isolation source: 80 cm soil or saprolite under grassland replicate 1 | place: USA:California | collected 2016-06-15
GTCCCGTATGGCTCACCGAGGGGTGGCCGGTCGGCGACGCCGAGGTCGCCTGGACCGGCAGGGTCGGCGTCACCGGCGCCGCCGACCGGCCCTGGCGCGCCATCGTCGCCGCCAGCCCCCACGTCTCCCCCGGCCGCCCAGGGCCCGCCCCTGGCCGCCGCTGACCGGCTCGCCGCGGAATGGTCGCGGACGGAGGGTCCGGCAACCACGACACTGACGCGAAGCGTTTATAAGCGTTTATCATCGCGGTGGAATTCGGCTCGACTGCTGGGTAGGGCGATGGCTGGTCGGCGGCGGCGGTGGTGGCTCGGGATCATCCTGACGATCCTGGGTGGGCTTGCCATGCCGGCCTTTCTCGTCGCCACGAACATGGTCACCGCCGACTCCCTGCCACCGGCCCTCCAGTCGCACAGAGCATGGGCGTGGCCTATGTTCGTCGTCCTGGCGGTGCTCCTTCTGGTCATCGGCGTCGTGCAGGCCGTCCTGCCCAAAGGCGGTGGTGCCTCGGGGTCCGCCGAGGACACGGCGGCCTCACATGCGGCCTCGGCCGGCGAGGCGACGGGATCGCAGCTGATCGGCGGGAACGTCTCCGGCGCTCTCATCGCTCAGGGTGGCGGTCCGAGCGTCTACATCAGCGGCGACGACTCGAAGGTGGTGATCGGCGATCCGCCTCGCGGCGTCGACGCCGGCAGGTCACCTAGAGTGTCGCCGGCCGCGCCCTCGATGCTGCCACCGGACATAGCGGATTTCGTCGACCGTGACCCGCAACTCGCCCGGCTGCGCGAGACCCTCGTGCCCGCGGCGTCGACCGAATCGACGTTCGTGCCGGTCGCCATGGTGGCGGGCAAGCCCGGAGCCGGCAAGTCCGCCCTGACGATCCACCTGGCACATCAACTCTACGACCGATTCTTCGACGGGCAGTTCTACGTCGACCTGCGAGGCGCCGAGCGTGAGCCCCTGACCCCCACCACTGTGCTCGATGTCTTCCTCTACGCGGCCGGCATTCCAGCCGAGAAGGTTCCCGGCGACCTTCCCGGTCGGCAGGCCCTGTATCGCACCTGGCTCGCGGGCAAGCGTGTCCTGGTCGTGCTCGACAATGCGGCCGATGAGCTCCAGGTGGAGCCGCTGTTGCCCAACCGGCCGCCGGCGGCGGCGTTGATCACCAGCCGACGGCCGCTGGCCACCGTGTGCAGCGCAAGCCCGCTCATTCTGGAGACACTAGACGCCGCGAGCGCGGTCGACCTGCTCTGGGCGATTGCCAGGCGCGAGCCTGGCGTGGGTGACGGCCCCGCGGCGGCCTCCGTAGCGGAGCGCTGCGGCTACCTGCCGCTGGCGTTGCGGATCTCCGGCGCCACGCTGCTCGCGCGGCCATTCTGGTCGATGCAGAAGCTGGCCGATGCGCTCGCCGACGAGCACACTCGGCTCGAGCAGCTCAGCAAGGAAGGGCTCGGCAGGCGCCACCTCGACGTGCGGGCCAGCGTCGACCTAAGCTACACCACGCTCGAGGCAGACATCGCTCGGTCGTTCCGTCTGCTCGGCGGCGTGCTGGCGGTTGACTTCACCAAGGAGCTAGCCACGGCGCTGGCGGGGCTTGCCCCCGCGACGGTGGAGCGCCACCTGGATCGCCTGGTCGACGCGCAGTTGCTCGAGGTGGATCAACGCGACGGCCGGTACCGGCTCCACGACCTGATCCGGCTGTTCGCGCGAGAACGGCTGGAGGCGGCCGAGCGGCTCGACGAGCTGGCGGCGGCTCGTGCGCGAGCGATCGACTGGTATGTCGAGCTTGCAGAGGCCACCTACCAGCTCCTCCACCCTCATCGCCCAATATCGTCAGATGCCGCATCTTCGGCGGTTGACCAGGCGGCAGCGCTTGCCCGGTTGGACGCCGAGCGGCTCAACCTGCTCCCGGTCGTCAGCGCGGCCGTAGCGTCCGGTCTGGGGGGCCACGCATGCCGGCTCGCCGTGGCGCTTGGTGGCTACTTCAGGATGCGTTCCGCATGGGACGACTGGCACCGTGTCGGTCAGCTTGGGCTGGAGGCCGCTCAGCAGAGCGGGGACGAGCGAGCCCGGGCGAATGCCCTGCACTCGCTGGCGGGCCTGTACGAGCTGACCGACGAGCTGACGGTCGCCACCGACTACTGCCAGTCGAGCCTTGCGCTCAGCACGCGGCTGGGGGACGGTCTGGCAGAATTCGAGGCTCTCAGGATCCTCGGCGTCATCAGGACCAAGCAGGGACGGCTCGACGACGCCACGGCGTGCTTCGAGCGGGGCCTGCGCATCTCCCGCGAGCTTAGCTATGGCTGGGGCGAGGGCGCTGCGCTGCACCACCTCGGCCGCATCCAGCGCAGGCAAGGCCGGTTGGACGAGGCGGTCGCGTCGTCGCGGCAAAGCCTGGCGGTATCCCGGCGGCTCCGCAACCGGTGGGGTGAGGCTGCCAATCTCAACGACCTCGGCCTCGCGCTCCGCGATCGCGGTGAGCTGGAGCGGGCCATCGCCTGCTTCAAGCAGAGCCGAACGATCTACCAGGAGTTGGCCGACCGCTGGGGGGAGGCTACGGCGTCCCACCACCTTGGGCTGGCGCTGCGCGACCAGGGTGAGCTGGAGCAGGCAACGGCGTACCTCCAGCACAGCCGGGGGATCTACGGGGAGCTCGGCGATCGCCGCGGGCTCGAGCGCGTCCTGCGCAGCCTGGGTGAGGGGTCCTCCATCGCGGCCGATCATCCGGAGCCGGGCTGAGGTCGCCTCACGCGTTCGTCGTTCGAGCCCAGGCCGCCCGCACGAGCACGTCCAGGAATCGCTCGCCCTTGCGCGTCTGGATCGTAAGCTCCGAGGCGAAGGCGGCGCGGCGCAGAATGGCTTGGCGGCCACTGCGCCCGTCGATCGCGTGGGCAAGCGCAAGCATCGTCGCATAGCTTCGCCCCTGGTCGGCCTCCAGCCACCGCAGGATCCATGCCCGGTCGCGCGAGTCCGCTCGTTCGGTCAGGCCGCGGAGGTTGAACGGCCCAGACCAGGTCGCCGCCAGCGTCTTCTCTTCTTCCGGTGCGGCAGCGAGGGGTGCGGCGAGCGACCCCACGTGGTCCGCCAGCCCCTGCAGCCAGCGCGCCATCGCTTGCTGGCGTGAGGTTCGCTGTGGAAGAAGCGAACGCAGGGCCAGCACCGAGCCGACGGCCAGGTCGGTACGATGGGCGAGTCGCTGGGCCTGTAGGGCCGGATCGAGTGGGTCGACCCAGCCATCCCTGGACGGGTGGTCCACGCCGGTTTGCGGCAGGCACTCGAGCACTCGAGCTGCCGCCCAGGACAGTGTCACCTGCTCGATGTCGCCGTCGTCGTCCGGGCACGCGTGGCAGGCAGCGGCGACGGCCGCGCCAGCGATGCAGGCTGTCCGGCGCAACTCGTCGGGGTCGACGTTGTTGATGGTGTCAGCCGAGGAGTGGTTGAACCGGTCCGGCCAGTGGCCCAGTTGCACGCCTGGGCAGGCCACTGCGCGGTCCGCCAGAAGCGAATGGTCAGAAGCGCCGACGAATGGTGTCGCCCTCCACGTCCACGTGTCGCACGGGACGGCGCCGCTATAGGATCGCGCCGCCTGGGGCAGCAGCCGTACACATTCCTCCACCACGGCGTTCAGCCAAGATGGCAGGTGGTCCGGGGTGCGCTCCACGATCAGTGGACCTCCACACAGCCGCTGATCCTCTCCTGCCATGTCGATGTTCACGGCCGCGAACGGCCACGGCGCACGGCCGCGGCCCACGGTCTCGGACAGGTGGGCCGCGAGCCCAACGAATTCCGGTCCCCAGACGAAGCGAATGCTACGGAGCGGCCGGTGATCACGGGCCAACGACGCCAGGACGCGGGCGATGCCGAGCAGGGCGGCGACGCCGGAGGCGTTGTCGTTCGCGCTGGGCCGCGCGTGGCACAGATGCGCGGTGAGCATGGCTTCGTCGTCGGCGGTGCCCGGCAGGCGGGCCGTCACCACGGGCATCGTGCCGCTGTTGTCGACCTCCACCAGCACCCGCACACGGCCTCCGCCTTGCGCCCAGCCGACGAGGCGCTCCATCTGCGACGGTGTGATGCTGAAGGCAAACAGTGGCGACCCGGCCGGCAGCTCGATGCGTCCGACCTGGCTCGGACGCGTGGCTGTTCCGCCGGGCGCGACGACGGCGATCGCACCGAGCGCGAGCTGCTCGGAGAGCATGGCCAGGGTGCCGGCCAGCGAGCGTGGAGCATCGTCCAACAGGACCACTGCGTCACGGACCGCTGCCGGTGAGGGCTGGTCCGCCAGCCGTACCAGCCGGGCGGTCACGCCGCCGGCAGGCGCCGCTGCCGAATGCGTGGCCAAGCCATACGGCTGTTCCGGATAGGCGAGCAATCGCGGCCCACAGCCGCCGGACTGGTTGACGAGCCGCAGCTCGGCGCGCACTGGTGTCCATGCGATGGGCGCGCGGAACGACCACCAGCGCTCAGCGCCGTCCGCCGGGAATTGGAGGATCTCGACGTCGTGCAGCCCGGCCGTGATCGCCGCCTCCGCCACCTCGGCGGCGGCAGCTTGGATCCCCGCGGACGCCTGGAAGCGGTCGTGCCTAATGACCGCCGCGAGGTCGGCAAGCGCCCGCGTCGCGTCGAAGGACCGGTGGAACGTCTCGACCCAGGTCTGGAGCCGCATTACGGGTCCTTGGTGTCAGCCCATCGGACGGCGCCGAAGAATGCGCGAACGCGCTCGTCCGAGAGCGGCACGCTGATCCGCAGCACGTCCGGTGGGCCCGCGCCGCTCACGGGGAAGCTGAGGCGCTTGGCGAAGATGCAGCGGTCCTGCAGCAAGGCGAGGGCCGGCCCGCTCGCGTCGACGATGACCCACGGTAAGCGCGGGTCACCCGCGACGACCTCCAGGCCAAGAGAACGCAGGGCGCCGGCAACGGCCGGCTTCACCGCGGCGATCCGCCGCCGGAGCGGCTCGAAGATATCGCCCTGGTCCAGTAGGCCGAGGGCCACCTCGAAGGCGAGCTGCGAGGCGCCGAGCGGCGCGAGCGTCGCCCGCACGCTGGCGGCCAGATCCGGAGAGGAGATGGCGTAGCCGACCCGCAGGCCGCCGCAGCAGTAGCCTTTCGACATGCTGCGCACGACCACCAGGTTGCCCAAGCTGCTCGCGAGCCGCACCGCGCTGGCTCGTGGTCCCGCGTAGGTGGCGCAGACCTCGTCCACCACCAGGATCGTCCCGGTCCGCGCCGCGATGGACGCCAGGCGCTCCACCGTTGCGAGGTCGCAGAGCTCGCCTTCGATGCCCGGCCGGTCCATCACCGCAAGCACCGGGCGGTGCGCCTGCAGCAGTTCCGCGAATCCTTGCGCATCGCCGGTCGGATCGACGGCGAACGTCTCGGCGCCCAGCCGCCACGCCCGGGCGATGAGCTCGGGATGGCCCAATGGTGAGTGGATCACGCACGACGACGCGGCCAGCGTCCCGAGGTCCCGCAGGATGCTGGTCGAGCCGGCGCCAAATGCGACCATGGCCGGCTCGAGCCGGCAGCCGAAGTGCCGCGCGAGCCGCGGGGCGGCGTGCCCACCGAATGGGTCGTCCACGGTGTACCGACGGGCCCACTCGCAGACCAGGCGTGCACCCTTGCCGACGACCTCCTTCCAGACCCGGTCAAGTGCTGGCCGGACATACTCGACCTCGTCCGGCGCCGACCGGAGGTCCAACCCGTCCGCGATGTCGGCATCGGCTAGCTGCGGCGGCGCTGGCGGAGACGGGCGGGCAACGAACTGGACATAACGCGTGTCCGGTCCCAGGTGAGTGCCCCGCCGAAAGTCCGCATCGACCCGCTCGATGTCGAACCCGCTGATCCGGAGCAGGCGGCGGACCTCATGCGGCTGGTACAGGCGGAGGTCATCGTGCAGGCGGGTGATGCGGCCGTCGGCACGCCGCACGCGCAGCTCGCCGACACTGCGCCCTGTCATCGGGTCGAAGCTGCGCAGGAAGTCGAAGGTGTCACCGCCAGCCTCCAGGCGCACCCGAGGGACATATGCCCGCAGGATCGCTGTCAGGTTGGAGTGATCGAGAATCAGGATGCCCGACGCGGCGAGGTGGCGGCGCAGCGTGCGGAGCAGCCGGAGCTGCTCGGCATCCCGGCCCCAACCGAACGCCTGAATGCAGATGGCGGCATCGACTGCGGGCAGGTCCCATGACCACGCGGTCAGGAGATCGAGCTGGCGCCACGTGACGGTGACGCCGGCGGCGTCCGCGCCCGCCTGGGCCTGTTCGAGCGCCCAGACCGAGACGTCCACGCCGGTGACCTGGTAGCCGGCCCTGGCCAGCGGGATCGCGTGCCGGCCGATACCACACCCGACGTCGAGCACCCGCCTGCCGGGCGCCAGCGCGGCGAGGATGTGGTCGAGATAGGCGACCTCGTGTGCGGTGCGCGCCTCGTTGTACTCAGTTCGCGCGAAAGCCCAGAACTCGGCAGTGAAGTAGCGCTCATACCACGGTTCGGCCATAGCGTCAGTCCGCTGGCGCGAGCCCCTGCCGGGCCAGGAGGTCACACACATCACAACGGTCGGGCGGATTGGCGACGCCCTCTTGCAGGATATAGATCCCGCCACAGATCCCGCAGGACTGCTCGACCATCGGGAACGAGTACCGTTGGACGTTGGCGAAGGCGGCGAAGACATAGTAGTCGATCCCGGGCCAGATGTCGTAGAGCCAGTCCGACACGGCGTAGGCCATCGACCGCTCGTCCGGGCCGCTCGAGAAGCGCCCGGGCATGCCCTGGTGGCTCAGCTCCGGGGCCACCAGCTCCAGGTACAGCGTGAGCTCCTTCTTGGTGATGCGGTACAGCGGAAACACATAGCGTGTCGGCCCGAGCCGCCGAACCGGGATCGCGCCCATCCGGAAGCCACTGGTGAACCAGGTGACAAGGCTGGCGACTAGGTCGTCGGCGTTGAAGCCAAAGGCGACAGCCGAAGCACCGTTCCGTTCGGCCACTTGCTCCAACATGCGCCGGAGCACCTGGTGCCCAACCAGCATGCTGAAATGCCGCGCGTCCCCGGCGACCAGGTGGTCCATGACCTCGGCGAACGTGCGATCCAGGCGGAAGGCCGCCTCGATCTCCTCCGCGCCGACTACAACCTGCTCGATGCCGAGGTCATCGCAGATCCGCTTGGCGGTGCCGAACGTCGCCGGCTCCTCCCAATCCGGCAGCCCGGTCACGGTCACCGCGGTCATGGAGAAGGGCGGCAGGCGACCTCCCACGCGGTCGATCAGCTTGAGGTAGGCGACGCTGTCACGGCCACCGGACAGGCCGACCACCACGTCGTCGCCCGCCCGCATCACACCGCCGACGAGCACGCTCTGCACAAAGGTCTCCTCGACATAGCTGATAAAGCCGTCGCGGTCGAACCGCTCGCCACGGCGCTCGAGGGTCCCGTTGCGGTCGAATACGACCGCCTTGGTGTAGACGGGATCGTGCACCCCCGCGACATGGCGTGCCGGTCGTCGCGTCACGTCGAGGTCGTAGTGGCGGACCTGCGTGACCTCGATCAGGTCCTCCGCGCCCACCAAGGTTGTCTCCTCAGCGACGACACGTCCGTTGTGCCGTGTCAGCACCGCGTTGACCGGGATGCCGGCAGCGTGCAGCACGTCCACGAGCGGCTGGCCATCCTCGGCCCGCAGGATCTCAACGGCGCCCACCTTGTTGCGGAAGCGCACCTGGCTCACGACGGCTCTCCTCTCGATCTCGTTCGGCGGCTAGCGGTGGCGGCGGGCCAAGTCGCCAGCGGCACAAGCATCTCGTCCTTGGTGAGGGCGCCATGGTCAGAGCGCAGGCGGGGGTTTGGGACCGGGAACTCGGCCGTGGCGGCGACGGCCACGACCTCACCGATGCGCTGCCGCAAGGCCGGAGTGAGCCGCAGGAGCCCTCGCTCGGCGAGCTCGTCGGGCGAGACCACCATGGCATGGTCGCCGAGGCCCTCGGAGAGCAGGTTCATCATCCGGGCCTGGAGGTGGGACTTGGGATACAGCCATCGCACGCGCCCGGCGCCGCCGCTGGGAAGCCTGCAATAGGCGGGAGACTCAAATCGCCGCCACACGGCCCGCAGGCTGTCATCCTGGCGACATGGCGTTTGCCCGTGGTCGCCATGGGCGAGCACGGTCCAGCGGCGGTCCGCCCACGTGAGCGCGGCGGTCTCGAGCCGTTGCAGCAGCTGGTGGATGACGCCGTCGTACCCGTGGAGGTGGATGTGGTCGTCCAGGTTGACGTACACCCAGACCAGCAACGAGCGGTCGCCGCGGTGAGCGCGCAGCGTGGATCCTGTCTCACCGATCACGGTGTCGGTGAACGTCTTCGGGTCCGCGATGGCTCCGTCGGGCCGCCTGCCGCGCCGCAGATCGCTCACAACTGGTCGTTCCGCTCCACAGAGCAGCGCCGACGCCCATGGACTTGCGAGCCGGTCAATGTCCCGGCCGAGCGCCACGCAGCGCACGCCCAGCGCGCCCGCGCGCTGGAACAATGTGTGGTGCGGAATTATGACCTCATGGTCGTCCCACGGTGGCGGACGATCGCCCTCCTGTTCCGGTGTGAAGGTGACACGTCGATTGGAGATGACGTGGACGACACAGTCGAGCCGGGGAAGGCGGTAGACCATGCCGATCCCCAGGTGCCGGCTCGGGTCGATGCCCGTGAGCGCGGTCATCCACGCCGTGACGGACGTGCTCGGGAACGTGCTCGTAAGGCACCGCATCCGGGCTCGCGTCCATGCACTGCGCGCCGGTTCCCACCCGAGCCCGTCGATGGCCAGCACGATGGTCCCGCGCGTGGCGGCGTTCAGGGTTTCGAGGATCACGCCACTGACCCGGGCGACAGATTGCCGAAGGCGCGGCCGCGGACCTGGCAGATCCTCGTCTGCACAGTCAGCCATCGGTGCCGCGAAGCCAGGAGGCCAGGAGCGCATCCGAGTCGGCCGGCTGGCGTCGGTCAGTAGTTCGGGACGCAGTCGGTACAAGTCGTCCGAAACTTCACGATCTGCCACAACTGACGCTGTTCGATCATCTGCTCGATGAGAACCGGCGTTAGCGGGGCCGGCGTCACGGCTGTCTGCTCGTCCGTGGCTTCCTTGACGCGCATGCGGGACGCCTCCCTTTCGCCTCGAACGCCAACCCGGCTACTCTATCTGCCCGGTCTGGGAATCTCCAGAGCCTCGTCGTGGACGCCGAGCCCGAACGTCACGCCAGCTCCGCGTTCCCGGGCGAGCACTGGTCCAGGCCGCGCTCCACAGCCCAGTCGTCGGAGCATCGTGTGCCACCTGGACACTCACGGCACGGAATGGGGAGTCGTGATGGTAGGCTCGGACGTCGCCAGGAGTCCGCCTGGCGTGCGGGGATGCCGATCAGGTTCCACTTCCACCGGAGCACACCTCATGACCGACGTTCGATCCGACGCACGCTCCATTTCACAGTTACTCGACGCGTTCGCGCGTACCACCGACGATATCGTGACGCTGGACGAGCTTAAGGAGCGCCTGGCAAGCGGGCGCCAGCTTCGGATGAAGTACGGCATCGACCTGACTGCACCCATGCTCCACATCGGACATGCCGTCAACTTGTGGATGTATCGCGACTTACAGGATCTCGGACACCGTTTGGTGCTTCTGCTGGGGGACTTCACCACCCAGATTGGAGATCCGACGGGCAGAGCGAAGACGCGTCCGGTAATCGCGTCGGAGGAGATCGAAGGCAATGCGAAAGAGATCCTAGCGCAGGTCACGTCGATCGTCCGGACCGATCCTGAGGTGCTCGAGATCAGGCGGAACTCCGAATGGTGGGCCCCAATGGCCACCCGTGAACTGCTCTCGATCATGTCGATTGTGACGCTTGACCGTCTCACCGCTCGGGACATGTTCCGCCGGAGAGCGGACGAGGGCGCCGAGATCCACGCTCACGAACTCGTCTACCCCCTGCTGCAGGGCTATGACTCCGTGGCGCTCGAGTCCGACCTCACGATCGTCGGAACCGATCAGCTGTTCAACGAGATGATGGGCAGGTGGCTCCAAGAGCGGTATGGGCAGCCAGGGCAGATCGTCTTCACCACACTCATCACTCCGGGCATCGAAGGCAGGGAAAAGCAGAGCAAGAGCCTCGGCAACTACATCGCGGTCGGACACCCACCACGTGAGAAGTTTGGACGCGTCATGCGGATCCCAGATTCACTGATCGATGAGTATTTCCGAGTCTATACGAAGGTTTCTCTGCCGGTCATCGAGGAGATTGAGTCTCATGGTCCGATGGAGGCCAAGCTCCGCCTTGCTCAGGAGATCGTTCGCCGATACCACGGCGACGACGCCGCAGAGCGCGAGCTCGAATGGTTCAAGGCGACGTTCAGCGAGCGGAGAGTTCCCGACGAGGCTCCTATGGTGAGGGTGCAAGGGGGCACAAAGAGACTCTTCGACATCCTCCGGAGCTGTTTCCCGGACGGAGAGATGAGCAACAGCGAGCTTCGCAGACTGATCGCGCAGCGGGCCGTCAAGGTCGACGGCAAGGTCGTCGACGATCCTGACGAGCTGCTGCACGTTGGAGACCAGGTCGTGCAGGTGGGCAGGCGGAGGTGGTTCCGGCTTGCGGCGGGCGAGTCGTCGCGCAACCAGAGCCGTCCGTTGCGGGCGCCCTGACCTGCCCGAGCGCTTCAAGCCGAGCGCTATCTGCGACGGTCGCCTGCCGGTGTGCGCGGGCCGGCGTCCCATGCCATCCGCTCGTCAAAGCCTTGTGGCTGCTGGGATACGAAGTTGACACGTTCTCGACGGCGGTGCTACCGTTCACCGCGCACCAAGTAAGGGACGTTCTTCGAGGACCTAGACCTCTCCGGCGGCGCCAGCTCGGTGCCAACACGGAAGACAGGAGGTCACCGAAAGCCACTGGGACAGAGTTCCGACGGCTGCGGTGGCCGTCCTGGGCCCTTTGGCTCAGGACGGCGCTTCTGTATGAAGTGCTGGTGGCGAGGTGGCGCCAAAGGTCCCGGGTAGCGATACCGGGATTCGGCTCACCGTTGTCGGCACCGTGAACCTGCGGTGGCATGGCAACGGGTTCCCTGGGGAATACCAGGGGATGACCTGACGTTTCAACCGTTACGGCCCACGGAACCGGTGACGCTTCAGGCACCGACCGAAGGGTACAAATGAGCGAAACGGCGGGTATCCCCGGAAGAACCAGGGGATAGGTCGCTCGGTTGACGAACCTGGAAGGCCCAGAGTAAGGTTGCCGCCGCTCCGGCGACGGGACCTGCGAGGGGGAACCACCAGGAGAGTCGCAAGGGCGATTCCACGAGGCTCCTTGAAAACTCAACAGTGTGTGAAAAGCCAGTGCTCTAAACCCCGTCACAACGGGGCAGGCACAGCGGGCTCGACCCGGTGTGCGTTGTCCCAGAGCGACGGTACTTGGAACATCCGGACCACGGATGAGCCAGCACATCGGTGCCAGGTTGGACCCTGGTGCCGTCCATCCTCTCCGAGCTCGTCTCGGCGAGGATGGTGAGCCTCGGTGTCCGCGAGGGCATCGAGTCCAGATGAGAGCGAACTCTTCGCCGCGTCCGCCATCGGTGGATGTGTCGAAGAATCTCGACGATCTCTGACGGAGAGTTTGATCCTGGCTCAGGACGAACGCTGGCGGCGTGCTTAACACATGCAAGTCGAGCGAGGCCCATCCGGTGGCAACACCGGGTGGTTCCTAGCGGCGAACGGGTGAGTAACAC
>WNFZ01008980.1_pt1 | contig 11725 bp, 9 predicted proteins | sample 5400081 | NCBI WGS metagenome assembly WNFZ01 (sample SAMN13153365, study PRJNA577476) | soil metagenome | isolation source: 80 cm soil or saprolite under grassland replicate 1 | place: USA:California | collected 2016-06-15
TCAGGCTGGACCTGTGGTCAGTCACGCAGGGGCGGTAGATTTCAACGTCAGTTTAGGATCCTTCCAGCCCGATTTCAGGACTGCCATCCCAAATTTGCAATCCCTGACTATCGCTATTGACACCGTCAGCCAGCAGGCACCTCGCCCGGGCATGAAGCGCGCCATTTTGTTTATCACACCGCATATGGACGATCCCAACATCGCCACAGTGATTCAGCCATTTATTGAACAGGCAGTTTCCAAGGGCATCCATGTCTTTGTTTGGTTTGTGGATCTTGATACGTATTTCATCACCACCAGCGCAGCGGCTTTCAATACACTGGCGATGGAAACTGGTGGCGGCATGTTTGGTTATTCGGGTTTGGAACGGCTCCCTGATCCCGAATCATACTTTGCGCCATTGAAACGGGTATACGCGCTTTCCTATAAATCACAAATCAAAACCGGAGGCCAGCATACGTTGAGTGTGCAGATTACTTTGCCTGCTGGATCACTGACATCCAGTGAGCAAACTTTCGATCTGAATATCCAACCGCCTAATCCCATTCTTGTTACACCGCCTCTTCAAATTACACGCCGTGCGCCAGAGGACGACCCATTCAACAACAAGGTCCTTCTGCCTACCGAACAAACGATCGAGATTATCACCGAATTTCCGGATCAGCACAAACGTCCGCTTGTGCGCACCACGTTATATGTAGATAGCCAGGTTGTGGATGAAAATATCAAGGAGCCATTTGATCAATTCACCTGGGATCTCTCTGAATATAAGAATAGCAGCGAACACGAGATCATCGTCGAAGCAGTCGATTCGCTTGGGTTAAGTAAGACCAGTATGAGCATACCAGTGATGGTGACAGTGATCCAGCCGCCACACGGCATCTCTGCGGTGTTTGGCAGATATCGCCAGCCGATTACTTATGGCGCAATAACAATTGCCGGGTTGGCATTGATCTTCGTTTTGTTATCTGGCCGTGTCCGTCTGCCATCCCTGCGTGCGGCGCGTGCGGCGCGCCGTTCCTTTGAAGACCCTGTCACTCAACCCGTTCAAGTGGTAGAGGAAATCACCACGCCGGTTGTTTCAGAAGAAAAACTGAAGCAACGCCCTATGTCTAAGCGACGCACTAGTTCTAAATCAAAGAAAGCGGTTGAGACCTCGAAATCAAAACCGGTAAGCGCGCCTGCTTCTTTTATTCGGCTCAATGCAGATGGCCAGCCTGCCACAGCCAACCCCGTTTCACTTATCGAAAAAGAAGTTACGATTGGTACTGATCCAGTACAGTGCAATCACGTGTTGGATGACGCTTCACTTTCTCCCCTGCACGCGCGTCTCAGGCAGACCGATGACGGTGGCTTTCTCCTTTTAGATAACAATTCCATTGCCGGAACATGGGTGAACTATGAGCCAGTCCCCCGTGAAGGATATCGCCTGGTACATGGCGATGTGGTACACTTCGGCCAATTAATTTTCCGCTTCACTCTTTGGACCCCTACAAATGGTCAGCAACCGAAAGTTATGGTTCTAAAGCCTGAAGAATGATCCGTTCTTCACTTGCCCATCTACATATCTCCGCACTCAGCCATCCTGGGATGTCTGGTAAAAATAATGAAGACCGCTATGCGGTCTCTTCATATCATTTGGGTAAGGATGATCCGCGTCCTGCTGTATTTGCAGTCATTGCTGATGGGATTGGCGGTCATCGAGCCGGCGAGGTAGCTGCGGAACTAGCGATCAATTACATCAGCCAGGGGATATCTGAGAGTAATGGAAAAAAGCCCCTCAAGATTTTAGAAGATGCGATCCATGCCGCCAGCCAGGCGATTGCTTCGCACTCGGCTGGAAAACTGGACGAGGAAGGCATGGGTGCTACCTGTGCCTGTACATGGATTATTGAAAACAGGCTCTATACAGCGCACGTGGGCGACTCACGAATTTACCTTCTGCGGGGAAAATATATTCGTCGTCTCACCACCGACCACACTTGGATTCAGGAGGCGATCGATAAAGGTATGCTTACTCCTGAACAAGCACGTGACCATCCAAATGTTCACGTTATCCGCAGGCATTTGGGTGGCCTTGAATTACCAGAGGTGGATTTTCGACTGAAACTTGAAGATAATGAAAGCGATGAGGAGGCGCAAGAGAACCAGGGATTTTTGCTCGAGCCTGGGGATATTATTTTAGTATGCAGTGATGGCTTGACTGATCTGGTTTGGGACGATGAGATTCTTGCAGTTATTCGCTCAAAGAGGAATGTGAAATCAGCCGCCGAAGCACTAGTGGATTTAGCCAATAAACGCGGTGGCCACGATAACATCACCGTCGTATTGATGGGTATGCCGAGACTGGAAGAGAACATAAAGAAAAAGTCAAACTTTTTCGACTGGCTTCTTGGCGATGAATAGTGAGACCCGACGTATGTCGGGACTCACTATTTTTAACTCAATAATGCTTCTAAAGTCCGGATATTATTCCTAAGCCGTTCTGCGAGCATGCGTGCCATCCATTCATGCAAAGCTGCCGCTAGATCGGGGTCATCCTTTTCCATTTGATCAAGCGAATTTTTCGCCAAACGATAGACAATACTGGGAGTATCTGTAATAACGTTGGCCGTGCGAGTTTGATTGAGATATAGGCCTATTTCTCCAACCACTGTCCCGCCGCCCATGCTCTGCAGCCGGATGAATCGTCCGGGCTCGATTTCAAGTTGTGCACTGACGTGCCCTGAATCAACAAAGTACATTGACTCCGGTCGTTGTCCCTGACTAATCAGTACATGTCCTTTTTTGAAATCTCGTCTTTCAAGGTATTTCATAAAACGTTCAATTTTTTCAGGCGAGTTAAATATCTTTTTTAATTGCGCCTTGAGCGTGGCAGCTTTCATAATCAATGAACGGCTGTCTTCAGCAAGAACACGATTCTCATACCATTCCATGCCGTAATCCAATGATTGAAAAATTTTATAGAAAGCGTTTTCGTCTTCAATTAGTCCACCCTGTTCTAGACGCTGGCGAATGTCGGGTTTGATCTCTGTGATCAAAAGATGGATCTGGTTTGCTACAGCAAGCTGATACAGGCGTGTAAAACTCAACACTGCCGAGGAATCCAAGGCTGCTACGCGATGGAAATCCAGTAGGAGATAATTCAGGCGCGCTTTCTGAAGAGGAACCCCTGTAATCTTAGGATATAGATTTGTTCTGCTTTTTCCGCAAGCAATTGACTGTGCTCGACCGGACGTTCCATATTACTGCGAAAGTTCGACCCCGTAAGTGTATCCTTAACGAATTCAACGCGACTGTAGTTGACCACGAACAGGATTACCGCAATAAGGATCCCCGCGCCGACACCCTGTAAAAATCCAATGCTTGCAACAATGACCAGAATAATCAATACAAGCAAATAGTCTGTACGCGGCAGGCGCCGCGCCGCGTCGTAGATCCATTCCACTAGAAATGAGAGGCCAAGAAACATGACGAGGCCGCCGAGGATGGCTTTAGGGAAATGGGAGATCAGAGAGGCGCCAAAGAGTAACGCGACGGCAGTCAGAAGTGATGCGATCAGTGATATTGTGCGCGAATTGCCTCCCATGCGAATCGAGAGAGCAGATAACCCAATGGCTTGGTAGCCGATTGGACTGCCACCCAACCCACCCAACAGGTTGCCAACCCCGGCTGCGTAAAGCTCGCGGTTCAGGTCAACGTCTTTTTGGGTTGCTAATTCGAGGGCATTGGCATTAAGCAGGAGGGCGATCGTGCTGAGGACTATGATGGAGATCAGTTTCCCGCTCTGGGTCAGAATGATGCGCCAGTCCACAAAAGAGAAGGCGGAAACCTTGAGCGGGGTCCACAATGCTTTTTGGGGGAAAGGTCCCAAAAGGAAGCCCCGTGTGTATGCATCTGATATAGGTGTGCCTGTGGCAATCAGAAAGACATAAAATGCAAGTACGCCAGCCACAAGCACAGCAGGCATAATGAGGGGATGCTGGAAGCGACGTTGAACGATGAAGAGAATTACTGCAAAAAGTGTCCCTGGTAACCAGCGAATAAGCATATCCATTTGGAATAGCACGGGGACTTCGTTAATTTGCATGGATAAACCCGACATAACACTCAATGCGCCCTGAAAAAGTAGCCAGCCGGTACCTGCCAGAAAGCCACCAACGACAGGATAGGGCACGAAACGCACGAAACTACTTAAGCCAAAGCGTGCAACCAGAAGAAACAAAATGCCTGCAAAAATAGACGTGAATGAAATCGCTGCTACAACAGTGAAATATATTTGCTGAGGGCTGGCATCGGGAGGCATTTGTAGGACGATTGCGGCCGCGGCGAGGGCAAAAACGGCAGCTGGCGCATCTTGTATTACCGGGATAGCACCTGGCATGGAACTAAAAATTGTAACGGCCAGACCGATCATTGTGCCCCCAAAAAGGAGCAAACCGATTCCATCCGCAACGAAGGTAGAGAGATTACCCGAGAAAATTAGGGCTGCCAATGAGATTTGGAAGAATATAGCTGTGATGCCAGTGATAACGCCCGTCATCAGTGCGGGGAAAAAATTCTTTAGCTCAAATTCATGAAGGAAGTGTTTCACAAAGTTCTATCCTTACAATAAAATTAGACCTATGACGAAAGTCGCATGTAGGTCAGGCTTGCGAAGTTCCCGAAAGGGGGTAGCCTGACAGTCCTTTGAAAACATAAGCTTTGGCGGGTTGCCCCGTACGTTCATTGAATAATCTGGATGAACCGTACGGGGTTGTCCCTTTTCAGGGATGCTGCGCGACAAACCCGCCCTACGAACACTAATAAGCAAATGGGAATGATGTAATTAAAACAGTATAGCATGAGGAAAATACTGCGTCCATTAAATTTTTCAACCGACTCAAGTCGTCTATCCGACCGAAACAGCTTTACTGACGCTTTCCCTTTAATGTAGCTAAAACAAGTTTATGACTTGGGTTTTTCGCGGTCAAGCCACAATTCCCGGTATTGACGGTTCCAGTCAATCAGAAATCTTAGGGCAATGACCATCCCCACTGTGACCGCAATCCAAAATGAAACATCACGAATACCCAATATCCATAACGCGGGCGCAATTACGATTCCAGTAAATATGCTTGCCCGCGCGCCATGATGAATAACAAGTAGCAGAAAAATTAGGATGCCCAGGCAGATAAGGACCGCAAGGGGGTTGACAGCCAGAAGTGCGCCACCCGCGGAAGCCAGTCCCATCCCGCCGCGAAATTGTGCGAACACGGGCCAACAATGACCGACAACGACCATTCCTGCGGTCAGCGCGACAATAGCGGTGGGGACTCCAGCCTGATTTATTGCTAGATAAGTCGGAATAAATCCTTTGGCAATATCCAAAATCAATACCAGTGCACCCCAGACAAATCCTGCCTGCCGGATCGTATTCGTCGTCGTTGCATGCCCCGAGCCTGCATTACGCACATCCACACCTTTGGCAAAGCGGGTGATCCAGATCGAGAAAGGCAGTGAACCTGAGAGATAACCAATGACGGGAAAAAGGAAAGGAACGATTGTTTGCATAATTTTATACTCATAGCAGGGTGAAGCTTATATACTAACCCTCTCCACACGGAAAGGTGTTTCGTCACGATTGATATTCTCATCAAACTCCCGCGCGGCGAGATGACCGCTGAACACGGCCTGTGCGATGATGTTTGGTGCTTCCGCGTCGCCAATAACACGTAATGATTCGAGCTTGCCTTCCTCAAGCGCGGGCTTGAGTTCGTGATAGAGGCTGTCACTTGGGATCCGATCTGTCACCATCACGATTGCGTCACACGGAAGAGTCGATTCAGCGGAGGAGATGGTGTTGACAATGGTGGTAGTTTCGGGGGAGAGTGAAGCGAGTTCATAATGAGTCAGAAGAGTCATGCCAAGTTGGAGAAGTCGCTTTTGGATTTTTTCCTGTTCGAGTGTGAATTGAGTCCAGTATGAGATCATAGGGGCGGGAGTCAGCAATGTGACTTCACAGCCGTTTTGTGCGAGTAGTTCCGCGAGCACACTGCCCATATAGTAGTGATCATCATCGTAGATCAAAATCTTTTGGAGTCCAACAGCTAAGTCCCCCGAAGGGGTATGCTGTTGAAAATACGGGAGCAAGCTTCCTGACTCCAAATTTACTTTCATCAAATCATCCGGTGTGAAAATGTTGTTACCCTTAATCGGTTCATGACGCGCCCGTCCAATTCCATCGCGCCGCCAAGTGGACCCCGTTGCAAGAATGACATTACAAATGCCTGATTCGAGAATGTCTTTTGCCGACATCTCACTCGAAGGATAAAAAGAAACATTTGGCATTTTACTAATTTGGGTGAGGCGATAATCGATCACGCGTCGCCATTCGATCAGACCAGGTAATGCAGATTCAAGCAGGACCCGCCCACCTGCTTCACGCCGCGCTTCGGTGAGAATCACTGAATAACCGCGTTGGCCTAACGCACGCGCAGCCTCCAGCCCCGCGGGCCCTGCACCAACCACCATAATTTCCTTGTTACTTTTCTTCGGCGCGATGATCTCAGGATGCCAACCGCGCCGCCACTCTTCACCCATGGTTGGGTTTTGTGTACAGCGAATTGGTACGAAGCGCGTATCACCTGTGACGCAGATGTTGCAACCGATACACTCGCGAATATCTTCGATGCGCCCTTCTTTAATCTTTTGTGGAAGGAATGGATCAGCGATGGATGGCCGCGCCGCACCAATCAAATCCATGACACCGCGCTGGATCGCGGAGACCATTGCTTCGGGGGATGTGTAGCGTCCAACACCAACCACCGGCTTCGTGGTCAACTTCTTAACGAAGGAAGTATATTTTTCCTGAAAGCCCTGTCTCTCGAATCGGGATGTGACAGAATCATTTTTCCATCCGCTGATGTTGACATCCCATAGGTCAGGAAGTTCGGCTAGCATCGAGACAATTTCCAGCGCTTCGCCATCGGACCTCATGCCTGCGCTGCCGATTAATTCATCCACTGCAAAGCGGACAGCGACCGCGCAAGTATCGCCGACTGCTTCTTTTGTATCTTCGATCAACTCACGAAAGAAGCGGACGCGATTTTCAAGTGAGCCGCCGTATTCATCGCTTCTATCATTGTGAGGCGAGAGAAGATGAAAGGCAAGCGTCATATTATGCGCGGCGTAGACGTAAATAATGTCGAAGCCTGCGCGTTTTGCGCGGATGGCCGCGTTGCGATGCCATCTGCGAATATCCTTCAAATCTTCTTTTGTTGCAGCACGTGTTTGTCCGGGTTCATACTCACTTCCACCTGTAATACCCATCGAGCGTGGACCAAACGGGGCAGCGCGCGAATATAAATTGGATGCATCGTGGCTGTTGTAGGTGAGTTCAACACCAGCAAGCGCACCATGTTTATGAACAGACTCAGCCATGAGGGCCAATGCAGGAACATCATCATCACTCCACAAGCGGCCTTCAAAGAACGGGGAAAGATCAGTCGTATGATGAATTTCCGTTTCTTCGGTACAGACCACACCCCAGCCGCCCTCCGCTTTGATGCCGCGCATTGTGGCCATGCTTTGTGGCATCCGATGACCGAATCCATTGCAGTGAGGAACCTGGTAAAAACGATTCGGCGCGGTCACCGGGCCGAGTTTGATGGGTTGAAAGAGGATATCGTATAGATTGTTCATGGGATCAGCATCCAAAAGTATGGTTGTAATTGAGCCTGAATTGCCCTACAATTTTTTAGAGATAAGTCATTATACTGACTATCTTTATTGGAATGACGAGCGTCATTCTTATCTACAGGCGATATTTGTAAGTAAACATCGTGGAACTATATCGCCATTCCACATTCAAGGAGTTTAACATGCGGCATAGAGTTCGTGTCTCAAGTATTATCGTGACAGTGATCGTTTTGTTAGCACTCTCAACAGCGGGGATCGCAAGAGCAAAACCTACCTTGGACTTCCCAATTACAAATGTTGATGTCAGCCAACGCTCGGGCAATGAATCCGAAGAGGCCATTGCAGTCAATCCCACCAACCCCAATAATATTGTTATATTTACCAATATTGCCGAAGGAGACCGCGGGATGTTCCTCGCAGTTTCCTTTGATGGTGGCACAACGTGGGATACCAGAATTGTAGGTGAGAATGATATCCTAGGTGATACATGCTGTGACCCCAGCTTGGCTTTCGATGAATATGGAAATCTCTTTATCAACTATCTCTATAATGTAGAGAATACGGTCCCAATTGCGCTCAGCACGGATGGTGGCCTTACCTTTAATGTGATTGCCAAAATCGCGAAGCCCACGAGCAGTCTTTCCGGTCAAAAGGCAGGCGGGGAGCGGCGCGGATTATTCCGCTTTGTTGACCAGCCGACGATCACTGCCGCTCATGGAGAGGTCTGGGTCACCTTCAACGCAGGTGGCCCCATTTTCGCTGCTGGCGCTCCTGTCACCGGCTTGGGACAGGTTGGCGCCTTTACTGTCGGAGAAGTGGCTCCGGGAACGAACAACTGTACTTATGGCGATATCGCCATTGGCCCAGCCGGGCAAGTGATGCAAGTTTGTATGCTGACGGAAACCGGGCAAGGGGGAGGTAAAGTATTCGTCAACCTAGATCCGGACGGGCTCGGGCCAGCGGGGTTTGGTGATCGAATTTTTGTGGCTGCTACTCACGTCGGCGGATTTGACTTTATCCCTCCTCAGCCAGATCGCTCCGTCGACGCGGAAGCAGGCCTGGCCTGGGATAGAAGCGGCGGTGTCCATAACGGACGCGTCTATCTCGTCTACACCAAGGAAGAGAAAAACGAGAGCGATGATACGAATATCTATGTCCGCTACTCTGATGATAATGGCACGATCTGGAGTGCAGGCGTAAGGGTCAATGATGACCAGACGACGAACAGCCAGTTCATGCCGAAGATTTCATTAGACCAAACTACCGGGAATATTGCCGTTGTTTGGTACGATTCTCGCGCGGACCTTGGAACTGGTGGTGCAGGCGACACAGACGGCCTCCCGAACACAGACGCGCAATTCTGGGGTGCATTCAGCAGCGACGGAGTATACTTTACGCCCAACTTCCAAATCAGCGCAGGGACGTCGAACTCGCATGTCTCAGGCAATCACATTGACTATGGCGACTATGATGGACTCTCATTCTATGGCGGCGTAGCGCATCCGGCCTGGGCAGATAACTCCAATAGCACAGGCGATAATCCGGATGGCACGTTGTACAAACTGGATATTTACACGGCCGCAGTTCACTTCTTCCACTAAGTCAGTAACGTGTTGTAATCTATAATCAATAATGCAACCCGCCTCGAAAATCAATTTCGAGGCGGGTTTACTTTGTATAAACGAATTTTGATCGCTGAAGAACAAATTCGATAAGGTTACCAGCGTAATGGGTCCGCGTTGGCCGGTCCGCCAACGAGATGCAAGATTCCTTGCGCAGCCAATTGACAAGTGGCATAAAGAAGACCGTCAGCAATGATCGGAGTTAAACCGGGTGCAAAAGTCATTAAGTTACTGGACTGGAATGCGGCTTCGCCACCGAAATCATGAATCATTCCCCACGCAGACCACAAGAGTATAAAGAATACGGTCGTGGTTAAGAAATAAGTGATAGGTTATGACGAATGATAAAAAGCCTAGTAACGATTTCGTGCATCGTGTCAGACTTGGAAAAGGACAATGTTTTGCGAACGAAGCGCGCACAGGATTGCCTCAAGGTGTTATACCAACGTTCCATATGACTGATTTGTCCGCTTTCTTTGCCAACACACTCGTGTGTCTGATCAGGAAAGACGAGTTGATAGGCTTCCCAGAAATCGCTGTAACTTTGGCAGGTCTTGTATTCTGGTGGAATTTGCTCCCACAGCCTACGACAGGTGGCCTCGCTTCGATCCCCGATGACCAACGCCACAATTTGGCGCGTGCGACGGCACATGACTGTCCACAGCCAGCGTTTGTTCCATCTTTCATAAACAAATGACCACATTTCATCGGCTTCCAGTACATCATCAGGCTTGGCAGGCATCAGCGTGTCTTCAAGCTTTGGATTGGCTTCGTCTTTTTTTTAGCCAAGCGGCCAATGTTGGACGACTGACGCCAAATGTACGTTGGATGCCCCGCATACTGGAGCGTTCCTGGTAGGCTGACAAGATCTGTTCTTTCTGTGCTTCAGTGTATCCACGTTTCGGTTCGAGAACGCCACGTTTTCCGCAGTCTTTGCACAAGTATTGCTGACTGCCACTGGCATTGTGACCGTTTTTTACGATGTGTTGGCTGCCGCAGTTTCGGCATGTGTAGATAACAAGTTTTGCTATCATGCTCAAACTATACCACCTATCACTTCAACTTGACCACTACCAAGAATACTAATCCTTTTGCACTATACCGTCGAATGAGGCGCCAGCCAATCAGTCCAAAAGCTCCTCCGGCGACCAGACCGGCAGGCAAATAAATTATTGGCCACCAACTATAATTTTGAAAAGCAGGGTATTTCCACCAACCCAACCGAAAAGCCACTTGATCCCAAAGCAGGTTACTTATGCAAAATGTCAGCGCGGCCGCGAGCGCCGCTAGGATACATTGCGACTTGCGCGGGTGAAATAAGCACTTAATCCAAACAAAATAGGCGCAACGATAAAGCCGATCAATAGGGCTTGTATTGGAGTAATGATGAACATGAAACTTTCCTTGATTATGGGCAGGATATTAGTTCAGGGAAGAGTTTCTTGCTATATTCATTCAGTTTGGCAAGATCTGTATTGGGCAAGACCAACATCAATACCAGAACATGCATATCGTCGCTTTGCTTGACCCAATAATTGGCAACATATTGTTCGCCTTCATTGACTAGATCAAATTTATATAAGGCGAGGTCTTTAATTTCACAAAAGTCCGAATTGGTATGGCTTTCATAATCCTGAAAGATCGTGCTAAAACCTTCGTCGTTGAAATAGTTATTGAGATCGGCCTGGCTATAACCGCAGGTATAGATCAGGTATTCAATATAGGCGACGGTACCTTCCTTATCATTGTTGCGGGAGAGTGTAATCTTGTAAGGTTCCACGGTATAGCTCTTGACCCAATCTGCTGATGTGAAGATGTCCTTTCCCAAAGACAGGACATATTTCACATCCTCATCGGTTGGTTCGATTGGCCCGCAATTATCAGTTGGAACATTGGTTTGTTCGGTTGTGGATGAGGAAGCACAGGCTGTGAGGATCAAAGTTAGAGGAATGGCAACCAAGGCGAAGGTCCGGAATATGAAGCGGAAAGCTGATTCGGTGAAGGGTTTGGTCATCCAAGTCTCCTTGAAATCGCTTGGGCAAGTCTTTCAATCATGAATTTTGCCAATCACCAATATCAAGCCGAAATGCAATCAAAGATTGGTTTAACTCTTGAATAAATGCAACCAGGGAAAGGATCAGCGATCCCATCGCGCCGATGAAAAGCAGACCAATCAGCCATGCATCTTCAATTCTAAGGGCGGCAGTGAAGAACAAGGTGATAACTAGTACTGCCGCAAACAATACACAGAATGTGGCGAAGATAATGGCGCGTTGTAACAGGTTGGCACGGCGCGAGAGGATTATTAGTTGGCTTGTTACACGGGAACGGTTTCTTTCGGGTATCTCTGGCAGTTCGCGGATAAGACTGCGGCCGCGATCAATCACGCGGCCCAGGCGATTGGTCAGCGAGAGAATCAGCAA
>WNFZ01005409.1_pt1 | contig 11724 bp, 7 predicted proteins | sample 5400081 | NCBI WGS metagenome assembly WNFZ01 (sample SAMN13153365, study PRJNA577476) | soil metagenome | isolation source: 80 cm soil or saprolite under grassland replicate 1 | place: USA:California | collected 2016-06-15
TTCGCCGCACGCCATGAATTGTATGCTTTTCGCAATCAGCGATAGCACGCCGGAGCGAACGAAACCTATTCGATGAACGACGAGTACTTTTGCTTTTGTCAGGGCTTTCCCTGACACGTCGTCGGGCTCTTCTGTCAGGTATTTCTTTAATCCATGCGCAAATGTATTGGCTGCCCGCTGTTTTTCTCTCGTGCGACCTTGCGGGTTCAGCGCGCGTGCAGCGTGCCGTTTGTCTTTGCGTCGCTGCCTATACTGGTCTTTGCGCACTTCTGAGATGTTTGCAGCCGGTTTGTAGGGCAAAATCCGACAGAGGCCAAGACAAAAATTCAGGGATCAACCCCGACAGACAGGCTGCCAGCTGCCCGGTTATCCTCCGCGCGAGGTGAAAACATGAAGAAGATAATATTTACCGTTTTCACGGGCGCACTCCTCATTGCATGCTTAGTTCCTCCGGTCCTTGCGACGGACGATCACAATCCAATTGGGGTAACCGGCGTCTTTGAAGGTATCATCACGACTGGATGCGCATACAACGTACTGAATCACAATGCCCGCCGAGGTCCGATCGACGACATCGTCGTGCCAGGTTCGATTGGGAAGTACCCTCTCAAGATGACACGCTATTATAACAGCCGACGCACCACGGCCTATGGCCTTATGGGCCCTGGCTGGAGCCATGAGTATTTATGGATTTCGGTCAATGAAAAGGTGGAATACCCTAACGGAAACGTGTGGGATAGCCACTGCTTCGGGGACTTGGGCGCGCCTCTGGGGGTCTCCGATTGGCCGGGGCAGGCTCTAAACGGGCATCCCACCTTTAAGCTAGCCGACGGCGGCACGGTGGTCTTTGGCGGCACCTATAATAGCATCCCGATCCAAATTATCGATCCCTACGGCCAGACGACAACCATCACATACTACCCGCCCCCGAACGACCTGCTCATAAGCCGGGTAACCGAGCCGGGTGGCAGATACTTGCAGTTCACCTATAATGGATCCGGGTTATTAACTCGGGTCGATGGATACGACGGCCAAGGACACCAGTTCGACTGGGTCGTTTACCATTACACCGCAACACCACCTGGCGGCGGCCACCCGTCCGTGATGTGCCTGACCTCGGTCGATTACAGCGACGGCCAGCACGCCTCCTATGCCTATGAGCCCGATAACGTCCGAGAGGATCCTAATAACGGGTCTATCAAAGCTTTTCCGCTGGTGTCCACGTGCAATGATGTGCGGTATAGCGGCCCGATGCGTCAGATCGCCTACGATTATCAGGACCAGGGCGCTCACGGCGCGATTGTCAAGGAGAAATACAGCGCAAACGGACCGATGGTTTCGTCCATCTCGGTTACCGACCCCGACTTCCCAACTGTTTTCACCGAGACCCGCGGCGACGGCCCCACTCGCACGTTCACTTACACGCCACTACACCTGCATCGATTCAACGAGGACACCTGTCCAACCCTGACGTTTGGTCCCGCCCCTCAGCAGTTCCTCCTCAGCTACACAGATTTTCAGAACCACAGTACGCAGCTCCATTACAATGCGGATTGGTATATCGACAAAGTCACCGATGCCAATGGTCATTGGACGCAATATCTACGCGGCCCGCCGCCGAGCGCTTACCCCGGGCCGCGAGGCATTGGCCAAATCCTGCGGATCACCCATCCCGGGGACAACACCCACATTGATTACACTTACTACGACGAGAGCCCGGGCATATCGGGCCATTATCTGAAGCAGATTACGGATGAGCGCGGGAACGTCACCTACCATAGTCGCGACGGGAATCACCGCATCACCCGCACCGATCACAAGGATTCACAAGGCAACATCGTTGCCTACGAAGAATTCCAGTATGCGAACAACAACTTCGGCTTGTTATGTACTCATCACCTGCCTAGCAACGCAAGTGCAAACGGTGCTTACGTGCACTTCCAGTACGATGGCCGCGGCCTGCTGATAGCGAAAAGTAATCCGACCACGAGGTCTGATTGGAATGACGCGATCGCCAATGCTCCGAAAACCATTTACACCTATTACACCGCTGCCGACGGAAAGCCCGGTTGGATCGACCGAGTCAAGACAATGACCCTTCCGGCTAATGCACGAGGCCTCCGGGCAGCCGAGACGTATGAATACGATCTGGGTCCTGGCAACTACAGTCGTGGACTGGTGACCAAGATTCAGCATGCCGACTTCAAATATCAGTCATTCGGCTACGATGTTTACGGGAACAAACTGTGGGAAGAAAATGAACTGCGCAAACGAACATCTTATACGTACGATGACTACAATCGGGTCCTCACCGTCAAGGACCCAATCGGTCAAATAACTGGTCACACAACCACTTACACCTACAACTCAACCAACGGCAACATTACCGATCCCCGTCTGCATACCACGAATAATCCCGACACCGTTACCACACCGAGCGGCATTCTCACGACAAATGATTACGATCAGAACTTCCGCAAAACCTCTACTACAATCGGGTCGTCCACCACTACTTTTGACTATGATAATGTTGGCAACCCGACCTCTGTAACGGATCCGCTCAATCGCGCTACCACTACGAGCTACGATGCACGCAATCGCAAGCAAACAGTAACCGACGCTTATAGTCACGCGACTACTTTCGGTTACGATGCAGCGAGCAATGTGATTTTGATTACTCGCCCGGATGGCAGGTTCGAGAGCAAAGGCTATGACGCGATGAATCGTCTGACAGCGCATACGGTGCCCAAAACGACTGGGGTCGACCTGACTACTGGGTTCGGGTACTGGCCATCGGGTAAGCTTCTCTGGGTGCAGGATCCTAAGCAGTACGGAACCTCGCTGGCGACTTACTTTCTTTATAACGAGGCCGATCAAATGACCACCATGTACTACCCGGATCCGAGCCTGACTACCATCCAGTCATGGACTTATGATGACGCGCACAATCTGACGAGCCGGACGACGGTGCACGACTCAACTACGCAGGGCGATACCCAGAGTTTCACTTACGATTTCCGAAACCGCAAAATCACAATGAACTGGAGCAACAACGCCGATTCGGCCTCGTTCACGTACTACGATGACAACAGATTGTGGACCGCATCAAATCCGAATTCGACTATTACCCGGACTTATGACGACGCCGGCCGGCTGACCCTGGATCAGCAAAATGTGAGCGGGCTTGGAATCAAAAATGTCAATTACCCTGCGTATGACGACGACGGAAAACTGACTCAGATGAATGTGACTGGCGCCAGTTACGACTACACTTTCGGCTACGACACGATGAGTCGGTTTGAGACCATTAAGCCGACTGGTGGTTCAATCACGTTCAAGTATCATTACGACGCGGCCTCCAACGAGACGCAGCGAGACAACCTTGCCAATGGGGTAACGCAGTATTATCCTCGGGACAATGTAAATCGGATGCAGTATATGGATGTGAAAAAAGGCGCGACTCTGCTGTCGCACGAGGGCTACGGGTATGACGTGCTGAATCGGCTGATTTCAACTACCCGCGAGGGCAACATACAGGATCAGTTTGGGTATTGGTGGAATAGCGAGCTTCTAGGAGTGAGCTACGGCGCGACGAACCGGGCAGCGGTTTATTATTATGACGGAGCAGGCAATCGCACCAGTGCCGTGGATAGTATCACTGGAACTACCACCTACACGCTCAATCCCGATAATAACTTCAACGAATATTCGCAAGTAGGCGCGGATTCCGTCACCAATGGCTCCAGACACGAAATCAGCGACTATCAGACTCTCCATTGCAACTACGTCAACGACGAGCGCTTGAAATCAGTGACATCAGTTGGCAACACATATAATCTGTACTACGACGCGCTGGGACGCTGTGTGAAACGCACCCTTAACGGCGCAACTACCTATTACATCTACGACGGCGAAAAACCAATCCTGGAATATACAAATGGGACGGTGGCAAAGAATCTCTACGGTAAAGGGATCGATGAGATTGTGATGCGCACCGATCCAACAGTCAATGGTGGTGCTGCGTTCTATTATCAGCAAGATCATGAAGGCAGCGTGACCCATCTGACGAACGCGAGCGGGACCATCATCGAGCGCTATCGTTACGATGTCTTTGGTGCGCCGACTTTCTACAATGGCTCCGGCACGCAAATCTCATCGACAGCTTACAACAACCGCTTCCTGTTCACCGGGCGCGAGTATGCGGCGACCTACCAGGGGATCTACGTCCCGACTTTCAAATTCTACGAATACCGGGCAAGGGCATACAATCCTACGCTTGGCCGGTTCATGTCAGAAGACCACAAATTAGCCGACACGGGCGATTACAATCTCTTCCGCTACTGCCACAATGATCCGATTGATTTCACGGATCCAATGGGGTTGGAGATCACGCTACCGCCCGGGCCGAACCATGCTTCGCCACTGATGGAGCTTGCCGAGATGACCAAATGGTTCGATCGCTCCAATCTCATACAAGGCAACTTCGCAGGATTTGCATCGCAAAGCGACCGGGATGCGAAGGGAGGCTTCGTCATGGGGCAAATTAGTCGTAACGAAGGACGAATGTATTCTTACGGTCTAAAGCCTGGGTATAATATCGGCGATCTTTCCGGAGCCAGAGGATATCAGTATGTCTGGGATTCAGATCCGAACTGCAGTGGTCAATGTATGACTACGGTTCAACATGTCACCGGTGCTCCAAGTTCCAGGACGCCTCTAGTACGTGGCGCTCCCGTTGGGCCGAATACCAAGCAAGGTACGGCTATCGCTACTGGTTTCAAATCGCGTGGCGGTCAGTGGGTCTATCCTAGCGAGCCAACTGGTAACCACGCAGCGCTCTATGTGGCTTCTCTTGGCGGAGGTATTATGCAGACGTTGGAAGCGCAAAAGGGAGTCCCATTGCACTTGGATAAACAGCTAATTAGCGGTTGGTACGAGGTTACCTCGCGACTTGCACCCGTTCGTACCTCGACCTCGGAACTGCGCCCATGGACAGGACCGGTACCTTGGTGAGGCTTATCGCGAATCAAGGAATGATGGGACGTTGGGTATTGATATGTTTCTTTAGGGGACTCGTTGCCTCGCTAACGATAACAGCGATCGCTAAAGAAGCCATGCAGGAAGATGCAGCTAGAAAGGCCGTGAACGACGTATTTTCAAAATACCCCGAACGAAAAGAAGTATGGCTGCTAAGCGACATTCCCATCTACACACGAGTGCGTCCTTTATGGCGTTCAAACTTTGAACCGCTTCGAAGCTATTTCAGCACAAGACAGCAGCGAAATGTTGACCAATTTCTTCACGCGTTGGCTGATTTACTCTCGGCCAAAGATCAGATTGCTAAAAGTCGAGGAATCACGGCTAAATGGTGGTGGCCTACAGGTATCAATAGTCTGCAGGTTTATGGTATAATGTCACGTGATTTACTAACCGATCGTAGCGACAATCCGGACCAGATGACTATCTCAAAGCCTAAAATGTTGAACGGCAAACTGGAGTTCACAGTTAAAGAGGTCTTCACGGAGGTTGGCCAAGATAGAATTTTAGGAAGAGGGACCAAGATCTCCACGGTGAACCTCACTCCCGAGGACGGCCGCTGGGTGATTGATGAGGTGAATTCGAGGATTACCGACGCATACGGAGACACTCGAGTGGACACACTGAGCCAGTTGCTTCAAGCCGCCACAAAAAGTCTCCGCGACACTGAGCATGCTATTCGGAGGCTTCCGCAAAAACTTGAAATAAAGAAGGGGCAAGCTCTCCCCAAAGGTTCTCAACCTAAGCTTTGATGGTTGCGTGAAAGATCAGAAGGGGTCAAATCTCAACGTTTGACATTTAAGTAAGTTTTGATAGTGCATGGCGAATAGGTCGTCCTCCTCGCATGGAATGTGAGGATGCCATCTACCATCTCTGCCTGCGTGGCAACGCTCGGCAGCGCATCTTCGAAGGGGCGATTTTCGGTGCCTCGTTAGACTCGTTATGTCGCATGGAATGAAGCACCAATGCGGGTGAGTAGAGCTTCGATTGATGATCTCGTCTGCCCAGATTGAACGGCCGAACCGATAACGACCACGTAGCTGCCCGCCCGCAACGTCAAAAAAATCTGCCGCACAGGCCGTGGACTGAATGTAGGCACGTAGGACCAAACAAGTACTGTGCGACCACCCGCGTTTCGGGTGTGCGACTCGACCTGCGAAAGCGGCACCTTGTAATAACTGGCTTCGTACTGCATCTGCTGTCTTAGGACTGTATCGTCCGAAGCTTTTGGGTTCGCTTTAAACTCTGCTAGCGGAACGGAAAGAACCTGGAGAAACGCTCCGTCAACAACGAGATAGGGATGCGACTCTGTCTTGGCACCATATGGAGTGAGCTTCTTGCCAGGAACATTCAGGGTAAATGTGCGGCCCGGTACCTTCGATACGATTAGAAAGCTATTGGTACTCTTGCGGATCTCGTACTGCGCAAACAGAGGAGAAGCGAATACGAGGAATGATAGTGCGAGGATTATGCGCGCCATGGTCTAACGAAATAGAGATAAGCTGCAAGTGGGGTCGGTGGCAAGCACGCTGACGCTCACGCGATTTTCGGGGTAGCAAACATAGAACATAGGGGTCAGTCATCAAATCTTGACAGGCTCGCGGCATGGATTTAAAAAGTGAGCGGTGGCACGAGCGGTCCGGATCGAATATGGCGGGGCGTTTTACCACGTGATGGCGCGTGGGAATCGACGAGAGCGCATTTTTCGCGATGAAGCCGATAGGCTGTTATTTTACCAGACCCTGGGGGAAGCGTGTGAACGGACCGGCTGGAGGGTGCATGCGTGGGTGCTGATGAGCAATCATTACCATCTAATGGTGGAAACGCCCGAACCCAACTTGGTGGCGGGAATGCGATGGTTGCAGAATACCTATACCCGGCGGCATAATTGCCGGCATCAGCTGTGGGGACGGCTGTTCGGCGATCGTTACAAGGCGATCTTGAGCGAGGGCGGCTCGGATTATTACTATTGCTCGCTTATGGATTACATCCACTTGAATCCCGTGCGGGCGGGCTTGGTGCGGCTGGAGCGGGGAGAAAGTGTGCGTGATTATCTCTGGAGCAGCGTGGCGAAGGGCTACGCCGTAGCGCCAAGTCGTCGACCCATCTGGCTGGCGGCAGAGGAAGGCTTGGCTATGGCACAATGCGCGGACACGGCGGCGGGTCGGCGTCGTTTCGTGGAGCATCTGGATAACCGTGCGCGGGAGGAAGGAATTCGGGCCGGCGTGATCGAGCCTGGAGAAGATCGACGCTACAGTCATCTGCGGCATGGATGGTATTGGGGTAGCCAGGCTTTTGCCGAAAGAATGTTGCAGTTGGCAGGAAAAGGGATTGAGACGAGAAGAAATAGGACCTATCGCAGCGCGCCGCTTTTCCAAGCTCACAACGAGAAGGAGGCACGGCGGCTCCTAGACGGTGGCCTGGCAGCCGCCGGGTTGTCGGCCAGAGAACTCGAGTCCTTGCCCGGTTCCGACGTGCGCAAGGTCGCCTTGGCAAGTTTGATCTTAGAGCGGACGGTAGCGAGGCAGAGCTGGATTGCCGACAAACTGGCGATGCGCAGCGCTGCAAACGTGAGCCAACAAGTCCGCCGGTACCGTGCCCGGAGATCCAGGTTACCACCCGCTTTAAAAGAATATCTCCAGTCTGTCAAGATTTGTTGACTGACCCCCAATGCCCAATGCGCATGCTTTGGCTTGCCCTCTAGCGCGCGTAGAAGACTTTGCGAAGCTTCCCGGCATCACTACCCACCCATCTCGTCTCAGTGATGCTTGTGATGTTTTTGATTTTTGTGATTCTTGCGATGCTTGTGATTGTTTTGATGGTTTTTCTTACCGCAGTCTGAACGCGCGGCCTCCGATACAATCTGACCTATCTCCTGCTGGCTAATGCAGCCCTGGTTTGCCAAGCTCTGTGCCGCGTGCGCGACGGAGGACACATACTGGCCGTGATTTTTCCAGGTCCCACCCGAGGCTGGACCACTGCAGGGAACCAGTGCATCGATGATGGATTCGGCATCCGTCTCACCGGACAGCGAAAAACTTGCATTAAATGGCCCCTGATGGGTGATGTCGGTCCCGATACGCAGCCAGTCCGGCGCAAGATTGTCATTGCGTATCCAGCTTTGCAGGTCGCCTACGAATATCGGAGGATTAACAGGCTTGGGCGCAGAAAGCCATAGAAAATTGCCGCTGGTTAACCCCACTTCGGGTCGAAAGAAATAGTGATCGGCCGGAAGAAAAATTGGTGGGTCGAAAGTGACGGTAATGGTCACCTCAGTGCCGGTAACGGGACCTTCGCCCCCGGTAAATGGATTCGGGCCGTTGATTCCGTTTACGACGGAATTCTGGACGCTAAAAACCGGGTTTACCACCGCCGCGTTAGCGCTCAGGCTGTCGTCGAGGCTATCCCGCGTGGCATCATCTATCTCCACGTCGCTTGGTGAATTTGTTCGCGTCGGCACGGCCGGCGTGCGGCTTGTGTCAGAGTCAACGGGGAAAACGTGATAGATCTCGACTTCAACCCTGTTGATGCTTTCCAGCGGCGCTCCCACCGGAAGCAACCCCGTGAAGGTCGCTTGATTGATGACCACGCATTGGCTGAGAATGAAGTCATCGGCTGTCTCCGTCTGAACCAGCCCGGCGCTGGCAGGACGTGACAGCGTCCCGATCAACCCATCGGGAGATCCCGTGGAAAAGAAAAAGGAACTCGCCGACGCTCGAGGTGCCAGCGGGACCAAGGCAAGCAAAGCTAAACCCAAGACAAGCTTGGCAGCTGTGGCGGCATTCGTTCTAATTAAACTAGGCTTGGCAGCAGTAGAGGTTCGGAGGTTTACCCCGTGGGTGCGATCATAAATTTTCATAGGATTATTCGTCTTTGTTCGTGTTTATTTTTCTTTCGCCAGTAATCGCGCAAAGCGGCGGTCCTAACGTAGATCCAGCCCCGTGAGCTTCTTCAGCTCGGCCGAAGCTGCGTTGAGAAACGTCGGATGTACGTAGAGGCAGTTTTACGAGCGCCGCGAAAATTTGTCGAGCTTTATTTTACGCGGAATAACAAAAAAGGGCTGGTCGTCAAATAGGGGTTAGTCATCAAATCTTAACAGGCTCGCTGCATGGATTTTAAAAAGTGAACTGTGACACGAGCGGTCCGGATCGAATATGGCGGGGCGTTTTACCACGTGATGGCGCGTGCGAATCGACGAGAGCGCATTTTCCGCAATGAAGCCGATAGGCTCTTATTTTACCAGACCCTGGGAGAGGCGTGTGAGCGGCTGGAGGGTGATTGCCAACAAGCTGGCCATGCGCAGCGCTGCAAACGTGAGCCAACAAGTCCGCCCGTACCGTGCCCGGAGATCCAGGTTACCACCCGCTTTAAAAGAATATCTCCAGTCTGTCAAGATTTTTTGACTGACCCCCAATGCACAATGCCAGGTTACCACCCGCCTTAAAAGAATATCTCCAGTCTGTCAAGATTTGTTGACTGACCCCCAATGCACAATGCCCAATGCACAATGCGCCACACCCAATGCGCCACAAAAAACTAGCCGAAGACGCCTGTGAAGCCTTTTCTGCTTCAGAAAACCGTTGACCCATATCCGGGTCCGGCAACCCAGAAGCGGGCCCAACCAAACCAGATAACACGCAAAGTGGCCATGTCGAAATTCGCGAAGTGGATATTGTGTTTTTGCTACATCTGCGTTTTAGCAAAGGGCAATTCAATTAAGGAGGCAATAAGCATCATGAAACCAAAACAGATATTTAACAGCATTCTGGCAGTTCTGTTCGTGTTCCCATTGATGGAGACGTTCGCTCAGCAAGCACCGAACTCAGGCTCTATCGAAGTGATCACGACTTTTGATTATCCCGGGACCGGAAATTTGACCTTGCCGCAAAAGATTAACGAAAGAGGCGACATCGTTGGCGAATACATTGATTCGACCGGAGTGACGCGCGGTTTTGTCCGGTTCAGCGATGGTAGCTTTAGCGACCCGATCGTCGACCCTAATGATACCGTCGGTTTTACCGAAGGACGAGGCATCAATAACTCACGCACAGTAGCCGGTGACTACGCCATCAGCGATGGTACCCTTCACTCGTTTTTCCTGTCTGGCGATACCTTCACAGAATACGATGTTCCCGGCGCGGTCCAGACCAATCTGCTTTCGATAAACGATGCCGGCGACTTTACCGGCGGGTTTGATCCTGACGGCAGCGGGGTCTTCCAGGCGTTCGTCAGCGTTGCCGGAACCTTAACGTCGTTTAGCGTCCCCGGAGCTGCCGGGACCTTTGCTTACGAGATCAATAACTCAAAGCACTTGGCGGTAGGATACTTTATAGACGGCTCAGGAATCCTTCACGGCTACTACCGGGACGCCAATGGGGCGCTGCACTTTCCGATCGATCCTTCGGGCTCTGTTGCGACAGTCCTGTTTGGACTTAACGATAGGAACTGGGTGGTGGGCAGATATGCGGACGCCTCAGGCGCGACTCATGGACTCTTCTTTGTCCCGCCAAACAGTTTCTTCACTTTCGATTATCCCGGATCGACCTTTACATCGTTAAACGGAATCAATGACCAGGGATTTATCTGTGGCCGTTACGTCGATGCTTCCGGCATTGCCCACGGATTCCTGGCTCACGTCACAGGCACGCCGCCGACAAAACAGGCGGGGCCGGAAATGAAGGCGTTCGCTTCCCCGTCGCGAGTCGCTCCACTCAACCCGTCGCCCTCGGCGTGGGGAGATGCAATGCCGGCGCGCTGAGTTGAGCAGCGGCGGCCCTTCGCGGTAGGCCTTTTGTGATACGCGGGCCTGGATGGCGGGGCCCGCGTTCCGCGTACTTCGAGCGCACGATTGCGTTGGATGAACGGAACCGAACGACGTGAACAGTGCCGCGCGGCTATTCGAGCGTTGCAGCAAGCAGTCGAGACAGTTGGCCACACGGGCTATTTCCGCTAACTCTCAAGCTGATTTTCATCAGCACGTCATCACGCAGACTGTACGCGCCCTAAAGGTCTTTGATTCGCTGGCTCGTCCTAGCGATGACGTTGAAGTCGTGCGCGGATGCATGATCAGCAAGGAGCCCTTTCGTCAAATTTCGAATATCTACATTGCGCTGCGCTATGCGCCCGAACCCGCCGGCGTAGCTCGCGACTAGTTCGCGAAAGAAGCGCGTGCGTTTGCCGTACGCCGGTAAGGGAACGTGTCGCCGCTCTGGAAGTCTGAGCGTTTGACCTCGCTACAAATATTCTTCGGGAATTGGATCCTCTGCGCTTTCCTGCTGCCAATAGATGTTTACGATCCACCAACGATTGCCATCGTAAAACAGCTGTATGGTGTTGATGCCGCGTATGAATGGTTCGAGATCGTCTGCGTTATGACGCGACTCATACGTGCTCCACACGTGAGCGATGTGTCCGAATTGTTCGGTGCGCCGGGCAATTTCTTTTTCGAAAAATCCGTGCTCAGCAAAATACGGTTCTACGCGCGCGATGAAGCCATCTACGTCCAACATTTGCGGCACGAGTCCGTCGTTCGCCCCCGGCTTGGCAGTCGGGATCAGGCGCGCACCTGGGTAAAACAACGATCGCTCTCTTTCCCAATCGCGCTTCTCGCCCGCCGCGCCTGAAATGCCATCGTAAGTGGCCCTTACGATCGCGTCGATCGAAGCGACATCATTCGGATCGGCATTA
>WNFZ01005411.1_pt1 | contig 11721 bp, 10 predicted proteins | sample 5400081 | NCBI WGS metagenome assembly WNFZ01 (sample SAMN13153365, study PRJNA577476) | soil metagenome | isolation source: 80 cm soil or saprolite under grassland replicate 1 | place: USA:California | collected 2016-06-15
TGGTGGTCTTGCCAACTCCACCTTTTTGATTGACGAGGGTATAGATGCGAGTCATTTGATTTACGATTGCCGATTTAAGATTTGTGTCGGTGGTCGAGTAACCCTGCATGAACTAAGCGGGGTGAATCGAGACCATCTGTTTCAAATAATCCTATATTTTCATTGAACTGTTGGTTTCGATACACCTTCGGCTACTCAACCAACGGATTCCTAATGTAAAACTTCCATCAATGATTCTTCTATTTCTTGCTGGGTTGGAATTCCAGCCAAGCCAACACGCGTAACCGAATGCGAGGCCAGCATAGTAGCAAAGCGAGCCGCCTCCCACGGGTCACGCGTTTTGAACAAGCGAAAGAAAAATGCCGCGGCGAAAATGTCTCCTGCGCCAGTGGGGTCCACTTCAGGGACTTCCGGCGCACGGAACCGGCGTCGGTCACCGTTCCAATAAAGCACCGAGCCTGCCGCACTTTCTGTGACTGCCAATATGCTGGTGTGATGTGCCATATACTCGATCACCTCATCGTCACCGTTTACGTCTTCTTGGCTGATGACTACTGCACCTGCTTTTTGCAGGGCGGGTTCTGCGTTTTGCCAGGGGCGTGATGAGATGCGATTTTCTGCATTCCATTGACGCATCCAACCCTGCGGGGTAAGCCCCAATAATGCCGGTGAAAAATTTTGCGGCAGCACCGAATCCATTTCATCGGCAATCGGTCCTACATGGATGATCGAAGCATGTCGCCAGATTTCTGGGATTTGATTGAAATCCAACCTTGCCGCCTGGGCGCGCAAATACTGAACGCGTCCATGTTCAGTATATATATTTTCAAATGTCGTGCTTCGGGAAGATGGAAGTGAAAGTACAGGAATATCTTTCAGTGTATCCAGCGATGTTTCCGGACCTGATGCTGTAACAATCCCCACGCTCGACCCTAGCGCCCGCGCTGTCAGCGCAGAGTAGGCTGCCGTTCCGCCCAAACGCGGACCCTCGGAAGTTAGATCATGGGCAACATGACCGATCACGAGGTAATCAACCGGTTCCAGCGGAACAGGAATGAGCATACATGAATTATACCGTGATAAAAATTGTAGGGGCACAGCATGCTGTGCCCCTACGAGGGTCAATTATCTTTCGGAAGGATCATCACTTTGCGATAAGGATCCTCGCCTGTGCTTTCCGTTTTCACATCCGGATGATCGCGCAAAGCGATATGGATCACGCGTCGTTCGCTGGATGGCATGGGCTCCAGTGTTTGGCGGCGTCCGCTTTTCGCTACCTGGTCCGCCACACGTTGCGCCATTTGGATGAGCTGTTTCTCACGGCGGTCGCGGTAGCCTTCCACATCGACAATGAGCTGTACAAATTGCTCGGTCTCTTTGCCTACGATCAAGGAAGCAACATATTGAAAAGCAGCGAGCGTTTCAGAACGGCGACCGATCAGCACACTTAGATCTTTGCCGCGGATATCCACATGAATGTTACGGCGACCGTCGCGTTCCTGGTCACCATAATGAGCGGAAACCTGCGCTTCAAGCTTAAGCATGTAAAGCATTTTGGAGATGACTGCCTCGGTATGATCGAGCAATGGATCATGCTCAGGCTGGGACGGAGTCTCCATCACTTGACTTGGTTCCGGCTTGGGCTCGAGGCGTTTCACTTCCTTCTTTGGTTCGGCTTTTGGTGTGATTTTAGGTTCGACAACTGGCTCCGGCTTGGAGGCAGTCATGCCACTCGGAGGCACTACCGCGCCCGCGGGGGGGACAACTGTTAGCCGGACGCGCACCTGAGGTTTTCCCAGCCCAAACAAACCTTTATTACCTGCATCCAGCACTTCAACACTAACGGCGTCTGCCGTAAGACCGAGTTGAGCAAGACCTTGTGAGATGGCTTCCTCAACGGTGGGGGCGATGATTTCCAGTGTAGTTTTTTCGGTCATACCCTCCTCCTGATTTATTTCTTCACGACTTGAGTTTTATTTCCGCCGGGCAACAAATTTCGCCAATTGGCTTTTCCCTGCATCGCGTATTGAATAATACCTAGCATGTTGCTGGTGATAAAGTAAACTGCCAGCCCGGAGGGAAATGTGAGTGCGAACCAGCCTAACAGTAATGGCATATAAATGCTCATCATGCCACTCATTGCCGCGCTCTGGTCATTGGGATTTGTGGACGGCGGCATGGTCAGTTTAGACTGAACGTATGTTGTCAGCGCAACAACGACCGCCAGTGTAGGAATGGCAAGTCCAAAAATAGCAACCGACTCGGGGCGTCCCAAATCCATCCACAGGAATTTGCTGTTGAGGGGAATGAGCTTGGAAACATCGAGGAAAGAGAATGCACTTGCACTGCGCGAGAGCTGCAACAATCCCAATGGTGTAGCTGCCAAGGCGCGCGTAATACTTTGATAAAGCGCAATGATGATTGGGAATTGAATCAAGGTTGGCAAACAGGAAGCAAATGGGTTAATGCCTCGTTCGCGATAGATGCGCATCTGTTCCGACGCAATTTTTTCTTTGTCCTTGGCATATTTCTTTTGGATCTCGAGCCATTCCTTGTCAGTCTGCAGATTCTGCATGGCGGTTGCGCCCTTCATCTGCTGAGCGTTCAACGGCCAGGTTACGAGGCGGATGAGAATCGTAAACAGGATGATGGCGATGCCAAACATGTGTGGACCATGTCCAAGGATGTTGTAGATCCACAACAATACACTGGTAAATATGGAAATGAAAAGATCCCACATAGTTCCTCTTATTTCGGCTTGTATGGTGCCGGCCAAGCCTGGTGACCATTCAAGTCATACGCATATATATACGCATCAGCTCCCAATGGGGCGACGAGTACCAAGTCGCCTACCAATACGGGAGTGGTGTAAATCTTTCCGCCGGGCTGGCTCCAGAGCTTGGACTTTCCATCTTTATCCACTGCATAAATGGAGCCCGATTCGGTCGCTACCAATAATACATCGTTTACCACCACCGGACTCGTTGTAATGGGTCCATCCGGTTTGACAGGATTCCAATTATATTTTCCAGTCTCTGTATTATAAGAATAAAAATTTCCGCTTAGATCGCCGAAGTAAAGATTATTGTCGACGAGGGTGGGAGTTCCCCAGACCCAGGCATCGGTCTTTCCTACAGATTGGAAATTTCCATTAGCCGGATCAAACTTGTCAAGCTCGGAGGTAAAGGAACCAACGTACAGGTTCCCATCGCTGGCGATAACAGGCGCGTTCGGAATAGCGCCACCTAGGTTTTTGTGCCAAACAACGGCGTTAGTACTCTTATCAATGGCGAAGACGCTGTGATCCAGTGAACTGACATAGATCAACTTTCCATCTGTCACAGGCTGTCCCCAGAGATGTCCCGCCAGTCGGATAACTTTTACTGGCTGTTTGTTGGTTTGGCTGTCCTTGAGATCCAGCACATATAAGTTGCCATCTGCGTTGGGCGCATAAAGTAGATTATCGATTGCCAGAGGTGTCGCCACCCAATGATCTTGCGCACTCGTGAACTTCCATGCCTCCACCGGCGCTTTGGTGGTTGGATCAACATCCTTGGGGTTGAGAGCTACCAGGGTATGATCGTTTCCTGCACTACCTACAATTACGAGACCATCCGATGTAATGTAAGGCGTCGAGTAAAAAAGAAGCTTGGAATTTCCTTTGGCAGGATAACGCCATAATTCCGCGCCATCCTTGAGATTGACTGCAAACACTTGTGCGCCATCTGCCAGGTAAGCAACGTCATTACTTGCAGCCAAACCGGGCCAGGTGGTGCCACGCACAGCCGATGTTGAGCATCCGCTCAAAAAAATGACGGCAACCAAAGCCAGTGTCAAAAATACAAATTTCTTGCTCATTGAAGTGTTGATACTCCTATGGAACGGGGTCAAAGCCCCCGGGGTTGAAAGGATTGCATCGCAGCACGCGCCAGGTTGCCATCAGTGAACCTTTGATCGCACCATATTTATAAACAGCTTGATAACCATAATGGGAACAGGAAGGATAAAAGCGACAGGTATTTGGTGGAAGTCCGTGTGAAAGCGTCATCTGATACAGGCGGATCAATGCCAGGATCGCGATACGGGGCCAGTTCACGACCGTACGCGGCAAATCCCGCAGACGCGGCTCACTTGGGTAGTCGTGCGAATGAGTTTCAAGATTCATTCGTGGAGATCAAAATTTGGGCGCGTCCGAAAAGGTTGAGCAGAGCCTGACGAGTGTCTTCCAGGGTGGCAGTAACGAGCCCGGGTCGAGCGATCAGAATGAGGTCCAGATTGGAAGCGATGCTAGGGAGCAGACTCCGCATGGCTTCGCGGAGAAGGCGTTTTGCTCGATTACGATGAACGGCGGTTCCCACCGTCTTGCCAGCCGCGATCCCTACTTTCAAATGTGGCTCTTCATTGCTCTGCACTATCAACACAACAAGCGGGTGGGCATAGGACTTGCCAGAACGCCGCACCCGCTTGAAGTCTTCGGATCGGGTCAGACGAAACTTTCTCTGCAACCGTCACCTGGAACGCGCTTGAAATAATGTACCGCCTACCAGCGGACCTTCTTAACATGGTTGTTGGAAGTCACTGTTAATTGATTGCGACCGCGCAGGCGGCGGCGCTTGAGAACCGCGCGTCCGTCAGCTGTCGACATGCGCTTGCGGAATCCATGGACACGCACACGGCGGCGGATTTTCGGTTGATACGTACGTTTTACCATTGTTCGTTCCTCACTTTGAAAATACTGCTTGTGGGTTTGGATAGATAAGCAGTATTAATATGCATTGAACCCGTTATTTAACGGCACGGTATTATACCGTAAGGGTTCTGATTCGGTCAATTGAGGGTTCGGGTGTTTCGCTATTCGTGTTTCTTCCCGTTACGCATTGGGTAGATGGGAAATGCCAGCAGTTCAGACAGCTTTTGGGCACCTTCGGGGCTGGCAACCGCGATAATCTCATCTTCTGCCTGTAAGGTGCTGTCGCCGCGCGGTAAGGTCATGACGCCATTGCGGATAATCGCGGCAATCACACATTGCTCTGCCAGATCCATATCTTTGAGTGGAACGCCGATCGCCTTGGCACCCGCCGGGACCTTCTCCTCCACAACCGCATAGCGCCCGCGGCGAATTTTGAAGATGGTCATCATATCGCCCAGGGACATCTCTTCCTGAATAAGATGCGCAAACACATCCGCGGAGTTGAGGGCAACATCTACTTTAAAATTTTCGTTGAAGAGCCAGGCGTTGTTGGGGTTGTTGACACGGGCAATCGTGCGCGGCACCTCGAATTGAGTCTTGGCAAGATAACATATCACAAGGTTGGTTGAGTCGTTGCTGGTCACGGCTGCCACCGAATGGACATCGCGGATACCTGCGGCCTCGAGCACATCTGGCGCAACCGGATTGCCTTCATAAATAATTTCGGTGGGAAGTTCCTGATGCAAATATCCTAAAAGTTCACGGCGATATTCGACAATGCGAACTTTATAATTTTGATTCAATAAAAGATTGGCGAGACGCGCACCCGTGCGACCGCCCCCGGCAATGAGTACGTTCATTTTGCCTCCGCTTTTTTCAGGGATAGGCGAGCGGTCAAAGCGTTGATGCCCTCAAATGTGGAACTAACAATGAATAGATCACCCATTTGCAGTTTCATATTCATTTCAGGCAGGATCGATCTGCCTGCTCTTGTTAACGCAACAGGATAACAATTTTTGAGTGGATCCAGTAACTCCCTTAACGTGCGACTATTCCATTGCTCTGGAATGTGCACTTCATAAACTTCCACTTCACCGTTTCCAGGAGAATATACAGCATGCTGGGATGGATCCAGCAATAATTCCTCCACACGTTGCGCGCCCCAGGAGGTGGACCCTACCGTTTGCAAGCCAAACGCCTCGATGATCGGTCGCAGATTAGGATCATAGTTTCGCGCGACCACATTGGATACGCCATAGATTGTGCGTGCCGCATGAGCGACAACCGCATTTAATGTGTCCGAATTTGTGACCGCGGCGAGTCCATTTGCTTCATGAATACCGGCGCGCTCCAGTACACCTTCCGCGAGACCCTCGCCTTCGAGAGTGCGCCCGCGAAAATCCGGATGAAGCCGGTTGAACGATTCCTTGTTGATATCGACAGCAACAACTTGATGCCCGCTCTTGAACAGGTGATAGCATAATTCGGCACCCACGCGCCCGCAACCGACGACAATAAAGTTCATTTCATGTACTCCTTCCCGTCCGCGTGTTCCATGTGATAAGGAACATCTGTTACCACAACACCATGTTTGGTTAATAACTCCTGACGCAAAACATTCGCAGTACGCATGTGTAAAGCATTGTGCCAGCGTTTGGACGGAATAAATTCTGGTACGACAACTGTGATCGTCTCATTGGGTTGACGTTGATCAATAATACCTTCGAGATAAGCAAGTAGCGGTTCTACAAAAAGACGGAACGGCGAATCGAGAATTACGAGACGTGTGCCTTCCCCCCACATTCGCCATTTCTTCTGAACTTTTTCTGTCTCTGCGGGGTCAATCGAAACATGGACAGCTGTGACATCATCTGATAGAAGCTTTGCATAGCGCAGAGCTTCCAGCGTGCCTTGATGAATTGCACTAATGGGCATGATCACACGATGACGCGTATGACGCTCAGGCAGCCCACTAAATCGATTGAGGGTAAGATGACCCGCAAGATCTTTATAGTGACGATGGATTGTGAAGAAAATGGAAACCAAAATAGGGATCACGATCAGCACGATCCACGCGCCTTCGCGGAATTTCGTGATCGCAAATACGATCATCACGACCGCGGTACAAACTGCGCCAAAGCCGTTGATGAACATCTTGTGTCTCCAGCCTTTGTCATAGCGCAGTGTGGAACCAGGCTCAACGATTTCCTGTCCCTCTTTTAAGTGACCGATCTTCCACCAGCGACGCGCCATGCCAGTCTGTGACAATGTGAAAGAAAGGAACACGCCAATAGCGTACAGAGGAATTAGCAATGTCACACTGGCTTTGTTGGCGATGATAAAAATAGATGCAATCACGGAAAGAGTAATGATTCCATTCGAGTAAACAAGGCGGCTGCCGCGGAAGGTAAGTTGACGTGGCAGAAAACCGTCGCCTGCGGCAAGGGCACTTAAGCGTGGAAAATCAGCGAACGCTGTATTTGCTGCCATAAGCAAAATCACTGTTGTCGCAGCGATTGTTGCCAGATACAACGGACCGCGCCCGTCATAGACTGTGCGCGTCAACTGCGAGATGATCGTTTCCTCTTCCGAGAAAACGCCGCCAATATGCGCTGTTAGAAATGAAATGCTAAGGAAGAGAGTTCCAAGAATAATGGACATCCAAATCAAGGTGATGCCCGCATTATGACTGCGCGGCTCTTTGAATGCCATAATGCCATTAGAGATCGCTTCGACACCGGTTAGTGCTGTCGTGCCGTTGGCGAAGGCATGCAATATAAGAAAGGCGGTTATCGGCCCGAGTGTATTTACGAGTTGAACCGCAGGCGGATCGACAACAGTTCCCAATGAACCAGTGAAGTAACGGAACAAACCGACTCCGACAGTAAGGCACATCATCATCACGAAGAAATAGGTGGGGACTGCAAACAGTGTGCCGGATTCCTTCACGCCACGTAAATTGACCAGCATAACAAGTAATACTGCGGCTACCGCTAGCTCGACGCGATAGCGATCCAGCGAAGGATAGGCAGATACGATCTGGGCGACTCCTGAAGAAATAGACACAGCAACTGTCAGTGTGTAATCCAACAGGAGAGCCGCGCCAGCTACTTGGGCATACGATTCCCCAAGATTATCTCTTGAGACAATATAGGCGCCACCTCCACCCGGATAGGCGTGGATGGTCTGCTCATAGGAAATGGTTACAATTGCCAGCAAAATGACGATGGCAAGCGATATTGGAAAGACATATCCATAAGCCGCGGTTCCCACGGCAATCAAAACACCCAGGATTTCCTGAGTGGCATAAGCAGTGGATGAAAGCGCGTCCGAGGCGAAGACAGCAAGACCGACGGCTTTCCCAATCGTCTGATGGGGTGCGTCGGCAGTCATGAGAGGTCGCCCGATGAGCCAATGACTCAAGGAGCGCGGCGGCTTGTAATCACTCTGCCGCCGCATAATTTCTGTTTGATTATTTTCAGGAGTTAACATTTTTCTCTTGCTTATAAAAAGACACCCACGCGCAAAGGCGGGGAGCTAAGATTATTATAGTCTAAATTGCATAAACTTACACCGCCTTAAGGAATCTGGTACGGAACTTCAGTGATCATAACGCCTGGTGTGGACAGCAATTCTCGCCGCAGCATTTCGGCGGTTTGCATATGCAGGGCGTTATAGATGCGTTGATCCTGAACAGTATGCGGTACCACGATCGTAATCGTCTCGTTGGCTTGTCGGCTGGAGAGAATCTCATCGATGTAATCGAGCAGCGGTTCCAGAAAGAGACGATAAGGCGAATCCACGATCACGAGGCGCGTCCCGCGTCCCCAGATCTCCCAATCTTTGCGGACTTGCTCGGTATCCGTCGGTTCCATGGATATATGTACAGCAGTAATATCTTCGGATAACATGCGCGCATATCGCAGGGCGGCTAAGGTCCCTTGATGGATGCCACTGATTGGTACAAGAACGCGATGACGAATGTTATATGGCGGCGGCTCACCGTACTTCTTCAGAGAGAGACTCACCGCTACCTTGGTGTAGTGCCGGTGGATCCAAAGAAAGATACTGACCATGATTGGCGTGAGGATCAAAACGACCCAGGCGCCATCGCGGAACTTGGTTATGGCGAAAACAAATAAAACAACCGCAGTGCACAACGCGCCAAATCCATTGCTCAGCATTTTGAGGAACCAGCTCTTTTCATAACGCAACTCATGGCCTGCATCATTTTTATTTTCAGAATCCTGTGGGGACACTTTTCCTGCCCGCCACCAGCGCCTCGCCATGCCTGCCTGCGCCAGTGTAAAGGAAAGGAATACACCGATCGCATACAATGGAATCAACCGAGTAACGCTCGCCTGAAATACGATAATTAGAATGGATGACACCGCGGCGAGAGAGACAATGCCATAGGAATAAACGAGGCGGCTACCGCGGAAGGTCAGTTGACGGGGCAGGAAACCATCCTCTGCAAGCATGGCGCTCAATCGAGGAAAACCTGCGAAAGCAGTGTTTGCGGCAAGAATCAAAATGACCGTTGTACCAATAATGACAAGAAGATAAAGAATGCCTTGCCCGTTGAAGACGGTGCGCGCGATCTGCGAAATGACCGTTTCCGCTTCTGAGGGGACTGCCTGAATAGCACGGGTGATGAATGAGATTCCCAAGAATAGCGCGCCCAAAATAAAAGCCATCCAAATCAGAGTAATGCCTGCATTACGGCTGCGCGGTTCTTTGAACGCGGTAATGCCATTGGAGATTGCCTCCACGCCTGTCAGTGCCGCGGTTCCACTCGAAAACGCGTGCAAAAGCAAAAACGCCGTCACACCTGAGATCGCTTGCCCGAACTGTTCCATCTGCGGTGGGTTGGGCACACTGGTGAGCGATCCGTTGAACAAGCGGAATAATCCGATCCCAATCGTAATGAGCATCATGACGATAAAGAAATAACTGGGAACGGCAAACGCCGCGCCGGCCTCTCTTACCCCGCGCAGATTGATGATCATAATAAAAGCTACACATAAGACCGATATAGGAACTCGATATTCAAATAATGCGGGGTAGGCGGAGATGATCTGCGCAACGCCTGAGGAAACAGACACGGAGACCGTCAGGATATAGTCCGTTAATAATGCTGCCGCGGCAACCAAGGCAGGGAAATAACCAAAGTTGTCATAGGCAACGATATAGGCACCACCTCCATTGGGGTAGGCGTGAATGATCTGTTCATACGAGATCACAACGATTGTCAACAAACCGACGATGACTATCGAAATGGGAAACACATAACCGAATGCCAGGGTCCCGGCTGCGGCGAGGATGACAAGAATTTCCTGCGTGGCATAGGCGGTGGATGAAAGCGCGTCGGATGCAAATACTGCCAATCCGACTGCCTTGCCAATGGTTTCATGCGGCGCATCCGCTGTTGGCAGTGGACGTCCAATCAGGTAGCTGCTGATATTTCGGGAGGGCTTTGTTTTTGTTTTGCGGTGGATGAGGGAAGTATCTTGATTATTTAAGGGATTGATCATAAATAAAATAACTTTTCATAATAGCGTGAGAGTATTATATACTAAACTATTCTGCGAAGAACGCGAGCACGCCCATGGAAAACACTTCTTGGTGTGTTGCGCTAACAGGACAGATGTTGGCACAAGTTGATAAGAAAAAGTGCGCTCTCATCAAATTCTTTTGAGAAAGGGGATTTTCGACATAGCCAACGGACAGCTGATTATGCGTCTGCGTCAATGCACCTGATATGGAACTTCAGTGATGACAACACCTTTTTTATTTAGCAATATGAAGCGCAGCCAGAACGCTGTTTGCGTATGTAGTGCATTATGCCACCAATGCTTGGGAATAAACTGCGGCACGATGATGGTCAGCCGTTCATTTGGCTGCAAAATGGAGCATAACTCGTTTACATATTCCAGGAACGGCTCGAGGAAAGTCCGGTAGGGAGACTCAATTACAACCAGGCGCACGCCTTTGCCCCACCAACTCCACTTTTGCTGCAGCTTTTCAGTCTGCTCCGCATCGATCGAGATGTGTACGGCGGTCACATCCTGCGAGAACGATAAAGCGTAATCCAACGCCTCAAGCGTCCCCCGATGGATTGCCGAAACAGGCATGATCACACGCTGGCGCTTGAATGGCGGCGGTTGTCCAAAATGATCCAGGGAAAGGTCATGTGCCAGAGAGGCATAATGACGGTGAACGGCATGAAAGCCTAGAACGATCGTGGGGAGAAGTAACACAATGATCCAAGCGCCATCAGCAAACTTTGTGATCGCAAAGATCAAGGTGACAATCGCTGTAGTAATGGAGCCCAAGCCATTAATCCCCAGCTTCCAGCGCCAGCCTCGATCATAAGGAAACAGTGCTTCCTTCTTGGTGCGCTGCTTGTCTGGAGGACGCCGGTTATTCCACCAGTGACGCGCCATCCCCGCCTGTGAAAGCGTGAATGAGAGAAAGACACCTATCGCCCAGAGGGGAATCAAGGCGGTCACGCTGGCGTTGAAGATGATGATGAGCAGCGATGCAATCGCTGTCAGACTCATAATGCCGCGCGAGAAAACAAGTCTGCTGCCGCGAAACGTCAACTGACGGGGCATATATCCATCTTCAGCGATAATCGCGCTCAGAATGGGAAAGCCTGCAAAGGCTGTATTTGTCGCCAGAATCAGAATGATCGTTGTAGCCGTGATCGTTCCCAAATACAACAAGCCACGATTTCCAAATACCGTGCGCGCCAGTTGTGAGATCACTGTTTCAAACTCGGAAGGTACCGCCTGAATCACTCCAAGCAGATAAACAATGCCAAGGAAAAGTACGCCCAAGATAATTGTCATCCAAACCATGGTCACCATGGCATTGCGTGTACGAGGCTCTTTAAAGGATTTCACACCATTCGCAATCACCTCCACACCGGTGAGGGCAGTGGTGCCATTCGAGAAGGCTCGTAGCAGCAGGAAGAGAGTCACAGGTTGGATAGGAAGCGTTGCCAATACAGGAGGGTTCGGTACCAT
>WNFZ01005877.1_pt1 | contig 11721 bp, 14 predicted proteins | sample 5400081 | NCBI WGS metagenome assembly WNFZ01 (sample SAMN13153365, study PRJNA577476) | soil metagenome | isolation source: 80 cm soil or saprolite under grassland replicate 1 | place: USA:California | collected 2016-06-15
CTTTGTCGAGATCGCCTCGATCCAGCGCTTCGTGCTGTTTCTCGGTCACCCCGTGTATGCGATCCCCGTCGTGCTATGTGCGTTTCTTTTTTTCGCGGGCATTGGCAGCGGCCTCGCACCGAGATTAACTGCGCGACTCGACGCATTGTCGCCTCCCGGCGCGCTAATCCGCTTTAGCGGAGGCGACAGGCGTCGCCGATGGGTTGTCCGCGTTCGGCACCCCGCGCTCGCGCTCGCCGTCGCCGGCATCGTCGCGGCCGCCGTGCTGCATCTCGTTGCCGCGCCTCCGCTGTTTCGCTGGCTGATGCCGCTGCCCGATGCCCTCAAGATCGCGGTATCGTTAGTCCTAATCGCCCCACTAGCATTCTTCATGGGCCTGCCATTTCCCTTGGCGCTCGTCCGCGTTGCCGCAGCTCGCCCAGGGCTCGTTCCCTGGGCGTGGGGCATCAACGGTTGCGCCTCCGTGTTGAGCGCGATCCTGGCGATCCTGCTAGCGATGAGCCTGGGATTTAGCGCGGTCCTCCTGATCGCGATTGGGCTGTACCTTGTTGCTGCCGCGACGCTTCGCTAACCGCACGTCGGCAGATTTCATTCTCCTTAGCTTTTGCTTTCCGGTCTTTGGCCAATTCCCACTCTCGGGCACCGCGCCCGGCGGCCATAAGTCTTCCGCCGGGCGAATAACATCACACGTTTTTCAGTGATGAGCCGAAACGCTCTTGACACATTCGGAAAGTAGACCACTGGGCGCCGAATTGCTGACGTCACCTAGACTGAGGATGCCGACCATCCGTTTGCCCTTGTTGATCACAGGCAACCTGCGCACCTGCAGCTTCTCCATGTGCCGCACTGCCTTGGCGAGGTCATCGTCATCGCGGCAGCAATGGATGCCTGGGGTCATCACATCGCGCGCCGTCGTGCGGCTGGCATCGAAGCTCTCCTGTGCCAATCCTTTGCAGACGATGTCGCGGTCGGTCACCATGCCGATCAGCCGGTCGTTTTCTCCAATCGGAATGGCGCCTATGTCATGCTCACACATTAATTTCGCGAGTTCGGTGACAGGCGTATCTGGACTGACCCAGTCGACGCCCTTGTGCATCGCGTCTTTGACTTTCATGGCAGACCTCGGTTGCTGACGTTCGCGTATCAGCCCCGGTTCCCTCGCGCTTTCAACTATACAACGGATCAGGTCCTCTGGCACGGGCTTCAAGGCCGTCGCGCTCGTATAGTCATTCGCGTCGGAAACCGTTGGCGCAGGACAACCGCTTGAGGCCGGATTGGCCAGAAACCTGACGTCATTTCAAGGCTCTCGAACTCGCCGCACTATTGAACTCGTTCGAGCTCAGTCAGCAATAATGCTTCTACATCAGCCGGCACCGTGAGTCGGCGGATGACATTTGGCCAAAGGTCAACTGGCGGCGCGGCAAGAAGTTCTTTCGACAACGTCACGACGTGAAAGTCGTCATTGAGGTGCTCGCGGCGCCCGCAATGTTGGGCGAGACATGTCACGCGTGGATGGCACTCGCGATAATGGCAGATGCGACCGAGGTAGCGTCCAGTCTCATCGGCGAGGAAGAGCCGATCTGTCGCATCCCTCCTCTCGCCGCTTCCTTTCACCGCCCGGTGAAGCGCGGCGTGCGGCCTTCGAGAATCGCCGCCTGCCCTTCAGCCATGTCGCTTGTTGATTCCAGCGCACTCCGAAGCGCGTCCGAGAGCTCGCGAGCTGCAGTGAAACCGGCGCGTTGACTGAGCCTAACGATGCGCTTTGCGCCGCGGATCGCCAGCGGCCCGCACGTGGCAATTCCGCCGGCTAACGCGTGGGCCACAGACATCAATTCTTGTCGTGGCACGACCCGTTGGACAAGGCCGTAGCGTTCCATCTCCGGAGCCGTCAGCTCCCGTCCGGTACAGATCAGTTCGAGAGCGCGTGCCGCCCCGAGGATGCCGGGCAGGCGCACCGGAGCGCCCGCGCCGGGAACCCCACCCCATTTCGCTTCAGGAATTGCGAAGGTCGCGTGGTCCGCGGCCAGTCGAATGTCGCAGGCCAGTGTCATCTCCGCAGCGCCTGCTCGAGTGATCCCATTCAGGGCGGCAATGACGATCTGCGGCAGGGTCTCGATCTGGTCATAAGCCGCATTCGCGGCGCGCACCATATCGAGAATTTCCCCTTTCGACAGTGTCGCTCTCACCTTCGGGTGCAACATTCCCGCCGAAAAGAACTGATCGCCCGCGCCGGTGATGATAACGGCGAGCGTCTCCTGATCACTGCACAGCGTCTGCGTGATCTCATGCAGCCGATCCAACGCATCCCGCGTCAACCGGTTCTCGTCATGCGGTCGGTTAATGGTGACAACGGCGACACGGTCACCATGGGTCAGTTGGATGTCCATCAGAGGTGAAACAGCCTTGGAAGAACGAGCGTAAGCCAGGGGAACATGATGACGATCAGCAACCCAAACATGAGCATCCAGATGTAGGGCAGCATTTCGCGCGAAACCTTGTCGATCGACACACCGGCGATCCCGCACGCAACGAACAATCCGACGCCGATCGGTGGCAGAAACAACCCGATTCCGGTCGCCGCCGTCACAACGATTGAATAGTGGATAAGGTCGATGTTCATCTGCTTCACCACCGGAAGGAAGGTCGGCACGAGGATGACCACCGCCGGCAATCCTTCGAGCACCGCTCCGAGCAGGATGAACAAGATCGCGCTGAAAATGAGAAAGCTGATCGGTCCGGCAGACATCCCCTGCATGCTGGCAAGTATCGCCTGCGGAACCTGCGCGACGGCGAGCATCCATGCGATCACCGCCGCCACCGCCAGCAAAAAGCAAACTGCCGCAGTCACGACCGAACTCCGGATCATAATGTCAGGCAAATCCTTCCATTTGATCTCCCCATAGACGAACACGCCGACGACAAAGGCATAGAGCACAGCAAGAGCAGCGGCCTCGGTCGGAGTCACGACCCCGCCCAGAATGCCGCCGAAGATGATGGCCGGAAGGCCGAGCGGGATGATCGCGCGCTTGAACGCCTCCCGAATATCCGCAATCGGCATTTGCTGCGGTGGCGCGATGCCCTCGCGGCGCGCGTCGAAATAGATATAGGCCATGATGGCGAGAGCGAGAACGACCGCCGGCACGAAGCCTGCAACGAACAGCGCCGCGACCGACACATTCGCGATAGCCCCGAGCACGATCATGAGAATGCATGGGGGCACGAGAATTCCCATTGCCGACGCGGCAGCCACAATGCTGACCGCTTGCGCAGGTCGGTAGCCCGCGCGGACCATGGGGGGAATCATGGTCCCGCCGATCGCCGAAACGTCGGCGATCGTGGAACCCGAGATACCCGAAAAAATATACTCGGCGACGACAACGGCCATAGCGAGCCCACCGCGAATCCAGCCGATCAGTGCTTGGGCAAGATGCACCAGGCGGATCGCGATGCCGCCCGTCTCCATAAGCATCCCGGCAAATACGAAGAGAGGGATTGCCAAAAGCACGAACGAATCAACGGACTGGTGAATTTGCTGAATGATGACGATGAGCGGAAAGCCGCCATGCCATGCGAGACCGCCGAGGCCCGCGGCACCGATCGAAAACGCAACCGGGACACCCAGGAAGAGCAATCCGAGAAAGACCAATATGGCGATGACGATCACGGTGAAGCTTTCCTGTCCGGTTCCTCGAACAGCAAAAGAAGAGCGTAGAAGGCGATCAACAAACCTCCGGTCGGAATCGACGCGTAAATCCAAGACACGGGCATGCCCATGACCGCTGTGCTCTGGCTCGCGCCGTACAGCGTCAGATCCCAGCCGAAGCGCACGAGAGCGGCCGAGAAAACGATCATCGTCAGTGGCGTGATCAAAAGCACCGGCCGTTTAAGGCGACCCGGCACCAGCTCGACCAAAACATTGAGACCGAAGTGGCCGCGCAGCCTGACAGCGACGGCCGAGCCGATGAACACGAGCCACATGAAACAAGCCCGTGCGACCTCGTCATACCAAACGAAGGTCCGCGCGAGCACGTAACGGGAGAACACGCCGAGCAAAAGGTCGACGGTGATAACCGCAAGCAACACGATGCAGATCCATTGGAGGCTCTTGTCGAGAAGCGCTTTTGCCAGTCGCACGCAATCCCTCCCGCAGAAGCTTTTCGATCAGCCAGATCAGGGCGTTGGCTAGGTCACGAAACATCGTGGCCGCCAACGCCCGGTTTTGCGATTCAATCAGCGATTTTAGTTTGCCGCCGAAGTCACCTTGTTCAGCCACTCCTTGCCAACCTTCAAGCCGACTTCGTCGTAAACCGGCTTCATAAGATCACGGAACGGTCGTGTGTCCGGAACCTCGGTCACTTGCACGCCGGCTTTCTTGATTGTTTCGAGATCGCCAGCATCGCTGTCGAGTTCGGCCTTGCGATCGATCGTGCAGGTCTGCTTGGCCGCTTCGTCGACGATCGTCTTGAGCTCCGGCGAGAGCCCCTCGTAGAGCCGCTTGCCGACGAACCAAGTAATGGGCTCATAGGTGTGCTTCGTGAGCGAATAATACTTTCCAATCTCGTGGTACTTGTCCGAGACGATGGACACTGCCGGGGCTTCCATCGCGTCGACGGTGCCTTGCTTGAGCGCAAGATAGGTTTCGCTCCAGGGCATTGGCACAGGGTTGGCTCCGAGCGCCTTCATCATGCCGATATAAACCGACGACTGCTGCACGCGGATGGTCATCCCTTTCATGTCGGCCGGCGATTTGATCGCCTTGGTATTCGACATCACATTGCGGTAACCCCAGCCGCCACCAAAGCAAAGAACCTTCACGTTCTTAGCCTCGATCTTCTTCGTCAACTCCGCTCCCAGCGCTCCATCCGTCGCTTGCCACACGTGCTGACGGCTAGGCCACAGGAATGGAAGAGACAGCGGCAAGTACGCGGGTTCAAAAATTCCGCCGATCGGAGCCGCTCCAACCGGCGCGATGTCGATGGTGCCGAGCTGAATTCCCTCCAGCATCGCCGCCTCGCCCTTGGCGAGCTGATTGTTGAGATAGACCTCCGCCTTGATCCGGCCGTTCGAACGCGAATTGAGCAACTTGGCCATTTCATGGGCGGCGATATTTCGCGGGTTATCGCCAGCGTTCACTGTCGCAATCTTCACGACAACTTGGGCTTGCAACGGTACGCTTGAGAGAGCGAGCACCAGCCCAGCCGCAAGAATTCTTCGCAGCATAGGATCCTCCCGAAGATGTTCTCGGCCAGACTGGCAACTGGTCTAGCCTCTTACCGAAATTGTTAAAGCAACAAGACCTGAATCGCAATGCGGTTCATCAGCGGCTCCAGCACGTGTCATACCGGCGGTTGGACGAAGGCGCTACTGCCCCGCGCCGAAGAGCGCGGCGGCGACGGGGAATGGTGATCCTCCGCCGCAGTGCCCGGCTCCAGGAGTCCGTGACGGCCTTCGACCGGGGTGAGGAATCCCGAACATCGCCTGTGGACTTTGGTGCATCAGCATGGCTGTGCCGGCATCGGCGATGCCCAACATGCCGCACCTTTTTGGCGAGCGCGAGGTCGCTCGCTGCGGGGGCGATGTTGCTCATGTCAGCCACCCGTACCGTACCAACCGATATAAACCTGGCGAGGATCCGCTCTTCACTGATTTCACCGCGAGCAACATCGGTACCCCAGCAAACCCCCGGCTTCCTTATTATGCAGAAGATCGAGCTGACGCCCGCGCGAACTGGTGCCCGCTGCCACTCGAGTGGCCGTGCTCGTCAATCCGGCCGGTGTCGCTCCGGAGACCATGTTGAGAGACGTGGAAGCGGCTGCTCGCGCCATGGGACTGCAAGTCCAGGTCCTCAATGCCAGCACCAGCCGGGAGATCAATGCGGCCTTCGCAAGTTTTGTGCGCGAGCGGCCCGACGCCCCCGTCGGATGATTACCACGTGTGCAGCTGTGTCTCGCAAGAAAACGCAACCGTGAAACGACAAAGCGACAAAACAGTAAAAACCAAAAAGACTATCACGCCCCGCCTTATCTCTTGGGGTCTAAGTGCGAAGTGGCGACCGTAAATTCCCGCTGACTAGCTGTTGCCATTGGCAGGTCGTCATGCGACGCGTCAGCTGATAGAACGGTCGGCGCGAGAGGCCTTGTCATTTATGTTATGGTAAGCTCGCGCTGCTGCTGCACGCACAGACTACTTTCCACTTTCGTGAACCAGTGGAGGATCACATGCCGACGTTCATTTTGACGCTGAACTGGACCGAACAGGGAATCCGCGCGGTCAAGGACGCTCCTAAGCGGAGCCAAGCCGCAAAGGAACTCGCCAAGAAACTGGGAGTCGAGATCAAACAGGCTTATCTAACGTCCGGCGAACACGATCTGCTCCTTGTAGTCGAATCTGCAAGCGGAGATAACGTCACCAAGTTCGCGCTCGCGACCGGCGCATTGGGAAATGTTCGCACCAGCACTGCGAGAGCCTGGTCAGAGCCAGAATGGCATAAGCTCATCTCCGAGCTGCCGTGAAGATCGCAGACAAGAAGCGCGACAAAGAAAGAATGAACCTGCAACCGACCGCTGCGGCCGACCGCCTGCCGGCGTCCCCCCAATTCAGAACGATTCAGGGTTGCCCCAAGGACCGGCCGGTCCCGCCGTGCTAGGCTGAGGAAACCGGCTGCACTGGGTGGGGAGAGACCATGCCAGCCCTGAGACGCCGCGAGTTCATCACGCTGCTCGGCGGCGCGGCGGCAGTGTGGCCGCTCGCGGCGCGGGCGCAGCAATCGGCAATGCCGGTGGTCGGGTTTCTCGACTCTCGACTACCTGACGCGATCGCGGATCGGCTGCGCGGATTTCGCCAGGGCCTCAAAGACACCGGCTACGTGGAAGGCGAGAGCGTGGCGATTGTGTATCGACTCGCCAATAATCAAGACGACCGGCTGCCGGAGCTGGCGGCCGATTTGGCCCGCCGCCGCGTTGCCGTGATCGCCACCGCAGGTACGCCGTCGACCTTCGCGGCCAAGGCTGCAACCACGACGACCCCCATTGTCTTCATTGTCGGAGATGACCCAGTGCGGCTTGGCCTCGTCACAAGCCTCTCGCGACCGGGCGGCAACATGACAGGAATCAATGTTTTCAATGCTGAGGTGACGGCAAAGCGGCTGGAACTCCTGCGTGAGTTAATGCCCCACCTCGCGCGCATCGCAATGCTCGTCAATCCGGCTGACGCAAATACTGAGACTCAATTGAAGGACGCGAACGTGGCTGCTCGCGCCATGGGGCTGCAAATCCAGGTCCTCAATGCCGACACCAGCGCCGAGCTCGATACCGCCTTCGAAACGATGGGTCGCGAGCGGCCCGATGCCGTCCTTGTCGGGAACACCGCGTTTCTGAACGGCCGACATGCCCAGCTGGCACATCTGGCCACGTTCCACCGCCTCCCCGCGATATATGCGTTGCGTGAGTACGCCGAAGCCGGTGGGCTAATGAGCTACGGATCGGACGTTGTGAATGGGTTTCGTCAAGTTGGCCTTTATACCGGCCGCATTCTCAAGGGCGCGAAGCCGGAGGACCTGCCGGTCGTGCAGGCAAACAAATTCGAACTGGTCATCAACGCACACACCGCACGCATGTTCGGCCTCGCTGTCCCGGATAAGCTGCTCGCGGTCGCCGACGAGGTGATCGAATGAGTGCGCCAGGCAAGCTGGTGCGATCCAGCCGGTGCAAGTCCGGCCCAAGTAAGGGGTAGCGCCTGCTTGGTAGCGAGTGTTGCGTGGCCGCTGGCGACAGCGGTGACGAAGCGTACACAGCGATTGCATGGGGTGTGGGATTGAGCCACGAAAGATCAGACATCGCAGGGGCCGAGGGGTTTCATTCGCTCGAAGGCAACATGTGCGGCACCGTTTTGCGAGGTGCTGACGCCCTGCCGGGGTCTAAGGCCACATCACGTGCAAAAGGATCGCATCGGAAGCTGGGAGGTCTCGGGTCTGACCGCCGTCGTCGAGTGCTGTGTACCGAGTACGATGGCCCGCATCGGGAAGGCGAGGAGCCGTAGCCGATGATGCACGGGCACGAGAAGTCGGACCTCGCCATAGTAGCTGAGAAGCCGGTGAACAAAGCGGAGCAACCCGCCGCGAAGTTGGTGGAGCGAAGGGCGGGGACCAAGGGGAACGCGAGCCAGCAAAGCACGCACCGGACACAGGGAGGGGAGCGCGTGTCACAGGCGCTGGAACGCGTACGGCATGTCTTTGCCGTCACACACCCGAGGTGGGAGCCGTATGCGGGAAAGCCGCCCGTACGGTTCTGTGCGGGGGGCGCGCGATGAAACGCGCGTCCCTACCGCTACGCAGATAGACTGCCGATTGAAGCCGGAATCAATGTCATGGAAAACCGAGAACTTTCCCGGCGCGAGTTGCTCATGACCTCAACCGCACTGGCGTCCGGTGCCATAGTAATGCATCCGTTCGACGCATTCGCGCAACCGAGCACAGCGCAAGGGGCGCTGATTGCGCGGGCGAAGTCGTTCGAGCTCGATACGCCTTACGTGCCGCCGCCCGGCGACGCGCTCGAGCATCATGCAGCGGGCTTCGCCAAGACTATGTGCTCGGCCGTATTCGTCACCGAACTCGAGCCGGATTTCGCCGCCGAGAACGTGGGTTATTTCACCGCTCCATACGAGGTGCGGCACAAGCTGGGCAAACCGGTCATCGATCGCGCCGAGAAGGCCGTCCACGTAACGCTGCCGAATGGCGTTACGCGCACCGCCAAATACCTCGGCAGTCAAGGTTGCGTGACACTGCCGGTCGGCCAGACATCCGTGAATTTCACGCCAGTAAGCCTGATAAGCCGGCTGCCCGATCCTTCCATCCAGCTATGGCCGATGGGCGACGTGCTGTCCGATGAGCCGCTGCCGCCGGGAATCGACGCGACGAAGCTCAAGCAAGCGGTCAATGCGACATTCGAACCCGCTGGCGGCATGACTGCCGCCTTCGTGGTGACCTGGCGCGGACACCTGATCGCCGAACGCTACGGCGACGGCATCACGGTGCGGACGCCGCTCGAAGGCTGGTCCATGGGCAAGAGCCTCACCGCGACGTTGATGGGCGTTCTGATCAAACAGGGTGTGTACGACATCTGGCAGCCGGCGCCGATCCCGGAATGGCAAAGCACCGGCGATCCGCGCGCCAAGATTCGCATCGGCGACATGATGCATATGTCGAGCGGGCTGCGCATTCGCGCGCCGCAGGATCCCGATTACGATCCGGCGGGACCTTATCCCGATCATCTCTATTTTTATACGGGCAGCGTCAATTCGTTCCATTACGCCGCCACGCGGCCGCTGCAATGGCCGCCCAACACGATCGGCCGCTACCGCAACACCGATCCGGTCTTAATCAACTATCTCATTCGCCTCGCCGTGGAGAAGCACGGCGAAGACTATTTCTCGTTTCCGCAGCGCGCGCTGTTCGACAAGATCGGCATCCGCACGATGGTGATGGACACCGACCCTTACGGGAATTTTCTCACGCAGGGCTACGAGCTCGGCTGCGGTCGCGATTGGGCGCGCCTCGGCAATCTTTATCTCCAGGACGGCGTCTGGAACGGCGAGCGGATTCTTCCCGAAGGCTACGTCAAGTTCGTCAGCACGCCTGCTCCCGCATGGAAAGCCGACAAGCGTCCGATCTACGGCGCCTTCTTCTGGATTAATGGCGACGGCCGCTTCCCGGTGCCCAAGGAGGCGTATTACATGTCGGGAGCAGGCGGGCAGTGGACCTTGATCATTCCATCGCACGATCTCGTCGTGGTGCGCCTCGGCCACTATAGGGGCGCCACACCCGGCGAACGCAGCTTCAGCGCCGCGCTCGCGCTGCTCATGCAGGCGGTGCCCAGAAGGGTGTGAGCATGATCGAGTGCGAGAAGGGCAAGAACAAGCTCAAAGCCGCCAAAGCGATGGCCTCGCTGTGCCACCCACGCTGCTCGCGCGCGCCGACGAGGTGATCGAGTGAATCGGCGCGCCTTCATCTTGGCTCTCGGCGGCGCGGCCGCCTGGCCGCTCGCGGCACGCGCACAAAGGAGGCAATCATGCGCACCATCGCTCTTGTTTCAGCCAGTCTCGTGATGATCACGTTGCCGGTGACGGACGCCGACGCTGCCAGTAATCGCTGGTGTGCGACTACTCCAAAGCGCAGCGAGAACTGCGGTTATGCGACACTCGATCAGTGCCGGGCCTACGTGCTGGGGCTCGGGGGCTGGTGCCGACCAAATCCGTTCCCGGGGACGGCGTTTGGGACTAGCGGCACCTGGTCGTCCGGTCCACCGCGCCAGTACCGAGGCGGGTATTAGAACTCAGGCCGCAGAATAGCAGTGGCGTTGCGTTTCGCGCAAAAAAATGGCCCCTTGTGTCGGGGCCATTTGCAAGTTCAGAGCCGGGATTTCAAGAGGTGACTTTGTTCTTCACTGTTTTAGTAGCAGGCGCGTGTTTGGTGACGAGTTTCTTGCTCTTCTGGGACCCATAATGCCGATGCAGACCGCGATCATGTTTCCTTACGACCTTGTTAGTGCTGGCGTGATGCCGTTTCTTGACGTGCTGCGTGGTATGCGCTTGCGACTGCGCCGACTGAACACGCTGTGGCGTTGACGCAGTGGTAGAGGTTTGAGCGAACACCGCAGTGCTCAGGCTCAGAGCGGCGACGGTGGCAAGTGCGAATGCAAGCTTGTTCATGGATATCTCCTTGGGACCTTGGGACGGGGACAGCAAAACATTTTGCGTCGACGTAAAACGTATTCTCTCTCTCTTGATCCACCTAATTACAAATTATGCATGTAGGTGAATTTGCATTTATCGAGATGAATATTTGTTCTGATTCATGAATACTTGTTCAACACGCGACGGCATACGCCTTGCCCTTCGTTTCTGACCATTCCCGAACCGAAGAAGCTTGAGGGCCCCCGATGTTCGGCATGAGGCGTCGCGAATTCATCGCGGCTCTCGGCGGCACGGTGGCCGCGTGGCCGCTCACGGCGCGGGCGCAGCAGCCGGCGATGCCGGTGGTCGGACTTCTTAGTGCCGGAGCGCGCGGACCGCTCCGCTCGCAGATCGCCGCTTTCGAGGAGGGGCTCAAAGGCCATCCGACTGGCCGCACGCATGGCCGCAAGCATCCTCAGCCCTCGTCTCTGCTTTGACCTGGTGGGTAGGCGCGCTCTTTGATCTGCTCGCGCCACCATTGGACATGGCCGGCGTTAGCGTAGTGCTTCCCTAATTCGGGACGCCATCCACACGGGCAGACTTCCCACTCCTCGCTTCCCGGGTCCCATCCTGCTGGCGCACATACTGTGAACCAGTGGAAGCCATGTACGCCGTTGGCGGTCGCGGCGGTGTGGAGGACGTGATTGTGGCAAAGGATTTCACCTTTGCGGCGTCGTCGGTTATGGGCGACGATGTGACCAGGCTTTGGTTTACCGCGTGCGACGCGCTGGACGCGCTTACGTTTTTTAGCCTTTGTCATTGGCGACCTGCCCCCGTTTGACGCTGGCGCGCGCGCGGTTTGCGCCTGAATATAGAGGACTACCCTTGGAAAGCGTATGGGGCGCGGTAAAACCCGTGCACGTCTTCACTCGATTTGCCTATCGACCCTTAGTCACTGACCGCGCGATGGAAGCGTGGTATCATGCCTCCATTGCATGAATGACCCCTATCGGAGGGTCACATGGCAAGCTACCTCGGACGACGAAAATTCTT
>WNFZ01005412.1_pt1 | contig 11719 bp, 11 predicted proteins | sample 5400081 | NCBI WGS metagenome assembly WNFZ01 (sample SAMN13153365, study PRJNA577476) | soil metagenome | isolation source: 80 cm soil or saprolite under grassland replicate 1 | place: USA:California | collected 2016-06-15
AACCAAGCAACAACTGAACCATCAGCGTGAACAGAGCCAATGCTGCAGGGCGCCGGATCGCTTCAATTCTTGGGAACTCAATCAGCGATCGAACCGCTGTCCAGGTAACGATCAGCGCCACGCAAACGGCATTCACCACGTGCGGCCACCAGCTCATGCCGTGGTGCCGGAACATTCCGCCCAGCACCAGCTGCAGATAGAGAATGCCGATTGCATAGACGCAGAGAACGAGAACCTTCGGATGTCCATTGTCGGCAATGGGCGCGGGCGCGCTCTCAACCCACTTGCGCCCGGTGAAGATGGCGATGGCAACGGCAATGCAGAAGAAAGTCTGTCCCACGGCAGAGTGCGCGGTTGAAAGTGCAGGTGGAAGAAAATTCAGAACGGTGACGCCGCCAAGAACTCCCTGCACAACGATCGTTGCCAGAGCGCCGAACGCAAGATATTTCATCCGGCGGCGCCGGTCGGAAAACAGGGTCCAGAATGCGATAACGATGGTGAGTATTCCCGTGATCGATGCAATCACGCGATGGCTGTGCTCATAAACAATGCCGCCAACCCACGGAGGTAGCCGCAGAATGTGGCCGTAAGACGTCGGCCAATCCGGCACGGAGAGGCCCGCATCTTCGCTGGTGACCAGCGCGCCAGCAACGATGACGACAAAAGTAAGAAAGGCGATTAAAACCGCGATGCGATGATGCCAGGGATTGTAGGGAGTAGCTTCAGAATTCACGGGAGGCTCCAGCAAAACTCAATAGTCTATCAGAGCAAAGTACCCTGGAAGAGGAGGCGATGGGGAACATTGGAGACTAAGGAGCACGGGTAATTCGGGCCCTTACAACTCCTGATCGGAAATCGCTAGACGTTCATTGCGACGATCACGCTGTCCGCAAACTCTTTTGTTCCTGCTTTTCCACCGACATCTCTCGTCAGCTTGTCGCGGTCGCGATAGACTTTCTCCAGCGCATTGCGGATCTTGAGCGCAGCCTCAGGTTCGCCGATGTGACGCAGCATGAGTAGCGCAGACCGCAGGAGGGCCGTGGGATTCGCCAGATTCTTGCCAGCGATATCGGGCGCCGACCCATGCACAGCTTCAAAAATAGCGCACTGGTCGCCAAGGTTCGCGCTTGGGACCAGGCCTAATCCTCCGACCAGGCCGGCACACAAATCCGAAATAATATCGCCGTAAAGATTCTCCATCACAAGCAGGTCGTATTGGTAAGGGTTCATCACCAGCTGCATGCAGGTGTTGTCCACGATGTGCTCGCCGTAGGTGATCTCGGGATACTCTTTGGCGACATTGCGTGAGCAGCGCAGAAACAATCCGTCCGACAGCTTCATGATATTGGCTTTGTGGACGGCGTGAATCTTCTTGCGCTGGTTCTTGCGAGCGTATTCGAATGCGAACCGCGCAATGCGAGTGCAAGCCTTGTCCGTCATGATCTTCAGGCTTTCGACGACCCCGGGCACCACTTCATGCTCCAGGCCGGAATACAGGCCTTCGGTATTCTCGCGAATGATGATGAGATCGATATCGGGATATCGCGTAGGAATATGCGGCAAATTGCGCACCGGCCGAAAATTCGCGTAAAGCTCGAACTGCTTGCGCAATTGCACGTTGATGCTGGCGAAGCCCCCGCCAATGGGCGTCGTTATGGGGCCTTTTAGTCCAACGCCAGTGCGCTCGATGGACGTGGTCAGCTCCTTGGGAATGTACTCCTTGTATTTCTCAAAGGCTTCGGCGCCCGCCTGAATCGTTTCCCATTCGAACTTGAGGCCGGTTGCTTCAAGAATGCGAACGACCGCCTGCGTAACTTCAGAGCCGATGCCATCGCCGGGGATAAGGGTGATTTTGTGTGACATGGATATCAGGGCACGCCCTTCAGGCGTGCCGTTCGTCTGTTTACTGAGCTTTGCATAATATTGCGACAATTAACAGCCTGTCATTCCGGCCGGAGCAGAATGAATCGCATAGCGAGTCATTCTGCAGAGTGGAGGAACCTGCTGTTCGTCTGGGCAGAAAAGCAGGTTTCTCGACTCCGCAGGATCGTCCGCTTCGCGAACAATCCTGCTCCGCTCGAAATGACAGTGGAAGGGAAGGTAACAATCTTATGCAAAGCTCAATAGAATGCTCCACGGCATGGCTGAAAGCCGTGCCCCGATACAACCCGGATCGGCAAGGAGTCGCTGATGCCTCGACCGCTCTAAACTGGTTTCGCGGAAGTCTTCCCCTGCGCTTCCGCCGCATCCTTGGTCTTCAACAAGTCTTTGAGTTCCGCCATGAACTCCTGCACATCTTTGAAGTCCAGATAAACTGACGCAAACCGCACATACGCAACTTTGTCGTAGCGGCGCAGGCGGTTCATGATCAGTTCTCCCACTTCGCTGGTCTTGCGCTCGCGCTCCGCCGATTCGACGACGAATGCCTCCGCTTCGTTCACGATCTGCTCCAGTTTTCCGATAGGAACCGGGCGCTTTTCGCAGGCGCGCAATAGCCCATTTAGAACTTTTTGCCGGTCGAACTTCTCCCGCCGTCCGTCTTTCTTCACCACCATGTAAGGGATTTCGTCAATGCGCTCGTAGGTGGTGAAGCGCTTTTCGCACTTCAGGCACTCGCGGCGGCGGCGTATGGAGTCCGCTTCCTTGCTCTCGCGCGAATCCACGACTTTATCGTTAGCGTGCCCGCAAAAAGGACATTTCATAATTGAAAAACTGAGTGCATTGTAGCAGTTGCGAAGCAAAGCACTCAGCAGTCAGCACTCAGCAAGCAGCGGGACGGAGCCAATCACTTGTCATTCCGAACTGCTTCCAGTCCCTGCGGAATCCCTGTTTTCGCGAACACCAGAGTCCCACCTGCGTTTTCAGGGTGTCAAAATCGTCAGATATTTGGCTGAGTGCTGAGTGCTGAGTGCTGAGTGCTGACTGCTGACCGCTCTCTATTGTGATGCGAATCACAGGGCTGCCCGCGCTCTTTCATTTATAATCCGAAGTTTCACGGCAAGTACTTCGCGCACTTATACAGGTGTCGGATACCTGACGGGGAGGCGCATAGCTTTAAGCCCCGGTTGCGCGCTGCGTCGTTTGTGGATGACGATACCAAACCAATTCCTAATTCCAATGAGGAGAAAAAGGCAATCATGAGCAATATTGCGGAAATTCGCGCACGGCAGGTTTTGGACTCTCGGGGCAACCCAACAGTGGAAGCTGAAGTCTGGTTGCAGGACGGCACCGTAGGCCGGGCAATTGTGCCCAGCGGCGCTTCCACGGGCGAGCATGAGGCCGTCGAGCTTCGCGACGGCGACAAGAGCCAGTATGTCGGGAAGGGCGTACTCAAGGCCGTCAAGAACGTGAACGGCGAGATCGCCGATGCTCTGGCCGGTTTCGACGCGGCCGACCAGCGCACCCTCGATCAGAAGATGATCGAACTCGACGGGACCGAGAACAAAGGCCGCCTAGGCGCTAACGCGATTTTGTCTGTCTCGATGGCCGCTGCGCGCGCCACGGCGACTTGTTACAAACTGCCTTTGTACCGATATCTTGGCGGAGCCGGCGCCAACACATTGCCTACGCCGATGATGAACATCCTGAATGGCGGGGTGCACGCTGACAGTAGCGTGGACTTCCAGGAATTCATGGTCATGCCGGTCGGCGCTCCTTCTTTCTCGGAAGCTTTGCGCTGGGGCGTGGAAGTGTTTCACACGCTCAAAGGTGTGCTCAAGAAACGCGGATATAGCACCTCGGTCGGTGACGAAGGTGGTTTTGCGCCGTCCCTGAAATCGAACGTCGAGGCCATTGAAGTGATCCTCGAAGCCATCACCCAGGCCGGATACAAGCCCGGCAAAGACATCTCCATTGCGCTTGATCCGGCGGCCAGTGAATTTTTCCAGGATGGCAAGTACGTTTTCAAGAAGTCGGACAAGTCGTCGAAGAGTTCGGAAGAGATGGTCCGCTTCTATTCCAAGTGGGCGAGCGACTATCCCATCGTCTCTCTCGAAGACGGCCTCGCCGAGAACGATTGGGAAGGCTGGGCGCTGCTGACGAAAGAATTGGGTGGCAAAATTCAGCTGGTCGGCGACGACATTTTCGTCACCAACATCAAGATTTTCGCCAAGGGCATCGAAAAGGGTGTCGCCAACTCCATCCTCATCAAGCTCAACCAGATCGGCACGGTCAGCGAAACCCTCGACGCAATCGACCTCGGTCGCCGCAACGGATACACCTCGGTCATTTCGCACCGCTCGGGCGAAACCGAAGATACGTTCATCGCCGATCTCGCAGTCGCCACCGGCGCGGGACAGATCAAGACCGGTTCAGCATCTCGCACCGACCGCATTGCCAAGTACAACCAGCTGCTGCGAATTGAGGAAGCGCTGGGTGGCGGAGCGAGGTTCCTGGGGCTGAGGGCGTTGAATTACAAAGGGTAGATCTGAAACAGATTGAAGGAGAAATCTATGAGACGTGTATTGGGAGTGATATTCCTTGCCCTGTCGGTAGCCTGTACAAGTTGGGCGCAACAGGCATCCTCTGACACTACGCCTGCTGCAAAAGAGGGCATACAGAAGCTGTTTGCTGCGCTGCATCTGACCGAAATGATGCGGAACGTCATGACCGCTTCGATGCAGCAGTCGAAGCAGCTCGCTCACGACACGATCAAGAAGAAGCAGCCGGATGTGACCGAAGAGCAGCTGAAACGCGTGGATGCGCTTATTGACAACTTCACGAAGACTCTGGACATAAACGGAATGTTGGACGACATGATCCCGGTCTATCAGCATCATCTGACGAAGCAAGACGTGAACGCGATGCTGGCTTTCTATGAAACTCCCACCGGGCAGAAGATTCTCCGCGAGCAACCCGCGATGATGGCAGAAGGCATGCAAGCGATGCGCCCCCGTATGGAAAAGATGATGAGCGACATCGCTGACCAGGCGGAGAATGTAGCCAAAGAAATGAGCAACCCTACGACCCCAGCGAAGAAGTGAGGCAAGTGGCATCCCGACGGGTTGCGGGCTATGTTGACTTAGCTAAGGACTTAGTCTATTATGGGGTTATGGAAGTCAATATCCACGAAGCCAAAACCCACTTTTCCCGCCTGCTCGAACGCGTCGCCATGGGTGAAGAAGTGGTGATCGCCAAGGCGGGCAACCCCGTCGCGAAGCTTGTGCCCATCAACGGAAAAAAACGAGAGTTCAAATTTGGTTCAGCCAAAGGCGAATTCGTGGTGCCGGACGACTTTAACGACCCTGATCCGGAGATCGAAGACCTTTTCTATAAGCCGCTGCCCGAATGAAAGTTCTTCTCGATATAAACACCTTTCTTTGGGGCTTGAGCGCCCCTGAGAAGCTCTCACTCACGGCACGCAACGTAGTTGCAGCGTCCGAAAGGTTCTTGAGTGTGGCGAGCATTTGGGAGGTTCTGATCAAGGTGCGGACTGGAAAGCTCCCTTTGCCACTTCCCGCAGGCGACTATTTGACTGCGAAAATAAGTGCAAACGGCGTGAGTGTGCTTTCCATTAAACTCGAACACGTGTTGCAGATTGAGAAATTGCAATTGCATCACCGCGACCCATTCGACCGCATGCTGATCGCGCAGGGCGTAGAGGAAGGCTGGCCGATTATTACTTCGGACCCAATGTTCAAGCAGTATCCCATCCGCGTAATCTGGTAAGTTCATGTACAGGCTGTCCACGAAAACCTAGATTCACCAATGAATGAAATCCGCGTTATCCGCGTAAATCCGCGGCCAAGAGTTCAGGTTTTGACAGGCAGAAGCTAACAGCTAGGAGCTAGAAACTTGTCTCACCCCAAACCACTCATTCTCATCATCCTCGACGGCTGGGGTTACCGCGCCGAAACCAAAGCCAACGCCATCGCGCTTGCGCGCAAGCCGACTTACGACCGTCTCTTGCGCGAATATCCAAACACACTGATTCAGACCAGCGGGCCTTATGTCGGCCTGCCGGAAGGCCAGATGGGCAACAGCGAAGTCGGGCACCTGAACATCGGCGCCGGACGCATCGTGCACATGGATTCCACTCGCATCGAGCTGATGATCCAGAACGGTGAGTTCTTCCAGCATCCTGTGCTGCTGAATGCCATGAAGAACGCCCGCGCTGGAGGCCGACAGCTTCATTTATTCGGACTGCTCTCCGACGGCGGCGTGCATTCGTATCAAACGCATCTTCACGCGCTGCTGAAAATGGCGAAGCAGAATGAAGTCGAGCGTGTCTTCGTGCATGCCTTCATGGACGGGCGCGACACCTTGTCCACCAACGGTGCCAAATACATCGAAGAATTGCAGCAGGCCATGCGCGAGTACAACACCGGCAAGATCGCGACCGTCAGCGGACGTTACTACGCGATGGATCGCGACCGCCGCTGGGAGCGCATTGCCAAGGCCTACAACGCGATGGTTTTCGGCGAGGCCGAGGGCGGCAAATACGCCGATCCGGCGCAGGGCGTGAAGGAGTCGTACAACAAGGGCGTCACCGACGAGTTCATCGTGCCGTCTGTCTGCACCGATGCAAAAGGTCAGGCCCAGACCACCATTCGCGACGAGGATTCCTGCATCTGTTTCAACTTCCGCGCCGACCGGGTCCGCCAGATCACCCGCGCACTCACCCGCAACAGCGGACTCAACGAGCAGGGCGGACGTGATCTGCCCGGCGCCGAGGATCTCGATGCCACGATTCCTCGCGATCGCGGCCCGAAGAATCTGCACTACGTCTGCATGACGCAATATGACAAGAAGTTCAGCCTGCCCGTCGTCATTCCGCCCGAGTCGCTCGACAACATTCTCGCCAACGTCATGGGCCAGATGAACATGCGCAATCTGCGCGTTGCCGAGACCGAGAAGTATGCGCACGTCACCTACTTTTTCAACGGAGGCGTCGAGCCACCATTTCCGGGCGAAGACCGCATCGTCGTGCCCTCGCAAAAAGTTGCGACCTACGACTTGAAGCCGGAGATGAGTGCTGCCGGTATCGCGGACACCGTCGTCAAAGCCATCGAAGACGGAACGTTCGACGTGATCATCATGAATTTCGCGAATGCCGACATGGTTGGTCACTCCGGCAAACTCGAGCCGACCATCAAAGCCGTGGAAACGGTTGACGCGTGCCTCGGCCGCATCGAACTTGCAGTGCGTACCAAGGGTGGCGCCATGCTGATCACCGCCGATCACGGCAACGCTGAGATGATGATCGACCCTGTCAGCGGCGGCCCGCACACCTATCACACGACGAACCCTGTGCCGTTCATTGTCGTCGCCGAAGATGCGAAGAAGTTCACGCTGAAGAATGGCGGCTCCCTGCGCGATATTTCGCCAACAATTTTGGGTATGCTGGGTCTGCCCGAGCCAAAGGAGATGACGGGGAAGGATTTGAGACTGAAGATCGGGTGAAAAAATGTGTGGTAGCGGTGAATTCCTGAGCGGTAGTTTGCAATAATATCTCCGGTATTCTGTGATGTCCGCGATCACGAAAACTCGTTTCGTCATTGCTGTTCCTGACTTGAAGGTTTCGTCGGCCTTCTACCGGGATGTGCTTGGCTTCGAAATTCACACTATTCCTGATCCTGGATGGCTGTTCTACACCTCCGGCGATTGCACAATTATGGCTGGGGAGTGCGCGGACGCCATTCCGCCGGCTGAATTGGGAGACCATTCCTATTTCGCATACCTTGAAGTTGACAACATTGATCGGCTCTATGAGTCCGTTGTTGCTGCCGGTGCGAAGCTTGGTAAGAAGATCCGCAATGAGCCGTGGGGAATGAGAGAATTCGGCCTGGTTACGGCCGATGGTCATCGAATTATGTTTGGGTCGCCAGTCTCCGAATGACAGTGTTTACTATCCAAGTCAGAAGTTCGCATGACGGTTGCAACGATTCCGTAGTCTCGCGACGGCTTTATCCGTGCCTGCGTTGATTGAGATCACCCGATGGCCCGCTCACCAGATCACCCGATCCCAAAGCTTCTGGTTGCCGCTTACAGCCACCTCGACCTGTGGATCGCTCCCGAGTGGTTCGCGGAGCGGCTGCGGACGGAATTTCCGCAATTTGATGTTGTCCGAGTCACCTCGGGCGAGCACCTTGACGAACAGTGGAGAGATACGGCCGTTCTGTTCGGTGGGTCGATAAAGCCGGAGGAATTTCGTGAGGCGCGGCGCCTTTGCTGGATTCACTCTCCCGCTGCCGCAGTTCACCAACTGCTTTTTCCAGAACTCGTGAACAGCGAAGTCATTCTGACCAATGCCCGCGAAGTTCACGGGGTGGTTGTAGCCGAGCATGTGATCGCGATGATGTTTGCGTTGGCGAGGCGCATTCCCGAGTCGGTGCGTTTTCAGCTGAAGCATGTGTGGGGACAGGAACTTCTGTACCGGGCGCATCAAACGCCGCAAGAAATTGCTGACGCCACAATCGGCCTGGTTGGCCTCGGTAGCATCGGACGCAATGTGGCGCAGCGCGCGTCCGCAATGGGGGCGAGAGTGATTGCAGTCCGTGAACACGCGGATAAGCCCAAGCCCGAGCACGTAAACGAAGTGCTCCCGTCTTCGCGGCTGGGAGAGATGCTCGGGAAATCGGATTACGTTGTCTTGTCGCCGCCAGTGACTCCGGCGACCGTTGGCATGATCGGCCGTGACCAGCTTGCTGCCATGAAACGGGAGGGGTATTTGATCAACGTAGGACGTGGCCCCCTCATTGATGAAGCAGCACTGATCGAGGCGTTGCGCGAGCGCAGGATTGCTGGCGCCGCGCTGGATGTGTTCGATCAGGAGCCGCTGCCGCCCGAATCCCCACTGTGGGACTTGGACAACCTATTGATCACGCCGCATACCGGCGGCATGACCGGAAAGATGTGGGCGCGGCATTACGCGGTATTTACGGAGAATCTGCGCCGCTTTGTTGCCGGACGGCCACTGCTCGCGGTGGTGGATAAGAACCTCGGCTATTAGAAAGGAAAAAACCCGTGCGGAAAAGCCCTATGAGTATTGAGCCCGGTACAATCGCCTCGGCTACCGTGGATACGAAGAATTGGTACCGGCTCGGTGGTGTTGCCGCAGTTGTCTTAGGAGCCGCGTACATCGTCATCGTTCCTTTGTACGCTCACGTCGGAGCGCCGCCGAACACGGCCGAGGCCTGGTTCAAGTACCTTCCGGGGAAGACGACAGTCTGGTGGATCATTCTGGGTTTGTCCGTCTTGACGGACTTTCTCTTCGTGCCTGTCGCTTTCGCACTTTACCTGGCGTTGAAGGCGATCAACAAGAACGTGATGCTGATGGCGACAGCTTTCGTCGGGCTATTTGTTGTCTTGGATTTGGCGGTCACGTGGTCGCATATTGGGTCAATTCTCGTTCTCTACGGCAACTACGCTCAAGCCGTCGATGACGTGCAGCGGGCGGGGTACCTCGCAGCCGCCAACTACGCGTCTGCCATATTGACGTCCCGGTTGGAGGTTGTGTTTGCGATCGTGACCCTCTCTTTCGGGATCCTCCTGACGAGTTGCGTCATGCTGCGCGGCGTCTTCAACAGGACCACTGCCTACCTGGGACTAGCGACGGGTATTCTTGGCATTCTTGCCATGACCGGAGTAGCTGCGATCATCATCATGAATGCACTCTTTGCCACGGCATGGATATTGTTTGTCGGTTACAAACTCTACCGGCTGGGTCAGTGATCAAATCGGCCTGCCGCGGGCTCATACTGCCACAGCTGTGCACGCTAGCCCTGGATGATCTACGGTTTCGGTCTCGCCTGCCGAATTACAATCAGGACAGGAGTATTCGCATGCCCACCGATTTCCTCCCTACCGCAACTGAAGCCACAGAAGCGGTCCGCCGTCCTCTCGATCCCGCAGAGTGCGCTCTGATCGTCATCGACATTCAGGAAAAGCTGCTGCCGCCGATCTTCGAGAAGGAGCGTCTGGTCAAGAATTCGCTGCTGCTGATTCGGGCGGCAGGCATTCTGAATATTCCGACGATTGCGACCACGCAATATGCAAAAGGCCTCGGCGATGTTGTCCCCGAGGTGAAAGCGCTTCTGCCGCGCGAAACCACCAACCAAGCCATCGACAAGCAGATGTTCTCCTGCTTTGGCAGCGATGCGTTCTGTTCGACCTTGAAGGGGGTGCCTCACTCCGGGGTCCCCGACGCGCGCGATGTTCGGGGGGTGGGGTGGCAGGCATCGCCGGGTTTACGAGACGTGGGACGGAGAAACACCGTCCTGCTGTGCGGGATGGAGAGCCACATCTGCGTCGCGCAGACAGCGCTTGCGGCTTTGCGCGAAGGCTACCTCGTCCACGTCGCGTCGGACGCGGTCAGTTCGCGAACGGAGTGGAACTGGAAGATTGGGTTGGATCGGATGCGAGCAGCAGGAGCCGTGATCTCCTCAACCGAGATGATGATTTACGAGCTGCTGCGCTCGTCAGGAACGGAAGAGTTTAAGAAGATGCTCACGTACCTCAAGTAGCCAGAAAGCCCTCTTGGATGCGTGGCTCGGAACACCAACACTGGACTAGGTGGTAGGACAAGTGAACGACTCTCGCACCGTGGTGCGGCAGCTCTTGCCGATGGTTGCAGTAATGAGCCTGGGGTGCTTGTGTCGTTTTACTAACGACCTATTCAACGTTCTCTTCGTGTGCGGGTTTCTGCTGATTCCTTTCTTAGCAGCTCGCCCCGTCATGCAGTTATCTCGTTGGCCAACGTTGGTTATGACGGTCCTGCTTTGTCCACTGTTGGTCCTTTCGCTTGCGTTTCTCGTCGTCACGGTCAGTTGCGATGTTCCGGCAGCGGTAAATCACCGTCAATTGAGCCGCGAATTGGCCAGTGTGCGTCAGGGGTCTTATTCTGTGCATCTCCTGTGGCAAGAAACGGCAGGTGGTGGACTAGGACCACACGGCCTGGGTTTGGAACAGCGGATGTTCATTGCCCCCGGTCTGTACGTGGTGCGGCCTTTGGATTACTTGGAAGGCGTGAACACGGCAGCCTCTCATCAGAAGGTTCGGGCGAAGTAAGATTGCGGATTCCTAGGAGTGACGGACATCCGGAGGTCGACAAGGTGTATGCGCTCAAGCGAAGGGTTTATTTCTGATCGCCAAGCCTGCATGACTCGGAGTAGCTGGCTCGATTACTCCTTCTGCTTCACCCGCACCACCGTAATCTTCGAAAACCCTTCCTCAAACGTGGGTGCCTTGAGCTTGGCGGCCATCTTGTGCATCACGTCGTCCTCCACCGTCCGCGGGCGGCGGTGGTTGCGTTCGAGGCAGACTTCCAGCGGGACATCGAAATAGACCGCCTGCACCTCATAGCCGAAGTCTTTGGCCAGCTTGATCCAGCTGTGACGATCGTGCGGCGTGAGGTTGGTGGCGTCCACGTAGTTCAGCGGACGGCGAGCGACCAGCCGTGCCCGCAGCATGGAGCGCAGATTGGAGAAGACCAGATCCTGGAACCGCTGCTCGTTGGGATCGTCGAACAGCATGGCGCGAATCAAATCGCTCGAAAGCGGATTCAGATTGTGGCGCTTGAACCAGGAGCTCTTGCCGGAACCCGGTAGACCGATGGCCAATACAACGGTGCCTTTCGATACGTGCGGACGCGTTGCGGCGGCCGGGATCACTGGAGCCGCTGGCGCCTGAGGCGCGGTTTCTTCAGCCGCGCTAGGAATAACAGCGGCCGTCTCGGCGGGCTGTGCCGCTGGTTTCTGCCCAGAACGTCTCCGGCCACGAC
>WNFZ01005413.1_pt1 | contig 11719 bp, 14 predicted proteins | sample 5400081 | NCBI WGS metagenome assembly WNFZ01 (sample SAMN13153365, study PRJNA577476) | soil metagenome | isolation source: 80 cm soil or saprolite under grassland replicate 1 | place: USA:California | collected 2016-06-15
GACTTGAAACATATATGATGAGCGGATGTTCCTCGCTCTGCAACCCCCCGCGTGCAAGTGAATAATTCGACGCGCGCTCACGCGCACATAGCAGCGCGACCAACGTGCTCGTGGAGGCGGTATCTTGTATCACTCCACTCCAGACCGCGGAGAGACCAAGCATTTGACGCATCCAATCCGTGACCACTTCCTCCAACTCAGTCAAGGCTGGGCTGGAGTGCCAGGATAAACCAAGCACGCCAAGGCCCGTACTTAGATAATCACCCAGCACCGAAGAGAGTTCGCCATTGCCTGGAAAATATCCATAGAAATTTGGGTGCTGCCAATGAGATAAACCCGGCAAAATAATTTGTTCCAGGTCGCTGAAGATGTTATCAAATGATTCGGGATGAACGGGCGGTGTGACAGGTAATTGCGCGCGTATGGCGCCTGGCTCGACGCGTGACCTCACCGGCAAGTCAGCGATATGAGTGCGATAGTCAGCGATCCAATCAATGAGTTGATGACCAATTTTGCGAAATTCTTCGGGATTCATAAAATGTCTTCTTTCATAGCAAAAGCACAGCATTCGCGCTGAGTGCTTCGCAATCGAAGCGCGAGGTTTGAGGAAAATTTTTATTGACTATGAATCATCGCCCTCCCACTCAGCTTCGCTTCGGGGACTGTAGTGGCGGTACCAGGGACAAACGCTCCTCACTCCGCTCACACCGTCCGTGCCGCGAGCACGTCGGTGCGAGACGGCATCGTCCCGATGCCTTTTCGGGAGGGAGGAGATTATTCTTTTGCTAAGGTTGTCTTTTGTCCCGCGGCTTTATTTTCCAATAGTTCCAAGACAAAACATAAGGACGATAAACGGTTGAGATAACGCTGTAACTCAGGGTTTTTAATTTCCTCTGAGGCGAACAACTCCACCACGCGGCGCTCCGCCCTGCGGATGATCGCGCGTGCCAATGAAAGCGCCGCGCCCGCAATCGAATCCCCGGACAAAATAAATTCCTTGGGTATCTCCACAAGCTTGCTCAATTCATCAGTTTGGCCTTCAAGCCACGTTACGCGGGCTGCGTCAATGAAGCGGAATTTTTCTGCATTTTCAGGCGTGGCTGCCACTTCAGCCATCAGCTTGTACAAGTCGCGTTGCACTTCGAGCAGGATCCCGCCTGAGTGTGGATCGCGGCATTGAGCACGCGCCAACCCAAGGGCTGCGGTTGATTCGTCCAATGTCCCTACCGCTTCGATGCGCACGTGGTACTTCGCAACGCGGCCTTCACCGAGCAAACTAGTTGTCCCATCATCACCTTTGGAAGTATAAAAGCTCATGTCGTCATTATAATCAAAGTGTCGCTTATCCACAGGGTCGCTTCGCTTATAATCAGAAAATGCTCAAACAATTTCATATAGAAATGATTCAGCTAACATTGGGTGAAAAATTTAGTTCACGTGCATTGGATAAGATCATCGCAGCAAATCTTTATCAGGATCGATTTCTCGCACAGATCGGTCACGATGAATATCACTTCGATGGTAACGCCTTCGACAAATCATATGCCTACCTCGAAGAACAACGCGCACTGACAGTTTCATCACTGATGGCAAATGATGCGCCTTCGGCCTGGTCCGCTTTTGGAAGGCTGACTCATACCGCACAGGATTTTTACTCGCACAGCAACTATGTTGACCTGTGGCTCTCCTGCCAGCCTGAGGGTACGATTCCGACTCCGTCCGAAATTGATCCCGTTGACCCGGACCTAATCAACACTCGCGCGTTGCGCTCTGGTAAAGTTTACTTACCTCTGGAAGCGTTATATCATTTCCATGTACTGAGGCCCTTACTTATGCATATATTGCCGCGCGATTCACACGCTTGGATGAATCTCGATTCCCCTAAACAGGGATCAAATTTTGCATACGCCTTTCAAGCCGCGCTGAAGCGGACGAAGATTGAATTCAAGAAAACGACGAAAGAGCTTCCAGAAGATTTGTTCGTATTATTTGTAGATAAGTAGAGAAGAATATATTCTTTGATATAATGACCAATAAATTTGGTCGAATAACCTAATTGATTGGTCAGTATGTTGACACCTCTTCTTGGTACTGAAAACAGCGAACGAGTTCTGATTTTTCTATTGACGCGTAACGAGGGGTACGCAAGAGAAATCGCTCAATTCTTTGACACGAATCTTTATGCAATCCAAAGGCAGTTAGATAAGTTGGAAGGGGGTGGAGTCTTAGTCAGTCGCGTGGTAGGGCGAACGCGCCTGTATCAATTTAATCCACGTTATCCCTTCCTAAATGAATTAAAGCAATTGTTGGAAAAAGCTTTTTCCTTTTATTCAGAAGATATGCGCGAGAACCTGGTTATGAATAGGCGTAGACCCAGAAAGCGGGGTAAACCACTATGAAGACAGTTAGCAAAATGACACAAGGAGAATTAGGTGCATTTATTCAATCTCAACTCGGAAAGAAAGGGATTGAAGTGATCCTGGCTGGCGGTGCAGCGGTCGCAATTTATAGCAACAATAAGTATGTCTCTAAAGATTTAGATCTGATCAACATATATGGAGTCAACAGACGAAAAATTCGCGATGCAATGATGGAAATAGGCTTTTATGAGGAAGGAAGATATTTCAGGCACCCTGATTCACAATTCTTTGTCGAATTCCCTCCAGGACCTCTGGCAATAGGTGAAGAACCGGTGAAACAAATTGTTGAGAAAAAGCTCTCCACAGGTACGCTGAAGATTATCTCGCCCACGGATTGTGTCAAAGACAGGTTAGCAGCCTATTATCATTGGGGTGATGAACAATCCCTTTTGCAGGCGAGCCTTGTGGCGCAACAGCACAAGATCAAAATTGATGAAGTTAGAAGATGGTCACTGGCAGAAGGAAAACTTAAGGAGTTTGAAAGAATACAGGATAAGTTAGCGAAATAACTTATGCAAAATCTATACTCCAGTCGCCATGATGATGACCCAAGTATATAAATCGACGAGTGTCATCGGAGAATGCTATAATCATTTTAGCGAATTAATCTTTTACCGTATAACATTCGAGAGTTTTTAGGCGATCTACCCAACAGAAATGATACAGACGGTATAAACACTAGGTTGGCTGCTTTTTGAGAGAAACCACATGAACAATCCGTTGTCGTATTCATCGCTAAAACTTGACCTATTCTCCAAGGATAGTATCCGATTGAAACCAGCCTCTGGTTTTATAGTGGAGGCTGGCAACCAATACTATTTAATAACAAACTGGCATGTTGTTTCGGGCGAGGACATTCATACGGATAGGCGGCAAGAGCTGGTTGTGAAGCCTTATTTACTGAAAACTTCTGTTCATATTTATGGAGGAGATGGGGAAAAGAGTGCTCCAATTTCAATAGGTACGCGGAAGAGAATAACAGTTCAATTGTATGATGACAACGATGCGCCAAGATGGATTGAACGCCGGACGAATGAGGGAAATCAGCACATGGTAGACATTGTAGCTCTGCCCATCCAAGTGAACTTAACTTTGACACTATTCACTGGGAAAATCGCAGGAATTATCCTTAACAAAGGCTCTTGGGCCGAGAATACAGATTATTGGACTAAGATCTCTGCCATACCCATTTCAGCGATTGACACGGATGTAGAATATGGTCCTCCTGATCCAGTTCATGTTATTGGCTACCCTCTCGGCTGGGAACCAGACGGAACCGATAGAACCAGTTCGGCATTTTGGCGAACGAGTTCAATTGCCTCTGAAGTCTACGAACCAGGTAAGGTCCAGGCAATCGTATTTTTTATCGATCCATGTGCGCTGGAGGGGATGACTGGCTCGCCCGTTGTAGGGATGAAAAATGACCGCATAAAATTACTCGGAGTTTATTCCGATCATTCTACGGCAGAATTCGGTGCCAATGCCGGTTTCGTTTGGGATGCACGGCTGGTAAAAGACCTGATTAGCGCTTCTTAAGAGATGTTTGTTTGAAGCATACAACTTTTTGGGTAAATAAAAACAGTTAAACAAGTCATGTCCTTATTTACCTGTTTTCTTGCTTACTTTTTACTTCCCGTCTACAACTTCTCCAACTCATCCACCATTCGCTCAGCACATCGAATTCGCCCTGCCAGAATTGGGGACTGCGGATATCAATGCCTGCATCATGAAGCGTGGCAGTAGGTAGTGAGAGGACACACTGAGCTAAGTCAGACAGTCATAAACGCTCGGCAATCTCGGTTACACTTGGAGCTGTCGTTGAGAGCATCTTAACGATGGCACCGGAGGGAGGCGCGCACGACCCATTTACAGAAAGGAACACCCTATGCCCACATATATCAGTCTGCTGCATTTTACCCAACAAGGCGTCGAGAAGATCAAGGACAGCCCTGCAAGCCTCGACCGCGCTAAGGCGGCGATCAAAATGGCTGGAGGAGAAATGAAAGCCTACTATTTGACCCTGGGTCAGTACGATGCGATAGTCATCGCGGAGGCTCCCAGCGATGAAGCCTACACCACTATGCTGCTTGCCACGGCGACAACGGGAGCGATCCGGACGGAAACGCTGCGGGCCTTCACGGAGGAGGAATATCGTAAGATCGTTGCGGGGATACCGTAAGTCGTTACTGTGTGCGCCGGCTCGGCCACGATGAGGCGCCTCCCTCCAAGGTGAGCCGAGATGGACAAGGGCTAAGTTCGATACGTCCGAAGAGGGTGTAGGGTAGGTGGGTAAAAATAGTCGTCCGTCCAACGATGGCATCAGGCGATGGCCCAACAAAGCGTGTTGCTTTTTGGATAAATAAAAACAGGTAAACGAGTCACATGCCTTGTTTACCTGTTTACTTATCTACTTGTATACCTATCCCTACAACTTCTCCAACTCATCTACCATGCGGCTTAGCACATCGAACCCGCCCTGCCAGAACTTGGGACTACGGATGTCAATCCCTGCGTCAGACAGAATCTTCTCGGGAGCTTCCGATCCACCAGATGACAGTATCTTAAGATATTTCGGCTTGAACGATTCGCCTTCCGCTTTGAATTGTTGATACAACGAGAACACCAGCAATTGACCGAACGCGTAGGCATACACATAGAATGGTGTATGGTAGATATGAGGAATGGACACCCATTCCCATTTGAACTCATCGCTCAATTCGACTGAATCGCCGAATTGCTCCTTCAGATTTTCGATGTATGCCGCAGACAACTCATCAGTTGAAGCGTTCTTTTGAATCATCGCGTGCGCGTCCCGTTCAAAAAGCGCAAAATAGACCTGGCGCAAAATCGTCGCAAAGGCATCATCCATTTGCTTGAATAAAATATCGCGGCGCACAGCCTCGTCAGTTTCTTCCGCGAGCAGCTTTTCGGTCAGCATCATTTCGCCGAAGGTGGAAGCGGTCTCAGCCAATGGCAACGAGGAGTGGAAGGTGAACGTGCTGTGATGTGACGCCAGCATCGCATGGATGGCATGTCCGAGTTCGTGTGCCATCGTCGCCACATCGCGGGCGCGGCCCGTGTAATTCACCAACACATAAGGAGTCATCTCGGGGGTGATGGATGCGCAGAATGCGCCTCCTTGTTTTCCCTTGCGGATCTCGCTATCGAGATGGTCTTGATCGAAGATGCGCCGTGCCAATTCGCCGACCTTTGGGTCGAACGCGCTGAACGATTCCAGCACCATATTCGCAGCGGTATCAAATTCAAAGGCTTTATCTGATTTCGCTACTGGGGCATAAATATCGTAGCGACGCAGTTTGCCTGAAGGGATGCCTACATGTTTGGCTTTCATCTTAAAGTAGCGCTGGAAGGTCTTAGAGTTTTTCTTCGTTACATCCAGCAGGACATTCACTGCCTCATCTGGGACATCATTCGAAAGATTGCGAACGGATAAGGGACTGCTGAATTTGCGCATGATAATATTTTCATTGTGCCAGTCACGGGCACGGGTCTGATACATTTGCCCCAGGATGGGTCCATCCTCGCCGTACACTCGATAAAGCTCCTGATAGGCACGCGCGCGTAAGTCAGCATCCGATCCTTGAATGTAAGGCTGCAATTGAGCACGCGTCAATTCCTTCACTTCACCGTTGACCTCTAGCTTGAAAACATAACGATTCGTGATGGCATCATATAAATTGATGAGCGCGCTTGAGCCGGTGACATCCTTGAGATTAACCACTTTTTCTTCTGCTTCGCTCAGTGTATACGGTTTGAAATGACGTATCTCTTCGAGATAATACCGATAATCACCTGAAGCAGACATCAATCGTTCTGCATTTGCATCATCCACATCTTTCCACCACAGGTTGAAGAATAGTGTGCGGTTTTGTATCTCCGCCACAAACTGTTGGACGCGTCCCATTAAGCTTTGGGCGTGCTGATCCTGCGTATCCGCTGCAAAAGAGAGGCCCGCGAAGGAGTACACTTTATTTACAATACGCGCGGTCTCTTCGGATGCACGTACAACGTCGAGGAATGTCTCAACATCCATATCAGACTTGAGTTTGTCACGCACGCCTTCAAATGACGTGACCTGCTCTTCCACATGATCGAACGCGGCTTGCAATTCCGGGCTGTCTAAGCCAGGGAAGAGTTCACCAAGATCCCATTTTTTGATTGAGTAGGTTTTGAGCGAGTAAGCCATAACAATTCTCTCCTCTATTAATTTGTGTCATTGCGAGGGCGTTCGTTGCCCGAAGCAATCTCCTTTTAGCTGGAGATTGCTTCCCGAAGGCTCGCAACGACATCATAAACTGGATCGGATGTGCACAATATCGCCGTCTTTGACGAGATATTCCTTACCTTCGAGTCTTAGTTTACCTTTAGATTTCGCCTCATTCATTCCACCGAGGCTGATGAGGTCATCATAAGCGACGACCTCCGCCCGGACGAATCCACGTTGAAGATCTGTATGGATTTCACCAGCAGATTCCTGCGCGGTCGCGCCGCGTCTCGTCTCCCAGGCGCGGACTTCATCTTCGCCAACTGTAAAGAACGACTGCACCTGCATCAAATCATAAGAAAGACGAATCATCTTGTTCAAGCTGAGTTCTTCAATCCCATATTCCTGCATAAATGTGGCCGCGTCTTCAGCGGAGAGCTGGGCAATTTCCATTTCAAGTTTGCCTTGCAAAACAACCGATGGGGTTTCAAACTCCCATACTGGTGCAGTTTGCCCTTCCCCCATATTGAAGACAATCAAAACAGGTTTACGCGTCAGTAAGCCAAAGCTGGCAAGGATTTTACCCTCCTCCGCCGAGACTTCCACCTTCCGCAGAGGGGTATTCTCCGAAAGGGCATCGCGTAGACGTTGAAATAACGCGGTTTGACGTTCATTATCAACCTTATCTGTCCCACCTTTTTTGCGTTCTTCAGTTAATCGCTCGAGCTTACGTTCCACCGCAATCAAGTCATTCAAAAGTAATTCACTGAGCATCACATCTGCATCGCGCGCAGGATCGATACTTCCCATGGTGTGGAGAACACTATCATCTTCAAAGCCGCGCACGACCAAGAGGAACCCATCCATTTGAGTGAGCTGATTCAGTAGTTGACCGGAGATTCCACTTTTCGCGGAGCCGGTTTCCAAGCCCGCGATATCGGCATAGGTTACTTTGGCATAAATGGTTTTCTTCGGCTTGAACATCGCGGAGAGTTTATCCACGCGCGGATCGGGAACATCCACTACTGCGTTATGGACTTCGAAGCGGCCCGCCGAAGCAGTGGTCGGTGTATTGCCGCGTGTCAATGCATTGAAAATGGTTGTCTTTCCTGATTGGGGCAATCCGATAATTCCGAGTTTCATCTTATCCTTTATTTTTCGCCTTTTGAACCACTGAGACACGAAGACACTGAGAAAAGCAAAGAAAAAAACTCCGTGCCTCAGTGTCTCCGTGGTTAGTATTTGTTGTGCAGTACCACTCATGCGGCGAGCACGTCAGAGCAAGCCGGCATATATTTGACGAGTACAAGTTTTCTTTTTCTCCGTGAAATCTGCGGCTAAAAATCTTTTTCCAAACTTTTGTTTGAACCTCAGAGATTTTACTTGACCTTCGTGTTGGGAGTGGTATACTTTGGGGCGCATGGGGAAAATCACCCCAAAGCCGAAGTGGCGGAATAGGCAGACGCGCACGACTCAAAATCGTGTTCCCTCCGGGAATGTGGGTTCGATTCCCACCTTCGGCACTTACTTTGTTGGGCTGTGGCTTGGATTATACTATGTAGTGAAAACATCCTCCCGCATGAGAGGATGTTTCGATTAAGGCCATTCGATCAGCGGCATGTACGGTTTCATAGTAAATGCCCCGCCTACCGGCTCTAAAACACGAAGTAACAAGGGATGCTCAGTAGGATCATTGCGTTCTGTATTCAGCGGTGCCAAATTAAATGACAGTAATTTCTCCACCTTATTGGTACAGGTGTCTCCCTGTGCATCATGGGAAAGATATAATACGTCTTGCGGGGGTAGTGACTGCAAAAAAGCGGTCCAGGCATATAGCTCGAATATATGCTCTTGGCAGCCCCCTTGATAGGTAATTTGGATCTTCAAAATGTCTTTTTCCAACGTCACAGCAACAATATGCGCTGCATCATTTGGGAAACCCTCAGGTGGCTCTTCATCGTAAAGCAGAACTTGACTGGTTCCGGCCACGGTAGGCACTTGCGGTTGGGGGGAAAGCACAAATTGTCTGGTTCCGGTCATGGCGGGGGTTGTCGTTTGGGGCGTGCTACATCTTGTTAACACAATTGCGATGAGGAGCAAGAATAGCCAAACTACTGTGATTACTCGAGAACTCATTGTGCCTCCGCCTGACACAATTATTTTATATTCCTTTTCCTCAGCCACTGTCAACTACCATTTGTCATTTCTTGTGTTATTACGAGTATGCTCACCAGCAGAGAATCGCTTACAATGATTGTTCTTCAAGAGAAATTAGGTTTTCACTTTATAAAATAGCTTTATACTTCGGTTGGAGAGAGAATGAAACTGTATCTGTTTTTTGGATTGATGGATTTGCTCATTATATTGGCATATCCCTTTCTTTTTATTTCTAAGAAGGTACGACAACTTTTAAAAAATAAGAGATAATACGTTGCATGTCATTGCGAGGGCTATCGCCCGAAGCAATCTCCTCGATTACAGGAAAATTGCTTCTCAAAGGGACGCTGCGACTACGCTCGTTATCACTCGCTCCGCTCAGCGCGATAAATCATGACAGTATGGAGAGCTACTATGCCGTTAATGAATAATGTTCTCGGTGTCATCATGGGAGGCGGGCGAGGCTCGCGCCTGCACCCATTGACCAAGATGCGCTCGAAGCCCGCTGTGCCCATCGCGGGGAAATATCGCCTCATTGATATTCCGATCAGCAACTGCATCAATTCGGGGATTTACCGCGTTGCGATCTTAACTCAGTTCAATTCTGTTTCGCTTCACCGACATATTTCCCAAGCGTATAACTTCGATGTGTTCCACACCGGCTGGGTGCAGATCTGGGCGGCGGAACAAACGCCTCAAAGCACAGCCTGGTATCAAGGTACAGCAGATGCAGTTCGCAAGCAGTTGTTCGAGATCCAGGCAACGGGCGCGGAATACGTGTTGATCCTGGCAGGAGATCATCTTTACCGCATGGACTATTCTCCCATGGCGGATTATCACTGGGAGAAAAACGCTGATATTACGGTGGCAGTTCAGCCCGTTGCAAAGAGCGAAGCCTCCCGTTTAGGGATTTTAAAACGTGAATCAGATGGTCAAATTTCTGCATTTGTTGAAAAGCCAAAAGATCCTGAAATCCAAACTCGATTTGTGAGTCGCGATGACTCTGAGCGTCCTTTACTTGGTTCGATGGGAATTTATATGTTCAAGACCAAAGTGTTGACTGATTTACTGACTTACCATCTGCGGCAAGATGACTTTGGCGGTGAAATCATTCCCGAGGCGATCAATTCCCATCAAGTGTACGGATTTGATTTCGATGGTTATTGGGAAGATATTGGAACGATACGATCATTTTACGAGACCAACTTGCAATTGACGGCCCCAAACCCACCTTTCAATTTTTATGATCCGAAGTCACCAATCTATACTCACGCACGTTTTCTGCCAGGCTCGACTGTGGAAGACAGTGAATTGAAGGATGTGTTGATCGCGGAAGGTTGCCGCATCCGCAAAGCGGAGATCACACATTCAATCGTTGGCATTCGTAGTCAGATCGCGGAGGGAACGGTCATCAAGGATAGCATCTTGATGGGCGCGGATTATTATGATGTAGAAAAGCCACATGGAAACGTTCCAATTGGAATCGGCAGGAACTGTCATATTGAATGTGCAATCCTTGATAAAAACGTGAGGATTGGTGAAGACGTTGTGATCCGTTCATTTCCGCGCGGGAAAGACATTGATAGCGACCTTTATTTCGTGCGCGATGGGATTGTGGTCATAGCAAAAAATACTGAGATCCCGGCCGGTACGCGAATCGAACCTGCTGGATAAAGTATTTAAATCATATAGGACTTAGGCAGTTGGTAAAGAGTGAATAAACTGAGGGCGTGAACCCTCGAAAAGTAGACGAATACGATTACATCCAGTTCTTGTTAGCGGCTCAACGTGTATTTAGCACGGTGGAAGCCTCGAAAGTTGTTGCTGGTGAAAATGGCGCACCTGCGCATGACGCCTATCCACGTCTGCTCCAACGCCTTCCACCAGATAGTCAAGCACTCTGGCCGGAGATCGAACAACTTGTTGTAAAAGCAAAAGGTGTTCTAGTCATTGACGATACAACTTTAGACAAACCCTATGCGGAAAAAATGGCGCTGGTGAGCAGTCATTGGTCCGGCAAACATCATGCGGTGGTGATGGGTATCAATCTCATTTCGTTATTGTGGACAGACGGACAAGCCCATATACCGTGCGATTTTCGGTTCTACAACCATCGTCAGGATGGTTTGACCAAAAACGATCACTTTCAAAGCATGTTGCAGACTGCCCAAGAACGTGGCTTTGTACCAGAATTAGTCGCTTTTGACAGTTGGTACAGCAGTTTGGAGAACTTGAAACTGGTTCGCAACTTTGGCTGGCATTGGTTTATGCTCACAATCCGTTCCTGCAAAGATTCCGATTTGCGCTGACTTGGCTGGCACAGGGCATCGGAATCGTCAACGAATTTGTAGATTGGATTCTCGCGCCATTGCGCGGTCTGTTGCACGTATTCGCAGCGATTTTCAAATCACCTTCTGAAACGGAACCCGCATAAGGGATTGGAGAAAAATGTTTACCATCAAAACACCCACGACCCATGACGATTTCAAAGCTTATTACGCTTTACGCTATAAAGTCCTGCGTGAGCCATGGGGTCACCCGAAAGGTACTGAGAAGGATGATTATGAACCAATCAGCGAGCATTTCATGGCTGTCAACGAAAAGGATGAGGTAGTGGGCGTCGCGAAGCTGTATGAGAAGGCCGAGGGCGTAGGACATATCTCTCATCTCGCAGTTGCGCCCGAATATCAACATAAAGGCGTCGGACACCTCCTCTTGGAAACAGTCGAACAACGCGCCCGCGCCCGAGGCTTCCATACGATTGGGACAATGGCACGCGTGACAGCTACGGTCTACTTCGAGAAATATGGCTTCCGCGTCGTAGGCATCCCCACGCCTCATCTCGCGACCACTCATTTGGTCTGGATGGAAAAAGCCTTGGTCTAACCGATAATAGACCCACTCCCCTGACTTGACA
>WNFZ01006355.1_pt1 | contig 11714 bp, 8 predicted proteins | sample 5400081 | NCBI WGS metagenome assembly WNFZ01 (sample SAMN13153365, study PRJNA577476) | soil metagenome | isolation source: 80 cm soil or saprolite under grassland replicate 1 | place: USA:California | collected 2016-06-15
GCGGCAATATCCAATGCGCGTGGAGCAAATCAATTCGCTCTCGCCCGATCACTCGCAACAGCGAATAGGCCATCGCCAAAACGAAAAAGGGAACTTGCAGCCAAAGCCACGGTGAGCGTTTCAGATTCGGCATGATTCCCGATCCGTAGGCGAGCGCTTGCAGGTGAGGAAGAAAGTATTGAAACCGGTGTACCGTAACCTTCCCTTCGACGAGCGTTCCGCTAGTGCCATCCGCGGGAGCGAGGACATGAATTTCCAGCCCACGCTCGGCCAGATGCTCTGCGAGGTAGCGCAGAAAGGCCGACGCCGTATCTTCGGGGCTGCGCGGATAGCTTGAAGTTAGAAAGAGTACCTTAAGTCCTTGTTGCTGGTTCATGGATACGGGTAAGTGGTCGAGTTGCGAGGTTGCGGATTGTGCGGGAGAAGACTGGAAGACCATGGTATGATCTTATCCTTTAATTGAGACCGATCACGAAGATTGGTAATCGCTGACTTAATTCATTTACTCAACCGAAAGCAACGTGAAACCGAGGCAAAATAGAAAACGAAACCCCATCTCGATGGCTCATCACTGAGCCAGTAGACTCGCTATTCTCCCTAAACAAGAGGGCGGGCAACCAATTGCGGTCAGCCAGTTTTCTTGTCGATCAGTGATTTATAGAGCGCAATATATTGGGGTACGATGACGTCTTCGGAAAATAATCGCTCCACGCGCTCGCGTGCCGCGTCGCCGTATTGCTGACGGGTTTTCGGCGAATCCGCGAGGGTTCGGCACGCTTCGACGAACTGGTTCACATTGTCTGGTTCGCAGAGAAGACCAGTTGTACCGTGCTCGATCACTTCCGGCATCGATGAGGCGCGCGCAGCAATGACCGGCTTTCCACAAGCCATGGCTTCCAAAGGGGTCATCGGCAAGCCTTCCAGTCTGGATGGAAACAGAAGCGCGTCACACTCTTGGTAGGCGTTTACTAATTGAAGATCCTCCGTCAACCGGCCAATGGATTTCATATTAGTCGGAATGTTTCGTATACTACCGTCGCGTAGGCCAGTTGTGAAGCGAAGTTCGAATCGGTCGCCAAGCTGTCTCATGATTGGTGGCAGCAGGTCAGCACCTTTTCTCCTGGTCAAATTTCCTACGAACAGTAGTTTATAAATTTTAGATGATTTTGGCGTGCCAGTCGGAAGACGGAAGATTTGGGTATTGACGAAGTTAGGGATGATCTGTGCTGATTGTAAATTGACAGTGTGGGCTAGGCTCAGTGCCGTGGCCTGGCTGACCGCAGTGACTGCCGATGCCGCGGCAAAAGACTTCTGCATGAAACGGCGTACGAGCGCTTGGTGAAATACAGCTTGTGCCGGGCTTTTGTAGGGGCGATAGGTTGGATCGAGCACGTCGAGTTGTTCGGATACGACGAGAGGAATATTATTTTTTTTGAATACGAAACCTGACCAAGACAGCGCATGAATGACGTTCGTTCCGGGCGGTGGCGACGCAAAGGCAAGAGAAAAAGGAACAAACTGATAGTATGTTGAAAACCACGATATTTGCACGTCGACTCCGTGACCTTGAAGCGCCAGCGCTAAGCGCCGGGTATGGACATCGACCCCGCTTCCGCCGTGGATCGCCGGCAGCCAAACTCCCATCACGGCTTAGCGCTCCAAGGAATCGGCAAACGCGACAACCGATCGCAAAATTTTGCCAAACGCACAAGCATCAACAAAGCTATACCTTGTCGCGCGATATTTTGAAATTCATTCGATCGCAGGCTGAACGTCCGATGGACGGATTATGCGCAAGTGGATTGTAGCGCTGTTGCGACTGGCGGCGGAGTCGGGCACGTGCGAATAGCCATCATCAGTAAGGCGGACCGGTTCGGTGGGGGCGCGAGCCGCGTCGCAGAAGACCTCTGTGTGCTCCTGGAATCGAAGGGTCACACAGCGCATCACTATCTATCCAGCGCGACGGAACTCAAGCCGTACATGAAGTCGGTTTATGGGGGACGACGGCTGCGAAAGCTAGTGCGCCTCGCTCACAACGTCACCCAACGGTTTGGGTGGCAAGAAATCATTCCCTGGGAGTATTTCGTGCTTCGCTTGACTCAGGGGCCGATGGACTATGATTTGGTTCATTTCCACGACTTGTCGTCTGCGATTTCGCCCTTGACCGTTCGCCTGATCGCAAAGCGCTTGCACACTGTGTGGACTTTTCACGATTATGCCGCCTTTACCGGTGGGTGCATCTTTCCAATGGAGTGCCGGAAATTCCGAAGCGGTTGTGGCGCTTGCCCACAGATGGATCTTTGGCCGCTGAATCGCTCCCGGGGGATCGATTTCACTCGACGGATGCTCAGAATCAAACAAAAAACTTTTCGTGATGTCAGTATTCATGTGGTCGCGCCTTGCGAGTGGATGGCGAACACTGCGCGCAGTTCTGGTATCCCGTTCAAGCGCCTCACAGTTATTCCCTATGGCATCGATACGTCGGTCTGCCTACCGCTAGACAAAGCCAAAGTCAGGCAATCGCTGGGGTTGGTGACGGAAAAACCGATCGTGCTGCTGTCCGCCGGGGATATTAGCGACAAACGCAAGGGCACGATTCATGCCGTTCAGGCACTGAAAAAGCTACACTCTGAAATCGACCCCTTCGTATTGGTAGTCGGCAAAATGGCAGATGACGCAAGACAGATGTTAGGTGGTATCGAAGTCTTTGAGACCGGATATCTTCGAGATGACAGGACGAAGGTCCAGTATTTCGCTGCTGCCGATGTTTTTCTGTTTTGTCCGTTGGATGACAACATGCCGCTAACAATCCTTGAGACAATGGCAACTGAGACTCCGATGGTTGGTTATGCTACCGGGGGCATCCCTGAGGTTGTCGAGCACTTGAGCACCGGCTACTTGGCTCCCAAGGGGGATGTCGATGACGTAGTTCGGGGCTTTCGGCTTGCTTTGAAGGAAAAACGATCGCTACGGTGGGGGCCGGCCGGAAGGGAAAAGGTCCTAAAATACTATACCCATGAAATTTTTCTAAAGAATCATCTGGCGGTCTATCACCAGTTGGTAGGTCAGTCTAAATAGGCATCGGCCGATGATATTGCTCCTGCTAACCTAGTCCCTTCTCGGCAAATCAGACCGTCAATTCGCGCTGAATCACATATCACTGGCTTCACCGGGCTATTGCTGGCTGATTCGTCCGGTTCCGCCGATAACTTTATTGATTGAAATCAGTTGTGGAAATGAGCGACGTCATGGTGTTTCAGCACATTTCTGTTGAAGACATGGGTGAAGGCCAGTAGAATAACGTTTCAATTGTAAGAACCTGAGATATCATTGGATCGACCCTAGCATGAAAAGTCTCGTCACAGTCTATACGCCTATCTCACCCTTGGCAGATCCACTGCGTCTGATGCGCGATATGCTGCGGGATATTTCCGCTTCCAAGGAACTGGCATGGCGGCTGTTTGTGCGAAACCTGAGTTCTAAATATCGCCAAACCCTGCTCGGATATCTATGGGCGTTTCTACCGCCGATCATGACTACTTCGGTATTTGTCTACCTGCACCGGGTCGGTTACTTCACGATCGGACCGACGAACGTGTCGTATGTTGTATTCGTATTTGCTGGATTGATCCTTTGGCAGGTGTTTACCGATGCATTAAACGCGCCACTGCGGATGGTGCAGCAGTCGTTTTCCTTACTGACCAAAGTGAATTTCCCGCGCGAGGCGCTCATCATCGCTGGCCTTGGCGAGGTGATCTTCGGATTTTTGATCCGTGCGATTTTGATGTTCATTCTGCTCGTTTTGTTTGGTGTGCCGCTTACGTGGAGTGTGCTCGGAATGTTCGTGGGCGTCATCGCCTTGGCTGCACTAGGGTTGGCAATTGGGTTACTGCTCACACCAATCGCATTGCTCTACCACGATGTGGGGCAGGCCTTGCCATTCGTGCTTAATCTTTGGATGTTTCTCACCCCAGTGATCTATCCGGCGGCTCAATCATGGTCGGGGTCGTTATCGATGCTTCTCAATCCTGTCAGTCCGTTGCTCGATACCGCCCGCGCATGGCTCTTCTCCGGCACACCGCAATATTTCGGGGGATTTCTGTTCGTATGCGGGACGACTGCTGTGGCGCTTATGGCTGGCTGGTTAGTGTATCGTTTGGCGCTACCAATTCTTATCGAACGGATCGCGGCATGACCATGAGTGATACCGCGGTAGTTCAAGTCGAGCGAGTATCGAAGAAGTTTTGCCGGCGTTTGCGCTATGCGCTTTGGTACGGGTTGACGGATCTCGCGGCAGAGCTCGCTGCCCGGCAGCGTGGTGATGATCTAAAATTACGCCATGCTGAGTTTCTGGCGGTCGACGATGTTTCCTTCGAGTTGAGAGCAGGCGAATGTATCGGCTTGATTGGTCACAATGGCGCGGGCAAGAGTACGCTTCTCAAGATGCTCAACGGGCTCATCCGCCCCGATCGAGGGCGGATCACCATGCGCGGCCGAGTCGGCGCGCTGATCGAGCTCGGCGCCGGCTTTAGTCCGGTGCTTACCGGCCGCGAGAATATCTACATCAACGGCGCCGTCCTAGGATTTTCCAAACAACAGATCGATGCAAAGTTCGACGAGATCGTCGACTTCGCCGAACTCCACGACGCCATCGACGCGCCGGTGCAAACCTATAGCTCAGGTATGTATGTGCGCCTGGGTTTTGCGGTCGCAGCGCAGCTCAACCCGGATATTTTCTTGATCGATGAACTGTTGGCCGTCGGAGACACAGCTTTTCGTATGAAATGCTTTCAACATCTGCTTGATATCAAGAACGCTGGCAAGACCATCGTCGTGGTCTCACATAATATGATCGATATCAACCGCGTATGCGACCGAGTGATGGTCATGGACACGGGAATGAAAATCTACGAAGGCGATGTATCGAGCGGAATAGCGACTTATGAAGACCTTCTGTTAAATCAGGGAGTGCTCGCGGACCAACGGTTGCCTGAGGCCCCTGCTTGGATCGCACGAGTGGATCTCATTGACTCGCAAGGGTTCCGCCGGAATAGTTATACTACGGGTGAGGATCTAATCGCCGAGATTACGCTATCTGCGACCAAAAAAGTTACCGACGCGCGCTTGATTGTGCACGTTATGACCCCAACCCTAGGAACGCTTGGAGCGTTTTCCTCCCCGCACGCCGGATTCAGCTTCGATATTATCCCGCCGGAAACGGTCGTACGGTTTTCGATGCGTGCCTTGCCCTTGCTTGTGGGCAGTTACAGCCTGCGACTTAATCTGTATGGCCCTGAAGTGCAGGATTTCCTTCATGCAGTGACTAATGCAGTATCATTCAAAGTAACGGGCCCACCCGTGGATACATTCGGGTATGGAGTATGCCACGCCGTTCTGTTCAAGCATGACTGGGAAATGATTTATAACGGATCATCGGAGCATATGGGCAAAGACATTTCTTTAGCTTCATGAGTACCTTCAACAGCGTTGAGACCACGGAGAACGGATCAAACTATTTAGAGACGTTGCGCACGAGTTTCCAGCGGGCAACTAAGGTGGACATTGATTGTCCATTGTGCGGTGGATTCGAGATGTCCACCATCGTCAGCTCTGATCGACATGATCTAGGCTTGCGTATTGTGATGTGTCAACGTTGCGCCATGGCTATCGTGTCACCACGGCCAATTGATGCCTGGTTCGAGGAATTTTACCGAGATCATTTTTGGCCTTTATACATTGGCTCACGATTCGCGAACCTCGACGATATGTACATCCGAGATCAGTGCGCCGAGCGATCGAGTCAGATATGGAATACGATTCAGCCGTTCTTAACGAGCTCCCCTAAGAATTATTTGGACGTTGGGTGTGGACAAGGAGCGATGCTCGCTGAGTTCAGGTCACGATATCCTAATTCGCGCTGCAATGGTGTCGAACCATCCGTGGATGCTGCTGAGTATTGTTTTAGACGTCATGGGCTTCGCATAGAAAAACGGCCTTGGGATTCGCTAAGTGTCGGAGATCTCCCGGGGTCCTTCGACTTGGTCACAATGATCCACGTTCTGGAACATGTTTTGAGTCCCGTAGACGTTTTAGAACGCGCTGTATCGCGGTTATCGGAGAACGGGTTCATTTACGTCGAGGTGCCCGATCTCTTATCGGATCGCTGGTCAGGAAAAGATTTCTTTCACATCGCTCATGTCTGCTATTTTCACGAGACTGCGCTCCGGAATCTTTTTCTTCGTTGCGGGTTGGAGGTCGTTGCAGTCATACGTGGTGCGGCCGAGGTCTGGCCATGGGCTATTGGTTTCCTCGGGCGAAAGAGCTCTACGATTGCTTGCCCCTCTGAAGAACTTCTGAGTTCGGGTGACTTCAGAAATCGAGTGAAACACCACCTTGACTCGCGACTAATGGTTAGAAGACCAGAACGTTTTTGGCTCCGGTGGTAGGTGCCTTGGTTATCCGACGTCAGGCTGCCGTTCCACTGATAAAGAATACGATCGGGGATGATTTCTCAGTGTTCTTGGATCACAGTTTGAGTGTGTGGATCTATGACCAATACTCCGGGTCGGACACGCCCTTCAATCATGATCAACCAACGGAAATTGTTGAGACATGGAAAGAGAAAGTGTTGTTGGCGGAATGCTAGATAGCCGTTTGTCGGCGTAAATCGTGATGAGCGAGACTTTGATCGAAAGCGGAGCGGCGTCCTTGGCGAACGCGAAGAAGCTGCAGATCACTGTTCTAGGTAACCGCGAGCATGAAGGGCAAATGTGCGGTCGTGCTTTCGAAATCCTAGGCGTCGAGCCGCTTTTCATCGACCCGAGTCGGCCGCAATTTCCGACAGCACCTGCACCGGATGTTGTTTTGCTGAGCCGCGAGTGGAGTGTGGATCTGCGCCATTCGGCCATCGAAGCGCGCCGCCGTGGTATTCCGGTTGTTTATGTCATGGACGGTGTTGTCGAGTGGGCGTATCTTTGGCAAAACTGGGGCTTCGTCAAGCCCGAAGGGACGGTTCTTCAGCCATTGATTGCCAGCGACGTGTGCGTCATTGGACAGCATCCGGCAAGAATTCTAGCGGCGCTTGGATTGGCGGATAAAATTCACGTGGTCGGCTTGCCACGTTTGGATGCGATCAAGCGGCGGCGGGTTGTCGAGCATGACCAGCCGCAACGTCTCGTCGTGGCCACAGCAAAAACCTTTGGTCACAACACTGGCCATAAAGTTTATGTCCGGGCCGCGCTCCGGGATCTCAAAGATTGGTTCGAACAGCACAGCGAGTTGCAGCCGGTATGGCGTATCGCGCCGGAGTTAGCCGTCGAGCTGTCTGTTGAACCATCGCTCGCCGGCGCCACGACCGAAGTGTTAGAAACCGCAAGCGGGGTCGTATCCTTTACTTCGACAGTCTTGTTGGAAGCTATGCTTTTAGGCATCCCCACTGCGCAGATCGACTATCGCGCGGTACCGCAATATGTGCAGACGGCCTGGGAGATTCGCGGAGCGGAACATATCGAGGGAGTGATTCAAGAGTTATTGTTCCCGCCGCCGGAAAAGCTTGCGCTTCAAGAAGCCAACCTGCGCGACGAGCTTGAGCTCGGCGATGGCTCGGCCCGACTAGCAGAAGTGATCCGTCGAGCAGCCGCGACGCCTGCTGTCGAGGGATCAATCAAGACGGAAGCACGGCCGATAACAGGCCAGCTAGATTTCCGCCAGATTCATTCCCATTTGTCATCTTTCGCGGTGTCCCCTATGTCGCGCCTACAGTACGAATTGGACGCGACCTACCGGCTTTGGGAGGGGGACCGAAAGCGACTTCATGAGGCGGAAAATACGCTTGCCGACTTGCGCGGGCAAATCCATAGTTTGTGCCAAGATCGCTGGTTCAAATTTTTGCGATTGCTCAGAGCAGTACCCGGGTTTCGAAAGACGGGTCGTCTATTAAGCCAGCTCATGGCAGAGCGTTAAGGCAAGACTATTTCTCTATGAAGCAAGCGGCTAATCCCTACCCCACAGAGTCTGCCATTTCATCTGGAGGCAGCGCTATATTCCCACGTGACCGATTCATACGGGATAAACCTCCTGTCGATCTAAATTCGCCACGGATCTCCGAGGCTGAGTTCAATGCTTCGCTCCTGCGCTGTCGATACCTCGAAGCCTGCCGGCAGCGCGATTTGGCTGGCCGAGAAACAGGATGGCGCGCGCGCATTGCAGTGACCGCACCGTATTGTTTCCGCCATGTTCTAAGAGCGTCAGCGTGGGCAAAAGATACCCTTGCCGACGGGGTGCGGACGATTCGAAAGCTTCCAGACATCGCAACGCTATGCACCAGTGCGGATGTGGTCAGTTTCGATGTCTTTAACACGCTGCTTTACCGTACGGTTGAGCCGCCGGACTATCTGAAACGCTTGGCGGCGAACTACGCGGCCCAGTTGTATGCCGAGCGCGGTTATCCTCTGACTGCCGATCTCTTTTTGTATCTGCGCGATGAAAGTGAACACCGGCAAAGGCGTATTGCACAAAGTCGTGGGTGGGATACCGAATGCAAGCTGTCTGAAGTCATTTACGAAGTGCTGTTTCGTTTGTTTGGAAGCGAAGTTGCCGAGATCGAAACTGCCACACTGCTTGAGCATGAACTCAAAATCGAGGTCGACCATTTGCGTGTGGTCGAGGGCGTGAAAGACCTACTGCAAAATTTGAGGTCTCAGGGGAAACGAATCATCGTCACCAGTGATACCTATCTTGAACCAGGTCATCTCCAAGTGATTTTCGCCCAACTAGGGATCGATCGATGGATCGATGCGATCTACGCTTCTTCTGAACACCTACTGGGGAAATATTCTGGGCGGCTCTTTCAAACGATCCTCAGCGCCGAAGCGATCATTGCAGCGCGTTTGATTCATATTGGCGATACTTATGAAAGTGATATCCGTGGCGCGGTCAAGGCCGGTATACCTGCGGTGTTTCTTTTCGATATCGGGCGGTTGCGTCGCCGTCGCCGGCTATCCCGTGAATCGACACAAATCGACATGGTGCAGGCGAAATTCCATAAGGTTGCGCCGAAAAGGGCAGCTGCACTGCCGATTTTGAATTCACACCGAAACGAAGAATCTAAACTTTACCAAATCGGCAGGGACATCCTCGGACCAGCCTTTACGTTATTCGTAGTCGACGTGATCGAGGAGTCGCATCGCGTCGGCGCTGCCGATATTTATTATCTGGCCCGCGAAGGCCTGCTGTTTCGCGAGCTGCATGAAATATTGACAGGGCATCTTCATCAGGTGAAATGTTTGCCACCGATGCGCCATCATTATCTTTTCGTCAGCCGGCTCGCGACCAGTCTGCCAGCCATTCGTGAACTGAGCCAACGGGAATTACATTTGGCCTTGTATCGCGACCGTAACGCAACGCTTGCCGAATGTATCAGCGCCTTCGGACTCAACCCCGCTGAGTTTTCCGACTTAGCGGTTGATTTTCAGAATCGCGAGGAATCAGCAAGGGCGAGTTTGTTCGCGCTGCCGGAATTTGTTGCGCGTGTTCGCTTGCGTGCCGATGCTGCGCGGTCACTACTTCGCGGTTATCTGTCCCAGGAAGGATTTTTCAATCCTCAGGAGGTAAAACTCCTGGTTGACATTGGCTGGAATGCAACAATTCAGGCGAACTTAAGTCAGGCGTTCGAGGATGATCCTGAATTCCCAATGTTGATTGGTTATTATTTTGGTCGACGGTATCGACACGAGGACTATCTTGTTTCGTCGCGAAGCTTGTACATGCCGGGGCGATTTTTCGATCAGAAGACACCGGTTGGTCCGGAACATGCGATCGGCCATTGCCTCGAAATCTTCGAACTTGCGGCCGCCGCGCCCCATGGCGCTACGCTGAGCTATGAAGAAACCGACGGTGGAATCAGGCCGGTTCTAGACGAGATGGAAACTGACCTGTCCGACGAGCAGCGGCTAGTCCAGACGGGGATTCTGGATTATGCGCTATCGTTCGTAAGAGCGAACGGCGATCATGAAGTTGATTCAGGTTTGCTCCGCGATCGAGCCGTTGAAAGACTTGCTCAACTCATTCTTCGCCCAACTCTGGCACAGACAAAAGCATTGCGCGGTTTTGCGCACTCTTTGGATTGGGGGTCTAAGAGAAGTCGTCCGATAATTGCGGCCGATATTGGTCCTACGCTTGCGCTGACGCCGCGGCGATTTTTTGCCGCGCTTCAGGAGAGTTATTGGCTCGAAGGGTGCATGAGGATGTCGCGAATTCCAGGTGGTTTGATGTTCTTGGCTGTAGCTCGACGCGCGCTGCGGTCAAAAGAAATTCTTATGCGGCTTCGCCGCACTAGCGGAAATTTTTTTGGGTCGAGGCTAGTGAGTCCCGAGAAGCCGTGATCGATGCGGCATGCAGTTCGTTTTAAGAGATTGAGGAAGCCGAAATGACACCGAAGCGATTTTTTTAATGATTTTTTTTAATCAGGAGCTGATTAGTGATTGAGGGCGTAATTCCAGTATTCCTGTTCGGCGCGATAGTCGGCAGTTTCTTGAACGTATGTATATTAAGAATTCCCAATGGTGCTTCGATTGTTTCGCCGCCGTCTCATTGTCCAAAGTGCAAAGCGGCGATTGCTTTTTACGACAACATTCCGTTGATCAGTTACTTGATTTTGCGCGCGCGGTGCCGGGCTTGCAGCGAGCGCATTTCGCCGCGCTATTTTGTCGTGAGTTTTGCATTCGTCGGCGCGCTGATCGTGATTTCTTTCATCGATCTGGATGTCCGGATCGTGCCTGACGTAATCAGTTTGCCCGGGATCATCGTAGGACTCGCGCTATCGGTCGCCGGATATTTTCTCGTTAGCGGCGAGTCACCTATCGTTCCATCGCCGGTCAGTTCGGTGCTCGGCATACTCGCCGGTGGTGGTTTTTTGCTCGCAACAGCGTGGATCTATGAGAAAGTTACAGGCGTGGAAGGAATGGGCGGGGGCGACATCAAATTACTGGCTATGATTGGCGCGTTTCTCGGTTGGCCGTCGATTCCGATCACTCTATTCTTTGCTTCATTGGTCGGTTCAGTCGTCGGAATCGCGTGCATGGTTGCGACTGGTGCAGGTCGCAGGCTCGCTTTACCATTTGCCCCGTTCCTTTGCTCCGGGGCTCTCTTGTTTATTTTCTTCGGGGAAGATCTCATTCGATTTTACGTCTCTCCCAATTGACCCGCTAGGGTATCTCCGACAAATTTCGTTACCTTTGCGCGCTTTGGCAAGGTAACGGTTTTATTCGGGCAAACTTCTAGGAAGTTTCCATCCCGGATCATGTCAAATCGTGACATTCATGACATCGCCTTGAGGCCGGTGGTTTGGTGCGCGAATTGCACCAAATTCCGCCTCGTACACCGTTTATAGCTAGTAGGATTGCGGGAAGTCTGAGAGATGAGACGGTTCAATCAAACTATGTCAGTTCGTTGCTGCAGACAGATTCTGACAGATCGTCGCGGTTTCAGTCTCGGTGAGATCCTAGTTGCGGTCGCTATTTTCTCCATACTGGCAGCGATTGCGGTCCCTCAGTTCATTGCGTTTCGGCCGATGAATCGTCTCAATGGCGCCGCGCGTCAAATTTACAGTGAGTTAATGTGGGCGCGGTCCAAGGCTGTCAATGATAACAGTTCGTACGTGGTGACCTTTCCGAGCAATCAAACGATGTTGATAACTGGCTCAACGACCAAAACAG
>WNFZ01005423.1_pt1 | contig 11713 bp, 10 predicted proteins | sample 5400081 | NCBI WGS metagenome assembly WNFZ01 (sample SAMN13153365, study PRJNA577476) | soil metagenome | isolation source: 80 cm soil or saprolite under grassland replicate 1 | place: USA:California | collected 2016-06-15
ATTTTCGATGTGCTTCTTGAGCAGGGCGAGATCCAGTAGGTCAACAACTCGCAGACCGCGCCGGCCGGCTTTGTCCTCGTACGTCGGCCCTATACCCCGCGAGGTGGTTCCGATCTTCACGCGGCCGGGAGCGTTTTCCGAGGCCAGTTCAATCATGCGGTGGTAAGGAAGAATGACGTGGGCGCGGTTGCTGACAAAGAGGTTGCCATCGACCTGCACTCCGGCGTCGCGAAGAGCGCCTACTTCCTTCAAGAAGGCCATCGGATCGAGCACGACCCCATTGCCGATCACGGCGCGACAGCCCTGGCGCAGAACTCCGCAGGGGACGAGCTGCAGCACAAACCGCTTTCCGTTGATGATCACGGTATGGCCGGCATTGTGGCCTCCGGCATAGCGGACGACGACCGAAAAACGCTCCGAGAGCACGTCCACAATCTTGCCTTTGCCCTCGTCCCCCCACTGGGCGCCTATTACAACCGCTGTCTTGCCTTTTGGCAATGCAAACTCCTGTCCAGGATTGTTGAGTCAGCTGCGAAACGCCTACAAGCAGGCAGGTAGCGACTCTTCGCACACGCTGACCGCCAGCACAACTGGGGTCTTGAAAAATCGGGGATTAGCAGTCGAGGTGTACTAAGAATGATAACCTGTGATGGCGGCGAAGAGCCAATAGAATCTTTAGTTTTCAGTTAGGAGCGACCAGGCGGTGATTACGGTCACAGCGCCCTTCCGAATTGACCAGGTATCCTTAACAGTGCTATAAAAGTTAGTTTTGTGCAGGTCTGCCGGGCAGGAATCCCCAGCTCCCACTCGCAGGCAGACGGCATCCAAGTCCGACGCGGAACCTCATTTGGCAACCGCCTGTGGGGCGTGTCGGATGTGGTTGCGCTGCTGTCCGGTGATGAAAGCGCTTCCGCGGAGAAATCGGTCACCCTTTTCTAATTCGTCGTCATGAAATGATTGGAGGAACTCGCATGCGCATCTGGCTCGCCAGTCTTGCGTCTTTTCGGTCCCGAGTATTCACTGCTGCATTGCCGCTCTTATTCCTAACCCTTCTCGCCCCGTCCGCCCTCGCTCAACCCGAGTCGGCCAGTGGCGAGGCAAACCTTAAACTTCCCGACCTATCGTCGGTCAATTTTCTGAACGGTATCGACGGCCACAAGCTGCTGATGATTGGGATTCTTTTCTGCATCTTCGGCTTGGGCTTCGGTCTGGTGATCTACTCCCGCCTGAAGAACCTGCCCGTACATCGCTCGATGCGCGAAATCTCCGAGCTGATCTATGAAACTTGCAAGACCTACCTTGTGACCCAGGGTAAATTCCTGCTGTTGTTGTGGGCATTCATCGCCGTCATCATCCTCCTTTATTTTGGCGTCCTTCTTAAGTATGAAGCGGCCCGGGTCATCACGATCCTTGGATTCAGCGTGGTCGGAATTGCCGGCAGCTACGGAGTGGCTTGGTTCGGCATTCGGGTGAACACGTTTGCCAACTCGCGGACGGCTTTCGCCAGCCTAGGCGGCAAGCCTTATCCCATTTACCGGATTCCTTTGTCGGCTGGTATGAGTATCGGCATGATGCTGATCAGCGTCGAGTTGCTGATTATGCTCATCATTCTTCTGTTCGTTCCCGCAGATTACGCTGGACCCTGCTTTATCGGGTTTGCCATCGGCGAATCGCTCGGTGCTGCTGCATTGCGAATCGCAGGCGGAATTTTCACCAAGATCGCCGATATCGGCTCCGACCTGATGAAGATCGTCTTCAAAATCAAAGAAGACGATGCTCGCAATCCTGGTGTCATTGCTGATTGTACTGGCGACAATGCCGGCGATTCGGTCGGGCCTTCCGCGGACGGTTTCGAGACCTACGGCGTCACTGGCGTGGCACTGATCACGTTCATCCTGCTGGCCGTGAAGAGCCCCACGATCCAGGTCCAGTTACTGGTGTGGATTTTCGTCATGCGCATCATGATGCTGGTGGCAAGTGCTGTGGCGTACTTTGTCAACAGTGCAATTGCTAAGGCAAAGTACGATGGCAAGGCCGAAATGAATTTCGAGGCGCCGCTGACCTCCCTGGTTTGGATTACGTCGGTTGTTTCGATCGCGATCACTTACATCATTTCGAAGCTGATGATTCCCGACCTGGGCGGCGATGCCAGCCAATGGTGGAAACTGGCCACAATCATCTCGTGCGGAACATTAGCAGGAGCCGTGATTCCGGAACTAGTGAAGGTGTTCACCTCGGTTGAATCGCGCCATGTTAAGGAAGTGGTGATATCGGCCCAGGAAGGCGGCGCGTCACTAGGCATTCTTTCGGGATTCGTAGCCGGGAATTTTTCCGGATACTATCTCGGATTGACCATGATGATCCTGATGTCGCTCGGCTACTACGTGAGCACCATGGGACTTGCTGCCGCAGCGAGCATGATAGCCCCGGCTGTATTCGCTTTTGGTCTGGTCGCCTTCGGCTTCTTGGGTATGGGCCCGGTCACCATCGCGGTCGATTCTTACGGACCGGTTACGGACAATGCGCAGTCGGTTTATGAGCTGTCCCTGATTGAGCAGGTACCGAACGTGCAATCGGAAGTGCAGCGCGACTTCAACGTCGATATCAACTTCGATCGCGCCAAACACTTGCTGGAAGCAAATGACGGCGCGGGAAATACTTTTAAAGCGACCGCGAAACCTGTGCTGATCGGCACCGCAGTGGTCGGCGCAACTACGATGATTTTTTCTATCATCATGGCGCTCACCAACGGTCTGACCATCAACGTGGACAAACTCTCGCTGTTGCATGCGCCGTTCGTCCTCGGCCTGATCAGCGGCGGCGCCATCATTTACTGGTTCACGGGAGCCTCGACGCAGGCGGTTACCACCGGGGCGTATCGCGCGGTGGAGTTCATCAAACGCAACATTCACCTGGAAGGCGCGGAAAAGGCCTCGGTTGCCGACAGCAAGAAGGTGGTAGAAATCTGCACCAAGTATGCGCAGAAAGGCATGCTGAACATCTTCCTGGCTGTGTTTTTTGTGACTCTGGCGTTTGCCTTCGTTGAGCCTTTCTACTTCATCGGATACCTGATCTCGATCGCCGCGTTCGGCTTGTACCAGGCCATCTTTATGGCTAATGCCGGCGCGGCCTGGGACAACGCGAAGAAGATCGTCGAAGTGGAACTCAAACAAAAAGGGACCCCATTGCATGATGCGACTGTGATTGGCGATACGGTTGGTGACCCCTTCAAAGACACGTCATCCGTTGCCATGAATCCGGTTATAAAGTTCACCACTTTGTTTGGCTTGCTGGCAGTGGAGTTGGCGGTCAGTTTGACACTTTCACAGGGAGCTCAATTTACCCACGTATTGGCCGCGCTTTTCTTCCTGGTATCGTTTGTCTTCGTGTACCGCTCATTCTTCGGTATGCGCATTGGGGCGGAGATTAAGCGGTCAGAGGCGAAAGCGGCTGCCGATTAAAGCATCGTTCTGCAATGCAGGTCTGCTGCCGAAGAGCAGCAGACCTTTTTTCATTTTGACGTAGAAGAGCTTGGGATTGCCGGTTCGGCAGCCTTGAGTGTCCGGATGTGGAGAATGATCTGCCAGCGCTGAAGCTCCGGTAGCTTGCTGAACGACGGCATTCCCTTCCCAGCATTTCCGTTCGTGATTTTCCAGAAAAGCGTCCCGTCGCTCTGCTCCTGAACCACAGGCAATTGCAGATCGGCGGAGTGCTTCTTTTCCATCCCTGCACCGCCGCTGCCGTGACATTCAGCACAATTGCGGAGAAATAGCTTTTTGCCTCCTACAGCAGTTTCTGGTTTCGACGCCAGCGGATTCTGGCGCGAGAGTGCGTTGGCTGGCGCACGCCAGTTCAAGTCCGGCTGATAGGCCGGGTTCTGCGCAACGGAGATCGTCGAACACGCGATCGGAATCAACAGCAGCAGGCGAATTCCGGTCATGGCTTCCTGCCAAACAGCTTCGCCATCCGGTTGCCGAAGCCCTGAATCTCGTAGCTGTAGCCGAAGCGCAGGAGCACAGGATTGCTCTCGTGGGTGAGCCCGAACCCGGTTGAAAACCGCAGAGTCGAGTTGTCGGAGACTGCCCACGAAACCACCGGAGCAATGTAGTGCGCAGTGTCATGAATGCCGAAGCCGAGCGTACTTCCCAGGCCACCGTACATTTCGGCGCCCACGATAAAGTTCTCGCGGCAGAATCGACAGTCTGTGGCCGACGCAAGCCGCGCCAGTGGCCGTGCAACGCCAAAAGCATAGCCGAACTCTACCCCCTCCGACTGCGAAAGATTCTTCGTGGCGATGAAGTTCTCCGATATGTTCCAGTCGTGGTAGTCGCTGGAGAGGATCAGCTTGGTCTCGAGTTCGTGGTCGTGTTCCGGCGTTAGCTCGCGGTTGCTCGAGGTCAGGTCCGGCCCACCGCCCTCAATTTCCTTTTGAATGCGGCTGGCTTCGTTGAGGTCCTCATATTCGAGATAGAGCACCGGATTGATCCAGTGCTCGCGCTTCAGCGGCTTATAGCGATTCTCGAAGCGCCAGCCAGTGAATACTGTGCTGCCCCCCCCCCACCCAGAATCGCCTTCCAGATATAACTCTGATGTCCACTGCGCGGTCACCCCATATTCAAGCTCCGTATACGGAGCGATATAGAACCGTTGTCCCGAACGAGGGATGCCGGAAGTAGCCGAGGTTTCGACCTCAAGGTTTCCAGGTTCTTCCATGTGGTGCGTGTACGTGACGAAGAACGGACTTTCCTGCGCCCAGGAGGCTCGCCCGAATCCCAAGGCCACAATCGCGAAGAACAGTAGTGTTCTTTTCATATTAGTTGCAACTAAGTTGCATATAATAATGTAAGATCATCTTAAGTTCCGCCCTGCAGCGCGTCAAGACAGAGAGTGATTTTTCGTAGCAGGCCGCTTGCAACTACTTGCAACGGCTATTCGGGAGTGTTGTTGCGGCACTGAGCACAATAGCCGCCGACTTCCAGGCGGGTTACCACGATATGGAAACGGCAGTCGCGCTCGATTTGCCCTTTGAGCCGGTCGAAGAGGTCGCTCTCAAACTCCAGAATTTTTCCGCAGCGCAGGCAGGCCATGTGAATATGGTCGCGCTGGGGGCGTCGCTCGTAAAAGTGTTTCTCACCCTGCATATGCATCAGGTCGAGTTCGTCCACCAGTCCGTACCGCTTCAGCAGCTTGAGCGTCCGGTAAACAGTAACGCGATCGATGCCAGGATCAATCTTGCGAGCGTGACGCAGGATTTGCGCTGCGTCGAGGTGCTGCTTCGCCGTCTCGACGACGCCCAGAATCGTCTTGCGCTGGTGCGTCAGGCGCAGTCCCCGCGAGGTCAGTGCCGCCTGCAACCGTCCGGGAGCTTCAGTTTCGGGAAGGGGCATAAGTTTATGAAACAGAGTTGCAATAAGCATACAACGGAAGCCTCGATTCCGCCACTTCGGAACGATCCTTAATTGCTGCCGCGCATTCTCGTCTTCACGCTGCGTGCCAGCTTCTCGATTTCCTCGGCCTTCTTAATGACATCGAGCGAGAGTAGGTTTTCATTGCTCTTGTCAACGTACTCTTTAAGCTCCGTGGAAAGCTTCAGCAGTTTTTCCGTGTCTCTTTTCAGATCGGCCTGGCGCTGTTCGTTCGCCTTCTTCTGCATCTGCTTTTGCATTTCCGGTGGGATCCCCATCTCATTGTCCGGCGCCGTTGGCGGCGACGGCTGTTGAACAGTTGGTACGGGCGGTTGTTGTGCCGTAAGCCCCGGCAGTGACAGAAACAACAGCATCAAGATAAGAACGTAAATAGTACGGTGCAAGGTGGACCTCGTTATTCAGTTGGAATTATATGCGCGATCGCAAATCGGGCCTCTGGCAGCGGTTGTTATAATCAGGCACAAAATGACTTTCTTCTCACTGCAGATGAAGATTCCGACCGAAGCGAATTTGCCCGGCCTCGTACGCGATTGGCGTGAGGACACCATGGCCTTCCTGCGCCACGACGCGCCCAAGATCGTGCTGGTCGTACTCGGGGCCTATATTCTTACCAAGATTCTGAAGGTGATCGCGCGAAAGAGCGCTGACTTACATGTCCGCAAACTTGCGACGGGTGTACGCGCACAGCAGGTTCGCACCGTCACCAGTGTTCTCACCAGCGTTGGCGTCTTTGTTATCTTCTTCGTTGCCGCCCTGGAGGTGCTCGCGCTCCTTGGCCTGAATCTGGGCCCCATGCTCGCAAGCGCCGGAATTGCGGGTCTCGCCATTGGCTTTGGCGCGCAGACACTGGTACACGACTTCATCAACGGTTTTTTTATTCTGCTGGAGAATCAATATGATATTGGCGACACCATTCGCGTTGCCGGCGTGAAAGGAGCAGTGGAACGCATGAGTCTGCGTAACACTGTGTTGCGCGACGAGGATGGGACGGTGCACATCGTGCCGAACAGTTCGATCCAGATCGTTTCCAATAACACTCGCGACTGGTCGCAGCTCGCGCTCCGAGTGGTTGTCGCTTACAGCGAATCCAGCGATAAGATTGTCAAGCTGCTGACCGAAGTTGGAGAAGAGGTGCGGCACGACCCTGCGTATGCGGACGATGTGGTCAGTGACATCCAGGTGCCAGGCATCGATCGCGTGGGTAACGGCGAGGCGGAGTATCTGATGCTGATTAAGACTCGGCCAAACAAACAGTACGCAGTCAGCCGCGAACTTCGCCGCCGGATCAAAGAATGCTTCGAGAAAAACAACGTCCAGGCCGCGGGGCCAGGGCGGATTTACGTGATGGATTCTGGGACAGGGAAAGCATCGTGAGATTTTAAATTGCAGACTTTTGGATTGCAGATTTGAGATTGTAGAGTGCCCTTGGATCAATCTGACATCACCAATCTGAAATCTAACATCCACAATCCGAAATCACTTCTGGCATCTCGGACAGTAATGACTGCTTCGCCCCGCGATCACCACGCGCTTGATTGGACTTTTGCATTTTCGACAAGGCTCGTCTTCCCGGCCATACACACGATGTTTCAGTTGGAAGAAGCCTTCCTGGCCGTCGGAGTCCACGTAGTCAGAAATACTGGAGCCTCCCAGCCGGATGGCCTCCTGCAAAACCTGCTTCAGCCCTTTATGCAATCGCCGCATTTCGTCGCCGGTCAGTGATGCTGCTCGACGTCGAGGCCGAACACCCGCCCGGAAGAGGGCCTCGTCCGCGTAGATATTTCCCACGCCGCTCAAAAGCTTTTGATTCAAAAGCGCGCTCTTGATGGGAGTCTTGCGGTGGTGAAACAGCGCGGCAAAGTCAGCGGGAGAAACGGCGAGCGGCTCCACCCCGGGCGGCGCAAACTTCTCTATGACTGCAAGTCGCCCAAACCGGCGCGGATCGATGAACCGAAGTTCTCGCCCGGAAGCCATGCGCAGCACGGCATGCGTGTGCCTGGCGAGTTCGGTTTCCGGAGAGCAGACGAGAAGTCGCCCAGTCATTCCGAGATGGACAATCCACTGCGCTGACTTGGCGCCGCCTTCGGCGACCGACTCGAGATCGAACACAATGTGCTTTCCCGATCGGTGTACATCCAAGATCTTCCTGGATTGGAGAACAGCTTCAATTTCAGCAGCTGGCGATTTCAGGGGCTCCGGCTTCGACCCCAGCCAGACTGATTCAATCACGTCGCCGGAAACTCGCTTGGCGAGACCGCGCGCAATCGTTTCGACTTCGGGAAGCTCAGGCACAGGAAAAGGGCTTGCTGATTCGAAGCTGCCACGCCAGTTCAGGAACAACTTGGCCGCGTCTTGCTGAAGACTGAGGCCTGGAGCCTGACGACGTGGTCTTACTGCGTCAACTCGTATCCCGCGAAGAAGAAGCTAAGTTCGAAGCGCGCGGTCTCGTCTGCATCGGAGCCGTGAATCGCATTGTGCTCGATGCTCGCTGCCCACTTCTTGCGAATGGTTCCCTCTTCGGCATTGGCAGGATTCGTGGCGCCCATCAGCTTTCGCAGGTCGGCGATGGCATCCTCTTTTTCGAGCGCCAGCACAACAATTGGGCCGCTCGACATGAAATCCGTGAGCGAATTGAAGAAAGGCCGGTGCGCGTGCACGGCATAAAACTGCTCTGCCTGATGCTTCGAGATCTCCAACATTTTCATCGCGAGAATGTGAAAACCATTCTTCTCGAACTGTTCGATAATGTCGCCGATCGCATTGCGCCTTACGGCGTCCGGTTTGACAATGGTGAGAGTACGTTGAAGCGTTTTCATAGATTTCGTCGTTGGTCGTACGTTGTGGTCGTTGGCTATCGGTCGTCGGCCTTCGGCCTTAACTGCATAAGACAAGCTGTCATCCTGAGCCAGAGGCGCGACCTATGCATCCTGTATCTTTTCTTCGCGTCCTTTGCGGTCTTTGCGCACTTTGCGGTCAAAAGCTTTTGATTGTCCCTTTTCTTGGTCAAGCTCTGACCCGCAAAGATCGCAAAGCTGACGTCGAATCACGCGCTCGTCTTCACTCCGATCGCCGCGGCAACGGTTTCGCCCATTTCCGCGGGCGAGTTGCACACGCGAATTCCCGCGGCCTCCATGGCCTTGATCTTCTCGGACGCGGTACCGTGCCCGCCCGAAATAATAGCTCCGGCGTGGCCCATGCGGCGACCTGGAGGGGCGGTCTGTCCGGCGATGAACCCGATGACCGGCTTCTTCATGCGGGCCTTTACAAATTCAGCCGCCGTCTCTTCCGCATTGCCGCCAATCTCGCCGATCATGATCACGGCTTCTGTTTGCGGGTCGCGATTGAAGAGGTCGAGCGCGTCAACAAAATTCGTCCCAATAATTGGATCACCGCCGATGCCAATGGCCGTAGACTGTCCGATGCCGCGCGTCGTCAACTGATGGACCGCTTCGTAGGTCAGCGTCCCAGAACGCGAAACGATGCCGACGCTTCCCTCTTTGCGAATGCGGCCCGGCATGATTCCGATCTTGCACTTGCCCGGCGAAATAATTCCCGGGCAATTCGGCCCGATGAGACGCGCGCGGCGCGTCTGCAGGAACTCCCATGCGTCCACCATGTCGAGGACCGGAATGCCTTCGGTGATGCAGATGATCAGTTCGATCTCGGCGGCTGCGGCTTCCATGATCGCGTCTGCAGCAAACGGCGGAGGAACAAAGATTACCGAAGCGTCGGCGCCAGTCTTGTCCACCGCTTCCTGCACGGTGTTGAATACCGGCCAGCCTTCGTGGGTGCCGCCGCCCTTGCCGGGAGTCACGCCGCCCACGATCTTGGTGCCATATTCGGCGCAGGCCTTGGCGTGGAAAGTTCCCTCGCGGCCGGTAAGCCCCTGAACAATGACCTTCGTTGATTTATCGACCAGAATGCTCATTTAGCTTTCTCGAAAACCTCAGGGGCTAAAGCCCTATTTCTTCTGCGCCACCGGCACGGCTGAAGCCCTAACCCCAAGGACCGTGTCATTCCGAACCCCGATCCTGATCGGAGTGACGAACCTGCTTTTCTGTCGTCTCCACGGGACTCTGTCTTCCCTCTCAACCGTACCCAGGGTCTACGCCCCGGCTAAAGCTCGTTCGCCCCCTGCGGAGCTAGCTTCTAGGAGGCGCTTTCTATGCCTCTTCCTACTCCGCCGCATTTACGCCTTACTCTGTGGTGTTCCTCTGTGTAACCCTGTGTCCTCTGTGGTAAAGCTCTTGACTTGGTTACATAGACCGCGCCGCTGCGACCACTTTTTCCGCCGCGTCCTTCATGGTTTCCGCCACGATGAAGTTCAGTCCCGACTGCTGCAGGATTTCCCTTCCCTGCTCGACGTTCGTCCCTTCGAGGCGCAATACAATCGGAAGCTGAATGTGCGTTTTGTTGGCGGCTTCGACTACACCCTTTGCCAGAGTGTCCACGCGCAGGATGCCGCCGAAAATATTGATCAGCACGGCCTTGACGTTCTTGTCGCTCAGCAGAATTTCGAATGCATGCGTCACCTGCTCGGCATTGGCGCCGCCGCCGACATCGAGAAAATTCGCCGGCATTCCGCCCGCATACTTAATGATGTCCATGGTCGCCATCGCGAGACCGGCGCCGTTCACCATGCAGCCGACGTTTCCGTCGAGCTTGATGTAATTCAGGCTGTACTTCGAGGCCTCAACTTCGAGCGGATCTTCTTCGGTGACGTCGCGCAGTTCCTTGAGCTCAGGGTGGCGGAAGAGACCGCTGTCGTCGAAATTCATCTTCGCGTCGAGCGCGAACAGGCGGCCATCGTTGCAGGTGATGAACGGGTTGATCTCCATCAGCGACGAGTCGGTTTCCTCGAACGCCTTGTACAGGCCGGTCATGAATTTCACCGCCTGGTTAATCTGCTCGGGCTTGAGTCCGAGTGTGAAAGCCAACTTGCGCGCCTGGAAGGCTTCGAGTCCCATGCCGGGGGTAATGTACTCTTTCAGAATCGCGTCGGGATTCTCTTCAGCTACCTGCTCGATTTCCATGCCGCCGGCCTTCGACGCCATGAACACAGGCTTCGCTTCGGCGCGGTCGAGCACGATGCCGAGATAAAGTTCGCGCTCAATGGGCAGCGTCTCTTCGACCAGCAGACGGCGCACGACTCTGCCTTCGGGCCCGGTCTGGTGCGTGATCAGCGTCATGCCGAGAATCTTCGCAGCCAGTTCACCAGCTTCTTCGACGGACTTGGCAAGCTTGACGCCGCCGCCTTTGCCGCGTCCGCCAGCGTGAATCTGGGCTTTGACGACAACGCCGCTTGCTCCTGCGTCGAGCAGCGACTTGGCAGCCGCTTCGGCCTGCTCGCGGCTCTCGACCATTTCGCCGCGCGGCACCGCGATACCATACTTCTTCAGAATTGCTTTCGCCTGATACTCGTGAATTTTCATTTAGCTATCGCATCGTCTTTTCGTGTTGCACCTTTGCCCGTTGTAAATCCAATTGCGCTGTCATTCCGACCGGAGCAGAATGAGGAGCGAAGAGAGTCATTCTGCGTAGCGGAGGAACCTGCTTTTTGCCGGCGCCATCAGAAAGCAGATTTCTCGACTCCGCAAGACCGTGCGCAAGCGGACAATCTTGCTGCGCTCGAAATGAAAGTGAATTTAAATTTCACAATGTTGCGCAAAGTTCGATCGTTGGTTGGCCCATTCAAGCCTGCTTTTGGCTTGAGTGAGAAACCTGCTTGCGGCTATCGGAAGCGCGTCAGCAAACTAATGATTTTATAGAAGAAGTGCGGATGAGGCAAAGAGGCGATGTGTCAGTGGAGCGGCCCCAGAACAACCAACAGAAGCCCAAGAAGAACAACACACGCACATAGAAAGATAAGTACATTGAGGGTGATTCGAGCGACCCGGCGGTACTTTCCGCACTCTCGGTAATGAAAGCTAGCGTGATCATTGCAACCCCGAACACCAGGGCAACGAGAGGCGGCCAGTGGAAACCATCGCCATATCGTTGATCCATCACAATCGCAGCAGACCCGCCCACGAATGCGAGTGCGCCAAGAACAGCTGCAAGTAAAAAATCGGTGCCGGGAAGGTGTTTCTTGGTGTGCGCCATTGCGAATAAATGTGGGCGTGGGCTCCCTGGCGACATTGTAGCAATTCTGTTCTGAGACAAAACAAAAGGGCGGACAAGATGTCCGCCGGACAAAACTAGGCGCGGGCAGGAGTGCCCGCGCCATACAAACTCAGCCACAGGAACTTGGCCGAACCTACTCTTTCTCTTCTTTGCCTTCCGGCGCG
>WNFZ01006380.1_pt1 | contig 11712 bp, 12 predicted proteins | sample 5400081 | NCBI WGS metagenome assembly WNFZ01 (sample SAMN13153365, study PRJNA577476) | soil metagenome | isolation source: 80 cm soil or saprolite under grassland replicate 1 | place: USA:California | collected 2016-06-15
GGCATCCCCGCGGCGATCGCGGCCAAGGTCGTCCATCCGGAGCGGACGGTGGTCTGCGTCTCCGGCGACGGCGACTTCCTCATGAGCGGCCACGAGCTCGCCGCGGCGGTGCAGGAGAAGCTGCCGATCGTGGTGCTCGTCGTCAACAACGGCATGTACGGGACGATCCGCATGCATCAGGAGCGGTTCTTCCCCGGCCGCGTGATCGGCACCGACCTCGTCAATCCCGACTTCGTCGCCCTGGCGCGGGCGTTCGGCGCGTACGGCGAGCTGGTCGTCCGGTCGGAGGACTTCCCCGACGCGTTCGACGAGGCGCTCGCGCAGGATCGTCCCGCCCTCCTGGAGCTGAAGGTCGATCCTGAGGCGATCACGCCGCGGCAGACGATTTCGCAGATCCGCTCCGCTGCATCCGCGTAATCCGGGACGTGGGCCCGTCCCCAGAGGACCCGCGGGCGAGCCGCGGGTCCTCCTCACGTTCTCCTACGCCGCCAGATCGAACGCTGGCTCGACTTCGGCCTCCTGCACCTGCGGCTCGAGCTCGTCCCGCCGGATCAGCGTGAGCGCGTCTGCGATTCCGAGTGCCGCGATCACCACCCCGGCGACGAACGCTCCGTGGAAGCCGTCGACGAGCGCTGCGTTGAGCGCGGTCCCCGACGCGACCGCGTCATCCGTGCGCGAGGTTGCGATCGTCGAGAGCGCCGCGATGCCGAGCGCGCCGCCGATCTGCTGCGACGTGTTGATCAGTCCGGAGGCGAGACCGGCCTCGGCAGGCTGAACTCCGGCCAGGGCCGCGATCGAGATCGGCACGAAGGAAAAGCCGAGGCCGATGCCGATCAGGAGGAAGCCCGGCAGCAGGTCGGCGACGTACGACCCGCCGACCGAGACCTGCGTGAAGTACACGAGGCCTGCGGTGAGCGCCGTCATCCCGACCACGAGCACGGGCTTCACGCCGACGCGCGTTACGAGCTGCGCCGCGACGGCCGACCAGAGGATCGCCGTTCCCGCGACTGCGAGGTAAGCGAGGCCGGTCCGCATCGCGGAGAAGCCCAGCACCTGCTGCATGTAGAGCGTCAGCATCAGGAACATCGCGAACGTCGCCGTGCCCAGGATGAGGCCCGCCACGTTCGCGCCGCTCAGGGTCCGGGTCCGGAGGATGCCGAAGCGCATCAACGGCTCGGCGTGCCGCCGCTCCCACCGACGTGGCGAAGAACCCCAGCGTTCTGCCCGCGACCCAGCCCTCTTGACCCGCCTGCGTGATCGCGTAGACGAGCGAGGAGAGACCGGCGGTGACGAGCACGCCACCGGGAACGTCGAACCTCTTCACGAGCGCGTCGCGGCTCTCGCGGAGAAGCAGCGGCGCCAGCACGAGCGCGGTGGTGCCGACCGGGACGTTGACGAAGAAGATCCACTCCCAGCTGAGCGCGTCGGTGAGGATCCCGCCGAGGAGGACGCCGGCGGCGGCGCCGAACCCGCCGACCGCGCCCCAGACGCCGAGTGCGATGTTGCGCTCGCGCCCTTCGACGAAGGTCGTCGAGAGGATCGAGAGCGCGGACGGCGTGATGATCGCCGCTCCGAGACCCTGGACTGCGCGTGCGCCGATCAACGACGTCTCGGACCACGCTAGACCGGCGAAGAGGGACGCCAGCGTGAACACGACGATGCCCACGAGGAAGATGCGCCTGCGCCCGATGAGGTCGGCCGCTCGCCCGCCGAGGAGCAGGAAGCCGCCGAAGACGAGCGCGTACGCGCTGATCACCCACTGAAGGTTCTCTTGCGAGAACCCGAGGTCGACCTTGATCGAGGGCAACGCGACATTCACGATCGCGATGTCCAGGACGACCATGAACTGGACTGCGCTCAGAAGCGCCAGCGCCAGCCACTTGCGTCGATCCGAAGTCACCATGTCGTCCGGTTTCCTTTCGCTTGAGTAGGGGAGGCTTCCAATCTAACAGATAGTACTTGTATTTTGCAAGCTAAGGCTTCACAACGACAAGTGGATCGGCTAAACTGCCTGCATGGCGAAGCACTACGAGCACTACTGTCCCGTCGCCCACGCGCTCGACCTGGTGGGGGACCGATGGGCGTTGCTCGTGGTGCGGGAGCTCATGCCGGGCCCCAAGCGCTACACCGACCTCGTCGAGCACCTGCCGGGGATCGGCACAAACATCCTCGCCTCCCGCCTCCGCGACCTCGAGGCAGCCGGCCTCGTCGAGAAACGGACGCTGCCGCCCCCGGCCGCGTCCCGCGTCTACCAGCTCACGGACTACGGGCGAGAACTGCGGTCGGTGCTACGCGAGTTGGCCCTCTGGGGCTCGCGCTCGCTCGGCCCTCCGACGGCCGATGACGAGCTCTTTCCCGGCTGGCTCGAGAATGCCCTCGGAACGTTGCTCGCTCCGCTCGCGCCGCCCGGGCGCTTCGAGTTCCGTGTCGGCGAAGAGGTCGCGTCGATTGTCGACGGCGAGGCGCGGTCCGGCCCCGTCGAGGACCCGGACGTCATCGTGGAGGGAGAACCGGAGGGCGTCTACTACATGTTCGTCGACCGGCGGCTCGATCTCGTGTCGCTCGAGGGCGATCGTGACCTGGTCGAGCAGCTGATCGATGCGGCTCCACGCCCGCTCGAGGCGATCGACTCCTAAAGACGACACGACGTCTCTCCCTTTCCGGCGAGAGAATGTGCGGATGAAGGATCGGATGCTGAGCGGGGAGCTGTACCTCGCTGACGACCCGGAGCTGATCGCAGAGCACGCTCGCGCCCAGGAGCTGCTCGAGCGCTACAACGCGACCCGTGACGCCGAGCGTGACGAGCGTGCCCGGCTGTTGGGCGACCTGCTGGGCGAGGTGGGCGAAGGCGTCGTGATCCAGCCGACCTTCCGCTGCGACTACGGCCGCTACATCTCGATCGGCGCGCGGACGTTCGTCAACTTCGACTGCGTCATGCTCGACATCACACCGATCCGCATCGGCTCGGCCTGTCAGCTGGCCTCCTGCGTCCAGCTCCTGACCGCGACGCATCCGATCGACCCGGAGCCGCGGCGGCTCGGCTGGGAATACGGAAGGCCGATCACGATCGGCGACAACGTCTGGCTCGGCGGCGGCGTGATCGTCTGCCCAGGCGTGACCATCGGCGACGACACCGTCGTCGGCGCCGGCGCCGTCGTCACGCGAGACCTGCCGGCCGGTGTGGTCGCGTTCGGCAATCCCGCGAGAGTGACCCGCGAGATCGACGACCGCGACAGAGTCACCATCCCCAGCGTCTGACCGCGCCGCGTTCAGCGCGGGCCGCCCGGTCGATTCACAGGCAGCCCGCCCGGCAGAGGGCGGTCAACCGTAGAGACCCGGCCTGTCCCGTGCTCGAGGATGGGCTCATGAAGAAGCGAATGCTGATCACCGGACTCATCCTTGCGGCGCTGCTCCTCGCGCTCTACGGCGTGGTCTTCGGGACGGGGGCCGACTGATGTTTCCCCTCGCAGTCGCGCTCCCGCTGGCCCTCCTGCCGATCGTGAGCCTGGCGGCCACGCTCCGCTGGATGGCCGTCTCGTCCGCCTGAGCCGGGGTTCCGGGCCTCAGCGGTCTCCTGTGAGCGAAGGTCCTGTCATTGCTCAGACCGCCGCTCGGCCTCGGCCTTCAGATTCTGGATTCCGTCGAGCAGCGCGCGATCGAGAGTCTTCTTCAGCTGCCCGCGAAAGAGACGCGCGACAAGCCCGTCATAGGACTCGGTCGTCTTGACGAACGTCTTGGGGCCGCGCTGCTCGAGGACGTAGACGTGGAACGCCTTGATCCCGAACGTGGTGCCCGTCCAGGAGATCAGCTTCGGCGGCTCGACGTGCTGGATCGTCGACTTGATCGTCCCGGGCCCGGCCTTCCAGCGGAAGGTCGATCCTTCGGCGACGCTCCCTTGCATCGACACGGACTTCACGTCCGGATTCCACGTCGGCCAGCGCTCGATGCCGGTCAGCACGTTCCAGACGACCTCGGGGCTCGCATCGATCTCCGTCTCGCTCTCGCCGACGACCGGCGCGTCTGCGGGATGTGCCAGCTCAGCCATCCTGTCCTTTCAGAAGGGCGCGGTCGAAGAACCCGACGACGCGCTGTTCGTACTCCTTGGGTTGCGCGGTGATGCCCCCGACGTGGCCGCTGCCTGGTACTTCCCAGATCGTTTTGGGCTCGCCGGCGGCCTTGTAGTAGGTCGGGTTGAGGTTGCGCTCGCCGTCCTGTCCGTGCTCGCCGTAGATGAAGAACACCGGCGTGGGGGCGATCCGGCCGACGAGGTCCTTGAGGCTCGGCGGAGGTGCGTCATTCGAGAAGAGTGCGATTCCCGCCGTGAGCGGGCCGTACGACGTCAGGGAGAGCCATTTGTCGTTTCCCGTCATATCCAGGAGCTCGTGGACCGATCGCTCCCCGGCACCCTCGGCCACGACGGCCTTCAGGCCTCGGGATTTCGCGGCGGCTTCGAGCATCATCTCGCCACCCACCGACAGACCGACGCCGCCGATCCGGTCGTCGTGGATGTCCGGCCTGCTCTGGAGGAAGCGGACGGCAGCGTTGACGTCGCGGTAGCCGTTCCAGCCCCACGCGTTCGGATCGCCTTCGCTCTCGCCTTCGCCGCGCCGGTCGAACAGGAGGACGCCGTACCCGTGCCGGGCCAGCATGCGCGCCGGCTTCTGCGTGCCTTTGCGCCCCGGGAACGAGATCACCGCGGCGCCGTTTTTGGAGGGCACGTACCAACCCCGCAGGCGGAGCCCGTCCGCCGTCGTGAACGCCACGTTCTCGTGCGCGGCGCCCAAGTGGTCGACAGGGACGAAAGCGCGGGCCGTGTGCGTCAAGACGTACGAGGCCAGGAACGGAGCCACGACGACATAAGAGGCCACCGCGACCGCGGCCGCGATCAGCAGCCGCCGCACCCACCGGCGAAGCGGGCCCTTGTCGAGCCGTCTCGTCCGCCAGAGCGTCACCACACCGATCGAGATCAGGAAGAGACCGGCGGGGACCGCGGCGAGGCCCGTGTAGTCGTCGCCGGAGATATGCCCGGCGTGGGCGTAGTAGACGGCCTCGATCCCGACGACGGCACCGAAGAGGCCGACGGTCGCCGCGACCGACGCGCGCAAGCCCGGCCGGAGCCGGGGGACGAACGCAATGGCGGCCAGCAGCACCGCGACGGGGACGAGACCGCTGACGAGATGGTCGCCGGCGGAGGTGCCCGGCTGCGGCTGGAGGAAGCTGTCGTCGACCACGTGGATCGCCACCACGCCGACGCCGATCCGGAAGAGCGACGCCTCGCGGCGCACGACGCCGACGAGCCGGGCGAGGCGCGACCGTGCCTGCGCCGAAGCGATGTGCCCCTCCCGGCCCAGTTCGGCCGGGAGGGGCGCGGCGGCCTGCGTTCCGTGGATCACTCGTACTGCAGGGCCTCGAGGATGTTCAGCCGCGAGGCGCGGCGGGCGGGCAGGATCGCCGCCAGGATGCCCGCCACGATCGTCGCGACCACGAACACCCCGATCGTCGTCCACGGGATCGCCAGGACGATGCCCTCGTCGGACAGCGCCTGGGTGGTGAGCACGGCCAGGAAGACGCCGACAGCGATTCCGAGAGCCCCGCCGATCAGCGCGGTGACGATGCTCTCGTGGCGGATCATCCGCCGGACCTGTCGCCTGGTCATACCGACAGCCCTCAGCATCCCGAGCTCGCGCGTCCGCTCGAACACGGACAGGACGAGCGTGTTCACCACGCCGAAGAGGCTGATGATCACCGAGAGGCCGAGCAGCCCGTAGAGGAGGTTCAGGGTGAGGTTGATGTCGGCCTCCTGGTTCTTCTTGAACTGGGCCGCGGTCACGACCTTCGCGTCCGGGAACGCGTGCAGTGACAGGTCCAGCCGTGCGCTGTTCGCGGCGTTGGCGCCGCCCTTGATGTTCACGAGGGTCATCAGGTTCTGCGGCTTCGCGTAGTTGGCGTCGAAGGTCGCCGCCGACATGGTCACGCTGCCGAAGGGCGAGCCGCCCTTGGGCGGGTCGAAGATGCCCTTCAGGCGCAGGTTGAGCACCTGGCCGGTTGGTGTCTTGACCGCGATCGGCGAGCCGACCTTCAGGTCGTGGTCCTTCGCGTAGTCCTTGTCGACGAAGGCACCGTCCTTGCCGAGCTGCGCGGGCACGCTCGTCGTCCCGTGCAGCCAGTCGATCCGGACCGTCTTGGCCAGGTTCGTGTCGACCGCGGTGACCTGGATGTTGTCTCCGAAGACCCGAGCGTCGCCTGCCCGGATCGGGGAGACGGCGGTCACGCCCGGCGTCCCGCCCACCGCGTGGTCGGCTTGGGCGGTGAACGGATCGAAATCGTTCTCCGCCGTCAGCGCGTAGTCGGCGACGAACAGCTTGTCCACGGCGTCGCCGAACGACGTGCGCAGACCAGCGCCGAGGATCGCCACGAAGGTGATCAGCGCCAGGCCGATCATCAGCGCCGACGCAGTCGAGGCCGTCCGGCTCGGGTTTCGCATCGCGTTCTCGCGGGCCAGCGTGCCTGCGCTGCCCCCGATCCGCGCGCCGGGCCAGCCGAGCACCGCGGCGAGCGGACGGACCGCACGCTTCGCGTTCAACGCCACGCCGACGAACAGGATCAGCGTCCCGAGGCCGAGCGCCATCAGGCGAGCCGCGATCGTCATGCCGCCCCCGAAGATCCCGTAGACGAGCAGCAGGATCCCGAGCGCCAGCGTCACGATCGAGACGATCGGCCCGAAACGGGAGAGGCGCGAGCTCGGCAGCGTCGCACCTTCACGCACGGCTGCGATCGGCGGCACGCGAGTCGCCTTGCTCGCCGGCCGGAGGCTGGCGAGCAGGGTCACAACGATGCCGACCGTCAGGCTGACGACGATCGTGCGCGTAGCCAGGATGGTGCCGCCGCTCGGAAATTCGACGCCGAGCGCGCTGAACAGGGCGTTCAGGCCCTTCGCGATCGCGAGTCCGAAGAAGAGTCCGAGCAGGGAGGCCACGGCCCCGACGACGAGCGCCTCGAGCATGACGATGCGCAGAACCTGCCGCCGTGAGCCGCCGATCGTCCGCAGCGTGGCGAACTCGCGCATGCGCTGCGCGATCGTGATCGAGAGCGTGTTCGCGATCACGAAAGCGCCGACGAACAGAGCGATGCCGCCGAAGGCCAGCAGGACCTTCTGGAAGATGCCGACGCCCTCATTGACGTTGTCGACTTGCTCCTGCGTCTGAGCTTCGGCGGTCTTCACCTTCGCGGTCTCCGGGAGCAGCGGCCGGATCTCGCCGGCGAGCTTCTCAGGGGTCACTCCCGGTCTCGCGGCGACCTGGACCTCGTCGAACTTGCCGTCCTTGTCGAAGAGATCCTGGGCGGTCGGGACGTCGAAGATTGCGATCGTCGAGGCGCCGATCGACGACGCGGAGGCGAATGTCGCAACGCCCGTGATCTCGAACTGGCGGATGCCCTGGTCGGCGGCGACGCTGATCGTGTCGCCGACCGCGAAGTGCTTCTTCTCGGACGTCCGCTGGTCGATTGCGATCTGACCGTTGCCGACCGGCCACGCGCCGGAGACGAGCTTCAACGGGTTGAACTGCGCGTCGTTCCGCGGATCGACGCTGGCGGCGATGGCCTCACCGCCCTTGGTCGAGATGACCTTGCCGTCGCGGCCGATCAGCTTGACCTGGTCGCCGATCGTCCCCGCGGCCGCGGCCACGTCGGGAAGCGCTTTCACCTTGGCAAGCACGGAGTCGGGAAATGCCGGCGTCTGCTCGGTGTTGCTGTTGTTGTTCCTGAACGCGACCTTGCCGCTGACGACCGCGTCCGCACCGGTGTAAGACCCGTCGATGACCTTCGTGAACGACGCCGTGATCGTGTCCGTGAGGACGTAGGTGCCGCTGATCATCGAGACGCCGAGGACGATCGCGAGGGCAGTCAGAAACGTGCGGAGCTTGCGGCCCCACAATCCTTTGAGGGAGACGCGGATCATTGTGCGAGCTCTTCCATCACCGCGATCACCTCATGGGCGTCCGAGCGGCCGAGATCCCTGACGATCAGGCCGTCGGCGAGGAAGAGGATGCGGTCCGCGATCGCCGCTGCACGCGCGTCGTGGGTGACCATCACGGTCGTCTGCTGATACGTGTCGACGGAGCTCCGCATCAGATCGAGGATCTCGCCGCTAGTGGTCGAGTCGAGGTTGCCTGTCGGCTCGTCGGCGAACACGATCGTCGGCCGGCTGACGAGCGCACGGCCGATAGCCACCCGCTGCTGCTGTCCGCCCGACAGCTCTGAAGGACGGTGGCTGCCGCGGTCTGTGAGTCCGATCCTGCTCATCAGCTCGGCGACCCAGGCCTTGTCAGGCTTCTCACCGGCGATCGAGAGCGGCAGGACGACGTTCTCCTCGGCGTTGAGCATCGGCAGCAGGTTGAAGAACTGGAAGATGAAGCCGATGTGCTCGCGGCGGAGCTTCGTCAAATCCGTGTCGTTGAGCTCCTGGATGCTGGTGCCGGCGATCGCGACGGAGCCGCTCGTCGGCTTGTCGAGGCCTGCGAGGATGTGCATCAGCGTCGACTTGCCGGATCCGGAAGGACCCATCACGGCGGTCAGCTGACCCTTGGGCACGTCGAGCGAGACGCCACGGAGGGCGTCGACCGCGGTCTCGCCCTCGCCGTAGCGGCGAGTCAGGTCTTGCGCGGACACGGCCGGGCCCCGGTGCGGGGCGTCGAGGACCACTGGTACTGGAATTGCGAGGGCTTCCATACTCAACTCCTTTGTGAATTGGCCTGCGCCGGCAGTCAGTGCCGGCGCTGCGATCGCGTCCGTCGGCTGCGGCTCGTCTTGGATCACGCGCGACTTCATCGCCGCTGCCTCATCGCCGCTCCTCTCGCATCGGGGGTGAGATCCCAAACTCGCACGCCCCCGGGTGCCGGGTAAGGCGGCCAGCCGGTCGTTTGAGGGGGCGGGTTACTGGTGTGTTGCGGTTCGGTTCGCGTTAGGCGCGGAGAAACGCCAACACCGCAAGCACGCGCCGTGACTCGGTTCCTGTCGACGGAAGCCCGAGCTTGCCGAAGATGCTGGAGACGTACTTTTCGACCGCGCGCAGGGTGATGACCAGCCTGTCGGCGATTCCCTGGTTCGAGCTGCCCTCGGCCATCAAGACGAGCACCTCGCGCTCACGTGGCGTCAGCCGGGCGAGCGGATCGTCGCTTCGCCGCCGCGAGAGCAGCGTCGAGACGATGATCGGATCTAGAGCCGAGCCCCCTTCCGCGACCCGCCGCAGCGCGGCGACGAAATCCTCGACGTCGCTGATGCGGTCCTTGAGCAGGTAGCCCACCCCTTCCGCGGAATCCGCGAGCAGCTTCATCGCCAGCCCCAGCTCGACGTACTGCGACAGCACGAGCACTCCGACCGACGGATGGCGCTCGCGGATCTCGAGGGCCGCGCGCAGACCCTCGTCGCTGTGTGTGGGGGGCAGACGGATGTCGACGATCACCACGTCCAACGGGTAGCTGCGCACCTTCAGCAGGAGCTCGTCCGCGCTATCGCATTGGGCAACGACCTCGAATCCGGCTTCGCCAAGGAGCCGGCTGAGCCCTTCGCGCAGGAGAACGGAATCCTCCGCGATCGCTACGCGCACGGGATCTCCGCTCTGACGCGCGTTCCGCCGCCGGTCGGTGTCCAGACGCGAAGCCGGCCGCCGAGCGCCTCGACCCGATCGGCGAGCCCGCGGAGGCCGGTGCCGCGCTCCGTGTCGGCGCCGCCGATCCCGTCGTCGACGACCTCGACCACGATCTGGCCGCGCTTCCGAGCCACCTCGACCGTTGCCGAGGTCGCCTCTGCATGCTTGCCGATGTTGACGAGGCTTTCGGAGACGACGTAGTACGCAGCCACCTCGAGCGGCTCCTGAAGCCGGCCGTCGAGGTCGATCAGCAGCCGGACGGGGAGCGGAGCCCGAGCGACGATCGATTCGAGAGCCACTTCCAAACCATGCCCGCTCAGCACGGCAGGGTGGATTCCGTGCGCGACGTCGCGAAGCTCCTCGAGCGAGAGCGCGATCTCGTGCCGCGCCTGATCCAGACAAGACCGTGCGTCAGGGTCGGCTCTCAGCCGCTGTTCGAGCAGGCTGAGCTCGAGCGAGAGGGCGATGAGCCGCTGCTGCGCGCCGTCGTGGAGATTCCGCTCGAGCCGCTGGCGTTCTCTCTGGCCGGCGGCGATGACCCGTGCGCGCGAACCTTGGAGCTCGTCCAGCCGCGCTCTCAGCTCGGCGTGCAGTCGTGCATTCTCGAGTGCGATTCCGGCGGCGGCCGTCACCCCGTCGAGCAGGTCGCGTTCGTCGTCGAGCGCGCGGTCGTGGACCAGGGCCGCGACGTGCGAGCCGTCGCGGCCGATCAGCGTCGTTGCTCTGCCGTCCCGGTCCGGCACCTCCACGGGCTGACCGTCCAGATCGACGTAGCTCTGGAAGTCGGGGAGCCAGTAGGCGAGCGTCAGCGAGGGATCTCGCAACGCACGCGCGAGCGCGTCCCGCAAACCGGCGGGTGCGAGGTCGGCCCGGAGCTCGATCATCAAGTCCCCGACGGCCGATCGGGCCAGACGCGCATCGAGCAGTCCGATCAAGAACACGCTGGGAGAGAGACCGATCACGGCGAGCATGGCTCGCTGGATGGGGCGAAAGACCGAGCTGAAGACATCGAAGTCGGCGACCACGAACAGGAGGGCCGCCAGCAAGAGGCCCAGAACGAACGAGTCGATCAAGAGGGCGATCGGTCGACGACGGGACCGGCCTTCGTGTCGCTGCCGTGCGGCGAGGACGCCGACGCCGGCCAGGAGCATCGCGCTCAGCGACAGGAGCTGAATCTTCTGCACGACCCCCGCCGCACCGGGTTGCGCCGAGATCCCGAGCAGGTTGTCCGGCCCCATTGCCCCGAGCGACATCTTCGCCAGCTGGAGACCGATCGCCGAGGTGTACGCGGCACCGACGAGCACTCGCTCGAAGCGCGACCTCAGGCAGCCGTCGGGGAACGCCAGGAAAACGTGCAGGAACAGCGCTGCCGGGAGGATGTCGAAGACGGCTCCGACCGTGTAGAGGTGGTGCTGGCCCTCGAACTGGAGCGTCGAGAGACCGATCGCGAACCCGCCGGCGATCATCAGGACCCCCAGGCGGCTTTCGGGTCGGCGGACCCACGCCACGAGCCCCACCAGGATGTACGGAACGCTGATCCACTCGAGCAGCCCTAGCTGCAGTGCGCTGACGTGGCTGTCCCTCAGCGCGAGCATGACGGAATAGACCGGCGCAATCAGGCCGGCGGCCGCAATCGCTGGCATGTATGCCCTCGGCGTCGGGCGGGCGATCCGCGGACCCGCCTCGTGTGCGACTGCGGAAGCCGCCATGTCAAACCGTCCTCTCTGTCCGCCGGTCGCGGTCACGCGTAGACGGAACCTCGCACGCAGGGTCAAGGGGTGCGACAACCGGCGGACGAAAGAGGCGTCTCCGAACCAGGATACTCCTGCGTTCGCCGCAATCAAACGCGCGGGGTGCCCACCTGTGTACGGTCGTCCATGATGCTCGCTGCCGCTGCCGCTCTCTCAGCGGGCGCGTTCGAGTCGGTCGATCAGGACTATCTGCAGCAAGCCCGGCAGATGCAGGCCCTTTCGTTCGCGGCGCACATCCCGCTCGTCTGCTTCGGGATCGCCTTTCCGGCGCTCGTCCTCTTCGTGGAGTGGCTCGGCCACCGGACGGGCGACCCG
>WNFZ01005428.1_pt1 | contig 11708 bp, 11 predicted proteins | sample 5400081 | NCBI WGS metagenome assembly WNFZ01 (sample SAMN13153365, study PRJNA577476) | soil metagenome | isolation source: 80 cm soil or saprolite under grassland replicate 1 | place: USA:California | collected 2016-06-15
CGACGTTCAGGTCCGTTCGTTTGTCGATCGCAATATCCGGCTTGTAGCTCAGAACATCCTCGGAGTTGAACTGCGCTCCGAAGTACTGCTTCGCGAAGATCTCTGGCCCGTTGAATTCCCGTTCGAATTCTTCCTGATAATTTCCTCGCCCATAAAACTTGGGACGAGGATTCAGACCACGGAAGTACGAATGACCGCCGACATGGTCCCAATGTGCATGAGTAATGAATACGGTTGTTAGCGGCGGGAGTCCTGGTGCATAGGCTTTCAGCGCCTCGTATGCTCCCTTTGCGAAATCTGGACGTGTGCCGGCGTCGATGCCGATGAGTTGTTGCCGGTCCTTGGAGACGAAGAAGTAGTATTCGGTGAATTCGAATCCGGACAACGCGTAGACGCGACCGGCGACGATCTCAGTAATGCGTCGTGGCACAAACGCATGGCCGGAAGCTCTATCCTCGGAAAACGGCGTTGCCAGTGTGATTGGATGATCGAAGTCGGTATAGCCGCTGCGCCGCAGGTACTCCTGAGCTTTCGCCGTCTCGCCATCATTCAGGGCAAGTTTGCCGAGGTGAAAGTAGACCTCGCGCAACCAGGCTGGATGAGGCGGTTTGTCTGCGTGCTCAACACACCAGGTGAGTTCATCCTGTGCGGCCTTTCGCTGACGAAAATAGCCAGGGAGTTCGCTGCGTACGACTCCCGCAATCCAATTCACGACGAAAACCTGGCCCCCCGAGAGTTGCTTCGCCTGATCTAGAGTTGCAATGGTGTCCTTTACATACCTGTACCTCCTCAGGAGCGGCACCGCGGATGCATGCTGAGCTCGCAGCAGGCCGATGATGCCCAGATACAAGGACTTCTGGATCGGCGTTAGTTTCGGCTCGAACTCCCTGAGTCGCGCACTAAAGAATTCTGCACCCTCTCCCTGCAAATTCGAATTCGCAAATTGAGTCATCAGTATGAACATCAGTTCCGGATCTTTTGGCGGGGCAACGCTGTTTACGGCTTTTAGGTATTCCAGGTCAGGATTATGAGATTTCGCGGCAGACCTTTTACTGCTCCGCAAACCCAACACAGCCATGAGGATGAGCAGCAGAAAAAGTAATGGCACCGCGACTCGCCAAAGGACACGCGCCTTCATAAGGACTCCTGTGATGACCGCAAGCTCATCCGCTCTGGCGGGCGTAATAAAGGGCCACGACGCCACTTGGGTACGGCGTCGCCGATTTCAAAGTGAATGTTCTGTGCACGCCTTCCGGGAATATGCGCTTCCCGCTGCCCAACGTCAGGGGGTACAACAGCAAGTGAATCTCGTCCACCAAGTCATGCTGAAGGAGAGCTCGTACGAGTTGGCTGCTGCCGTCCGTCAAAATGTCGCGTCCCGGCTGCGCTTTTAGCGCACGCACTGCTTCGGCTACGTTGTCGCGGATGATAGTCGTGTCGCGCCAAATCGGTTTTTCGAGTGTCCTCGAAACGACGTACTTCTTGGGAGCATTCATCATATCGCCGAACGGATCGCCGACAGGCATCGGCTCGAAGGCTTGTGCATGAACTACGTAGGTGCGCCGGCCCAGAAGCAGCGCATCGGCGTCCCGCATAAGCTCTCCGAAGCTCTTGCCGATATCATCGTGCCAATACGGCAACGTCCAGCCACCGTGCTCGAATCCTCCGTCTCGATCTTCATCTTTATGTCCGGGCGCTTGCATCACGCCGTCCAATGTCATGAACTCGGAGACGATCAACTTTCGCATAGAAATTCTTCTCCTTCCCCCACCTATTCAAAAAGGTGCAATCATGGTGACAAGAATTGTGGTCCCGTAAATATCCACTTATAGAAAGAAATGCAGTATCACTTCTGAACAAAGTTTGCCTGCCCACCCCTTCGGATCGGCCATCCACACGTCACTTGCCGAATTATGTGAACATACCTGCCAGAATGCGGAATTGTCTTGAACGTTTTGGCTGCAAACTTGTTTCCCCTGTTGGCGGCGAACGCTGTTACGTGACAAAATCTCACACACTATGAACCCTTCTACTTCCGGCGCGCTGGTCTGGCCTGCGGCAATGATCGTGTGGGGACCGGGCTTCACAGCGGGCCGGCACAGTCATCACTGCGTTCAACTCGTGATGGTGATGCGTGGCACACTGCGCATTCGAACCGGGTCGAGAGACAAGTGGAGGACATGCGGCGCGGCCTTAGTGCGACCAGATGCGTTCCATGAAGTCGACGCACCCCGAGGTTCAACTTTGCTCATTGGATTTGTTGATATGGAGGGCGTGCTGGGTGCGGCCCTGGCTGAAATAATTCACAGTGACATTCTCTCGATTCCAGCAAAGCAGGTGACACAGTGGCGAGTGGCCTTGGGACCTAACCTGAACGAGGCAAGCGTAGAACGATGGGTCCGCAGAGATCTATTAAACGGGCGGCGCCCAGTGAAGATCCACCCGAGAGTCAATCGCGTGCTCAAACATGTCAGAGAGAGGCTGGGGCGAGGGGCGGATTTTTCCCTCAAGACCTTGGCAGCGGTATCTGGCCTTTCGCCATCACGTTTCATGCATGTATTCACCGAATCGGTTGGAGTTCCTCTGCGGCCCTACATTCTGTGGCTCCGTCTTCAACGAGGAGCGTGTGAATTAATGAATGGAGCGACCGCTACCGAAGCTGCCCAGATTGCAGGTTTTTCCGACGGGGCGCACCTGACACGAACGTTCCGGAGAATGCTGGGTACCACTCCCACCGACCTAGCGCTTCGTCGAAGAATGAGCCAGGGAGTGTCGGTTTAACACTGAACCCACATCAAACCCGTTCGCAGGTGAAAGAAGGACTACTAGAGTGCTTTGAGGTAGTGGTTATAGGAGGATCCATGTTCGCGCTCAAACTCATTCCAACGCTGGCAGCGCTTGCCGCCATGTTCACAGTCACAATCCATGCTCAGGCCGAAGAAGGAAAGGCAGTTATGCAATCTGAACTACCCAAGGCCGTGAAGAGCGGTCATGTCGCTGTCAACGGGCTGAACTACTACTACGCCATATACGGCAAGGGCGAGCCCCTGTTGCTGCTCCATGGCGGCCTCGTCCATACCGAAATGTTCGGGCCAGTGTTGACGCAGCTCGCGCAGAGCCGTGAAGTGATCGGGGTCGACCTTCAAGGCCATGGCCGCACCGACCTCGGCAATCGCGAGATCAGCCTGGTCGACATGGGCGATGACATGGCCGGCATCCTGAAGAAGCTCGGCTACCAGAAGGTGGACGTCCTTGGCCACTCCATGGGAGGAGGCGTCGCCTTCAGGCTTGCTGCCCAGCATCCGGAGATGGTGCGTCGTCTGGTTTTGCTCTCGGTCCCGTATGCGCAGGACGGTTTCTACCCCGAGATGTTGCCGCAACAGGCAGCACTTAGCGGGGCGATGGTGGAGCAGATGAAGGCGACGCCGATGTACAAGGCTTATATGGCCGTCGCGCCGCATCCGGAGGACTTTCCGAAGCTGCTCGATCGAATGGGCGAGTACATGCGCAAGCCGTACGATTGGTCGGGCGATGTCAAGCAACTCACGATGCCGGTGCTGCTGGTATACGGCGACAGCGATATGTTTCGCCCCGAGCACATCGTGAAGTTTTACCAACTCCTCGGCGGTGGGCTGAGGGATGCGGGTTGGGCGCGCGAGCACATGTCGGGGAATCGCCTCGCGATCTTGCCGAACGCCACGCACTACGATCTCCTCTACGCACCTGAGTTGACTACGACCGTGCTGTCGTTCTTGAACGGCTACGAGCGTGCGAAGAACGGAACAAGCAGGTGAGCGCGACGAAGTAAGCTGATGACAATTTGACGCGACCCGCCGCTTACTGCGCTCCAGGCGATTCGGTCGGCCGCCGTTGAAACGGTAGCGTAATTGAAGGTAAGACCACCCCTGGAGGGACCCAGGATGCGTTTCACAAAGACAATATGGGATATGTGCGTTGATTCCTGGAGACGTGGCCGGGCACTGTTGCTTGTGTCCACATTGCTCGTTGTGGCTGTCTCTGCACGCGCGCAGGCGAGAATCCGCTCGTTAACTGATGTCATTGAGGGCCATGCCGTCGGGGGTGTAACGATCGATCTTGTTGGCAACATTTATGTCGCTGACTTTGGTGACTTCGTCTGGAAGATTACGCCGGAGGGCGAGCGCCACGAATTTGCATCGGGCCTTTACGGTGCGTCCGGCAACGCGATCGACAAGGAAGGCAGCCTTTTACAGTCGAATTTCTACGGCGATTCAATCACCAGGATTGATCGGAAAGGTCAAGCGAAACCATTAATCACCAGCGGCCTGAGCGGCCCAGTCGGCATAGCGGTCAACAGAAAAACGGGCGATGTTTATGTCGCCAATTGCAGCAGCAATTCGATTACAAAGATTGCGATGGATGGCGCTGTTTCGTCATTTGCAAAGAGTGACCTTCTCCGTTGCCCAAACGGCATTTCCTTCGATAGCGAGGGAAATCTTTATGTCGTGAACTTCCGCAACAACAAGATGCTGAAGGCTGATCCGAAGGGCGTGATCACACCGTTCGCAACAGTCTCTGAAAAAGGACTGGGACATCTATGTTTTAGGAAGGACCGCTTTTACGTAACCGCGTTCGAATCGCACGCAATCTACGAGGTCAAGCTCGATGGAACCGTCAAGCGCATCCTTGGCAATGGAGAGCGCGGAGTTGTGGATGGAGTAGGAGCACAGGCGCGGCTGTCCTTCCCAAACGGAATCGCTTGTTCTCCGTGGGCGCCGAAGCTTTACATAAACGAGTATGTCAATGAGAGCGTCGAAGCGTTGCCGCGTCGCACGATCATCCGCGAAATCGTTCTTGAGGCAAACGAGTAGCTGTCCTGCCTTGCGAAGCCATCGTGGTCGATGCACCCGGCGTGCGGACGTATTTGGCGGGGTCGGCGTGGGCGAGCTCGAAATTATTGGCTTCGATTCAACGAGTGGTGAGTTCCGATGCCAGTTTGCCGATAGCCAAGGAAACACGACGACGCACACATTGACCGTTCGAGACGATACCTGTATCTGGCAGGTGAAACACGCGCGTTGCACGGAGTATTCACCGGCGGCGGCGAGACACTGACCGGTCGGCATGAACGCTCCGACGATGGATAGAAACGGGTACTGGAGTCGCCGCCGCTCTGATGGCGGATGCAGATGCGCGCCTTTCACAGGCAGGATCTGTAGGCAGTTCGGCGTCGGAGGGTGGTTCCTTGATACAAGGGCCAGCCCTCAGACTGCCACCGGCCGCCTGTGGGCGGAACGAAATCTAAAAGAATCCGCCGAAAGGAAACAAACATGCAGATCGGTGATTTCGCGCGACACGGCGTCGTACAGATCAATCCAGAACTTCGCCTGCACTATGTCACCGCTGGCGACAGTGGTCCTACGGTCGTGCTGTTACACGGGTTTCCACAGACGTGTTGGGAGTGGCACCGCGTGATTCCGCGGCTTGTTGAGGCTGGCTGCCGCGTTGTGGCGCCCGATTACCGCGGGGCCGGTGAATCATCGCGACCCCTGGCCGGTTATGACAAGCGAACGATGGCGAACGATATCCGGCAGCTTGTCCGTGAACATCTGCGCATCGAGAGCAAAGTCGTTTTGGTCGGTCACGATATTGGACTTATGGTGGCGTATGCCTACGCGCAGTCCTTTCGCGACGAAGTGAGTCATTTGGTCATCGCCGACGCGCCGCTGCCCGGTACGTCAGTATTCGAAATGGTCAAGTCCAACCCGCGGGTATGGCACTTCGCCTTTCACAACGCACGCGACATTGCAGAAATGCTGGTCGCTGGGCGCGAACTCCAGTACTTGCAGGCGTTCTTCGCGGCACGTTGCTTCGATCCTTCCGCGGTCGATATCGGACGCTACGCTCTCGCGTACTCCGCACCAGGAGCAATGCGAGCTGGCTTTGAGTTGTACCGCGCATTCGAGCGTGACGGAGAGGACAATCTGGAGGCACTTCAGCGCAACGGGAAACTTACTATCCCGGTCCTCGCGACCTGGGGCACGATCAGTAATTCCGGCCCGCTGCTTGAGGACATGATGCGCGAGGTCGCCGAGAACGTTTCCGGGCTTCGTATCCCAGATACGGCGCACTGGATTCCTGAAGAGAATCCCGCCGCGTTCGCGAACGCGGTCATTGAGTGCCTCCGCCAGTGAGCTAGGAAGCAAAAGAGAAGTCCGCGCCAGCAACGCGGAGCGTGCCGGGCGGGTGCTCGAAGAGCATCCTGAACTGAAGGCACAGATCAACGAGCCTGTCGCGAGCTTCTGCGGAACTTCCGAGTAGTGGGCCCCAACGGTTGCCCTGTCGGATTTTGCACCGTCAACGGAGCCGAACTCTGTCAGCTTTTCGTCTCGGCGCAGGCGCGTGGTTCGGGAGTTGCGGCAGCGCTGATAGCCGACGCAGCCGTGTTGGGCCGTTGGCAAGACCCCGATGACTGGGAGAGGACAAAGTTGATGACCGAAAACTGGTATGACGCTCAACCCCAATCGTCGTATTCCAATTTCAAACGGATCCCCGTCTCCGAGGATTGGTTCGAGGTCTATGAGATTGCTAACAATCTCTTCGTTTTCTACGAGCCTCGCCACTACGAGGCGACCATCGTCAATTTGATCATTGGAGACCAGAAGGCGGCCCTGATCGACAGTGGTTGTGGAATCGGCAACCTTCGCAAGGCCGTAGAAGCTGTGACTGACAAACCGGTGATAGTGATTAACACCCACACCCATTCCGATCACCTCGGCAGCAACACTCAATTCGACGAGATTGCAATGTTTGACCACCCTTTGTCCCGTCGCACCTCGGAACAAGGAAGACCTCATCAAATCCTCCAAGAGGAACTCTTGGCGGAGAATCTGGTGATGAAACCTTGGCCACAAGGTTTTGATCCGAGCAGTTTTGCAATACCGCCGTTCAAGGTCAGTCATTGGCTAGTGACTGGCGATCGGCTCGACCTTGGCGGCCGCGATCTAGAGGTGATCCACACTCCCGGCGAAGCGCCGGATCACATTTGCCTTCTGGATAGGGCTGACCGGCTGCTTTTCTGCGGTGACATTTTGCTCCGGGGTCCGGTGTGGACGCATTTGGAAGGCGGCAGTTTGAAAGACTTGGTAACGAGCTACCGGACACTGATGGCCTATTTTGATGAGTTTGATCATCTAATGCCCGCCCACAACGAGCCGTGGCTCGACCGGGACCTTTTACCCGAAGCCCTTGCTGGGGCTGAAAAAGTACTCTCCGGCCAAGCGGAGTGGCGGGAGGTTGTTGACCCGTGGAACAGACGGTTGAGAAAGTATTCCTTTGGTCGACTCGAGATACTTACTCGCTCTAACCGAATCGCAAAAAAGAGGAGATTGAAATGATGGCAAGCGGCAACACAACGTCGGATGAAACTGCGATCCGCGAACTGGCGGAGAACTGGGCAAGAGCGGTTCGTACCAAAAATATCAATGGAGTACTGGCAAACCACTCTCCTGACATCTTAATGTTCGATGTTCCACCACCCCTCGAGTGCAAAGGTATCGAAGCGTACAAGAAAACTTGGGAGCGCTTCTTTTCTTGGGCGCAGGATTCCGGAGTTTTTGATATCACCGAGATGCATGTTACAGCGGGCGATGATGTTGCATTCTTCGCCGCCCTAATGCGCTGCGCTGGCACAGAGGCGGACGGAGGGAGGACTCAGCTTGAGTTTCGTTTGACCGTAGGCTTAGCAAGATCGGAGGTCAGTAGACAGTCATGCATGAACACCATTCGATCCCTGCCAGCTGAACGCGGGACATGAGGAGGAGTCCGTGATGCTATCGAAGCAGACTTCAATGCCTGAATTCAGAGCGCAAAGGGTGGAGTGTAGATGAATTTCAGAGAACACTTTGTGCCGCGAGCTCAATACCGCATCTACGCGCGTGAATATGCTGGCGCGGAACCGGGTGTGTTTCTGATGCACGGCTTTCCAGATAATCTCCACCTCTATGGTCGTCTCGTGCCTTTTCTCCTGCCATCCTGGCATTTGCGGAACACTCCGTACTTCGATTACGATCAAAGTGTGAATGCAACCTCTCATCCCGATACCGCAGTCTCTCGGATTGCTGCGGCCATTGGGGAACCCGCACGGGCAAAGATGCTCTATTGCTTAGTTGATGGCCGTGCCAGAACCGCCACCGAATTGGCCGTGGTCGCCGAGGTGACTCCCTCCACTGCAAGTTCGCATCTTCAGCGGCTGATGAACGAGCAACTGATCACGGTGTCTGCCCAAGGCAAGCACCGCTATTACAGTCTGCCGGGGCTCCCCGTTGCGGCGGCGCTCGAGGCATTGAGCGTGCTTGCCGGGCACCCTCATCAGAAATTCATTCCCGGCACACCAAACGGGCTGCGCTTGGCGCGCACTTGTTACGACCACATTGCCGGCAGGCTTGGAGTTTCGCTGCACGACCGATTCATCGCCCTTCGCTGGCTGTCACCCGTCACCGAAGATAGTGGATGCGAAGTCACCGACGACGGAGCTAAAGCGTTCGAAACTGTGGGGATCAATGTTAATGAAGTGCGCCTGCTGCGCCGTCGTTTCGCCTATGGATGCGTAGACTGGAGTGAAAGACAGCCTCACCTCGCCGGTGGTTTGGGGGCAGCTCTCCTGAAACTCGCGTTGACGAAAAAGTGGGTCGCGCAGGAACTGGATAGCCGATCATTGCGAGTCACTGTTACCGGGCGACGCGAAATGCTGGCCCGATTCGGTCTTCACATCTGAAAAGCAGATATTCCGGTGCCGCCCGATTACCACATCACGTTCCACAAAAACGAAGAATGAATGACAAAGAGTCTGAGTTCAGCTCGGAACTTCCCGTCATGTGTTTTGGTTCGAGCGGGACGCGAACCAAGGGATGGGAAAGCCCGCTCCCAGCATATGATGACGCTTAACGATTACTGAGTGGAGGCCACAGTTTGTCCTACGAGTGGAAGCCTTGGTCGCGCCGCACCGCGACATGATTGTCGAGGCTTTCCGCTCAGTGTGAACTTCTTAGAGCAGATCACGGACGACGAGTGTAGACGTACTCAAATGCCAGGAATTCTTTGCCCGGTACTCCTGAAACTGGCCTCAAAAATAGCTGCACGATCTGACGGTTCTGCTGCACGGGACTGATCTTGAGGTGATACGTGAAAGCTGCGTTGGTAGCCTCTCCCCATTTGGGCGCAACAAAGATCGCGCCGCCCCAGAGATCTATCGAATTATCGCCAATTCCGCCTTGAGTATCCTCACCATAGCTCCTTTCATTCATCATTTGTGGTGCGCGCGAGTCGATAGAGAAGTACTCATACTGGCTGGTTACAGCGTTGTATTCGAAATACGCCATTCGAGTGAATGGATCCGCCTTTTCGCCAGGTCCTAACTCCATTTCTTCCTGAAGAATCGTGCCTCCGAGAAATCGACGATGAGCCACGACTGGAGGAAGAGTAGTCGCTTCTGCACCCGGTCCTCGCCACATTCGTTGTGTGACATTCCACTCCCCAACCATGTTTTGAATAAATGGTGGTGCTGCGTCGGATGGCGGTTTGTCAGGCTCACGATTCTGACCCTGAGCAATGAGAACAATCTCGCTGACCAACAACGCCAGCAATAGAAATCGACGGACTGCTTGAGTTGTAGACTTCATCTCATTCACCGTTGCGACGCTAGTCCGTTGGCGGTCTCAATTCCAAGAAGTGTCAGCCACGGAACTCGTCATTTGTTTCATTCTTGCGTGTCGTCATCTGTGTTCTCATTGATAGGCTATGCGCTTGGTATCTGCGCTGCGATGTACTTCCTAAGCTGAGCCTCCCGTTCGGCGCGGTAATCCGCGATCCGGTTACGATCAGCTTCCGCGAGCGCACGTTGCAGAGCAGCAGCCTCAAGATCCCGGCAGTAAGCCGGCGTTCCGGGCTGCTGCCGCCATGAGTCGTCCAGACCTCCACCGTCGACAGGGTCGAAGCCAAGATCCTCGACGAGGCGAAGCACTGACGCCTTGGCTTCCGGCGGATCGCCCGCGACCGAGAGGGCGATCCGCCCCTTAGCTCCCCTGGAAACGCCCTTCTCGAGAAGACTTCTGGCGAGAATGTTGTTGAACGCCTTGATCACCGAGTGTCCGATTTGGTGCGCGACCCATTGACTGTCAAGCATACCTCGGTCGATTGCATCGATGCGGCCATCGCGAAGCTCCGGATGGTAGTTGCCAATATCGATCACAACGACGCTGTCCGCCACGTTCGCGAATAACGCCCTCGGAACCTCGACGACGGCCTTGGTTGGTATCGCGAGGACGACAACTTCTGCGGCTTTCGCGGCGTCAACAACGGAAACGGCCGTTGCGCCGACCTCGTCGGCCAATGAGGTCAGGCTCTCCGGTCCTCTCGAGTTCGCGATCGAGACGCGATGGCCAAGCTTGGCGAGTTGGCTCGCAAGTATCCTCCCCATGCTTCCAGCGCCGAGGACACCGATTCTCATCTGGACTCTCCGGTTCAAATCTCTTAGTGCCAATCGCTGATCTGGACGTCGTCAGGATTGGGCGTACCTTTGCCGGTCTCCAGAAGCGACTTCAGACTCATCAGGAAAATCGCCCACTTAGTGGTGCAATGGTGCATGAATTCGACAGGCTCCTTCCAGTCTCGGTGTTTGAAGAGGACGATTGTCCAGTCTCCTTCCTGCTTGAGTTCAAAGCTCACTTTTGTGCCGATCCATTCTTTAGGCCCGTCGGCTACTTGCCATAGCACATTCTTGCCAGGACGAAGCTCAAGTACCTTCATGTCGAAGCCGCCAATTTCCTTGCCGTCGACGCGAAAGCGGAAACGAATCAGTCCGCCAACTTCATTGCCTTCCCCTTCCGTGTCAGTTGTCCACCAGCCAGCCAGGCCCTGACGCGTGGTCAGTGCCTTATAGACTTCATTCACGGACGATTTAATGCCGACTCTTTGTAGAATATCCGCCATATGCGCTTCCTCTTTCTAGTGTTGGTTACTGCAAAACTTCTAACGATTGAACAAGGGACTGCGGCGTAATACTTCGTTTGGTATCAAAGTATGGATGTCTCGTATCAGGGTTGACTATTCCACTTTTCCGAAGTCCTAGTCGCGCGCGGTTCTCCCAGGCCAGTGCGTGGGTTTGCGAACCTAGTCCCCACGAGTTCACATTTTGTTCCGTGGAGCCTGCTGCTCGAAAACGGCGAAGTGACACCCCTCTCAGCTGGCTTTCGCCTCTTCCTCGCGCCTTCGCAAGGCTGCTCCTTGAGGATCGGTTAAGATATCGACCCACTTCGGGTGAGGCTTTGGCTCGGCGTCGTAGTTGTCGTGCCAATTCCACCACTTGTACGGCGGGGTCTGGGGGTAACCCTCGGGCGAGTCCTCCCACGTCTCCTGACGACCGAGCGGCGTGATATCGAGGTAGCTCCAGATGGTCCCCATTGCCTCGTCGCCGCGATTGTTGATGAAGTATGTGCGAAACACCTTGTCGCCGTCGCGGAAGAACACGTTGTGGCCGTGCCACTGGTCCACGCCGAAATCGACGTCGAAGCTGTCCGTGATGGTGTACCAGGGCATATCCCAGCCCATCTTCGCCTTCAGGCGGGCGATGTCCGCCTGCGGCGCGCGCGAAGCCCACACCAGGGTGGTGTCGCGGGCGTTCAGATGGGCGAGGTGAGAGATCTGGTCGCCGTGGAAGGAGCAGCCGCGGC